>LFRM01084994.1_pt1 | contig 10634 bp, 8 predicted proteins | sample 618341 | NCBI WGS metagenome assembly LFRM01 (sample SAMN03654438, study PRJNA283298) | anaerobic digester metagenome | isolation source: pool of bioreactors CSTR01a, CSTR02a, and CSTR03a thermophilic anaerobic... | place: Denmark: Kgs. Lyngby | collected 2014-05-21 | reverse complement strand
CAGGAATTGTTTTCCTGCCGCTTTCACAGGACGTTTGGGCTGCTTCTTTTGGAAAACCGTACCCGGGCGGAACTGGCTGTGGATGTAGGTGAAATAGTTGCAGGGAGTGAAACGGAGCCAATACGGGAAATTGAACTTGAGTTAAAGCAGGGAGAACTTTCTATTATGCTGGAGACTGGTTCGTTTATTTCGGAGAGGTATGGTCTTGTGCCTGAAACACGCAGCAAATTCAGCCGCGGTATTGCCCTTTTGGGGATTAAATGAACCTGTGGTTATCCTCCCAGGGTAATGTCTTGCTGTGAATACCAATTAAGGGCTTCGTAAAAGTGCTGGGGTTTGAAATCGGGCCAAAGGTCATCTATAACGTAGAAATCGGCATAAATTGATTGGACGGGAAGGAAACCGCTCAATCTTCTGCGTCCCCCCCAGCGGATTATTAGATCAACCCTGGATATATCAATGGACTGGATACCCTTTTGTATATTGGGCTTTTTACTGCGCAGGGCCTGGTTAAGGTCCCACTGCCAGCCGTAATTTACAAGAAAGTTAACTTTAATTCCCCCTGCACCGAAACGTTTTCTGGTAAGGAATGGAGTAAGTTCCTGGGGAAATAAAGGAGATTCATAATTCCCTATTACAAGAAGATCGGCGTCTTCCCGTGAAAGAAGTTGTACCGCATCTATACATGCTTTAATAAAGGCCTTTACCTGCTGCGCCGGTCTTTTAGTGTTGTCCTGGGTAAACCCATAAAAAGTCAATTCCTTAACTCCCACCTCTTTGCACAGGCGGTAAAGCTCTAAACCTGGATTGAGTCCCTTGCTATAACCCTCTTCTTTGGACAGACCTTTACTTACTGCCCAGCGCCTGTTTCCATCAGGGATGATGCCAATGTGATTGGGAATTCTCATTTTTATTTTTCACCTGCATGATATAGTTAAAATCATATTTTAGAGTATCCTATTTGTTGGGGAATTAAACATTTTTTGCTCAACAGCTGCATATAGTTTTTTGGAAACAATGAATCGGAGGATTTTAATGCTAGACATTATGTAAAAGGTATTATGTAAAAAAGTTATGTTAAGTAAAACCTGAGGCAAGGCCTCAGGTTTTACTATGCTAAGTATTTTTTGTTTGTCCTATACTACCTGCAGGTGCTTGGTCCTCTGGCGGATTCTTCCTCTTGGTTCATCTATAACGGCATGGACAAAAGCATCATGAATGCAGTCCCCAATATCACCGGCCTCAACGCAGTCGCCAATGGGGACAACAATCGGGGCGGTGTTTTTCAGGCGTTCAAAGACTTCTTTGTTAGGTGTACGTCCCAGAGCAATGACTACATTATCCGTGGGGAGGATTGTTCTGTTCCAATCCCTGTCCATTATTATGGCACCTTCATCTGTTACTGAATCAAGCTTGTGGTTTGTGATTATCCTGACACCCTGCTCGGCAAGCAACTCTTTTAAGGTGATTTGGCTCAGGGGTTCCACATCCCAGGCTATATCTTCCAGCATTTCAACTATTGTAACCTGTTTTCCCTGTCTTGCTAATTTAATTCCAACTTCGCAGCCCAGCATTCCACCACCGGCTATGACAACTCTTTGACCAACATCCTGCCTGTCTGCATAAACTTCTGTTCCTAAGACAACGTTAAACCTGTCTGATCCTGGAAATTCAGGAATGGTGCTTCTTGAGCCGGCAGCAACAAACAGGATATCAGGTTTCATGTCTCTTACAAGTTCAGGTGTGACTTCAGTATTGGTCCTGATTTCAATATTGTTGTTGTGATAAACTTCATATCTCATGTGGTTGAGAAGGCGTTTAATATCGTACTTATAATCGGGGACTACAACATCCCGCAGCCATCCGCCAAGTTCGGATTCTTTCTCACATAAAGTAACACGGTGCCCCCTCTGGGCGGCAATAATTGCTGCTTCCATGCCTGCAGGCCCCCCGCCGGCTATGAGGACTCTTCCGGGCTCACTTACTTCGGTGATTTCGCCGTAATATAGTTCTCTTCCGCATTGGGGGTTAACGGTACAGCGCATAGTCCTGCCCATAAAGAAACGGTTGATACAGCCTTCATTACAGCGGATACAGGCCCGTATTTCATCCAGTCTGCCTTCCCTGGCTTTGTTGGGCAGGTGGGGGTCGGCAATTAAAGCGCGGCCAATAGCTACGAAATCTGATTTGCCCTGCTCAACGAGCCAGTTGGCATGGTCAGGCTCGGATATGGCACCTACGGCAATAACCGGGATATTAACTACTTTATTGATTTCCTCGGCAAGGTAGGTAAAATACCCGTGTTCGTAATATATTGGGGGAATAAACCGGTGAACGCTGGCATAGTTTCCTGCCGATACGCTTATGCAGTCTACTCCTGCTTCCTGGAGCATCTGGGCGAAACGTTTTGTTTCATCAAGAGTCAAACCGCCAGGCACGAATTCATCTGCACTGATGCGGTAAATTATCGGATAATCCTTGCCCACCAATGAACGGGTCTTGTCTACTGTTTCCAGGGGCATTCTTGCCCTGGAATCCAGGCATCCCCCGTACAAGTCATTTCTGTGGTTGCTGAAAGGTGATAAGAACTGGCACAACAGGTATCCGTGGGCACCGTGGAGTTCAACACCATCGAAGCCGGCCATCTGGGTTCTTTTCGCTGCTTCAGCAAATGATTGAATGATTTCCTGAATCTCATCTATATCTAATTCGCGGACTAAAGCAGGTTCGTCAGATGTGGCGCTCATCAAGGGGTCGGGAATTGCGGAAGGGGCTACCGGGACCATTCCCATTTTACCAGGGTCAGTTTGCCTGCCGGCATGGGCAATTTGCAGAACTGCTTTTGCGCCATAGCTTTTTATTGCTTCTGCAAGTTCATTCAAGCCTGTGACGTGGTGGTCAGTTTGAACTCCCAACTGGCAGGTAGCTGCTCTGCTTTCGAATTCATCGATATAGGCATATTCAACAATTATGGTACCTACTCCGCCTTTTGCTCTTTCCACATAGTATGCTATCATTTTATCAGATACTTGCCCGTCAACATGGGAAAGTCTTGAGCTCATGGGCGGCATTACAATTCTGTTTTTTGTTGTCATCGTACCTATTTGTCCAGGCTGGAATAGTGCATCGTACATGACTAGTTGTCCCTCCATGAATTCTTAGTATAAATTTATGTTGACCCAAAAGGGGAGGATTTATTAATAATCTTATATTGTGATAATTCCTTAGAGCAATTGAGTAAAAATTCTGTTCAAGTGGAGGTGCAGGTTGTGAAAATAGCCGTATGCCAGATAAATCCAATTGTCGGTGATGTCCGCCATAATACACAGTTGATTTGCAGCTTTATTGAACGTGCAAAAGGCGAAGGAGCGGACCTGGTAGTCTTTCCTGAGCTTGCGGTACTCGGGTATCCTCCACGGGATCTGCTTTACAGGCCGGAGACCTTCGGGCTTGTTGAACAGGTACTTAATGAAGAAATTCAAACTAGAAGCCAGGGAATAGGGGTTATCCTTGGGGCACCTGTGAAAGATTCGTTTAATAGGAGCCTTTATAATTCTGCACTTTTCTACAGGTGCGGAAGTCTAATGGGCCGGCAGGATAAAACCCTGTTGCCCACTTACGATGTTTTTGATGAAAGACGGTATTTTTCTGCAGCCCGAGAACGCGGAATATTTCACTTTAAAAGTTTTAAAATCGGCTGCTCAATTTGTGAAGACATTTGGAACGACAAAGATTATTGGGGAGAATTACGTTACGAGTTCGATCCTGTATATGAACAAGCCGTTGAGAAGGGTGCCGATATCATAATAAATATTGCTGCATCTCCATATAATTTTGGAAAACGCAGCCTCAGGGCAGATATGCTTGGGGCAGCTGCCAGGAAATACGGCAGGGCAATCGTGTTTGTAAACCAGGTTGGAGGTAATGACGAATTAGTTTTCGATGGGTCGAGCCTTGTTCTGGACTCAACAGGCAGGATTGTCTGGCAGGGAAGGTCATTTGAGGAGGACTTTACTGTAATTGAATTTCCAAATAAGAGCATGAGCAGTTTTCAGGTTAAGGAAGGTATCGAGTGCATTTACGATGCTCTCGTTCTGGGAGTAAGAGACTACATAAGAAAAGTTGGTTTAAGTAAGGCTGTAATCGGAATTAGCGGGGGGATAGATTCTGCGGTTGTGGCGGCAGTGGCAGTGGATGCCCTTGGCAGTGAAAATGTTTTGGGTGTTTTTATGCCTTCACGCTATTCTTCTGCCCAGAGTCTGGCTGATTCCCGCTGCCTGGCACGGAACCTGGGAATTCTCTTGCGGGAAATCAGTATTGAAGCTGTTTTTGATACATTCCTCAAACAATTAAACAACGGAAAACTTTTACAAGATGTTGCTGAAGAGAACCTTCAGGCACGCATCCGGGGGAATATCCTGATGTTCATTTCCAACAAAGAGGGGCACCTGGTGCTGAGTACCGGAAACAAGTCAGAAATGGCTGTAGGCTATACTACTCTCTACGGTGATATGAGCGGGGGGCTGAGTGTCCTAGGGGATGTGTTTAAAACCACTGTTTATGAACTGGCTCATTATATAAACAGGCGAAAGGAAGTTATCCCTCAATCAATCATTTCAAAGGCGCCCTCTGCAGAACTGCGGCCAAACCAGAAAGACGAGGATTCGTTGCCTCCCTATGCTGTCTTAGATTCCATATTAAAGGCGTACATTGAAGAAAACATGTCTTTGGAAAAAATTGTTGCCCAGGGCTTTGATGAATATCTGGTAAAGGATGTTATTAACAAAGTTGACAGGTCTGAATATAAGCGGAAGCAGGCACCCATTACTCTCCGTGTATCTGCAAAAGCTTTTGGGTCAGGCAGGAGATTTCCTATTGCCTGGCGCAGGCCCTAAGACTGTTCAAATTACTGGAAACAAAAACACACCGTGACTCCAAGGGAGCTATAACTCCTTCTTTTTGGCCGGTGTGTTTCGTATTAGTGCGGCTTTTTCAACCCAGAAACCGGGCATTCGCCCAAAGGTTGCCGAAATTATTTGTCGCCGGTAATAGGCGGGGCGATCAATGAAGATAAAACGCCAATGATTTGCCCCTTATTATCTCGGACTGGTACTGCTATACTGATTGCCAGTCTGTTTGTCTGGAGGGCAACGAAAGGCTCACTTTTGAATTTTTCCCCCTTAATAGAGGCCTGGAACCACTTGCGGAAACTCCAGTCCTTGACATCAACAAAGGGGCGGCAGTAGGCGGCGGTTCCGTCTTTACGTACTAGCAGCATGGCTTGAAAATATTTTTCTTCCTCCAGTTTGGCATCATAAACCGGTTTAACCCTGGCACTATCCAAGCTTTTGGTTACCGGGGATGCCGCCATTTGTTCCAATACATTCCAGCCATAGTTTACCATTTCTTTGATGAGCTTGTCGTTCCAGTTAAATTTAATAAAACTGAAAGCCGTCGTTTTGAAGCTCCTGGCTATATCGAGAAGTCCCCGGATCTGTTGATTGATGTTTTCCATCACTGCCTGCTGTTCCTCACTTGCAGCAGAAATTTCTTGAATGCTGGCCGCTGTTTGCTGTGTAACCGCAGCACTGTTTGATGCGGCCTCGGCAACTTCATGTACCTTCTGGGCATGCTCCTGAGAGTGATTTAAAATTTTTTCCATCTCCGATGTAACTTTAACGGTTGCATCGTCGATTTGGTGGAATATTTTCTGCGTATCCTGGCTTCGTTCCATAGTTTTTTCAACTAGGGTTACGTTGTTTTCAACGGTTTCTGCCGCGACCTTGGCTTCCACCTGGATATTGTTTGCCAAACTGCTGATATTTTTAGCAGCTGTGGCAGATTCTTCGGCGAGTTTACGCACTTCTTCCGCTACTACAGCAAAGCCCCTGCCGTGTTCCCCCGCCCGGGCAGCTTCGATAGCAGCATTAAGTGCCAGTAAATTGGTCTGGTCGGCGATTTCGGTAACTACATTGACAAAATCACCAATTTGAGTCATTGCACTTTCTAACTTATGCATTCTGGCGGCAGCTTCCGAGTTGGCCTGGGCGGTTGCTTTGATTTCCCCGGCCAGGGCTTCGAGAAACTTATTACCTTCAGAAACCATGTCTTTAACTTGTTGGGTACGCTCTCTGCTGGCTTTGGCCATCTCTGCCATTTCTTCCGCAAGCTCCGTCAATGCGTCTACATTGGCAGCTGCTTTCTGAGCGGCATCGGATTGGGCGTCAGTTCCAGCAGCTATATTCTGCATAGTGGCTGAGATTTCTCCCAGGTTGTTCTGAGCCACTTCATACCCCTGGATCAAGTCATCAGTGTAATCGTCCACTTGTTCAGTTGCTTTGAAGAAATTGCCTAAGAATAAATAATAAGTTTCAACAATGCTGCTTACAGCTTTTTTTGATGAGTCTTCCATTGGAATTGACATCAAACGGCGCTCTACTTCCAATGGATCCTTGCTACTCAGAAGAGATAACATTTTTACCAGATCATCTTGGGATTTTGACCAGGTGGTGTTGAAAAAGTAGAAGCCTGCCAACGTGAGGAGAACTGCCGCCGCAATGGCAATGGTAAGACTGTATGTCCTGAGAGAGAGAGGAATCGCACTAACCAAGACTAACACCATTACGGCAGAAAACTTTTGCAAATTTTTCACTGATTATCTCTCCTTTTGGAAGTAATTCTGGTGGTTAGTTAATTTTACCATAAACCATGGCAAGAAGGATAGTCCAAAAGGCAATCTAAATAGATAATTAAAAAACCATTAAGCAGCTATACCAAAACATTGTATTTTTATTAATCTTACACCTCAACCTTACCGCACCTTCGTTGGCAAGAGTTAAATGGGGAGTGAACCAAAATATATAATGCGATAGAAAAAATAAGCAGGGGGTACAAAGGTGATTAGAGCAAAAGGGTCCACTGGTGGCGAGAATCCTGAAATTGCTGTGGAAATGGACAAGGCTACCATTAATACCGTTTGTGCCTGCTGCAAATTTAGAGCTTGAAAAAATAAAAACACCGGGACTTGGAGAAGTCACTTTCTCCCTGCCCGGTATGTTTTTTAATAAATTCATGGCCAATTAAACGAATTTATACGCTAATCCTAAAGTTTGCTTCCCACACACCGTGAATGTTACAATATGCAAGGGCATAGATTACTGCAGTATTTTCCAGCTTCATGTTGAATGTTACCCTTGGTTCTACAGAGCCGGGTGCCACGTCAAAATTTGCAACCTGAATAGGATTGCTTCCTTCCGGATGGGCAAATACCTGAATCCACTTTATGTGGTGCTCTGGAGAATTGGGGTGGGCTACCTCTTCCCCAACAGCAACAGTAACTGAAAAGAATTCTCCTGCTTTTACTTCTGCAGGTGCATGAATTACGGGAACGTGTTTTTCTTTACCTTCATGCACTGAAGTCTTCAGCAGTTCTCCAAACATATTACCATCTCCTTTCGAATGCCTTAATTATTAATTTCCAATCTTCTCATAGAGAGATACCTACTTTAGGTTCAGCTGTCTTTTTATTTTTCATTAATCTACCACATTCGTATGAGTAACATAAGGGGCTTTAACGGCCATTTTACAACTCTTTTTTTCGCCGTATTTCAACAAATTGTCTTTTGCACTTGTAACTTATGTGAATAGCCGGCATGGTTTCTTGCTTAGATTTATTAGATGCGTATATAATTCCCCTTGGGGGGAGGAGATTTGGATGATCGGAGACAGTTTAATAAAGGCCTTTGAGTCATACTTTTCCAAATACAAAAAGGCAGACAAGACCTCTGTGATTGCTTACTGCGAATCAGAATTTGGGTTCAAAAAAGACGGCAGAAGCGTATATATGGATCCGTCTAACCAATACAGGGTTAGGTTTTCCTATTCGGCTTCCGGTACATTTTCGAATGTTGTGCTGAGTTTGTCGACGGTACTAAAGATTGATTACTCACCGCTGATTGTTGCTGTTATTCATCCTAATTTTTATGAACTAATGCTATGTAATTCAACTTTTATTGAAAAGGTAAGCCACAGTTCCAAAAATTTGACGGAACAAAAAATTAGAGGGTCTTTTCTTGGTTCAAACATTATAAAAACGTGGAATGGAATAGAAAACACCCCGGACAATTTTGATGAGCTTTTTGCTTTCCATCAGCTTATTCCCGTTGAGGAAAATATCGCCAGGATAGTTGAAGCTACCAATGGGATTGTATCTACTAGAAAGCCTTTCAGGGTTGACAAGGATATTTACAGAGTAATTAAAAGTGCCCTGGAAATTCCCTTGAATGCCAAATATTCTGCCTTATGGCAATCTATAAAACGGGAGTTAGATAACCGGACTTGCAATCGAAGAAGTGAAATTGTTTTGGTGGCAAGCCGTGAGGATACTAACGTAAACATTAGAGGGAATGCTATAGAACAATTAATAACCCGGGGAAAAAACAAACACAGTCTTGGGGACGTGGAATTTACTGTTGGGGGTTTGTCTGCTGCCGTTGATATAAAAAGTGTCCGGGAAAATAAGGCTTCATGCCCAAAGCTTTATAATGTGGACAAATTCCTCAAGTCTCTTTCTAGGCTCAGGCACCATTTTATTTACTTTGTTTTTATTAATGAGCAGGGAGGAATAGTGACAAATCTTGTTAACGTTTTAGATAAAGAAATGATTGAACTTACCCGTATCCAGCATCATTGGGCAGGCAGGCTGTCACGGGGAGTAACCCAGCTGGACGGGAAGTTTCACAATCTGGTTGCGGGAAATTGGCAGACTACATATTCCTTTGATAGGGCAAAAGACTTTGTTGACCACCTCATCGCAGTAGAGTAAAGGGAAACGATATGGTTCCCAATGGTTCCCAAAATAAGATCTATTTTAAGGGGAAAGAAAGCTGCTTGTTCTTCTGCGCCTTTTTCTTAGATAGCGGCTGCTCGGCGAGGGTATTGCGCTCCCAAAATACCCCATCCGTATACCCTTGTATAGAGGAATCGGAGTCAGCCATATCCAGCCGTTTTTCTGTCAGACAGCAGTATGTTAAATCCATTTCAATGCCAACATACCGGCGGCCAAGTTTCTTGGCTACAACCGATGTAGTCCCGGAACCTGCAAAGGGGTCCAACACCACATCTCCGGGATTTGAACTGGCAAGGACTATTTTTGCCAGAAGTTTTTCCGGTTTTTGTGTAGGGTGATCGGTGTTTTCAGGCATTGACCAGAAAGGAACGGTAATGTCCGTCCACAGATTAGAAGGGTATGTGAGACGGAAGTTGCCGTCCTTTTGCTCGTCCCAGTCCTTTGGACTCCCGTCAGATTTTCTGTAAGGGGCAATAACCTTACGCTTCAATTTAACGTCCTCAACATTGAAAGTATAATTATTGGAAACAGTGCAGAACCATATGTCTTCTGAAGCATTTTTCCAATTTGTTAATGCGCCCCGTCCCTTTTCCCGTTCCCAGGTAATGCGGTTTTGAACTACCAAATATTTGGAAGCAACATCAAAAATTGGGGCGCAGGAACGCCAGTCACCGCAGATGTAGACGGAAGCAGTCTTTTTCAGCAGGCGCAGCAGCGGACGGAACCAAGTCTCCATCCAGAGGCCGTAATCTTCAGTGTTCATTTTGGAAAACCCGTTGGTATTAAAGGATTTATCTAAGTTATACGGGGGGTCTAAGAACAGCAGGTCCACAAAACCGGAGGGCAGGAAAGAAACCGCTTCCTGCATATCCTGGTGGATAGTCCTGTTTACTATGTCTTCAATTCCAACGGGTTGGGATAACGTCAATAAACGCTGTGAATAGTACAGCGTTTCATCTTTAGAGAGCTGAATTGTCCTGTTGCGAGGAGCCCTTTTTTTCTCCATAGTTGAACCTCCCTGGAAACTTGTAATAAGTTTACCACAGGTTCAGTCGGTTGATAAACCCCTGATTTGAAAGGTGAAGGGGCAGACTTTGAAAAAGCTGCCGATCCGAAAAAGTATTGATGTATAGATTGACCCTCTAAGGGTTCGGAAGTAAAAGAGGGACACTAATAAGAAGAATGTGGTAAAATGTATGTGATTTAAAGGGGCTAGGTTAAGAGCAAAATGTTTGAGTGTACGTAACTGACCCAATCGTGTTCGGAGGTTACATTATGTCAGAAAAACCGGTGCCGGTTAAGCTTGATGAACTGGAAAGCTTCATGTTGGAATTGCAGAATGCTGTCATGGAGGTTTTTTCTTCAGGAAAGACCGGCGAGGAACTTTTGGAGGACCTGCGTACCAGAAACAAGCCGGTTCCCGAAAAATATGAACTGTGCTGGACCGGCAAGAGGGAGGCCCTGCACCTGGCAAATACCCCGGCCTGCAGTGTACTTGAACCTGTTGTTGATGCGTCTGTTGAGCCCGTTTCTTTTGATCTCGCAGAACACATTTTCATTGAGGGGGAAAACCTGGAGACCCTTAAACTGCTTCTGGAAGACTATGAAGGCGCAGTCAAGATGATTTATATTGACCCCCCATACAACAAGGGAAAGGAATTTGTTTATAATGACAATTTCAAGAAACCTTTGAGGGATTATTTACTGGAAACAGGTCAGATAGATGCAAAGGGTAATCCTCTAGCCGGCGAACTGGAAACGGCGGGAAGGTTCCACTCTTACTGGC
>LFRM01331192.1_pt1 | contig 10635 bp, 11 predicted proteins | sample 618341 | NCBI WGS metagenome assembly LFRM01 (sample SAMN03654438, study PRJNA283298) | anaerobic digester metagenome | isolation source: pool of bioreactors CSTR01a, CSTR02a, and CSTR03a thermophilic anaerobic... | place: Denmark: Kgs. Lyngby | collected 2014-05-21 | reverse complement strand
TTCTCATTGAGTGAATAAATCCAGTTGTACAGCATCTTGCTGTTGTTGATCGAGTAAGCGCACGCCGACACCTAAGAGTCGTACCGGTTTGTTACCGCGCAGATAGGCAGCAGACAGCAGTAGACGGTAACTGTCCAAATCCATTGGTGCGCCTGCTTGCTCGATGGTAGTTTGCGTGAAGTCGTGAAATTTTACTTTTACAAAGGGCTTCTCTGGCTGGTAACTGCTATCCAAGCGCGCTTGGCGTCGAGTTAACTCGTCTAGCAGATCAGGCAGTTGTGCTTGGCAGGCCGACAAATCAGGTAAATCTTGATTAAAGGTGCGTTCGACGCTGACACTTTGCCTGCGGCTATAAGGCTGTACTGGGCGCCCATCAATTCCGCGCGCCAATGACCACAAGCGCTCGCCGAAGCTGCCAAAGGCTTTTGTGAGCGTCAGTACACTGTGCTCTCGCAGTTGCGCGCAGTCATTAATCCCCATCCGCGCCAGTTTGGCTGCAGTCACCTTACCGACGCCGTGCAGTTTCTTCACCGGTAGCGCTAAAACAAAATCATCCACCTCGTTCGGTGTAATGACAAATAAACCATTGGGTTTGCGCCAGTCTGAAGCGATTTTGGCTAGAAACTTATTAGGCGCTACACCTGCCGATACGACTAAACGCAATTCTTGCCAAATACGGCTGCGAATATCTTTAGCAATTAACGTAGCGCTGCCAGAACATATTTCACAATCGCTGACATCCAAAAACGCCTCATCCAAAGATAATGGCTCAATACAGTCTGTGTAGTCATGCAGGATATTATGAATCTGTTTCGAGGCGACTCTATAGGCCTCCATTCGAGGCTTAATCACTTCAAGGTCAGGGCAGAGCTTCAACGCACGCGCCATCGGCATCGCAGAATGCACACCCCAGGAGCGCGCTTCATAGTTGCAGGTTGCCACAACACCACGCCGATCGACTGCGCCGCCCACAGCGACAGCACGCCCATGCAGGCGCGGATCATCACGCATTTCAATAGCGGCATAAAAACAATCAGCATCGATATGAATTATTTTTCGCGAACTCAAAACCTCTGTAACCCCTATACACAGTGTCTGTACCGCCAGTAGCTTAACATCAGACTGCTAAGAAACGGGGCTTTACTGTATTTAAACTCAGTAAAGGTTTGACAAGGTTCGAAAACGCGCTATACTTTGCGCCGCGGGATGGAGCAGTTTGGTAGCTCGTCGGGCTCATAACCCGAAGGTCGTAGGTTCAAATCCTGCTCCCGCAACCAGATTCATCAATAAAGCCTCAAGCATTTAAGTGTTTGGGGCTTTTTTGTATCTGGACTTCCTGTAACCCTTATCTCATGCGCCTTACAGCGCTCTTCTCTTAGCTGTACAGGGCTTCTTTTAAGATGCTTTTAAAGCTGTTTTGGCCGCATAAAATGCCATAAAAGCGCATCTCTTAAAAACTCTAAAAACAGCATGCTGACCATATGCTGACCAAATCCTGCCACTTTGCTGACAAAATGCTGACCATTTTATTGGTCAGCGGCTATAAATTTTGACCTTCGGGCACCAGTAGAAAAATATTTTTTAATGGGGTTTGGTCAGCAAAATTATCTCCCCTGAGCACCTAGCGCGTACTCAAAAATGGATCAATAAAGCACTCGAATAGTTCGCTTAATCTAACCATTGTAATTAGATCAATGTGCCTAGTTTGCTCTTCACAGAGCGCTAAAGTAGCGTTACAAGTCAGACCAGCTCTTCAGGCTCAACCTTGCTATTAGGTATGTACTCAAAAATCTCACCCACTTCACAGTTAAAAAGCTCACACAGTTTATCAATTGCATTTAAGTCAATTCTGATAGCACGCTCGTCGTAAAGCGCAGTAACTGTATTTCGGTGCAAACCTGTTTCCCTCGCTACATCAATAATCTTCATTTTGTGCATACCCATGAGGGTAGATAGATGGCACTTAATCATTTTATTCTCCTTAAAAGCCTTGCAGGAAGGCATAAAGACTTGCATTAGTGCTAAAAGCACATATAATCATCTTGCAGCAAGGCATAAAGCCTTCCTTTTGTATGTAGTGCCTAGTTATAGGTCTTTTAATTAATCAGTAGGTGATTCTACCTAGGAGTTAGAAAAATGTCTCATACGTTCTTAACCACCGATCAGCTCTCTGAGCGTATCCACTACAACGCACGCACCATTCGTCACCAGCTGGTGGATAAGTGCCTGTTTGAAGGCCGTCACTATGTGCGTCCTTTTGGTGGCCGCAAGTACTTGTTTATTTGGGAAACCATTAAAGAAGACTTGCTTGCCTCGTACAGCGACAGCGTCGCAATGCCTTTCCAAGCGGAGGCTTAATCATGGCTAACGTTCGTGTAGATGAGCGCACCGACAGGCTCTATTTAGATTTTCGCTACCAGGGTAAGCGCTATCGTGAATTTACCGGATTAAAAAACACGGCGGCTAATACCAGTAAGCTGGAAAAACTGGGCGAAAAGATTGAGCAAGAAATTGTTCTCGGTACTTTCAAATACCACAACCACTTTCCAGAGTCGGCGGCAGGCAAGCGTTTTGCGCAAGAAGAGCTGGAGCAAATTAAACAGGCCACAGCTGTTGGAGCAGCAGTCGCTTCGGCACTACAGGCTGAATCAACCAACACGCCACTGTTTAAAGATTTTGTAGAGGAGTGGATTATGGAGAACAAGGTCAGTTGGCGGGATTCGCATTTGACCAATATGCATAACATCGTCAAATGCCATTACTTACCGCATTTTGCGGACAGAGAAGTCGGCAGCATCACTCGTGCTGAATTGTTAAAGTTTCGATCAGACCTCGCCAAAGTTCCAGGTCGAACCGTTAACAAAGGTCTTTCAGCAAACCGTATCAACAAGATCATGGATCCGTTGCGACGTGTTTTTGAGGAAGCCGCCGACCGTTATGAATTTAACACACCCTTTATCCGCATTAAACCGCTGCGTATTCAGAAGAGTGATGTTGAGCCTTTCACATTAGCGGAGAGCTTGCGCATTATTGCTGCAGCACGCCCCGATTATAAAAACTATTACATCGTGCGCTTTTTCACTGGTATGCGTACTGGTGAAATTGATGGCCTCAAGTGGAAATATGTGGACTTTGAGCGCCGCCAGATCTTGATACGGGAAACCATTGTTGCCGGCAAAGAGGACTACACCAAGACTGACTCCTCTCAGCGTGAAATCCACATGACAGATGCAGTTTATCGCGCTCTGAAACATCAGCATAAAGCCACCTCACTGGTATCAGAGTTTGTCTTCTGCAACCTCAAAGGTACGCCGCTGGATCATAACAACGTGACTAAGCGGGTCTGGTATCCGCTATTGGCTCAGCTCAAGCTGCAAAAGCGCCGGCCTTATCAAACAAGGCACACCGCCGCCACGCTCTGGCTCGCAGCGGGTGAAGCACCGGAGTGGATTGCTCGGCAAATGGGGCATGCCAGCACTGAAATGCTCTTCAAAGTGTACTCACGCTACGTGCCCAACCTCACCCGCAAGGACGGCTCAGCCTTTGAGCGTCTGCTGGATGAGCAAATGAGTCTGTTGGAGAAATAACCATGCAAGAGATTCTATTGAAAACAGAGCAGCAGAAGTTGATCACGCCGCGCAACGTAACGATCTGGTTGATTAACTATTACAAGATTCCGCGCAGTAACGATTTGTCATTGCATTGGGGCTTGCCGTACTGGATCGATAACTACACCGCCATCAAACACTGGGTTGAGCGAGTTATGAGCGAAAAGCCTTACGAGGGGCGCGTGCTCGGTGATCTGCGCCGCCGCTTTGAAGAGCAGTTGCCCATTTAAAGCACATCTAACAGCACCCTGTTTATGGGTGCTGGCCTAAGCCCGTTTGAGTCAATTTAAAGAGTTATTTATATGACAGACTTTGATTTAGCCTGGATCAATCAAATTGATGCAGTCAATGACATTTGGAGTGTGCAAACACGCGATAAACAGTTTTATAAACAGAAATATCGCTTCGGAGTACCTCAACATACTGATGGTTATGTCGCTGTTGTTGAGCTCAATGGTAGTCAGTTTATAAGAGTGCTAGAGGCTGTGGTGCTACAGCTTCCACAAGACGTTGTCCGCACGCATTTTGCTTGGCGACAGCCGGATCAACTGGATGCACAAGGTATGCTCTGGCATCATGCGGCCCTAATACAAGACCGTGTTTTAAAAGAGTTTCTGACCAATATTCTGCTCGATGCAAAAATCATGCATCCATTTTATATAGCTCGGGCCAGCCAAGATTTTCATCACAATGAAACAGGCGGCCTTTTTAAGCACAGCGTACAGGTCGCTTTAGCGGCAATAGAGATCGCCCAGCAATATGGTCTTGATCAAGCTGAAGTTGATTGTGTTTTCGTCTGTGGCTTACTGCATGACATTGGCAAGATCATGATGTTTTATAATATCGATAAACACCGACAAAAAGGCGTCAATGGCCAACATGAAGCCTTTAGTTTTATGGTGCTCGCTGAGCATTTGGAGCGCTTAAAAGCGCAAAACAAGACGCTATTTGAGGCCATTTCGGCAACACTATCGGTCAATGTGAACGGGAAAAAGCATTGCGAATACGTGATTGAAACCATTGTTCGAGCGGCTGATCGCATTTCAGCAGAAGTCTATCAATGTCGCGCTGCATTCAAGGACAAACCGGCAGGGCAGCTGTATGCAAACTATAAGTCGGGGAAACGTTATAAGCGCTTGGGGGATGCACAGCTGCTAAGCGCCCCCTGAGCTTGCATTTAACCATAGCGAGCGTTACGTAAGATAAAAAGCCAAAGTTTGATACCTGTCGTTCTTTGGCTTTTTAATTACAGCTAGAAACGACCCCTGCTCTGCCTAGGCCGCGCCTTAGTCCTCTTATGCTCGGTTTAATATGTGGCTTAACCTTTGCTTCGTAAAGTGCTGCTCAAATTGAGGGCTAATCGTCCCACAGCGAGCGTTATGCTAGGATGCCCGGTTATAATCGGACCATATGTTGAAGCCTTACGCTTCTCTATCACGGAAAAGAACATGACAGATAAAGTTACTGCAAACAACCTAGCTACTTATTGCTGGTCGATCGCGGATTTATTGCGTGGTGATTTTAAACAAAGCCAATACGGCCGTATTATTTTACCTTTCACACTATTACGCCGTTTAGAATGTGTGCTGGAAGACAGCAAAGAGCAAGTGCTGGCCGAATACGCGCGTATTCAGCCGATGAATCTGCCAGAAGAAGCCCAGGAAAAGCTTCTCCTGCGCGCTACCAAGCTCAATGAGCAAACCCTGAGCTTTTACAACGTCTCAAAAATGGATCTGTCCAAGCTGGGACAAGACGATATTAAGTCCAACCTCGAAAGCTATATCCAAGGCTTTTCCAAAGACGCCCGCGAGATTTTTGAGTACTTTAACTTTGCCGAGTTTATCGGCCAACTTAATGACGCCGACTTACTATTTAAAGTGGTTCAAAAAGTCCGTCAAACCGACCTCAGCCCCAAGGCCGTGTCCAACCATGACATGGGCTTGGTGTTTGAAGAGCTGATCCGCCGCTTTGCTGAAGGCTCCAATGAAACTGCCGGGGAGCACTTTACTCCGCGCGATATCGTGCGTCTAACCACCGCTTTGGTGTTTATGGAAGACGACGATGCCTTAACCAAGCCAGGCATTATCCGCACCATCTATGACCCGACGGCAGGTACCGGCGGCTTTCTCTCGTCCGGCATGGAATACGTGCACGAACTGAATCCGCAAGCAGTGATGCGCGCTTTCGGCCAAGAGCTGAATCCGGAAAGTTACGCCATTTGTAAAGCCGACATGCTGATCAAAGGCCAAGATGTCTCCAATATTAAATTGGGCAACACCTTATCCAACGATCAGCTCTACGCCGATAAATTCGACTACATGCTGTCCAATCCGCCGTTTGGTGTGGATTGGAAAAAGATTGAATCCAGCATTAAAGACGAACATACCCTCAAAGGTTTTGATGGTCGTTTTGGCCCCGGCTTGCCACGCGTCTCCGATGGTTCGTTATTGTTCTTAATGCACCTGATCAGCAAGCTGCGCGATAACCAAGCGGGTGATGTGCAGGGAGCCAGCGGTGGGCGTATCGGTATTATTCTCAACGGCTCGCCACTCTTTACCGGTGGCGCGGGCTCGGGTGAATCTGAGATTCGCCGCTATCTATTAGAAGCTGACTTGGTGGAAGCCATTATTGGTTTGCCCACCGATATGTTCTACAACACCGGCATCGCCACCTATGTGTGGATACTGTCGAATAAAAAGCGCGACGAACGCAAAGGCAAAGTGCAGCTGATCAATGGCGTCAATCTGTACAGCAAAATGCGCAAATCCCTCGGCAGCAAACGCAATGAAATGAGCGAGTCCGATATCGCCACCATCATTCGCAGCTTTGGTGCTTTTGAAGAAGTTGCAAGCATTGATCTGGATAAACCCGCCGAGGTGAGAAGCAGCCGTGGCCGTCCATCCGCTAATCCAAAAACTGAAACCGCGAAAACCTTTGCCAGCAAGATTTTCGACAACCATGAGTTTGGTTACCGCCGGATCACCATCGAGCGCCCATTGCGCGAAAGCTACCAGTTCAGTGACGAGCGCATTGCCGAACTGCGCTTTGATGACAAACAACTCAATGCGCCAATGCAGTGGGTGTACGACAGCTACGGGCAGAACTGGAGCGACAGCACTGATTGTGCAAACTATGGTGTCTTTAATGACGATCAAATCGTTGAGATTCGCGTGCATTGCAAAGCCAATTTTAGCGAGCTCAAAGAAGCGAAAATCAAAGAACTACTCGATAGCAAAACTTGGCTTGAGCAAAAACTGATTATGTTCAAAGCTCAGCAACTGCAAGCGGTGATTGGCAGCGAGCAGCACGATGATATGAATCGCTACGATGCTGCGGTAAAAGCTGCGATCAAGGCGCAGAGCCTCAAGCTCGATACGAAAGAGTTGAAACAAATCACCGCCGCTGTCAGCTGGAAAAACCCAGCGGCCGAGAAAGTGATTAAGAAAGTCCACAAAGTTTCACCTAATCCAATCTATGGCCTGTTTGATGTCAACGGCAAAACCATTGAATACCAGCCCGACAGCGAGCTGCGCGATAACGAAAACGTCGCTCTGGATCCTAGTCAAAGCGTGGACGCCCTCAACGAAGCCTACTTTATAAAAGAAGTACAGCCGCATGTAGCGGATGCGTGGATTGATGCCAGTAAGAAAGATGCGAAAGACGAGCAGATTGGCATTGTCGGTTACGAGATTCCGTTTAACCGCCATTTCTACGAGTACCAGCCGCCACGGGATTTAGCAGAGATTGATGCGGATTTGGATGCGGTGTCGGCGGAGATTATGGCGCTGCTACAAGAGGTGCATTCGTAATGTTATTGTCGACCACGCATGCCACCATGCAAGTTGCTGCCGATCTAGCACCCCGCAAGCTACCCCGCATGTGGCCAGCAAGCACCGCGCAAGTCACCGCGCAAGCTGAGTCAGTCGAGGAGCAGGTATTAGCTTTTTGCCAGCAAGCTAAAAGCCGTGCGGAAATTCAAGAACACCTAGGCCTGAAAGATCGTGAGCACTTTAGAAAAGAGATTTTAAACCCGCTACTGGACAGCGGCCAGTTGTTGCGCACCTTGCCGGACAAGCCCACCAGCCCTAACCAACAGTTTTACACTGCGCAGGGTGAGTATGCAGAGGGGCGTGTAAATGAGTAAGTATCAGGCGTATCCGGAGTATAAGGATTCAGGGGTTGAGTGGTTGGATGTAATACCGACTGACTGGACTGTGAGCAAGGTAAAACATTTATGTAGCTTTCAAGTTGGCTGGACGCCACCCACTGGCATAGATGCCAATTTTATTGGTGATAATCTGTGGGCCAATATTTCTGATTTAAAAGGAAAGTACATCGAGCATACAGCCAAGCAGATATCTGATACTGCTGCAGATGCAGCGTCAATGAGTATTTCGCCTAAAGGGTCGCTGCTTTATAGTTTTAAGTTGTCCGTGGGAGCAGTCTCCTTTGCAGCTAAAGATATGTATACCAACGAAGCTATAGCCTCATTTTTAGAGACTAGCAAGCTGCCGTTATCATATTTGTATTATGCGTTGCCAAAGTTTGTTATTGAAAATGCTTCAACCAATATTTACGGTGCGAGAATTTTAAATCAGGAATTAATTAATAATGCATTCCTTTTAGAGCCTTCGTTTGAGGAGGCAGAAAAAATAGCTGCCTTCCTCGACCACGAAACCGCCAAAATCGACACTCTGATCGATAAGCAACAACAGCTTATCCAGCTGCTAAAAGAAAAACGCCAAGCCGTTATTAGTCATGCCGTCACCAAAGGCCTAAACCCTAACGCCCCCATGCGTGATTCAGGTGTTGAGTGGTTAGGTGAAGTGCCGGAGCAATGGAAACTTCCGAAGTTAATTCATCAAACGTCGAGAATTGGTGATGGATTACATGCAACACCCCTGTATCAGGACAACACAGGATACTATTTTGTAAATGGAAATAATCTGGTTAATGGGCAGATATTGGTTGAGGAAACTGCTAAAGAAGTACCTGAAGAAGAGTATAAAAAACACTACATTTATTTAGATGAATCTAGCGTTTTACTTTCCATTAATGGAACTATTGGTAATGTTGCTCGCTACAATAATGAAATGGTGATTTTAGGTAAAAGTGCGGCTTATATGAATTGCTCTGGTGATTTACTACCTGGATATTTAATGTTGTATTTGCAAAGTAGCCAAGCACTGCATTATTTTGATTTAGAAGTTACAGGAACTACTATTTTCAACTTATCCCTAAACTCTATTCGCCAAATGAAGGTTTGCGTACCACCAAAGCATGATCAACTCGAAATTAATCAGTATTGTAAGTTACAAAAAAATAAATACGATACGTTGATAGAAAAAGCTAGTGCGGCTATTAGGTTAATGCAAGAACGCCGCACCGCTCTAATCTCCGCAGCCGTCACCGGAAAAATAGACGTAAGATCTTGGGTAGCACCCAGCATACTGAGTGGCAATATATCAGGGAATAAATAGAATGAGTAACTCTCAAGGTCGAGTAGGATCAGTTTTAACATATATCGATAGAATAAGGAAAATCGAGGTTCGAAAAGGACACACATTATTTTATCGAGGCCATTCTAGTGAAGAATACTTGGCAATCCCTTCTATTTTTAGAAGAATAGAAAATAATGGAAATGTAGGTACTTTTGCAGAGCATGAAGACAGTTTATTTAAAAATCTAATTATGCAGTGCCCTCAAGACTTTTCAAACTGTACTTCAACTCTTGAATATTTGGCTAAAATGCAACATTACGGCTTACCCACTCGTTTACTGGATCTTACAACCAATCCTTTTGTTGCTCTTTATTTTTCTTGCAGTGATCTTAGTGGCTCTGGGAAAGCTGGTAAAAATGGTGAGGTTATTGTTTATGAGGTACCAAATAAAGAAATTAAATTTTTTAATAGTGATACTGCAGCTGTGATAGGTAACTTAGCTAAAATGGAAAGAAATTTTGCCTATGAAAAAGATAAGGATCGGTTGCTACATGAAATACAATCAGAAAAACCATATTTTAAAGACCAAATAAAACCCGAGCACTTAAAATCTGTTCAGTGTGTAAAAGCTAAACTTGATAATCGCCGTATAACACAACAAAGTGGTGCTTTTTTTATTTTTGGTATGGGTGATTCAATAAGTGAGCCTGCTGAAATTCCTTACCAATATTTATGTAAACGAGGTAGTTCACCCGTAGTGATCGGTGTAAACCAAGCACATAAAAAAAATATTATGTCTGAGCTGTCTGAACTCTCTATTTCAGAAGCAACATTGTTCCCAGAAATTGACAGTGTTGCTCGTCACTTAAAAAACCAAGTGGTAGAGATGTTATAAATGCTCTTAGCACGAATGTAACTTATATGTACCCTCTGCAGTTATTAATAGAGTTGAAAAGTATCTCTGACGAGATGCAAGCCTTAGTCAAAGCGCTAAAATGAATGGAATAATAAGGACGACAAACATGAGCAAGGCTAATGAGCTTACCTTTCAAAGTGATCTTATCCAGCAAATGCTGGCTAATGGTTGGGTAAGCCCGCAAGTTGCAACCTTGAGTTAGCTTTGCATTGTCATCATGCCCGGGGGAATAAGACCCTAGATTACAGATTCATCTCAAACTGGCAGGCAGCGTGGCTGAGAACAATGAGTTTAGCCGTGATGTGAGCAGCATCGGTCATTGGGGTGGGGCACTGGCGACCTAGAGGTCAACGTGCGCAGCGCTGCAGATCTGGATAAAACCAAAGCCTTGATCTATGCCAGCTATGAGAGCAGCTAAGGTTTTAGGCTGATCAGAATCCAGTTGTTCGGTTTTTTCGAACAACTGCCGCAAATAACCAGCCGTTAAGCGTAATGGTTTGCTCAGACTCACTGCTAGCTAACCAGCAACTGTTGCATAAACTGCAACAGTTGCTGCCAAACCAATACTGATCACAACCCAACCAAGCTGTTAAAAGCAGCTAGAACGTCTTGTCAGCACACTACTTACGCTGTTATCTTGTCCGAAATAACACGCCTTTTTCCGGACAAG
>LFRM01276296.1_pt1 | contig 10636 bp, 6 predicted proteins | sample 618341 | NCBI WGS metagenome assembly LFRM01 (sample SAMN03654438, study PRJNA283298) | anaerobic digester metagenome | isolation source: pool of bioreactors CSTR01a, CSTR02a, and CSTR03a thermophilic anaerobic... | place: Denmark: Kgs. Lyngby | collected 2014-05-21 | reverse complement strand
CCCAGATGTCTCAAAACGGCGGTGGCTGGGAGGAGAAGCCCCGGAGGGGCTTTGCCAGAAAGCAGCGCGGAGCTTCGAGCTCCGCGCGTGCGCGCGGCCCTCTCCATCCGTGGTGTCGAAGGTGGCGCACGTGTGGGAGAACGCGGGCCACCCTATGAACGTTCCCTATCTCGGAATCCCACGGATGAAGGGGCCAGGCGTGGATGACTTAACCCCCGGCCCCTCGTCGGCTCCAGGGAAGGGGAGCGACTGTGTGGGTCTCGCGGAGGACGCCGAAGGCCGGACGAACGTTCGTCAGGGGGTACAGGGCGAACACCAAGGGTTCGCCCCCACCGCTCATTGGTCCGGATATCGCGTTCCGCGTGCGCCCGTTCGTTCCGTCCGGGCGCCCGGTGCTATGGGCGCCAGGTGAGCGCGTCGCTCTGCTGCCAGGAAGAGTCGAAGTAGCCGGCGCAGATGGCTGTTGGTGTGCGCGAGGGGTCGGCCACGTCCAGCTCCTTACGGAAGAAGATGAAGTCGGGCGCCAGGTCGAACTTGTGGTTGATATCGAGGCCGTCTCCCCAGAACTCGCCGCTGTAGACGCAGACCAGGCGCTCAGGCGCGAGCGGGTTGGGATAGACCATCAGGAGGCCGAGGCCCTCGGCGGGTGTCTCTTTCCGGCCAACGCGGTAGCCCGCCGGCGTGAGCTCCACCGGGAGGCGGTCGGCGATCCGTGCCAGGATGGCGTTCGTCCGGCGGTCGCCAAAGAGGACCAGATTGTACTGGCGCATCTCCTCGTCGGTGACCGCGATGTCGGGCTTCACGGGGGGGATTCCCTCGGCGAAGGCATACCACTCCTCCACCCAGCGATCCGCCCACTCCGAGAGCTGCCGCTCGTCAGCCGGATCCCCCTGCGTGCCGGGAACGAGCAGGAACGGCGAGAGGAACACCTCGCGCACGGGGCCGCAGAGATCCGCGCTCTTCACCAGAGGCCCGGCGAGCTTCGCGAGCTCGATCCGGAGCGGTGCGCCCGGCTTCCACTCTGCGCGCGTCTCCCGGCGCCCGTTCACCGTGATCTGCAACGGCTTCCCCGCCTGCAACAGGCTGGCGGGCGGGCTCACGAGGCACGCGGTGGCATTCTCCACCGAGAGCACGATCCGGTTGCCGGCGTCCACCCGGGCACGGATGCGCGCCGGCTTTCCCCATTCGACGATCCCCTCGATCTCCACCCAGTAGGCGCGGCGGTACTTGGGCGTGAACGTGGTGTAGACCACCTCGCGCGGCTCCGAGTTGCGCCGGAGCTTCTTCGCCCAATCGTAGGCCTTGGCGTGCGCCTCGCGCTTCCAGTAGATGTAGTGGTCGTGGTCGCGCCCCTCCTCGTAGGTGATGGGACAGCCGAGCTGTCTCCACTTCGCGGCGAGGCGGCGTGAGTGCGCCGGGTTGGTGAGGTAGTCGCGCTCGCCCTGTTGCAGGTAGACCGGTAGGTTCTTCGCGTTTTCCGCGAGCGTGATCGGCACGTTCGGATCCACCGCGATCCGCTTGAACTCCGGCAGGTTGTCGGGATAGCGCTCTTCCACCACGTAGGGGATGCTCCGCCCGCACATCGGCACCAGGCCCGCGAAGAGATGCGGGTGGTGCAATCCGATCACGTAGGTGCCGTAACCGCCCATCGACGGCCCGCCCATGAAGACCCGGTCCGGGTCGATCGGATAATGGCGCTTCGTCTCCTCGATCACGGTCAGCACATCTTGCTCGCCAATCCCCTCGAAATCGGTGTTCTTCCGCCCGTGGGGCACAGCGACGGCGAAGCCCTTCTCCTCTGAGAGCTCCCAGAACTCCTCGGTAGGGAGCCAGGGGTCGATCTTGCTCGTGCTCGGCACGTAGCCGTGGAGGTAGACCAGCAGCGGCCATCCCTCCTTGGGCGGCTTCGCCTTGGGAACGTAGACCCAGTAGGGCTGGGCTGAGCCATCCGTGGGCGAGAGGTAGGCGCGCTCGACCAGGCCGGCAGCGCCGTCGTGGATCTCCTTGCCCTCGGCAAGGAGCCTGAGCGCGCGCTCCGCATCCTCGAGCGCCTCGGCCGCCTTATCGGTTCCGCCCCACGCCGAGGCCAGGTGCAACTGCGCCTTTTCCACCTGCACCAGCGCGTAGGGGATGTTCGCTTCAAACGCGCGCGCGCTGGTGCCTGGGCCGGCCTCCTGCGCCCGGTGGATCCGCGTGAGAAGCTCCATAGCGCGCCGGGAGAGCTCCTCCGCCTGAGGCGCCTGGCGTGAGTTCCGATTGCCCGCCCCCCGCGCCCCACGGGCATCGGGCCCGAGCCCGCCCGCAAGCAGAAGCATGAACGTGATGGAGAGAATGAGCGTTCGCATGCTCCCCTGGTTCGGAGGCAGGCCGCCGCTTTCCTGTTTGCCCACAAGACCGCACCCGGGCAGGCGTGGGGAAGCGCGTGTTTAGCAGGCGCTCGATCCGGGAAGACTCCCTCTTAACCGGGCGAGCATGTGCCCCCATCAAGCCAGGGGCCACCGCGCGGCGATTCAGACTTCGGCGCTCTGGCGGAGGAACCGGCAATGGCAGAGAAACGACGGCGCGAGATGACGCTCTCCCCCTTCTGGCTTCAAGCGTCGATCATCACCTTCGTAGTCGGCTTCACCATCCTCGGGATCCTGGCCTACGTGATCTACCGCGACCAGCCCCCTATTCCCGAACGCGTTGTCGGCCCGGCAGGCGAAGTCCTCTTCACCGGCGATGACATTCGGAAAGGGCAAGACGTCTTTCAGAAGTATGGCCTGATGCAGTACGGCACGCTCTATGGGCATGGCGCCTACCTTGGTCCCGATTTCACCGCGGACTACCTGCACCGGCAGGCGCTCTTGATGCTGGAGGTCTATCGAGACGACCCGGCGGCGAGCGAGCGCGTGCGCGCCGAGCTCCGGCGCAACACCTACGACCCCGCGTCCAAGTCCGTGAGCTTCACGGAGGGGCAGGCTGAAGCCTACCGGCGGCTCATGCCCGTCTATGCCGAGGCGTTCCGCAACCCGCGGGCGGTGGGCCCGGTGCCGGCGGTCTATATCCGAGACGCGGAAGAGGTGAGACAACTCACCGCCTTCTTCGCCTGGGCCGCCTGGACGACCACCGCCGAGCGCCCGGGGAAGCCGTACTCCTACACGAACAACTGGCCGCCGGAGCCGCTGGCGGGAAACTTCCCGACCGCCGACGCGCTCCTCTGGAGCCTGCTCAGCATCATCGCGCTCCTTGGTGGCACCGGACTCATCCTCTACCTCTTCGGGCGGTATGACTGGCTGGGGTGGCGCGCGGACGGCGATGGAGGCTGGCGCGTCCGGCCGCCCGGCGAGGTGGCGATCACCCCCGGGCAGCGAGCAACGCGGTGGTACTTCCTGGTCGTGGGCCTGCTTTTCCTGCTGCAGACGCTGGTGGGAGGCCTGAACGCGCACTACCGCGCCGAGCCGGGCGGCTTCTACGGGATCGACCTATCGGCGTACATCCCCTACATGGTGAGCCGCACCTGGCATGTGCAGCTCGCCCTCTTCTTCGTCGCCGCCGCTTACCTGGCCACCGGGATCTTCATCACGCCGTTCATCGCCGGTCGCGAGCCGCGCGGGCAGGCCACCCTCGCCTACCTCCTGTTGGGCGCCGTCGCCGTAGTTGTCTTCGGCAGCCTGCTGGGAGAGGCCGCCGGGATGCATGGCCGGCTGCCGGGAGAGCTGTGGTACTGGATCGGTGCCCAGGGATGGGAGTATCTCGATCTAGGCCGGCTGTGGCAGCTTTTACTCGTGGGTGGACTCTTCATCTGGGCGGGGATCATCTATCGCGGCTTGCGCGGGCGGTTGCAGGGCGAGCACGTGGGGAATATGCCCTATCTCTTCCTCTATGCCACACTGGCGATCCCGACGTTCTACGCCGTGGGCCTGCTTGCCACGCGCCACGCGAGCTTCGTGGTGACCGACTTCTGGCGCTTCTGGGTAGTCCACCTCTGGGTGGAGGATTTCCTGGAACTGTTCACCACGGCAACGGTCGCCTACATCTTCGTGCTCCTCGGGATCGTGAGCCGGACGACCGGCACGCGCGTCATCTATCTTAGCATCCTCCTCTACTCCGTCGGGGGCGTGGTCGGCACGATGCACCACCTCTACTTCAGCGGGGCGCCCTCGGCGCACATGGCGCTCGGCGCTTTCTTCTCCGCGATGGAGGTGATCCCGCTCACGCTCCTCACGCTGGAGGCCTACAGCTTCCTCCGCCTGGGAGCGCTGGAGACGCCTTTCACGCGGCAGTTTCCACACCGGTGGGCCGCCTGGGCGCTCGTCTCCGTCGGTTTCTGGAACTTCCTGGGCGCGGGGGTGTTCGGCTTCCTGATCAACCTGCCGATCATCAGCTACTACGAGATCGGCACCGCGCTCACCGCGAACCACGGGCACACGGCGATGTTCGGCGTGTACGGGATGCTCGCGGTGGGGCTGATGCTCTTCTGCCTGCGTTACCTGGTGCCACCGGAACGCTGGAACGACCGTCTGGCCGCGATCTCGATCTGGTCGCTGAACATCGGCCTGGCGTGGATGGCGCTCTTCAACCTCTTCCCCATCGGCGTGATCCAGCTCTACGACAGCTATCAGGTGGGCTACTGGCACGCGCGCGAGCTCGCCTTCATGCTCCAGCCGGTGATCAACTTCCTGGAGTGGCTGCGCATGCCCGGTGACCTCCTCTTCATCGCCGGTGGGGTATTCCCGCTCCTCCTCCTGGCATGGCGTGGCGCGCGCTACGCCCGGCCAGCCACGGCCACCGAGACGGTTGGTCCGCTCTTCACGCAAGCCGGCCAGGAGAATTCCGCGCTTCCGAGGTGAGCCAGAAGGCAGTTACTCCCTCGCCTCAGCCTGGCCGGGGAGGAATCCGGGTTGGATCCCAGAACTGGTGCCTCGGTCAAGGAGGCACGCATGGCAGACAAAGTGAGAGTTGGGATCCTGGGCGGTGGCGGGATTCTCGGGGCGCACGCGCCGGGATTCCTCAAAGCCGCCGACCGATGCACCGTCGTCGCCGTCGCCGAGCCAGACGAGAGCCGGCACGCCCGCGTCCGCCAGCTCCTCGGCGAGGAGGTTCGGCTCTGCCGCGACTATCGCGAGGTGCTGGAGATGCCGGATGTGGACGCGGTGGATATCATTCTACCGCACTTCATCCACATGCCGGCCACGATTGCCGCCGCCGAAGCGGGCAAGCCGGTCCTCGTCGAGAAGGTGATGGCGCGCAACGTCTGGGAGTGCGACCGGATGATCGAGGCGTGCGAGAAGGCCGGCGTCTCGCTCACGGTTTGCCATGACCGCCGCTATCACGGCCAGTGGATGGCGCTGAAGGAGGTCGTCGACTCCGGCGCCCTGGGCGAGGTCTTCTACTGGAAGCTCGAACACAACCAAAACGTCCTCTTCCCCGAGGGGAGCTGGGTGCGCACCCGCGACGGCATCGGCGGCGGCGCGATCATGAGCTGCCTCACGCACCAGATCGACTCGCTCCGCTACTACGGCGGCGAGGTGAAAAGCGTCACGTGCATGACCCAGGTCCTGCCGGAGCGCATGGAAGGCGAGACGGTAGGCGTCATCGCAGCGCGGATGGCCTCCGGGGCGCTGGCGCAACTCTCCATCAACTGGTTCACGCGCTCGCACCGCGCCGATCAGGGGCTTTGGTACGAGCTGGTCCACGTCTGCGGCACGCGTGGCGAGGCCTACTATCAATCGGGGAAGGGCACCTTCGTGCTGTTGCACGATGACAGCAACGCCGCCGCCATCGAGCGCTATGGCCGGGCAGCCCTAGAGGGCTTCGTGCCCGTGCCCAGTGGCGAGTGGACCGGGCACGAGCGGTGCATCCTGGAGTGGGTGAAACACCTGCGTGGCGAGGAGGCGCGCATCCTCACCAGCGGGCGCGAGGTGCGCGGCACCGTGGAGGTGGCCGAAGCCGCCTACCTGGCCGAGGAGACCGGCCAGACCGTGACGCTCCCGATCGAGCCCCGCCCCTGGCCCGCTGCGAGCCAGTAGCCCGAGGAGAGAGTGATGCAAGTAGGCCTCGATACATTTACCATCCGCGAGCTGGGGCTCGATCCCTTCGCGACGCTCGACTTCATCCGGGAGAACGGGCTGGAGGGCGCGCAGTTTGGCTGGCTACGCGGCCTCAGCCCGGAGCTCGACGCGGGGAAGCTGCGGGAAGTACGCGCCCACGCGGATGAGCTTGGTCTCTACACGCACGTCTCGGTGCCCACGTGCAACCCGCACCTGGTGCAGGGGAGCATCGACGACCACCTGGCGGAGATGGCCCGGCAGATCGAGCTGGCCGCCCAGTGCGGGTGGCACGAGCTCCACTCCTCGCTTGGGAACGGCCCCGAGCGTTACGAGCACCCCGTGCGCTGGCCCCAGCACCTCGCCGATTCCGCGGATCTGATCCGACGGCTCGGGCCGGTGCTCCGCGCGCACCAGAGCCGGATCAACTTGGAGACTCACGGGGATACGACCACGTTCGAGCTGGTCCGCCTCATCGAGGATGTGGGCCCGGATATCGCCGGCATCTGCCTGGATACGGCGAACGTCCTCTGCCATGCCGAGGACCCGGTGATGGCTGCCCGGCGTGCGGCACCCTACACGCACCTCACCCACACGAAAGACGCGATCATCTACTTCTCCGAGACGGGTTACACCCGGCAAGGGCGCGCTCCCGGCCAAGGCTGCCTCGATTGGGAGGCGACCCTGCCGATCCTCGGCGAGTTCTCACCCGACCTGCCGCTCTCCATCGAGGATCACAAGTGGCTCTTCCCCGCCCACATCTTCGACCGGCACTGGCTCGCGCTCCATCCCGATCTCACCCCGCACGAGCTGGCGCAGGTGGTGAAGCTCGCGGCGGAATGCGAGAAGCGGATCACCAGGGGCGAGCTGGAGCAGCCCGAGGAGTATGAAGCAATCCCCTATCGCGACCAGATGATGGAGCGCCTGCGCTTCGGGCGCGACTACCTTCTGGGCGTGCTGGAGCGCCGGGGCTTGCGATAGCACTCGGAGTGGAGCCCCCACGGGCAACTTGTGCAGGAGCCACCGCTTGCTGGCGCGGCGCTATCCCGCATTATTTGTCAGAATAATGAAAAGAAGTCTCTCTGCCAGGCGTGGCGCGGATTCGTGGGCACTGTCTCCGAAAACACCCTGCTTCCGGGCGCTTGTAGCGACAACGGTGTGTCACCAGACAAGAGACTTCTCTTGAAGTATTCTGGCGAATACTTCGGGCTATGCCGCCGCGCCTCGCCGGCCGTGGTATTCCAGGAAGCCCGCGGCGCCATCCTTGCCCATGTAGCGCTCGAGGAGCTTCGGGTCGGTCTTCGAGAGATCGACCAGGACGAGCACGTCGAGGACGTCGCTGAAGTCGGGGTCGACGTTGAAGCCCAGCGGGCAGGCGCCGAGCTTCAGGTAGTTCTTCAGCAGGATCGGCACGCCCTTCTGGTCTTCCTCGATGTGCGAGATCACCTCCGAGATGCCGTCGATATCCGCGGCGTCTTCGAGGGCAGAATAGGTGAGCGCGCGCCGGCGCAGGCCAGGCTTGGCGCGCCGGAAGGGGTTGCGCGGGCGCACGAAGCGTGACCACGGGTGCATCTGCTCCACCTGCCGGAGGTAGGCGACGATCAACTGCCGCGAGATCACCTGGTAACCGTTCGAGATGCTCACCGGCCCGAAGAGCGTCTTACAGTCGGGGTGCCGGCAGACGTACTCGCCGATGCCTCTCCAGAGGAGGAGCAGCCCGGCATAGGAGCGCTGGTACTCCGGCCGGACGAAGGAGCGGCCCATCTCTAGCGCCGGACCCATCAGGTTGAACAGCTCCCGATGGTAGCGGAAGAGCGTCTGGGTGTACAGCCCCCCAAGACCATGGCGCGGGAGGATCTCATCGGTTCGCCCCAGACGGTAGGCGCCCATGATCTCCTGCTTTTCGCGGTTCCAGACGAAGAGGTGGAGGTAATACTCGTCAAAGGCGTCGATATCCAGCGCCTTGCCGGTACCCTCGCCGGCGCCGCGGAAGGTGTACTCGCGCAGGCGCCCGATCTCGCGCAACAGGTGCGGGATCTGGTTGGCCCGGGCATAGCAGACGAGGTGCTCTTTGCTCTCCACGAGGATCTGCTCCTCGGGCAGTGAGCGGACTTCCTCCGCCAGCACCTCGGCGGGCTCCGCCTCGACCAGCGGCTCCAGCTGGGCCACCTTCGGCCGGCGTATCGAACGGCGCGCCGGGGTCGCCTGCGAGCGCGCACGCATCCCCAGGAGGTAGGTCCGGTCGCGCAGGAGATCCACCATCTCGTCATCGGTGTAGGCGCAGAGCTTGCGTGAGGGGATGGGGTCGCCTACGCGCGCTTCGATCACGCGCCCGCGCTTGTTCACCATCTCGCGCGGGAGCATCACCGTGCGCAACAGCGGGTGCGCCAGACCCAGCATCTGAAAGAGCGGGCCGTTGCACCCGGCGAAGTAGACGGGAAGCGCGGACGCCTTGGTATGGCGGAAGAGGCGCGCGATGGTGCCGCTCCACTTCGGATCGGTCACCTGCAGGCTGCGCAGGTGGAGATGCGACACCGTGCCTGAAGGGAAGATCGCGAGCATGTCTCCCTCTTCCACCCAGCGGATCGCCTCGCGCAGGCCACGGATGTTGGCGCGCGAAGACTCAGGACGCCCAAAGGGATCCACCAGGATGAAGGAGTCGCGCAACTGCGGGATCCGCCCGAGGAGGAAGTTGGCCATCACCTTCACATCGGGGCGCACCAGGCGCAGCAGCCAGATCAGCGCCAGGCCCTCGATGCCGCCGAAGGGGTGGTTGGCCACGGCAATCGCCGGCCCTTGCTTGGGAATGCGTGCCAGATCCCTTTCGGTGATATCAACCCGCGTCTCCAGGATGGAGAAAACCGCCTCGATGAAACGAACGGGATCCTCCTCTTTTCTGACGCTGGCATAGATCTGTTCCATCGCCCTCAGAGCGACAATGCTCTCCAAGGGGGGTGCCAGGTGGGAGAAAAGCCGCTGGCCGACTGGGTTCTTGCACCGGAGGGCAAGCTTAAAGATCCGCTCTGATTGGTCACTATGCGTCTGCATGTCGCACCCCAAGATCATGACCCGCGGACCGACCCAGATGCGGATCGCCCGCGGGAGGCCGGAAACGGAGGATCGCGGCGAGCACCTTCACACAAACCAGAAGCAATACGCTCCCCGCGCGACATGGGCCGGCTCGGTCCAAAGCCCCGGATGCTTCCCGTAACAGGCCAAAAGAGATCCCGGCCATCGCCGGGAAAGTGCATTACGTCACAGTATACCATATTCCAGGCCGATTGGGACCCGATTGGCGCCTCCCGCGGCGGCTTTTTCGTCGCGCCCCGGGGGGAAAGATCGTCTTATCCGCAGATGACCACAGATGGGCGCAGATGGTAGGGAAGGGTACCGCTTCATCTGGGGGGCGATGCATCCGGGCGTCGACCCCCACAGGCCCCAGGGAAGGAGGGCGACCGCGCGGCGGTCGTGGGGAACGCGCAGGCGTGAACAACCGCCCCACCCCGATCGCGCGGTGGTAAATCACCGCGCTGCTTGTGGACGAAGCCCTGTCGGGCTAGGCTGGGCTGCACGCGGGCACCGGTACTGGCGCGGGCTGGCAGGGGGAGGCCCGCAAGGGGTTTTGCCGGAAAGCAGCGCGGAGCTTCCAGCTCGGCACGCCGGGTGTCGCCGCACTCCCGAAGGGATCGCATGCCCTACGCGCCGCGGCCCGGGCGCAAACGCCCGCGCCCGGGCATCAGCGACCTGCACGGGCCACCCACACCACCGGGGCGAGCACAGGCGCGCCGGCATTGCCCGCGCGCCCCAGCGGTTAGGCACCCTATCAGTCACGCCCCTCCAGTTCTGGATAGACGGGCAGGTACTGACGCCAGACATCGTGCCGTGCGCCTTGCATGAACTTTGATAGGCTGATAAAGGGGATGAACCCCGGCTTGCGCGGCTCACGCAGGAGCTTCATGCCGGCCTGCTGCAGCGTCTTGTCGCCCTTCTTGCCGTTGCAGCGACGGCAGCAGGCCACCAGATTCTCCCAGGCGTCGCCCCCGCCCAACCGCTTCGGCACGACATGATCGATCGTCATCTCTTTGCCGGTCTCGCCGCAGTACTGGCACGTGTAATTATCCCGTGCGAAGATACTGCGCCGAGAGAGGCGTAGCCTTGGGCGAGGTCGCCGCACCTGATGGCGGAGCCGGAGGACGGATGGAGCGGTGCTGCTGCCGTTGACCGTGGTCAGCGTCTTGCCATCCACGTGCAACACCTCCGCCTTTCCGAGGTACACCAGGACCGATGCCCTCTTCAGATTGCAGATATTCAGCGGCTCGTAGTCCCTATTCAAAACCAGTACCTCCCCTTCCATCCTCGTTGACGCTCCTCTCACGACGTTCCACGCAATAACGCAAGAAGCCCGCTACGTCCGTATTGGAGGAGCGGGCTTCTCTAGGTGCGCATTCGTATCCGGGCTATCCGGAACCCCGGTGGTGGGAAGTGATCCTCTAATCGACGCACGCGCAGAGCCGCCCCCCGGCGATCACCGCCGCCGTGGTGTTGAGTATGAATAGTCATGGCTCGTCTCTGCATTACAGTGCGCATCTTTCCCAGGCATTCGGGCC
>LFRM01304626.1_pt1 | contig 10639 bp, 7 predicted proteins | sample 618341 | NCBI WGS metagenome assembly LFRM01 (sample SAMN03654438, study PRJNA283298) | anaerobic digester metagenome | isolation source: pool of bioreactors CSTR01a, CSTR02a, and CSTR03a thermophilic anaerobic... | place: Denmark: Kgs. Lyngby | collected 2014-05-21 | reverse complement strand
TAAAACACTCTTACCTGTTTCTTGATCTGGCTTATCAACATTAAAGTCAATCTCACGACCAACCATTAACTCAGCGAGTGAGCGCTCTGTTGAATCAGCTACTGATACAGTATCAATATAACGTCCACGACGTAGTACAGTTACTTCATCTGCAACTTCCATAATCTCTTTTAACTTATGAGTAATTAAAATAATTGTTTTCCCTTGTTTAACAAGATTACGCATAATAGCCATAAGTTCCGTTATCTCTTGTGGAGTTAATACTGCTGTTGGTTCATCAAAAATTAAGATATCGGATGAACGATATAACATTTTTAAGATTTCTACTCTTTGTTGTGCTCCTACAGAAATATCCTCAATTAAAGAAGATGGATCAATTGATAAGTGAAACTCTTCTGATAACTTTTTAATATTTTTACTAACTAGGGCATAATCAATGGCACCAGTTTTAGTTGTTGGCTCACTACCTAAAATAATGTTTTGGGCAACTGTAAAATTTTCTACTAATTTAAAATGTTGGTGAACCATTCCGATACCTAAATCGGAAGCATCATTTGGATTATTGATTTTGACTTCTTCACCACGTACTTTAATGATCCCTGCTTCTTGTTCATAAAGTCCAAATAAGACTGACATTAAAGTTGATTTTCCGGCACCGTTTTCACCAAGCAATGCATGAATAGATCCTTTTTTGACTCTTAAGGTAACATTATCATTTGCTTTGATACCAGGAAACTCTTTTGTAATGTTTAACATCTCTACTTCATAAGACATAATAACACTCTCCTATACTCGAATTTTCTCAAATGTATTATACCATATATTGGCTACCAATAAACTTTTAGACAAGAAAAAAGACCACATGCAGTGGTCTTTTAATATGACTAAGGTCTTGTTCCTGTAGTACCATTTTTGATTACAGGATCTTTTGTTAAAGTAACTTCATCGTTTTTGATTTTATCGATGTGTTCTTTAACTAAAGCAATTTCTTCTGCTTTTAAGTTACGGTCTTCTGTAAGTTCAGCACCGATTCCGCCACTCTTAACGTCGAAGTAATAATGTTTAGATTCAATCTTTTTATTATCTAAGAATTCTTGTAAGAATTCAAATGATGAAACGTCAACACTCTTTAACATAGAAGTAAGAATTACTGAACGTCCGTCTTTATTTAATCCGTCTTCGTATTGGTCACGGTCAACACCGATTACAAATTTATCTTCATAGTTTAGTGCTTCTGAGATAACACCATTTCCAACGTTTCCAGCTGCGTGGAAGATAATGTTTGCACCTTCACCATAAATCTTAGTAGCTAAAGCAGTACCTTTTGAAGTATCTTCAAATGAGTTTGCATATTCAACTGCGATTTTAGCATCAGGGTTAGTTGCCCAAACACCAGCTTCATAACCTGATTGGAATGCGTTAATAACTGGGTTGTTATCAACTCCACCGATAAATCCAACTAAGTTAGATCCATCTTCTTTAGATCTTAATCCAGCAACAAGTCCAACTAAGTATCCACCTTCTTCTTCAGCAAATGTTGCTGAGTGAACGTTAGGAAGTTCAGGATTTAAACCAGCATCAATGAATAAATATTCAGTATCTGGATATTTAGCAGCTACTTCTTGTAGTGCTTTTTCAAATAAGAATCCAACAGCAATAACTAATTCAGCATCTTCTGAAGCTGCTTCTAAGTTACTTACGTAGTCAGAACCATCATCTTTAGATGATAAGTAAGAAGCAGTATTTGAAGCTAAGCCGTTTTCTTCAATAAATCTTAAAGTACCTTCCCAAGCTGATTGGTTAAATGATTTATCATCAACCCCACCTGAGTCTAAAACAACTACTACTTTGAAGCCAGCGTCTTTTCCACTAGTTTCGCCGCCTCCACATGCTACAAGTAAAGCTGCAGCCAATAAAGTTACAACTAAAAACTTAAATGTTTTTTTCATTATTTCTCCTCCATTAGGTTTCCCTATATCTAAATATTAACTAAACAAATTACATTTGTCAATTCTAATGTTCACATAAATTTCACATTAGAAAATTAAAAAAGAGCTAAAATTCTAGCTCTTCCTCATGACTAACAAATACTTCGCGTGGTTTTGACCCAGACATTGGACCAATAATACCATTATTTTCAAGTGCATCAATTATTCTGGCTGCACGATTATAACCAATTCCAAAATGACGTTGTAATAAAGATGTCGAAGCTTTCTGCTCTCTAATCACAAATGATTTAATATCATCATACAAAGCATCTTCAAAGTTGGCCATAGCTTGTGGACTCGCATCCGTATCACTAAAGTCAAACTCAACAAAGTGATCAGGACTTGGTTGTTTCGCTGCGAATGTCGCAACCTTATTAACTTCTGAGTCAGTTATATAAACACCTTGTAATCTTAGTGGTGCTGAATAGCCAACTGGATAGTACAGCATATCTCCATTACCAAGTAGTTTCTCAGCTCCTACCGCATCTAGAATCGTTCTTGAGTCAATTCCTGAAGATACCGCAAATGAGATGCGTGATGGGATATTAGCCTTGATAAGCCCTGTAATAACCTCAGTTGATGGACGTTGTGTTGCTACAATTAAGTGAATACCTGCAGCCCTTGCTAGCTGAGTAATTCTTTGAATCGATTGCTCAACTTCCTTACCAGCTACAACCATTAAATCAGCTAACTCATCAATAATAACGACTAGTAATTCAAGCTTTGGTAAATCAGCTTCAGGATTCATTAATAGATATTCATTATAAGCCTTAATATTCTTAACATTAATTGCTGCGAAATCACGATAACGCTGATCCATGATTTCAACAACCTTATTTAAAGCTGCATTGGCTTGCGTTGGATCTGAGATAATATCAGTCATTAAATGCGGCGAAGATGCAAATGAGTTAAACTCAACCTTCTTTGGATCAATTAATAACATTCTAACTTCCTCAGGCGTAGTTCTTAATAATATTGTAGTAATAATTGCATTTAAAGCAACAGACTTACCAGCTCCAGTTGCTCCAGCTACAAGTAGATGGGGCATTTTTGCCAAGTCCGAAAAAATTATATTCCCCATTAAATCTTTACCTAAAGCAAAGAGTAATGGTGGTTGATCACTAGGTAAATCTTTTAGTAATTCATATAATTTAACCGGTGTATTCTCTACGTTTGGAACTTCAATCCCAACGGTATTTTTACCAGGAATTGGTGCTTCAATACGAATAGATTTAGCTGATAGTTCCATTTTAATATTATCGGAAATAGATGAAATTCTTGAAACCTTAACTGAAGTATCAGGTCTAATTTCAAATTTAGTTACTGATGGTCCAATATGGACATCGATTAATTCACAATCAATATTGAACTCACTTAAGACATCAATTAAATGTTGACCCTTCTCCTTAGCTGCTTGCGCATTCTTTGGTGAAGTTCGATTAGCAATTGATGTATCCAGTAATGTTAACTTCGGAAGTGAATAATTCATTCCACCGACAACATATGGTTCTTTAACAACATCGTTTTCTAATTTTAATTCTAATTGCCCCTTATTATCTTCTTTAGTTAGATCCTTAGTAACTTTCGTTTCTTGATCTAAAGATATAAAGATTGATGATTTAGATTTTGATTGACTATCAATATCAGCAACATCATAAGGAATTTCTTCGGCTAAGTTAGCTGCAATAACTTGTTCTTTTGCAGGCTTCTTAAAGAATGATTTCTTCTCTTTTTGAACTTTAACTTGTTTAGGTTTAGCGACTTTTTCTTTACGCTTAGGTAATGAAAACTTCAGTTTTGAAAAACTTGATAAACCAAAGATTAAGATTGAGCCAATAAGTGCAATAATTGCGGTAAAGATATAAGTTCCATAAACATCAAATAATAATGTTGATAAAGAATATAATATTTGACCAATAAAGCCTCCACTGGCATTAAGTGTATAATTAAAAATCTTACTTGAGTTAGATATATAGTAACTTAGTGAGTCAAAGCCAATTAAGTCATAGTGATTAATTGAAGCTGACATAAGTAAGAAGGCACTAATAATTAGGCCGATACCTAAGTAAGTTGTTTTTGATTGTTTGGTTAACTTGGGAATAAAGGTAAAGATAAAAGTAAAGATAATTGCCACAATTAAAATAGCAATATGATATTGCCCAAATAAATATCTTGAGGACTTATCGATAACTTGACCGATAAACCCCCATTTAAAGATAGATATAATTAATAACATTAAGCCAATAATACCGCCTATAACAGTATAGAGGCGACTATTATCTTTTACTTTTGTACTTTTTGCCATTTTTGCTCCTACTAATTAACTTCAACAATAGCTGGTAGGATCATTGGACGTTTTCCAGTTTCCTTCATTACATATTTTCCAGCTTTCATACGAACTTCTGATCTAACATCTGAGTTAGTATATTTATTTTCTTTTACTGCATTTTCTACGGCTTCAACCATAATGTCTGATACGCCTTTTAGAACATGACTTGAGTCTCTAACATATAGTAGTCCACGTGTTTGTACGTCTGGTCCACCAATAATTTTTTTAGTTTTATAATCTAACAAGATTCCAACGATAATTACACCATCTGTTGATAAAGTCTCACGGTCTTTTAGAACTAGTGATCCTTCTTCTAAGTTATCTGATCCATCAATCATAATATCTTCTGCAGAAATCATATCTGAGGCATTTTTTAATCGACCATCAATAAATGTCGCGATCTGACCATTGTCTAAGATAACAATACGATCTGCCGTTAAGTTTCCAACTGACATTCCGACATCAGCATTTGCTGATAAATGGCGGTATTCACCTTTAACTGGAATGTAGTAACGTGGCTTAAATAAGTAAAGTAACATTTTTAAGTCTTCTTGTGAGGCATGCATTGATGACAATTGATCTTTTTTAATCGTAATAACTTTATGATCATCTTTATATAGTTCATTTTCTAAAGCTATTGCTTCAATTTCAACACCAGGAACTGATGGTGATGCAATAATTACTGTATCAGTATCATTTAAAACTAAACGATCATCTTCACCTGCTGCAATTGCAAACATGTTCTTAAATACTTCTGAACCATCACCAGTAACTAATACGATTGTATTCTTATCTTCTAAATCTTCTAGAGTTGCGACAACATTCGCTGGTAANNACATGCGACAACATTCGCTGGTAAGTGATAGTAGTTTAATTTTTTCAATAGTGACATAGTATCTAACATTTTCTTGTCTTTAAAGAATAATTTCTTACCATTTCGATTACACATTTCCGCAAGTTCAATTACTCGATAAATATTTTGTGAGTATGAAGTTACAATTACACGGCCTGGTGCTTCATCAATATGACGCTCTAAGACGTTTGAGATCTTATGTGTTGGTGCTGTATAACCTAGGTTATTAGCTCCAATTGATTCTGATAGTAAAGCAAATACTTTTTCTTTTCCTATTTCAGCAATTTCTGAAATATCTGATCCAAATGTATAAAGCCCGATATCATGATCAACGATAAACTCATTTGTATAGATAATATTTCCATACTTAGTATTAATCGCTAATCCAAATGAATCTGGTACTGAGTTGGTTACTTTGAATGAACGAATTTTAACACCCGCAATTTCAAAAGTATCTGATCTTTCAATTTCATTAATTTTAACATTTTTAATATTCTTTTCTTTTAACATGTTTTTGATAATTGCTGCTGGGAATGCTGTTGTGTAAATTGGTACATTTACTTCTTCAAGTAAGTGCGTTAATCCACCTAGTGCATCATCATGAGCATGTGTAATAAAGAGTGCTTTAATGCGTTTTTTATTTTCTTTTAAATATGTTACATCGGCAACAATTTTTTCAACACCTAACTGTCCTGATTCAGCATCTTTTGATCCTGCATCAATTAAAAATATATCATTATTTAATTCAATGACATATAAGTTTTTTCCATCCTCATCTTGTCCTCCAAGTGAGAATATTTTAATTTCTTTCATAATATTCCTCCATAATAAAAATTCAATTATTATTAAATTTATTTTTTCATTAAGCTTTCGCTCATAAGTGATTTTAAGTCTAATAATCTATGTATATTATTATAACATATCACCCTAACTTACCTCAACTTTTGGCCGTATTTATTGATTATTTAAGCTTTTTCACAAAAAAAAGACAATCTACAGATTGTAAATTGTCTTGATTTATTTTTTTATTAAAATTAAGCTTTGTTTGCTGATCCAAACATTTCAATTTTAACTTTTACTGCTTCTTTCATTGCATCATATCCTGGAGCTAATAATTTACGAGGGTCATAGTTTTTACCTTCTAAATCTTTACCTTCTTCGATGAATTTACGAGTTGCTGCAGCAAATTCTAATTGTAATTCAGTGTTTACGTTAATTTTCGCAACACCTAAGTCAATTGCTTTAGTGATTTGCTCAACTGGAATACCTGTACCACCGTGTAGTACTAATGGAATTCCACCAGTTGCTTCAGAGATAGCTTGTAATGTTTCAAAGCTTAATCCTGCCCAGTTAGCTGGGTATTGACCGTGGATGTTTCCAATTCCTGCTGCTAGGAAGTCGATTCCTGTAGCTGTAATACCAACACATTCATCGATGTCTGCAAGTTCGCCAGTACCAACGATACCGTCTTCTTCTCCACCGATAGATCCAACTTCTGCTTCAACTGAAACACCAGCTGCGTGAGCTAATGCAACGATTTCTTTAGTTTGAGCTAAGTTTTCGTCAAATGGTAAGTGTGAGCCATCATACATTACTGAAGTAAATCCAGCTGCGATTGCTGCTTTAGCGCCTTCGAAACTACCGTGGTCTAAGTGTAATGCAACAGGTACAGTGATGTTTAATTCTTCCATCATTCCGTTAACCATTCCTACAATAGTTTTGAAACCTGTCATGTATTTTGCTGCACCTTCTGAAACTGCGATTAGAATTGGTGAGTTTTGCTCTTGAGCAGTTGTTAATACTGCTTTTGTCCATTCTAAGTTATTAATATTGATCGCCGGAACTGCGTAGTGTCCTGCACGAGCGTTATCCAAAATTCCTTTTGCTGATACTAATGCCATAAATCTATTCCTCCTATTTTTATATACATTTATATTTTACTATATTTATTAGAATAATGCCAAGCTTCTTAAGCTTTTAACTCGATTTTACTAAATACTTTAGGCAGCGCTTTTACAAGTCACAAGAATCGCTATTTTTTGGACATTTCGCCTAATAAAAAAGCTCTTTTTCAAGAGCTTAGATTAGTTTATTTTTGGTGCACCTAGCGAGACTTGAACTCGCATGATATAAATCACACGCCCCTCAAGCGTGCGCGTCTACCAATTCCGCCATAGGTGCAGTAAAGTTGAGCAAGCTCAACTTAATACTTTATTATTTTTGATTGTTTAGAATTGTCTTAGCGATATTATCAGCGCTAATTCCATACTTATCTAATAAGTCTTGAGGTTTTCCTGACTCACCAAATGTATCTTCAATTCCGACCATTAACATTTTTGTTGGATGGTTAACTGCTAATACTTCAGCTACTGCTGAACCTAATCCACCAAGAACATTATGCTCTTCAGCTGTAACGATTAGATCATGTGTTTTAGCAAGTTCAATAATCATATCTTTATCAATTGGTTTAATTGTATGCATGTTAACAACTGTTGGATTATATCCTTCACTTGCTAATAGTTCTTTAGCTTTTAAAGCTTCTTGAACCATTAATCCAGTTGCGATAATTGCGATATCTTTACCTTCTGATAATTTGATTGCTTTTCCAATTTCAAATTTGTAACCTTCAAAGTCATTAACAGTATCAACCGCTAAACGGCCTAATCTTACATAGACAGGTCCAACATATTCAGCCGCAGCTCTAATTGCCGCTTCTGTTTCTGGTCCGTCTGATGGTGATAATACTGTCATATTTGGTACTGAGCGCATTAGTGCTAAGTCTTCCACTGATTGGTGAGTTGCCCCATCTTCTCCTAGTGAAATACCGGCATGTGTTGCACAAATTTTAACGTTCATATTTGGGTATGCGATTGAGTTTCGAATTTGTTCAAATGCTCTTCCCGCTGCAAACATTGCGAATGTTGAAGCAAAGACAATTTTATTACTTGCTGCTATACCAGCTGCCGTTGACATCATGTTACCTTCTGCAATTCCCATATTAAAGTGTTGTTCTGGACGAACTTTTCTTGCATCAGCCGTTTTTGTTGATCCTGATAAGTCAGCATCTAAAACAATAATGTTTTTATTTGCTTCAACTAGGGATGCTAATGTTTTTCCGTAGGCTTCTCTTGTTGCTACTTTACTCATTATACCAACTCCTTCATTGCTAATTCAAATTGTTCTGCGCTTGGAGCTACTCCATGCCAGCCCGCTTCATTTTCCATAAAGCTAACGCCTTTACCTTTAATTGTATTTGCTAAGACTAAAGTTGGTTGACCTTTAGTTTCGTTTGCAAGTTTAACCGCTGCTGCGATCTCTTCAAAGTTATGACCATCGATTTCAATAACTTTCCATCCGAAGGCTTCAAACTTTTTGTCTAAAGGAATCGGATTCATTACTTCTTTGATGTCACCATCAATTTGTAATTGGTTAAAGTCTAAGAAAACACATAGGTTATCTAATTTGAAGTGAGCTGCAGCCATAGCTGCTTCCCAAACTTGTCCTTCTTGGGATTCACCATCACCAAGTAATGAGAATACTTTATAATCTGACTTATCATACTTATTAGCCATCGCCATTCCAACAGCTTGTGAGATACCTTGTCCAAGTGATCCAGTAGTAGCGTCAACGCCTGGTACTGAATTACGGCAAGGGTGTCCTTCTAAGATTGAGTTAACTTGTCTAAACTCAGGGATAAGTGCTTTATCTAATAAGCCCTTTTCCATTAGTGTTCCATATAATAATGGTGAAGCATGACCTTTTGATAAAACAAAACGATCTCTTTGATTACTTTCAACATTATTTTCATCAATCTTCATTGCTTCAAAATACAAGTAAGTTAAAATGTCACTACCTGAAAGTGATCCACCAATGTGGCCAGATCCGGCAGCATAAACCATCTCTACAATACTTTGTCTAATATGTAATGCATGTTCTTCTAATTTTTTAATATTCATAATTCGCTCCAATCTATGTATTAATATATCATCATTTAATAATATGTCAAAATCAAGAATCAAATAAGCTGTCAATCTCATATCTAATCATATCAACATTTCGATCCTGTAAATCAACTTCCAGTGAAGTTTCAGCTGGTTTAAGCGCTAATTTTTTAGCTAAACCAAGTGATGGTTTGTTACTGACATCAACATAAACATTTATCTTATTTAAGGCTGTATTTTCAAGTACATAGTTAGATAAGAGTTTAATTGCTCTTATCATATAACCTTTACGTAAATGGTCTGATGAAATAAAGTAACCATACTCACCAGTTTTTTCAATATAATTTAAATTAAATAAATTAATTAAACCAACTAAAACAGAATCAACATAAATTCCATAGAAGTATTGTTGTGAGTTTTTAACTCCCAAGTTTCCTTCAATAATAAAATCAAACGTTTGATGAATATGCGTGTGTTGAATTAGTCCAGCATTATCGCATAATTGCTTATCCGACAACATGGCGTGTAGTTCTACCGCATTGTTAAGGGTAATTTCTGCTAATGTTACCATCCCATCAAATAGGCGTATCGGTTCAACTAACATCATATAACTATCGACAACCATGATCCATCAGCGAATCTTCTTTGACTAATAATTGTTCGCATTGCTTGATCTAGTAAGATTGCAAACCATGCGCCCATTAATCCACCACCAAAGCTAATTGCAAATAAGTAACCAGCTACTGGTCGAATAACACCAATACATGTCATCATTAAGAATGCTGTAAACTTCAAGTCACCACCACCTCTTAATGTTCCAATTGTAATTGTCCCAAGGACTTGGAAGGAAACAACTAATCCAACAATAATCATAATTGGATTTCCAAGCGTTAGTACAATTGAGTTCCCTTGTGAGAATAAGCTTAAGATTGTTGTTCTAAAGACAATCAAGTTAAAGCCTAAGATTAAGGCAACAAACAGTCCAATTCTTTGCAATATCAGACTATAAAGCATTGCTAAATCCGGTCTTTCCTTACCTAAACTCATCCCAACTAATGTAGCAGATGCAATTGATAACCCCTCACCAACCGCAAAGGCTAAATTAAGAATGTTAACGACAACTTGATGGGTAGCAAAATTGTCTGTTCCTAACTTGGCAATAATAATCGCAAAGACTAAGAATCCACCACGAATAAATATTTGCTCAATAAAAGCAGAAGAAGATACTCTGATTAACTCACTAACACGCGTAAAGTCTAAGGACATGTTGCCCTTAAATACTAGTGAAACAAAGTTACCTTTTCTAGTAATAGAATATATTGAAATAATAAATGCCACAATGTTACCAATCATTGTCGCAATCCCTGCACCAACTACTCCCATTTCTGGAAAGAAGCCGATACCATAAATTAATAAATAGTTAAAAATAATATTAACAACGTTAGCTGTTAAGTTTGTAACCATTGAAATTTTGGTATTTCCCGCTCCCCTTTGTGCCGACGTCAGTGTCATCGCAACTGCGGTAAAG
>LFRM01181695.1_pt1 | contig 10639 bp, 8 predicted proteins | sample 618341 | NCBI WGS metagenome assembly LFRM01 (sample SAMN03654438, study PRJNA283298) | anaerobic digester metagenome | isolation source: pool of bioreactors CSTR01a, CSTR02a, and CSTR03a thermophilic anaerobic... | place: Denmark: Kgs. Lyngby | collected 2014-05-21 | reverse complement strand
ATAAAACCAAAAAAATAGATTTTTGTTCGATGATGAGAATTAATTAGTGTACTTTTGGACTAGCAAAAAAAAGTAAAACTATGACATACTATCATTTAGGAGAACTAGTACACAAACAAGCCCTCAAAAATAAAAGTAAAATAGCAATTAAACATCATGATACGGGCGATAACTGGTCAGATTTAACTTGGGGTGCCCTTTCAGAAAAAGTAATGAAGGCTGCACAGGCTATGGCAGAGTTAGGGGTTAATCCTAACGACAATATTGGCATTTACTCTCAAAATATGAGCAAATATCTGATTGCAGATTTTGCAGCATATGCCAATAAAGCAGTGATGGTTCCTATGTATGCCACCTCTTCTCCAAATCAGATAAAGTATATTGTAAAGGATGCAAGTATTAACCTGATTTTTGTAGGTGAACAATTCCAATATAACAATGCGTATAAGGTTCAACAGGAAAGTTCTGTACTTAAAAAGCTTATCATATTCGATAGGAATGTTATAATGAATCCAGAAGACAAAACGTCTATATATTTCGATGAATTTATAACAACAGGAGATAACTCCGAGTCGTTGGCACTTGTACAAGCAAGAATGAGGCAATTGAAGAGTACAGATTTGGCAACGATAATTTATACTTCAGGTACTACTGGAGAACCAAAAGGAGTTATGCTCAATCATTCTAACTATCTTAAAGCTTACGAAATTCATGACATTAGATTAACTACCCGCACCGAGAAAGAAATCTCAATGTGTTTTCTTCCACTAACTCATATATTCGAGAAGGCATGGACCTATTACTGTCTTACAAAAGGTATAACTGTTGCTATTAACAAGGAACCAGCTAAGATAAGACAAAAAATAAAAGAAATTCGTCCCACTATTATGAGTAATGTTCCACGTTTTTGGGAAAAAGTATATGATGGGGTAAAAGAAACCATAGACAGCTCACACGGATTGGTTAAGTGGTTGTTTAAAGATGCCGTTAAAACGGGAAGGCGACATAATCTTGAATTTGTAAATGAAGGCAAGAAGGCTCCTTTGGGTAATCGCATAAAATTTAATCTTTACAGGCATACAATCTATTATTTAATAAAACGTATAGTTGGTATAGATCGAGGAAACTTTTTCCCAGTGGCCGGTGCACCCCTTTCCGATAATATAAACGAGTTTCTGCAATCTATAGATGTGCATATTATCTACGGATACGGATTAACTGAGACAACTGCAACGGTTAGCTGTTTTACAACCACTGGATTTATAATAGGTACTGTAGGCAAAGTCATGCCTGATACAGAAGTGAGGATTGGAGAAAATAATGAAATTCTGGTAAAAGGTGATACTGTTATGGCAGGATATTATAATAAACCCGAAGCTACAAAAGAGGTTTTCACCGATGATGGCTTCTTCAGAACTGGTGACGCAGGGAGATTGACTGATGAGAATGAGTTGATTATGACTGAACGTATAAAGGATCTTTATAAAACGTCAAATGGAAAATATATTGCACCTCAAATGATCGAAACCAGGGTGGGGGAAGATAAATATATTGACCAAATCGCTGTAATTGGAGACAGCAGGAAGTTCGTTAGTGCACTTATAGTTCCTGATTACAACTCGCTAGAGGTGTATGCTGTAGATCAAGGTATTGCATATGAAAACATACAGGATTTGATGAATAACAATCAGGTATATGATTTCATCTTTGGTCGCATAGAGCTATTACAATCGCAGTTTACTAATTATGAGAAAATTAAAAAGTTCACTCTTTTGTCAAAACCCTTCAGTCTTGAAGAAGGAGATTTAACTAATACTCTTAAATTACGAAGAAAAGTGATACTCGAAAAATATGCCGAAGTAATAGATAACATGTACAAGGACTAGCGTAACACTCCTCAATCAGTTTGTAAAAGAAATCACTATCTTTGCACCGTTTTTAAAAGCAGTAAAAGTTGTATTAGGATGGACTATAATTTCAAAGAATTAGAAAAGCAATGGCAGAAGTATTGGGTTGATAACAAAACCTATAAAGTAACCGAAGATATTACAAAACCTAAGTATTACGTGCTCGATATGTTTCCTTATCCTTCTGGAGCAGGATTACATGTTGGTCATCCTCTTGGTTATATAGCATCAGATATATTCTCGCGCTACAAACGTTTGCAGGGATTCAATGTTTTGCACCCAATGGGGTATGATGCATATGGTTTGCCAGCAGAGCAATATGCAATACAAACCGGTCAGCATCCGGCCGTTACAACCGATAATAATATTAAAAGATATAGAGAACAGCTTGATAAAATCGGGTTCTCTTACGACTGGAGTCGTGAGGTTCGCACATGTGATCCTGAATATTATAAATGGACTCAATGGGCATTTATAAAGATGTTCAACTCTTATTATTGCAATAATGCAAAAAGTGCGCAACCTATTTCAGAGCTAATTCAAATATTCTCAAATCAGGGAACCGCCAATTTAGATATTGCATGCAGCGAACCTTTTGAGTTTACTTCTGAAGAATGGAGCAATAAGAACGAGAAGGAGCAACAGGAAATTCTTATGAATTATCGTATTGCTTATTTGGGCGACACCATGGTAAACTGGTGTGCACAATTAGGCACTGTACTTGCAAATGATGAAGTTAGCGAAGGTCTATCTATAAGAGGTGGATATCCTGTCGAGCAAAAGAAGATGCGTCAGTGGTGTCTACGAGTTTCTGCATATGCAGAGCGTCTATTGGATGGATTAAATAATATTGATTGGACTGAATCATTAAAAGAAACTCAAAGACACTGGATTGGACGAAGTGAGGGTGCCGTTATGTATTTTAAAACATCAAACGACTTCTCATTTGATATTTTTACTACTCGTGCAGACACAATTTTTGGTGTAACTTTCATGGTTCTAGCTCCAGAAAGTGAATTAGTTGAACAGCTAACAACAGAAATCCAAAAGGCAGAAGTGCGGAATTATATTGAAAAGACTAAGAAAAAAACAGAACGTGATCGAATTTCAGATAGAGCTGTAACTGGTGTTTTCACGGGTTCATATGCCATTCATCCTTTTACAGGAGAGTCTCTTCCTATATGGATTTCAGATTATGTTTTAGCCGGATATGGCACAGGTGCTATTATGGCAGTGCCAGCTCATGACAGTCGAGACTATGATTTTGCAAAACATTTCTCTTTGCCAATTATTCCACTTATAGAAGGATGCGATGTTTCCGAAGAGAGCTTTGATGCAAAAGAAGGAATAATGATCAATTCCGGATTTCTTAATGGTCTGACTGTTAAGGAGGCTATACCTGCAGCAATAGATGCTATAGAAGAAAAAGAGCTGGGTTATCGTAAGGTGAATTATAGGTTACGCGATGCTATCTTCTCCAGACAGCGTTATTGGGGAGAGCCTTTTCCTATATACTACAAAGATGGCATGCCATACGCTCTTGAGGAGAGCGAACTACCTCTTGAATTGCCCGAAGTTGATAAGTATTTGCCTACTGAGACTGGAGAGCCTCCTTTAGCAAGAGCAAAAAACTGGATAACAAAAGATGGCTATCCTCTAGAACTTAATACAATGCCAGGATTTGCAGGGTCGTCTGCATACTACTTGAGGTATATGGATCCTAATAACAACGAAGCACTTGTATCTGAAAAGGCTAATAATTATTGGCGTAACGTAGATTTATATATAGGAGGCACAGAGCACGCTACCGGGCACTTGGTGTATAGTAGATTCTGGAATAAATTTCTGTTCGATTTAGGATTGTCTTGTGAAAATGAGCCATTTAAGAAGTTAGTTAATCAAGGTATGATACAAGGTCGCAGTAACTTTGTATATAGAATTAAAGGAACTAATAACTTTGTTTCACTTAACTTAAAAGATGAGTATGATGTAACTCCAATTCATGTTGATGTAAATATTGTTCATAACGATATACTCGATATTGATGCATTTCGTAAATGGAGTCCTGAATATAAAACAGCTGAGTTTATCCTAGAGGATGGTAAATATATTTGTGGTTGGGCTATTGAGAAGATGTCTAAATCGATGTATAATGTAGTTAATCCTGATGATATAGTTGATAAATATGGAGCCGATACTTTGAGGCTTTATGAGATGTTTTTAGGCCCGTTAGAACAGTCCAAACCATGGGATACTAATGGTATAGATGGAGTTCACCGATTTCTTAGAAGGGTATGGAGCCTATTTTATAAAAATGGAGAACTCAACTTGTCAGATGATGAACCTACAAAAGAAGAACTGAAGACACTTCATAAGTTAATAAAGAAGCTGTCTTTCGATATTGAGAATTTCTCATTTAATACATCAGTTTCAGCATTTATGATTTGTATAAACGAACTTACATCGCTAAAATGTAATAAGAGATTAATTCTAAGTCAGTTTATAATATGTTTAGCACCATTTGCACCTCATATTTCTGAAGAGTTATGGCATGTCTTAGGTAATAATACTACTGTTTGTGATGCTAATTGGCCAGAATTAAATGAAGATTATCTAGTTGAAGATACTTTCCCTTACTCAATTTCATTTAACGGAAAATCACGTTTTGTTCTTGAGTTCCCCGCAGACGCCACTAACACAGAGATAGAAGATGCTGTGCTTAACCATCAGAATTCACAAAAGTGGATAAATGGAAAAACTCCTAAGAAAGTCATTATAGTACCCAAGAAGATTGTTAATGTGGTTGTTTAATTTGAATTTATTATCACTGTTATAATTGTAATTTAGGTCAATGAAAAAACTCCCTCAATTTAGTCTTAAGAAGTTCTATTTGAAAGACTATCTTACAATTTTTTTAGGAACATTCATGTACGCTTTGGGTGTTACCTTGTTCATAATGCCGCACCAGTTTGTGCTTGGAGGCCTCACAGGTGTTGCCGTTTTATTTAATTATGGATTCGGTATGCCGGTTTCTATAACGGTTCTAGTTGTAAACGCAATTCTGTTAGCAGTTTCAAATAAGGTGTTAGGAACAGAGTTTCTTATTAAAACAGTTGTTGGTGTAGGTTCTTTAACAGCTTTCCTTGGGTTTTTTGAGACACTGAATTTTACACCAATAATGACCGAAGAACCATTGATGGCTGGTCTTGTTGGTGCAATTGTTGCAGGGGCTGGTGTTGGACTTGTTATGTCGGTAAATAGCAGTACTGGTGGAACTGATATTATTATTCTCATTCTTAACAAGTACAGAAATGTAACTCCTGGTAGAATGATGTTGTATATCGATCTAATTATTGTCACCTCTTCATTCCTAATTTTTAGAAGCATTGAGACTATAGTTTTCGGTATAATAATAATCGCTGTAATGTCAACCTCTGTTGATTGGATATTAAATGGTATTCGCCAATCCGTTCAATTTTTCATTGTATCTAGAGAGTATGAAGAGATAGCAACACAAGTAAATATGCAGCTTGGTAGAGGTTGCACAGTGCTCGATGGTACGGGTTGGTATACTAAGTCAGAGCAGAAAGTTCTAATATTAATGGCAAAACGGAGCGAATCTAACTCTATATTCCGACTGGTAAAAAGTATTGACCCATATGCCTTTGTATCTCAAACCAATGTTGTTGGGGTGTATGGTAAAGGTTTTGACAGAATGAGATAGCATAGAACAGCAACTTTTCTTAATGGGCAGTATCTATCTTATCAGTTGCCCTATCAACCAAATAAACCAACGATTTATAGCTAATCCCACTATTTATAGAAAGTCCTATTTCACAAGTTCTGCTATTAGAAAATCCCTCTTTTGCATCAATAGTTTCGTGCTGCAATGGTGTTAGAGCAGATTTTGGGAGTTCTGGATAAAAGAATCCTCTATCGCCTGCCCATCCACAACAATTTACATTGTCGGGAACAATAACTTTGTCTGCACATCTGGCAGCAACATTAAAAAGCTTTTCGCAAAGTTGCATTTTGGTAGAGCTACATGTGGTGTGTATGGATATAGAAATAGGTTGTTTTACAATATTCAGACGGTCGAGAAGGAAATCGTGTATAAAATCCACCTGATCATAAAGTTTTAAACGAGGGTCGAGAGTCTCACGCATGTGCAGTAAGCAGGGGCTCATATCGCAAACAATTGGAATCTCACCATTATTGCTTGCTTTTAAAAGTGCCTCATTCAACTCTGTTTCTTTTTTATGTGCCTGCTCCCTAAATCCCTTACTGCTGAACGCCATCCCACAACAAAGTTTATCTTTCTTTTCAGGAATAATAACAGTATAGTTAGCCTTTCGTAAAAGTGAAAGCATTTTAGCTGGAATATCCTCTTTCTCCTCATATCCATAAGAAGGTCCACTCATAGAACGTGTTATGCATGCAGGGAAATAAACAACTTTTGGTGCATTAGGTGTAATTGCTGGATAGTTGTTTTTTGCAATGCGTTTACTACCAGATGGAGTGTAGCGAGTCCATAAAGGAATAATTCCACCACCAATTTTATGAAATCTATAAGCAGTTTTTTCAATTGAATCATATCCAAACACTTTTGAAAAGGAGTGGGGTAGGCCAATTACTCCTCTAGTCATCGATGTTATAGCAGCCATATTATTTGAAATTACACTTGCCACACTCTTTGCAAATGCACCGTTGCGCTGCCATCTCAATTCTTTCACAAGTATGCCGGTGTCAATATTCACAGGGCAGGCAATACCGCACAAACCATCTGTTGCACATGTCTCATCCAGTGGGTAAGATATTTCCTTAACTTGCTTCAGAATTGATTTCTTTCTATTTTTGTTAACCGCATTATCTGCAATATAACGATAAGCAACAATTCTCTGCCTAGGTGTAAGGGTAAGATCTTTAGACGGACACACTATCTCACAAAATCCACACTCAATACATTTATCAATAATGGGATTTGCATCTGGTATACGTTTCAGGTTTTTGATAAAGATATCTTTATCACTGTTTATTACAACTCCCGGATTAAGCACATCTGTAGGGTCAAATACTTTTTTTATACGCTTCATTAACCTGTAAATATCTGCTCCCCACTCCTTTTCAACAAATGGTGCCATATTACGTCCGGTGCCATGCTCAGCTTTCAGACTACCATCATGTTTTACAACTACCAGATCACAAAGTTGATGCATAAAAGAGGCATATTTTTGTACACCCTCTTCACTGTTGATATCCGGAAAAACTGTGAAATGTACATTCCCGTCAAGTAAATGTCCCCACATTACAGCATCTTCATATCCAGTGTTAACAAGTAACTCTCTTAAATCAGATAATGCATCACCAAGCGATTCCCCTCTGAAAGCCACATCTTCAATTATACTGGCAGTATTTGAGGGTCGAGATGCGGCCACCGATGTAAACAGACCGTTTCTTACATTCCAATATAGGTTATAAAGAAAGCTATCTGTTGTAAATTTTATTGACGAAAGTGTTTCTATATGTGCAAGCTTCCTTTCAATTTCTGCCATTTGTCTCAATAGAGTAGCCTCGTCATCTGCCGACGTTTCTATTAGTAGAGCTGCTGCTCCTTCGGGCAACGACTTTAAATCGGCAGGCATGCCTTTCTGACTCTCTACAGCTCGTAAAGCGTTGCGATCCATTAGTTCAGCTGCACTAACTTCGCAACTCCTTAAAGGAATAATTGCCTCACTTACGTCTCTTAGATTGTTGAAATAAATCAATGCAGATGCTTTAAGAGGAGCATCATGAACTGTGCGAAAGGTAGCTTGTGATATAAATCCCAGTGTACCTTCTGATCCTATCATAAGTTGTTGAATTATGTCAATAGGATCACTGAAATCAATAAGTGAATTTACTCCGTAACCACAAGTGTTCTTTAATTGAAATTTTCTTTCAATCTTTTTTCGTATTGCTTCATCTTGGGTTGCTTCGTTATGAAGATTTTTTATTTCAGTAATGAATTTAGGATGGGTAAGAATAAATGAATTGCGACTATCGCTATTACCGGTATCAAGTAATGTACCATCTGCAAAAATTATACGCATAGACTTTATAGTATTATAGCTATTGTGCTTAATACCATAACTCGATCCACTAGAATTGTTAGAAATTATACCTCCAATCTTTGCAGAGTCTATTGAAGCAGGCTTAGGCCCTAGTTTTCGTGCGTATTTCTTTAAGATTAAGTTGGCCGAAGAGCCTGTAAGCCCGCAACCAAATGTTGCAGTATAACCTTTATCTGTAATATTTGAGAAGTTAAATCCATTACCCACTTCTATCAATATAGAATCGGATATGGTTTGCCCGCTCAAACTTGTTCCAGCTGCTTTAAAAGTAGCCGGAATATTTTCACTATGGCAGAACTTTAATAATCGAATAACATCCTCTTCTGAGTTAACTTTAACAACGGCTTTAGGTATTAGTCTATAAAGACCTGCATCCGTTCCTTTAGTGAGCCTCGAAAGCTCATCTGTAAAAATTTGGTCCTTAGGAAAAAGCCTTAATAACCGTGAGTTCATCAATTAAAAATTGCTATACTAATGAAATGAAAATGTCTTTACCCAGTTCTTCGATTTTAATTTTTCCTTCTCTACTTAGCCATCCAAGAGCGGCATATAGGTTTTTGTCTGTAAATTTTGTCGCTCTTTTTAAATCCTTAATGTTCTGTTTACCCTTTTCATCTAAGATTGTCCAAATCTTTCCTGCGTTAATTCCAAATGCTTCTATCATATTATTTTGTTATTTGTTTTATATTATGATTTGTAAATCTCATGTAAAGTTACATCTAAAATTAAAAAAAACAAATATTGATTTTCAATGTTTTAATGGTTATCAAGGTATACCAAATCCGCTATTCCCTTATGGTTCCCTTATGGTTGAGTTATAGTTGCCTTATGGTTCCCTTATGTTTTAATAAGGAAAGTATAAGTGAATACTATGGCAAGTATAGGTTAAATACGGACCATGTTGCTTTGATTAATGCTTAAAATTGGAGTTTGTCAATAATCTCGGATACTTGCAAGATTAATGAATTGGAGTTGTCATTGAAAATTATATAGTCGGAAAATTGAATTCGATCCTCTTCTGATATTTGATTTTTAATTCGAGCTTTTATGTTTGATGCACTCGTGTTATCGCGATTGACAACTCTTTTGATACGTAATTCTTCAGGCGCATAAACAGTAATGAGTTTGTCAATATACTTTTTGAACCCGGCTTCTATTAAAATTGCCGACTCTATGGCTACAATATTAGAACTTGAATGATGTTGACACCATTCTATAAATAAATTAGCTACTTCAGGGTGAATTATAGAATTGGCGATTTTAAGGTTATCCTCGTTATTGAAAATTAGCTCTCCAAATAATTTCCGATTAAGCTCATTATCTGTATAGATAGCTTTGCCAAAATGGTTAACTAGTTTTTCTTTTATGATTTTAGAGGTGTTGACAAGATGCTTAGATTCTTTGTCTGCATCAAATATAGCTATATCATGAAGGCGGAGAATATCACATACAACCGACTTCCCACTACCAATACCTCCTGTGATACCAATCTTAATCATCTGTTTTCAAAAAGGAACTCAACGGTTGTAGGAGAAATCTTAGGATCTACTATCGAAGCAGGCTTTTTTGTGACCACTAACTCTACTCTTCCATTTTCATTCTCATGGAAAGATCTGTAGTCTAGTTCAATAGCAAAATCTTCTGGAGTAATTTCTCTGTAAGTATCAAGTGTTACAGAAAAAGAAACAGTTGCACGTGATGGGAAGAACTTAACATCGAGATTTCGGGGAAGGTGAGATGCTTTTATCGGAATTTCAAATGATTGTTCGGTATATTCAACAACTGGAATATAGATGTCAACCTCAGAAGGTGAAAATTTCACACCATCAACTGGGTAAATTGTAACAGGAAGTTGCGAAGTTGCACTGATGTTTTTGAATATGGTATACTCCGTTATTGCTGTATTGAGGTTGCTAAGAGACTCTTTAGATCCATATGCCATAACAGTTTCAGGTATAAAAACAATACTGTCAGCTACCAAATTTGCACGGCTAGTGGTAATCTCACCGTCAAATGTAACTTTCAACTCTTTACTTTCAAGTTTAGAGGTTGCCAAAGAAATAGTCATTGGATAATATCCTCTTATTATTGTGCTAGTTTCAAATTGAGATGATAATAATTGGCGAAACTGCTCACCCTGTAATATACTAGTTCCACCTTCAGTAGTTTCAGTAACATCAATCTCTAAAGAATCCTTTTTTGTTATATCTAGTTTGAAAATCTCTGATCCATTATCAGAGATACTTATGTCGATATATTGAGGTAGAGGATTGTTAAATACTACATCTTCAGGGATGTTGGTGTATTTTAAAGCGAATCTGTATGTGCCCTCTACGTTCTCTTTCTGAAAAAAAAGCATTAACCAGAAAATGAAAGCCATAAGTAAAAAAAACAGAAATGAAAACATATTCTTCCATGGAAACGTGGAAAAATAATCCTTTACTTTTGGCATCCACTCCCTGAATACAGCTTTTAGATCCATAACAGGGTATCTGTTTATTGAACTGTTACATCTTTAGAAGATGCGTATACCGATGTTTTTTCAAATTTAAGTCTAACTCCATCAGCTACTTCAACAAGAAACCATGTATCGCCAACTTCTTTAATTCTACCGTGTATACC
>LFRM01046130.1_pt1 | contig 10639 bp, 8 predicted proteins | sample 618341 | NCBI WGS metagenome assembly LFRM01 (sample SAMN03654438, study PRJNA283298) | anaerobic digester metagenome | isolation source: pool of bioreactors CSTR01a, CSTR02a, and CSTR03a thermophilic anaerobic... | place: Denmark: Kgs. Lyngby | collected 2014-05-21 | reverse complement strand
TCCGAAATTACTTGAATTGTGAGTATGCGTTACGCTGAATGATAGTTTACTCACATCCAATCCTTCAGTGCTTGCAAGACTTTTCTTAAGTTTTTCTATAATATTTCCACGTATTCCTGTCATGTCAGCAGAAAGTAGTATTGCCTGCTCATTACCGTTTTCCAGTACAAGCGCTGTGGCTGTAATTGGATCATGTACATATTGAGAAACTCGCTGATACATTTGTCCATGATTGAACACAGGTCTGTCGGGTGTAATATTTATCTGGGACCAACCAATGTTAATCCATTTTTGCTGTGGCATATCATCCTCTTCTTTCTATTCTAAAATCAAGTGTACAAAGTCTTTTAATAGCTGTTTATATTAAACCTTGTATAAGATTAATGTGCATATCTTAGAACAGGTTTCCAACTTCAGTAACGTTAACATCAACATCCAACGCCCTGACCGCTTCTAGTAGGTTGTTACCCATACATTTAATTTGAGTGTTATTTGGGGATTCTTCAACTTTTAGGAATATGTGGGTTCCCTTTTCTGCCTGACAAGCTTTCAATGATATGTTTGATGATGCAAGGCATTTAATAGCTGCTCCTGTATCATCCTTCGGTTGACGCAACTTCACATTACAAAACTCTATATCAGAGCTCCTATCAATGGATATTCCATCGACCCAAACTGCTGAAGGAGTATCCCAACGTATGCTTACATCCCCGAACACTATATTTTTTAAGTGTCTACCATACAAAACACAAGGCATAGCTGAAGTGCCATTCATTCCATGATAGCCAAATTTCGAAAGTTCTGCTGGCAATTCATCAGTATATGAGCAATTATCTGTGCCACCATGTATCTTCCAGTCTACATTATCAAACTTTATGTTTTCTATCGGCACTTCAGAATCGCCAATGATTTGTGCTCCAGCCCAAGCTTTAATCCTAAAGGATGAAAAGCTTATATCACATAGAGATGCAGGAGAAACTACATCTTTACCTGCATTAATTTGAAAGGGTATCAGAGCGTCAATAGTAAAGTTTGAGAAATGAATTTGTTCAATTTGAGCTCCATGTATAGTACTAGCAGAATAACGCAGAATCATGCTGATGGCTGTTCTAGCTTCACTAACCACTATGTTGTCGAATCTACAGTTTCGAATTTTGCCGTCTCCTACTCCTATTCTAAATGCACAGGTAGTGGTGCTGAGAATACAGTTGGTAACAGTAATATTCTCAGACGGTATCGCATTTTCACCTAACTTGCGCTTGTTAGCTCGTACGGTAATACAATCGTCACCGGAACGAATTATACAGTCACTAATGGTAACATTACGCGAACAATCTATATCAATTCCATCTCCATTTGGAGTAGCAGGATGATTCGTTATGGTAAGTCCAGTGATATGCACATCCTCACAGCCCAGAAAAAGTAAGTTCCAGTAAGTCGAATTGTTAAAAGAAACATTGCTTACATTTATTTTCTTACATCGGCATAAAAAAACCATTTGACCGGGTCTCCAATTAAAAACAGGAAAATTCTCTTTCTTATACCAATAACTCTGATAGTCTTCCTTTAAAGATCCTAAGAATTGAGAGGAGTTGCCGTCTATCGTACCTGTTCCTGTTATTGAGACATCCTCTTGACAATATGAAATAATCAAATGAGCACCTGTTACATTCTCTGTATAAAACACATCATTCTCGGGAAACGCATCATCCTCATTGTAATCTTCACGGTCTGGACTTCCCAATATGGTAGCTCCTGCTGATAAATGAAGTTCTACATGACTTTTTAAGTATATGGTACCGCTTAAATAAGTACCAGAAGGAAATACAACAGTTCCGCCACCTGCTGATGCGCATGAATCTATAGCTTTTTGTATGGCTTTTGTATCCTTATTTACACCGTCACCTACTGCTCCAAAATCATGCACATTGTAATTAATCTGACTCACTAAGTTCACCTCTATAATATATAATAGCAATTTGCAAAAGATTTCTAGTCTAACAGATTAAATCACTTCTATATCTAATATCTTGCAGAAATCCTTTAATACTGCTGTATTATCTCCATATGTCACTATATAGTGCTGGCTCATAACCTTTTGTGCGAAGTCATCTACAGGTGAGTCAAGTATTACCTCTAAGCTAGGAAGCTGAGGTGATGGTTGCTCCCAACCTACTTCTTCCCAACTTCTCGGTTCAACTGCAGTTCCTGTAACGATGTGCATTGTATACCTATCTCCCGTATACCCAAGTCTTGCAAGGGTGACTCTTCCCGTTTTTACCTTGGAAACATTCAGTATGCTCTCATTTAGTTTGCCAAAGCTAGTCGGAAGCACTTTTAGTGAACCTTCCGTTACTTCAAATGGAACATAATCGGGAACACCTATTAGCAATCTGTCAGGCATGAATTCATAAAACTCCATGTATGCGCTTATTTGTCCGGTCGAATAACCAGTAATTAATTGAGTAACAGCTCCCAATGTATCGTTTTCGGGTACTGTGTACTTTTTCATTTCATTTGCTAATAGCATAAATACTAATGAAGGCGGGAAGTTCAATAGTTTCTTCATTCCATCTACATCAATCAAGGAAACAGCATCATAATGGGATTCTTCTATTTTTTCTTTTAAGGATAAGTATATCTTTGCCCCATATTGTAATGAGTCCTTATTAGGCTCCTTTTGAAAATCCCATTCATCTAAGATTTTATCTACAAGCTTATTTGCTTCTTCATCTGTGATATGATCCATTTTCTGTACGATTTCAAGCATTTCAAAGAATTCTACTTCTACCCCTAACTTTCCTTTTAAAGAAACGCCTTCAAACATGGTTCCATAAAGTCGCATATCTCGGAATCCCATCATGCCTACTCTGCTTCTTTTTAACTTTGCAATTGTAGTTGCAGCTTTAGCAAAACTGATAATTTCTTCTATCTTTGAATCAGAATCGGGGAAATCATATACATACTTAAATTGATAACCCATGTCCTCCATCGGCTTTCTTATTGCAGTAGTTCCCGCTTGAGCTGCTGTAGTAGACAGCTTTCCATAATCATTCCTGCTGTTACCAGCCAAGCCCCAAAGAACCATTGGTTTTTCTTTAAATTCACTTATTACTCGAACAATAGTATGAGAAGGAATCCAGCCAGTCAAACAGACAATTAAGAAATCGAATTCTTCTTTCTTAAGCTCAGCGATTGCTCTTTGTGCTTCTTCCCCTTTCTCATCATCAGTTACTGATCCAGTGGTAACTAGATAAAATCCGTTTTTCTCAAGTAATTGCTTTGCTTCAGTTGTTTTTTGGTCTATTACTTCTCTTGGGGTGTTCACTTCTCCAAAGCCGACAAACCCTGCCTTAAACATATTACATGCTCCTTTTCTAAAAAATAATCACCAGCTAAAATATTTTCGTATTGATGCTTATATAATTTACTGAATTCAAGGTTAATATTATAGTTTCGAAACAAACGGATTAAATCGTATTATTGTAGGTATATATGGTCCGTACAAGCTAATTTCTTTATACTTAATTATCTTTAATTAACTTTATATTAAAAGTATATAATATGTATGTGGCGCTTGTCAATGACTTTTCGAAATTATTTTTTATTACTCAGCTTCAACTTTCGAAAATTACTTGTATATGATTTTGGAATGTTTAATATTACTATTCCTACCAAGAAACATAAAGCACCTATAATTATATATACCGTAATCGGTTCCTTGAATATCAGCCATGACCAAATTAAAGTGAAAATAATGCTGGAATTGCCGACTATCACAGCTGTCAGAAAGGTAACCTTCTTAAGTGCATTTGCATATATATAGAAACTTAAGCCGGTTATCAAGCCTAATGCAACTAGTGATAGAAAAGCCCAAATATTAAAAGGGCCAGTATATTCAAATGTAAAAGGTATTGGGATAGCCGTTATTAACATGCTAACAAAAAATACTGAAAAATTCATGTGTGCAGAATCCATGGACTGTATCAACTTTTTTTGGCTGAGAACGTGGAATACAACTCCGATGGCAGATATAAAGAAAAGTAGTGTTGTAATAAGATTTGTATTGAAAAACAGAGATAATGGTAGTCCATTCCAACTGATTAGTAAAGCCCCTAATAAACACAGGATTACAGAAATTAAACTCTTTAATTCCAGGTGCTCTTTTAAATATAAAGTAGAAACTATTACCATAATTATAGTTTGCAGTGGCAACACTAAAACATTGCCATAAGCATATCCTAAAGAAATCCCTATATTTTCAAAGATATAATTCACACTCTTACCTATAGCCCCAAGTAAAATCCACTTGTTCCTCCAAGTAAAGGTAAGTTTTTTATCCCGAATCTTGATAAAAATGACTAGAAACAGTACTCCAAACAGAAAACGAGATAATGTTATTATTGAGCTGTCCACCATGGTGGCAGCTGTTTTTACGAGTATACCTACGAAACTCCACAATAAAGCGGCTAAGAGCAATAGAAAGATCCCCATTTGTACCCCTTATAGTATAGACGCTATACCCTTTTAAGATTTTAGAATAATCATTAGGCAAACAATCGTGCTAGAAACTGGCTTAAATACGTTTTTTAATCGATTTGCGAACAACCAGTGTAGGTGGTAAAACAACATTTTGAATGACCTTGTAGTCTGGTGACTCAATCTTCTTAAATAGCAGTTTTACAGCAATCCTTGCCATCTCTTCTGCAGGGCCGGCTAAACTGGTAATCTCAGGGTTGTAGTAAGCCGTTACGCTAATATTATCTATCCCTATCATTGAAATGTCTTCAGGAACCTTGCGACCTGCGTCTGTAATTGCCTTTATTGCACCAATTACAACATTATCATACGCTCCTAGAATAGCTGTAGGTAAATCATCATCTTTAAGCATATTTGTCATTAGGTCGTATCCGCATTTTTCGAATCTTTCTTCGCTTACCCGAATCCATTTTCTATTTACCCTTAAATTTTTTGCCTGGAGAATTTCTATAAATGCTTCCAACCTGGCGTTAGATAATTCATCACCTATATATCCTATATCAGTGTGGCCTTGTTCCAATAAGTGTTCAATTGAAAGCTTTATTCCATATTTATCATCAATTCGTATACAATCATATTCTTTGGTGTCGGAATTTTGAGCGATAACAACTAGAGGAATAGAATTATCATTCTTCTTAATTAGACTGAGGGTATCACCTATTTCAACGCTTTCTGTTATAAAGATGATACCCTCTACATTAGACTTAAGAAGGCCTTCTAAATATTGAGCTTCATTTTTGCTATCAAAATCCGTAAAACCAATTATACAATAATAGCCCTTCTTACGCATTTCCTTGGTTATCATATTGACTATTTCAGAGTAGTAGCTACTGGTAATTTCAGGGCATATAATCCCTATGGTATTAAGCTTATCCTGACATTGTGCTTTCTCTTCATTTTTATCCCGTATTACATATTTATAGTCTAGCTCATCTGCAATTTTCCTGATATTTTCCATCGTTTGTTTGTTAATATCTGAGCTTCCCCTAAGTGCCTTGGAGACAGTAGATACATTTACACCAGCAATTTTTGCAATATCCTTTAAAGTTGCCACTATAGCCGCCTGCTTTCTCTGTTAAATAGTTTTGTACTAATTACTCTATTTTATCGAAAATTTGTCTATTTTACAAGTGGAAAAAGAATTATTTTCGAAATAGGCAATTTAGTTATGTAATTAGCAAAGCAACCTCCAAAACGGAAGTTGCTTTATAGTTTAATATATTATCCTCTAACGGTAAACCCCGTCCTCTAATGCTGGCGGAAAAGTTTTGTGGAATAAATGCAAGTAGAAGATGCTAAGCCCTACAGATCATATTTTTTCACAAAATAACGCCCTACCTCCAGCATAAGCTTTGATGCATGAACAGCCAGCTCATCGGGGAATTTAGAAAGGAAAGCGTCTGCTTCGAAAGTAAAGTCTCCATCATAGTTAATTTCCTTCAATGCTTTCATCGTCTCGTCCCAATTGACTTTTTCTGTAAAGGGCAAAGTGTGTAAGTCGTGTATTAAGTCATTATCATGGACATGTAATGCTTTCAGCCTTTTTCCACCCAATGCACGAATCATTTCTGGTGCAGAGTTTCCCCCTGCGTTTTCCATACCGCTGTGACCTATATCCAAACAAGCAACAAAGTAATCCGGATCCATGGCGTCCATGTATCTGACGAATTCATCTGCAGAAGAACATGTTGCTGGAGAAGCAGTTGCATCCCCTTCGTACCAGTTAAACATATTTTCCAGGGCAATCTTTACATTGTTACCTTTCGCATATGGAAGCAATGAACCATATAGCTCCATGTTGGTATCCCAGCACAAAGAATCGCCACCTATTTTATGTCCTGAGAAAACAGCCGGATGAATTATTACAGTATCTCCACCCAGAAGACCTGTTACTTCAATTGCACGTACAAGCAATGGAAATATGCGCTTGTTGTAATCCTCGTTCCCCTGAAGAAAACTTGGAAAGGGTGCATGGGATTGATTGCAGCTTATACCACTGTCATCTGCAACACGACGAAGTTTTTTAATATAGGACTCGAAGTCATTGCCAGCTATAGGATGGCCTTCTTCTTTTATTGAAAACATCGAATAGTCATAACAGTCATAGCCTATTTCTTCAAGCTTTCGTATTGCATTTTCCTCACCATATATTTTTGCCAGACGTTCTGTTAATGTTGATATTCTCATTTTCCTCACCTCATATATCAATCTAGTAAATCGGGGGGCTTTACTTATTTCCTAATATGAACTTCATTTTTACATCTTGCTTTTGGATATCCTCGACCGCATCTTCTACGATCGTTTCCATTCTAGAGACTTTCTCATAAGTTAGCTTATATCCATCAAATAAAGCTTTATGATTTAAATCCATTTTGTTTTCAAGCACAACCATATTCTTTTTAACTGAGCTAACATCTTGTTGTAGTACTTCAACCGTTGCGGTCAATCCTTCAACTCTGGTAGTCAATCCTTCAACTCTGGTAGTCAATCCTTCAACTCTGGTAGTCAATCCGTCCACTTTCGTAGTTAGTCCACCAACCTGTGTAGCAATTAATTCCAATAACTCTCTATCTGTCACTATTTACGCCTACCTTTCTAAAACTACTTACTCCTTTATACACTAAAATTTTTTATCTTTGATTTATTATATCATTTATATTGGGTAGCAAAAGATAATATTGGAATTTTTTGTCCAAATAATTACATTTATCAATACGAACTCTCATATTTAACTTCCATATTCATTTCACCTAAATAAGAATCGGTATCCATTTTGAGGTAATCCGCTAAATTACGCATTTCAGCCACTGTATTTATATTTACGTCTACTCCATTTTGCATCCTATCAGCATATGCAAAGTGTTCCTTTTCACCGTGGGTATAAATGCGAGATTGGCTTTCAGCCTTAGGTGCATCGCGTAATTCTTGCAGGAATCCTGAGAAAACTTCTTTGATCTGCTCAGGGTCTCCAAACAGTTTCGGGTCAATGGCAATAAAGCTATGGCAAATCCCTGCTCTACCACCTACATTAACCTTGTTAGAAGTTGTTCCTTGAGATAGAATCGAACAAAAAATTTCGCACAACATACCATATCCATAACCCTTGTGTCCGCCGAGCTCCTCTGTTCCACCGCCTAAGGGCATAATTCCTCCGCCATTTTTTCCAACTATGTTCTTTAGTACATCTGCTGCATCTGTTGAAGCATGGCCATTGGCATCTAGTGCCCAACCGTCTGGAAGAGTTTTTCCAAGCTTATTATAAACCTCCAGCTTACCTCGTGTAACCACTGTAGTAGAAGAATCAAAGAAGAAGGGGTAAGGGTCGGCAGGCATAGAAACAGCTATGGGATTGCTACCCAGCATAGCAAGTCTACTGTATGTAGGTACCATGATAGCTTCAGAATTTGTCATAGCTATTCCGATAAATCCCTGATCGCATGCCATCTTGGCATAATAACCAGCAATACCAAAATGATTGGAGTTTCTTACAGTAACAATTCCTACTCCAGTATTCTTAGCCTTGCTTATTGCAGTCTCCATACCAAAGTGAGATACCAACTGGCCCATACCATCATTACCGTCTATGACCGCAGAAAGAGGTGTTTCAAATACAATCTCGGGTTCTGCATCTACTTTTATTAGCCCATTCTCTATTCCCTTGTGATATCGGACCAACCTCTGCATACCATGCGATTCTATTCCATACATATCAGACATGAGTAAAACATCCGTAATAATTTTACTCTCATCCTTAGTAAAGCCAAACTCACAAAATGCAACATTGCATAAGCGATTAAGTTGTTCATATGTATACCTGATTGAATTTGCCGTCATGTTTATCCGCCCTTTCTATTTGTCATAGCGTTGGGTTTTGCTATACGATTTTTGAACTCTGCTATACAATTATCTTATTATAACACTTTTATTGGTAGTAACCATGATATATATCTACATTTGGTACTAAATCGTTAAACAACTTTCTCTATTTTAACGTAGGTGTTTGGAAAGCTATTACCGATACTCCATCAGGTATCACTGTTATCTTTGCATTCTGTTTATTAAGAATTTCATCAGCCTTATTGATTGCCTCGTCTATACTGTGAGCCGGAATCATATGCATATCCGTCACTAACTCATCAGGTGCATCTGAAACATAAATGACTCTAGCCTTTTTCAGTATACGAGCTAATATTTGTGATTCCCATTGATCAGAAATTGTATTTTCCTTGGGAGTATCCATGATGGAACTTATAATTGTCTCTATATTTCGCTCATCCTTGAAGGTTCGATAAAATCCTTCTCCTCCATGCCCATCACTGGATTCTGCTACCATGATGATAACACCATCTTGGTTTACTATAGACTCTGCTGCTGTCATACCCTTAACAGCCTGGTATATGTTCTGGTCAAGTGGATACCCTCCATTTGTGGAGATTACTATATCAGATGGTATACTGCTTACCTTGCATTTGCTGCTTAAAAACTCACAACCCTGTTGATGAGCAAGATCAAAATCCCCTGCAACTGCATAGATGACCTCTTTTTGAGAATTGATAACAACATTTACTATAAAACGCAACTTAGCAATTTTACCTGCAAAGATCATGTCTTCTTGAATAGGATTTCCGTCCAAGATTCCTGTTCTTGCATTCTCATCAGAAATGAACTCTGAATTGTGATTGTACATAACAGTTGTCTTACTTGCGATTCCTGGTAGAACGCTTTTTCTTCCACCTGAAAAACCTGCAAAGAAATGGGGTTCAATAAAACCCTCCGATACTAGAAGATCTGCTTCCACAGCAAGTTTGTTAATTATAAGTTGACCTCCTGAAGGAAGAGTTCCTATATTCTCCATCATGTCTTCATCTTCACAATCATGAACATAAATCTTTTCATTTTCAACGATGTCTGGACCAAATTTGGCAATTAACTCATCTACAGTGGTTCCACGATGAAACCCAGTTGCAATAAGAATGGTAATATCAGCATCAGGATTACCCTGCCTGATTTCAGCCAACATCAAAGGCATAATAATCTTGCTTGGTACAGGCCTTGTATGATCACTAGCGATTATGGCAACTTTATTCTTGTTTTTTGCCAATTCACTTAAGCGAGGAGAATTAATTGGATTCTCCAATGCATGCTTTACCAATTCTATTTGATTGCTTTTGGGTTTATATTGGTGAATGTCCGGTACTAAGACAGTATCTAATCTTGCATCTGGTATTTCAGCATCGAGGTAACCTCTGCCATAAGGTAGTTTGATTATAGCCATGATAATTCCTCCTAAATCACAAAATACTCTACTCGTATCCAGTATATCGTATTAAGCGTTACTGTTTATGCATAATAATAAATAATATGGAAGGAGCCTTTGCAGGAACGATTATCAAACTTAGCGAATATCAGCAGAAAATACGTTAAGCACCTTCCACTGTCTGAATGCAATGAGTTTGGAAGGTGTAGAATTTTCTGCTGAGATGAGCTTTAGTTTGATTCGTGATGGCAACAGCGACTGGAATATATTTATTATTTCACTTGACCAAGTGAATAGTAACCATCAACTATCTTTCCCGCAACATTTCTTATACTTTTTCCCACTACCGCATGGGCAGGGATCATTACGACCGACTTTCGGTCCTTCTCTGCGTACCGGTTCCTGTGGAGCATATACCTCATAATCTTCTATATCATCGTCATCACCATAATAATCTCCATCCATCAAAAATCTTTCTGGATATAACTTCTCAAATTTATTATATTTTTTCATGTATTCCTGGTACAATCTATCGGCCTGACTGAAATTAAGTACCTTGTTAAAAAATTTCTCCTTTAAACGATACAGTTCAGGATATTTCTTTTTAAGACGTCTTACATATTTTCTCTCCGAGTCAATTTCCATGATGACTTCCATTTCCATGTTAAACTCATCAAACTCCGGATTTTCAGAATCCAATATTTCCATTTTCTTATCTAACTCATACTCTATCATAGCTGCATAATGTCGAGGATAGAAAGAATCCTTGCTTAGCTTATTAAGAACCTGTCTAATAGTATGTTCTTCCTGGACGCCTGTCATAAAATTCTTGATTTCTTCCTC
>LFRM01166721.1_pt1 | contig 10641 bp, 12 predicted proteins | sample 618341 | NCBI WGS metagenome assembly LFRM01 (sample SAMN03654438, study PRJNA283298) | anaerobic digester metagenome | isolation source: pool of bioreactors CSTR01a, CSTR02a, and CSTR03a thermophilic anaerobic... | place: Denmark: Kgs. Lyngby | collected 2014-05-21 | reverse complement strand
CTTGTTTTAGCTATTTCTGCTAATATAAATTGTAAAGCTTGATTATCTATAATGGTAAAATTGTGTAACATTTTTGCAGGGTTATATCCAAATTTAATATAATCAATTGCATCTTTTTTTGTTCTTATAATACCTTTGCTAAAAACAACCGAGTCAATTAATTTATTTATGTCGAATCTTTTCATTATTTTTAAATGTATACGAATTTTTTTAAAATTTGTTACATGTTAAATAATATTTTTTAGCAATATGTTTCTGACTTGATTTTGTATTTCTTGTATTGACTTTCTTTCATTTTTTGCAGAAGCCTGTGCTATCTTAAGTATATCATTAAAAGAGAACCTTTCATCTTCACCTTCATCGAGCATTCCTTCATCTAAAACATCTTCGTCAATAATTTCTTCAGTAATTGGAACGGTAGTTGCAATTGAAGTTTTGTTATTAATTGGTTGAGTTTCTTTTTTTTCTGTTCTTGATTTTAATAATGTATTTAAATATCCCATACCATCAAATGGTTGATTTGTTGATGGATTTATTAACCCCGCATCACTCACCAATTGGTTTAAAACTGAGCGTCTGTTATTATTATCTTCGAAAAAATCTTGAATCTCTCGTCTTATTCTTTTAAATAGGGTTTTAGGTCTTAACTTATCTTCTTTTACATTTACTTCGAGTAATCCTAATAATGCTGGAGATGCAATCAGTTGACCTTTTTCATTAAAAGACTCTGGGTTTGTTTTTTGAAGCTGTTGAAGTAAATCTAATCGTCCTGGTATAAAATTAGATTCACCTTTTTTTGCAACGGTATATCCTTTTATTAAAAATTTATCTGCGAAACTTAAAAGTTTTTTACTAATGTCATTTTTTAATTCTGGAAGTAAAGTATCTTTTCTAAATGCGTTTTTTATATCACCATAAGAAAAAGTATTTCCGAAAATTTTATCACTTCCACCTTCTCCAACAATTCTTAGTCTAAAAAATTCATACAAAACCTTTTTTCCTATTAACATTTCATTTATGTCGCTATTTAGCTTAAGAATAGTTGCAAGTTTATCTGAAACTTCTGGTTCATATCTATCATCATCTCCTTCTTCAGCTTGGTTTAAATTAAAATCATTATAAGAATTTGGTTTTTCTGAATCATAATCTGATGATAAAGAATCTCCTCTTGTTATTTTATCTCCCATTGGTTCATCTAAAGATGAAGTTCCATGAGATTTTAAATATTTTCTTGCATCTCTTAAAGGATATCTTAGTGCTGTTTGTAAATAATTAACAAAACTTTTATTGTTTTCTTGAAAATATCCGTTGTTTAAATATTTTTGAATAGTTTTACTAATATTAATTAAAGTTTCTTGTAGATTTTCCATCATTTTTGGAACCTCAGAATCAATATATTCAAGTTCGCTTCCAGTAATTGTAAAANNCCGCCACTTATGAATTTTGCAAATTTATTGTAATCATAGCTAGGAAACATATATAACATAATTCCTTTGGCTATATTGTTAGGGTTTACTTGAATTTTTTCTTTAGTGGTTGGAAAAACAAATTCTCCACCTTGAGCTATTGCATACATTAAAATTTCTAGCATGTATGAAGTTCTTTTAAAATCAGTAGAATCATTTGAAAAGTTAAACTTTATTGTGTCTGGAGAATTGTTTATTTGTTTTGCCCAAGACTCAGCTGCAGATTTTATTTGTTGAGAATCTCCAACATACTTTTTTACATATTCTAAATTTTCTGAAATTGTATAATTTTTAACTAAAGCTTCTTTAATAATTTTTCTCAATGTTTCCATTTTATAATAATGTTTTTTTAATTATGTTTTGTTTTATCTCTAATAAATAGTTGTTAATTTCTTTAATTGAAAAATTTTTTGATTCTTCTAATTGAATATTAAATCCAGTTAATCTAGTGAGCAAGTCGGAAAATTTACTTAGCAATTCAATTTTTTGAACTAAAGGCATTTCATTTTTTTCTTTTTTAATATTCATCAATCCACTTACTGCACGTCCGACTTGAATAAACATTTCATCAAGTCTATCATAAAATGTGTAAACTGGCTTTGGCTTGCGATTTCCAGTTTTCGCATTTTCAATTTCTTTTTCTTTAAGGTCTTTTTGTTGTTGAGAGAACTCTTGTCTTAAAGCTGGAATAATATCTTCTTTTTTCATGTTTCTTGCCACCTTATAGTCATATCTTACAAAAGGTTCCAATTCAGGTATTATAGAATTATTGATGCTTTTGTTTTTGAATAGTATTGGATTTCCGATAACGTCACCTTTACTTTTTTCTCTCAGTGTCTTATTTATGTATTTATATGCTTCGTTTTTATAAATTTTTTCAACATTAGTATTTTCAGGCAATGGTTTAACGTATTTTTCTAACACGGCATTGATTGCATCTCCAGGAATTTTGGTTTCTAGGTGTGGGAAATTTTTTATAAATTCTGTTTGATAATAAAATAAAGCTGTTCCAATATCTCTTTGAAATGCATTTTCAATTTCTTCATCTGAGTATAATTTGTTTCCTTGCGAGTCAACCATGGCTTCATATTCTTTGGTTTCTTGAAAACTTTTTTTGTTTATACTCATTTCAGTTCTTGATTTATATAGTTCATATAATTTTTGAAGTATTCTGTCCTTTTCTTCATTCTTTGCTTTGCTTTGATATAAATCATCTGTGTTTTCTTCGCTTTCTTGTGGCCATGTGTCAGCAAATTTTTTGACTGATTTAAAAGCTCCAAGTTTGGTTAACATTTTTTTATAATATGGTGTTAGTTGAGAAACTAAAGAATAAGGAATTCCTTTTAATTTTTTAAAACCCTTTTTTGTTGTTGTTTCTTGTGAATTTATATCATTGAAAAAGTCAAACAATTTATCTGGAGAGTAAAATTGATATGTATAAACTGTATAGGGGTTGCGTAAATCTGTTCCTTCAGATGTGCTTATCAATTTGCAATATTCAGCAATATCAACTATAGGTTCAGATTCTTCTTTTGAAACTCTTATTCTTGGAATTAAAGATTCAAGTGGTTTTTTAAAATCAAGTTTGTCAATATTATTTTCAGCAATAGAAGATAATGTATCTTGTGTTGGAATAAACTCCATGTCTGTTATTGACTTAATTTCATCTATGACGGCATTTCTTGCTACGGTTATTGCCCATGCGCCAAAATTGCTTTTGCTAACATCATATTTGCCTGTTATTAATCCATCAACTACTTTATCCCAGCTGCTGTCTTGCATTATTTTAAACTCTGTGTCATCTGGATGAATATTAAAGTTTCTCCCTGTTAATATTGCCAGCATTGGGAAAAATACATGCATATAAAAGTCTTTAAGGGTTGCAAGTGCAACTCCAGCATATTTTTGGTTTTTAAATAATATTTCTTCTAACTCATCTTTTGGTTTGTTTGCAGCAACTCTCGCTAAAAATTGGATTTGCCAAAAACCTAATGGTGTTAATTTAAGGTCATTCAGATTGGCATTGAAATTATAAGATATTGTTGCTTTTTGGTCTGAATTGTTGGGAGTAAAACTTTTTCTTATTAATTCCTCATCATCAGCTAAGCTTTGCAACTCTTCATATGCACCTATTTTTTCAAGATAGCGTCTTTTTATTTCTAAATTTTTAAAATCATCAACCTCATCTCCTAAGTTTACTTTTTTGATTTTATCATTTAAGAGTTCATTGGATTTTTTTACTACATTGGTCGAAATTACTTTTAATAAATCATTTATTGTCGCAATGTTTGTTTCACTAAATTCTGGAGCTATAGTTTCTATAACTTTTCTTATTATTTGTGAATTTCTAATTTCAGAATTTTTTTTGTCATCTATAATTCCAGGTTTAAAAAACCCCATGTTATTAGCTTCTCTATAATATAGTAATTCAATAATGTTTTGCATTAATTTTAAATAAGAGCTTTTGTCTCTTATTAACATTGATACTTTCATTGGAAAAGAGAGAAACTGGCTTTCATTAGTTTGTAAATAATCACTTTCTTGTTTTGCAACTTTACTTATTTCTGTTTCTGATTCTTTTTCAAAATCTTGTTTTGCATATTTTAACTCATCTTCATCGGGTTCTATTTGAACTTCTTCTTGTAAAATTTTATTTTCTAATCCTGATAATGCTAAAATTTTATTTAATTCATCAAAAAGTCTTTTGTTTTTTTCCATTTTAAACGTTTTTTAATAAATATTAAGAAAAAAGATAAAAAAAATTTTGTTTTTTAAAAAAATTGTTATAAATTTGCGTTAAAATTAATTGTTACACAAAAAAATTAAATTATGAACGGTATTAATGAAGTATTGTTACTTGGTACAGTGGGTTCTGACCCAGAAACCAGAATGTTAAACGAAAATGCAAGAGTAACTACATTTAGACTTGCTACAAATGATTCATACACAGATAAATCTGGTGTAAAAAAAGAAAGCACAGAATGGCATAGTATTGAAGCTTGGGGACTTTTATCAGATGTTGTAGCCAATTATGTTAAAAAAGGCACACACTTAATTGTCAGAGGCAAAATTAAAACTGACACTTATGATGATAAAGAAGTGCAAGGAAGAAAACTATCAAAGACAAAAATTGTTATGGATGGGCTTAATTTTTTACCTGGGGGTAAAAAAGATGAACAGTCAGCTCAACAGCAGCAATCTGGACAATATCAGCAACCTGCTCAACAACTTGCTCAGCAACCTGTTTACCAACAGCCTGTTCAGCAGCCTGCTTATCAGCAACCTGTTCAGCAACCTGCTTATCAGCAACCTGTTTATCAGCAACCTATTCAGCAGCCTGTTTACCAGCAACCTGTTCAGCAACCTGTTCAGCAACCTGTTCAGCAACCTGTTCAGCAACCTGTTCAGCAACCTGCTCAGCAACCTGCTCAGCAAGCTCAAAACCAAGTTGGTCAATATATGACAGATAAACAGTTTATTTCCAACATGAATGGGGGAAATGGAGCAGATGACTTACCGTTTTAATTTGTTTACATTAAAAAGCCTCGCACATGCGAGGCTTTTTTTGTTTATGCATCTTATTGTGTACAATTGCGGTGAAGTTCAGATAAAACTTGATTAAATGGAATTTTTTTAGTAACTTTATAAAAAATATATTATGAAAGGAATATTAACAAGGAATGAAGATGGCGTTTGGATGGTAAAATGGTCGGATTTACAGTCATTTGGACATGCAATACATTGGTCGTTTACAAAATTATCACCAGATTCAAATTCAATTAGATATGTAAAAGATAGTCTGATTATGACTAAATCATTAGAAGAAGGTTTAAGTGTTGAATTTGAAATGGTAACGAGCGGGTATGATGAAAATAATTTTACGCCATTTGACTCAGCCAAACTTATATTTACAGAAGTTGATGAATTTGAAAAAGAAGAATTGATTAAAGAATATGTAAATAGTGGTGGAAAATTATTCTCAATAGAGAGAATATCAATTATTAGAGATGGCGGTACGATTATGTTAATTAGACCACCACAAAGTAAATTAAACCCAATTTATATCCACAAAGATTATTGGACAGTTCATAGTGGATATCCCACTAAGGATGAAAATTTAGTTACCGATAAACCAGAACAAGTTTATATTTTAGATAGATTAGAAAAATATAAAAAAGACTGTGAACATAATCTTAAACAAGTTAATATGGTTATTGAAAAAATTAAATTTGAAACGGCAATGTAACGCTTGCATATAACGGTTGCAATTATGTTTAGTTGCGAAATTGGAATACAAACTTAAAATAATATATAAAATGAAAAACGAAGAACAAAATTTAAATGAACTACAAGACAAGCAATTAAACATACTTGTTATTGGTTGTAGTATTTGTGGCAGCCAAGATATTAAATATGAAGAAACTGCTGGTCGTGGATTACCTCCAAAATCATATAATCCACCAAGATTAATGCCTAAACCAAAAATATCTTGGCGAGGAACATGGGATGTCTGGACTTGTAATAACTGTGGAGAAACAGNNGTAAATAAATATTGCACATAACGATAATATATAAGTAATTTTTTATAATTATTTAACAATCAAATAATTAGCATATAGAAAAATTGAATTACTGCAAAGTTTGCAAGCAAAAACGAATTGCTTATTTCAAACAGTTATGTTTCAAAATAATTTTTTTATACTATTTATTAAAAAAGAAATTTTATGAAAAATAACAATAATAAAATTCGCTTTGTTATTCGAGAAATGGTAGAGAAGTTTGTGGACGAAGAAAGAATAGCGAATCCAGAAGCGGATACATTTGTAAATAGAAAAGATAATTTTTTAGGTTCTCATACTTACGGAGAAAATATTGGAGATTTAGATAAAATGTATGTTGCATATTCTTATGGTGAGCAACATCCGCTTTTTGTTTGGGTTGATAAAGAAGAATTTAAAGAGCTAAGACCTCATGAAGCAAAAGATTTAACTGAGGCACAAAAAGATGAAAAAAAATACATGCATATGTTTAGCAATGAAATTGAGCATGAATTGTTTACAGAAAAAGAAGATGAAGAGCATCATGATATAAGCAACAAAAAGGGACCATGGTTTTATAATGAAAAACCTTATTATGTAAGAGATAAAAAGGGGAGATTAAAACCAAACAAGTGGACATATAAACACTTAGAGGATTTAAGACCAAACGAAAAAGTTCAAGCTAGAGATACGTTATATTTACAAAAGCTTATTAACGATTTTAAAATTAAATATAAAATCGGAGACAATTCTCACACTGATTTGAAACCAGGCGAAAAATAATCATTTATTTATTTGAAAATTTCATAGTTTTTTATTAAATTTGCATCATGAAGAAATTTTATGCGATATTATTAGGATTTACGGCTGTGTTGCTTGCTGCAACTGCGGCTTATTTTTCTGTGTTTGGCCTTTCTAAATTATTTATTGGAGCATCTATTTCGGTTATTATTATGGCTGGAACGCTGGAATTTTCAAAAATAATTATTGTTTCCTTTTTACATCAATATTGGAGCAAGTTAGCTAAAGGGTTAAAGAGTTATTTATTAATAGGAACTGTAGTTTTGATGGTAGTCACCAGTATAGGTATTTATGGGTTTTTGTCCAGCGCTTATTCTAAATCTTCTGCTGATATTAAAAAAATGGATGGCGATATAGAGTTGTTGGATAGTAAAGTTAAAATAAAAACAGAAGAAAAAGGAAGATTGGATGAGCAAATTAAGACAAAAAATAATAGAGTAGTTTCATTAACCAATTTAAGAGAAAGTCAAGAAACAAGACTTGACTCTTTATATCAAAAAGGATGGCTTAATTCTGCAAAACAAACAGAGTTGGTTATAAGTGATGCCAATAAGAACATTGAGTCTTTAAATGCTGAAATTAGTGATATAAATACAAAAATAGAATCAGTTAATGATTCTATATCAAAATATGAAACAATAAAAATAGAAACTGCAAATGGTGATTTAGCAGGAGAAGTTGGTCCACTTAAATATATTGCCAAATTAACTGGTTCAAATATGGATAAAGTTGTAAATTGGTTAATTCTCTTGTTAATATTGGTTTTTGACCCCCTAGCCGTAGCACTTGTTATTTCTACCAGCAGTATGATTAAGATGATTAAAGAAGATGACAGTGAAAAAAACAATGACAACAATAAATTAAATTTAACTGAAGAAAATATAGTTGAAACAACATCTACAGATATTACTGAAAATTCTACCATTGAAGCTGTTGAAAATATTGAAGAGTCCTTAAATAAAGAAGATGACACCGAATCAACAGAAACTTTTGATGAAGTTGTTGAGCCATCAATTGATAATGTTGTTGTTGAAGAAGCTAGTGAACCATTAATAGAAGATGTTAAAGAACCAATAGTTAAAGCAGAAGATGTTGTTATAATAAATGAAAAATCAACGAAACATAGCTTGTATTTAAATTTATTAAACTTACTTTATGAAAATGGCAAAAAAACCATTGGAGAAGAAATAATTTCATATTCAGATTTAAAAAAGTCAATTGAAGCCATCAATCCAGAATTGAGCGAAAAAGATATTAAAGACTTTCTTTTGGTTTGTAATTTATTTAAGATTACAGAATTTGAAAATGGAGTTGGAAGGTTTGGTAAGGATTTTAACGAAGCATCTTTTTTAATCTCAAAAGTTTAAAAAATATTGATAAAATTGAAACTTTTTTTTGTTTTTTGCGTATAATATATTAAGAACTAAAAACAAAAAGCGATGAAAAGTTTAAATTATTCAGAAGTTGAAGTTACGTTAGACTCAACGGTAAAAACAGGAAATAAAGAATTAGATGCTTTTTTTAGTGCAGATGGAGGTCTTGTTGAAAAAAGTGCAATCTTTTTAACAGGTACACCTGGAGCTGGGAAGACCACTTTTGCTTTTGTTTTGCAGCTTATAATTAAAAATTATAAAACTTGCCTTTATTCAAGAGAAATGACTGCATCCGCAGTTAAAAATCAGTTAAAGAGATATGGAACAGCACANNACGAAAATGCTTATATAGTAGACAGAAAAATGTGTGATAATCTTTCTGATTTTATTGAAGAAGAATTAAATGTGCTTAAACCTAAGGTTGTGATAATAGATTCTCTTCAGGTGATAATGAGAGAAGATTATGCTAACGAATCTCCAGAAAAATCGGGGTATAATATAATTAAGATGCTTAGAGATTGGGTTGAAGAAAACAGTGCTATTTTAATTGTAATTGGACACGTAACCAAAGATGGAGAATTTGAAGGAAGAAATACAATTAAACATATGTTTGATGCTCATTTGGAAATGATTTATGATGAAAAGAAAAACACACGTACAATTTCATGGGCAAAGAATAGGTTTGGAGCAGCAAGTCTTTTGTATTATGTTTTTGGAAAAGAAAGTTTAGAGTTTTATTCAACAAGTCAATATGAGGTTTATAGCAATAAAAAAAGCTTTAATGATTTTATTACAGGAATGATAGTTTCTTTTCTTAATAGTGTTGACAGAAAAAATCCAAATTACAATAAACTTAAAAAGGAAGCTATTAATGAATTGGAATCACTCACGAAATCAAATAAAAGTGTTTTTGAAGTTAATGTAGAAATGATTATTGTAATAAAAAAACTTTTAGAAAAATACGGATTCCAAGTTTAAAATAATTATTTTCTTTTATTTATTAGAAAATGATTTTATGAGATTGATTTTAAAAACGATGAAAAAAGTCGTCATTGAAGTTCATTTACAGGAACTAGAAAATGACGGCTTTGATTTTTTGTGGGATAAAATAAGAACCGTCTACAAAATGGACAAATATAGAGTTTTTAGCATTGAAAAAACAAAAAACGAAGCTCTTCTTCATGTAGAACTTACTCCTGTTTAAAAAAACATTTTAAAATCTCATAAAATTTTTCTATATTTGTAAAAAAAATAATTAATATATGGGAAAAACTTTTGATGCAGAGAAAGATGGGAAAAATGTGGTAGAAAATAAAAAGGATAAGAGTAAAACTCCTTTGTTAGATTATTATGGAAGAGATTTAACCAAATTAGCTTCTGAGGATAAATTAGACCCTGTTTTTGGAAGAGAAAAAGAAATTCAGGAAATAGTCCATGTTTTAAACAAAAGAAAGAAAAATAACCCTTTATTGATTGGAGAACCAGGCGTCGGAAAGACAGCGGTGGTTGAAGGTTTAGCTATTAAAATATTTAAAGGGGATGTTGAAATTTGGTTGCTCGACAAAAGGGTTGTTGAAATTAATATGACATCTATGGTTTCGGGAACCAAATATCGTGGAGAATTTGAACAAAGATTAGAAGACCTTCTTAAAGAAATTGAAGAAAATCCAAATGTAATAATATTTCTTGATGAAATTCACAATGTGATTGGTGCAGGTGGAGCTTCTGGTGCAATGGATGCTGCAAATATAATAAAACCAGCTTTGTCAAGGGGAGCAATAAAGTGTATTGGCGCAACTACTACAGATGAATATAAGAAGCATATTGAAGATGAGGGTGCTTTTGAAAGAAGGTTTCAAAAAATTTATGTTGGAGAACCAACATTGGAAGAAACAGAAGCGCTTTTGAATAGTATCAAAAATAAATATGAAGACTATCATAACGTCGAATATTCTGATAACATAATTAAATCTTGTGTTGATTTAGCAGATAAATATATAACTTATAGAAAATTTCCTGATAAGGCAATTGATTTAATGGATGAAGTTGGTTCAAAAGTAAAAGGAAAAAATTCTTGCAAACCCAAAGTTTTTGAAGATTTGGGGAAATTGTTGGATTTCTGTGTTTCAGAAAAAAAGAAAGCATCTGAAACGCAAAGCTTTGAAAGAGCTGCTAAATACAGAGATGAAGAAAGAAGCGTTTTGAAAAAAATTGAAGAAGAAAAAATAAAGTGGGAAACAGATTTGCGAAAAAACAAAGTTAAGGTTGAAATTGAAGATGTTGCTTATATTGTTTCATCTCATACTGGAATTCCTGTTAACAAACTTACCGATTCAGAGAATAAAAAACTTTTAAGCATATCGAATGCTTTAAATCAACGAATAATTGGCCAAAATGAAGCTTTGCAAAAAATTGAAGATGCAATACAGCGTTCTAGATTGGGAATTCAAGACCCGCTTAGAC
>LFRM01032352.1_pt1 | contig 10641 bp, 6 predicted proteins | sample 618341 | NCBI WGS metagenome assembly LFRM01 (sample SAMN03654438, study PRJNA283298) | anaerobic digester metagenome | isolation source: pool of bioreactors CSTR01a, CSTR02a, and CSTR03a thermophilic anaerobic... | place: Denmark: Kgs. Lyngby | collected 2014-05-21 | reverse complement strand
TACTCTCAGGTGGGTCAATTTTATTTGCATATGGCGGATCAATTCTATTGACTATCAACAGTCCAAAGAAACCGGGCCATATGTCCAAAGAATTCGGGTAAATACATATCCTGTCCGACTGAAATGTCCAAAGATACCGGGCGAATGGCCGGCGAATCACCGTTTCGCCCGGTTTTTGTGGACATATTGGAAACGGGCTTCTTTAGATTTTTTTGGACATTTCGTGGCCTGTTTTTTTGAACATATTGGCCACAGGTTAACTCAGTTCCCTTAGACTTTTCGATTTCTCTCTATTTTTTGGGCCCATTTTAAGTGTCACCCCATTAAATCAAGTGAACAATGCTAATATTTGAAATTTATTTCCAGCAATTTGTAATGATTTATTAACTCTGAAAGGGTTGGTTTTGGAGCCTCAATGGGATGAGAATGGCGAGAACCTTTTCGACTAGTTTGCTCGTATAATTTAGCCAGTTCTTCTATAATATCAGCACGAATATCTTTCAACTTAACTATATTGTTCATTCTAATATGAGGACGATACCGTGAAATAATATCTTTCAACAACTTCTTTTCAACATAATACTCTAAGTATCCACTCATTAAATTGTAAACATCCCGGAGTTCAAGTTCTGAAATCTCTTTTTCTGCCTTTCCTTGCAATGTTTTAACTCTGTTTGTTATTTCCCTATATATCTCTTTCATAGCATTAAAGTCGTCAATTGATATATCAGTCTCTAAATGAATTTGACTAGATAAACGCATTACATGGTTCAGTTTTTCTCTTGAAGTGTCTCTAACCAGCAAATGCAAGAATACCAAATTGTGAGTAAAAACAAACACTTGATTTCCTTCATCTACAAGCCTCAATATGCGCTGTGTGACATATTCCATCTTCTCTTGATCAAGACTGTTCACAGGGTCATCAAAGATATACACTCCTTTAAATTGCCTAAGTTCTGCCTGTGCGAAAAAGTCAGCCAAGGCATGGATTTTTTTTTCTCCTTCACTGAAAATACTTGATAGTCTTTTATCATTTAAACTATAAGTCCTCTTATTCACTTCTCCCCTCGTTACAGTCTTAAGTTTCCAAACACTGGGCGGCTCAAAATCCAAACATTTGTACTCAGCACGCAATAGTTCTTCAAATTTCACCATTATTTCTTCGTTCATAAATCGCGATCTTAGTTGTGAAAGAGCACGTTTAATAGCAGTTATCTCTTGAAGTTTCGTATTGATATCATTTCTTATCGAAACATGATCAAGATACTCCAATATTCTGTTTTTATTATCGAAAAGGTTTTTCCTCAATCTATAAGGCTGTATTTTATTCTCCAGTTCTGCTAACCTTTGCGTTTTTTCTTCAGAAGATTTCTTTAGGAGATCCAATTTTGATGCCAATTCATTTTTTATTTTCTTGTAATCTTCCCAATATTCATGAATCATTTTGTAGTTTTTTTCCACGTCAAAGTGTGAGCAACTAACAAGAGCATTTTTAATTTCGTTTAGCGCAGTGACCAGTATATTTCTATCAGGACACCTCACCGTTGAACCAATTTTTTCAATTTCTTCATTAATTCTTTGTTCCAACCCTTGTTCTTTACTCAAGTTATTTAAAATTTCTTGTATCCTTCGAATTTCAATTTCTAGAGATTGCTCAATATTTTTTATTTTTGAAGAATGTTCCTCTTGTAATTGTCTATATAAATTCACTAGTTTAATTGATAATTCTGTTTGTAATGGTTGATGACAATATACACAAATCTTTGATGAATATTTTTCTTTATCAACGTTTTCTAGTGAATTTACAAAATCAATGCTTGTTGAAATAAACTGATTCCAAAGTTTGCTATTCACCCATCCTTGGGGCAATAATTCAATATTCGCGGCCTGGCTATTTAGCGCTACTTTGGCAGCACTCAACTCTTCGATTCTTAAATTTAGACTCGAAAGAAATTCTTCAGTATATTTAAGTTCATCCCCATCTTGTTTTGTTTGGCCAATATAGGATAGTACTTTTTCAATATCATTAATTGCGTATGATATATTTTTTACACTCTCTATTGATACGTCCTGTTTTAATAAACTTAAATCTTGCTCAAATTTTTGTAGTTCTTGTTCTTCTGATACTGTAAATTCGTGTTGAATAATTTGATCCTTGGATAAATTTCCTGAAAAGAAGAAAGGAACCTTAGTCTCTAATTCTCCCTTTAATTGATCAATAATAATACTCTCTCGACCCCATAAGCCTTGTAACCTCTGCTCAATTGTTTCTATAACTTCACGTAAATAATAAAAGTATTCACTCTTTAAATGGGCCAAATTGAATTCGTTCACCTGATCTTGTTCAACAAGAACATTAGAGATTTGATTATCAAATAACATAACATCTGATTCAGGTAATTCTTCTCCCGATTTCCATTGTAATATTTGTTCATTACCATCACTCAGGTATTTAATTTCCACAAACGAGTTATTATTAGTCTCGTATATGTTGGGGATAACTTCTTTATTCTTCCCCAGAACTTTACACAATGCCTTATACACAGTGCTCTTTCCAGCACCATTCTTACCATAAAATACATTTAATCCCGGATTAAATTGTATGCCTTCAGTTAAATTCAAAAGACCAACATTTTCGATTCTTTCAATAGATAATATGCGATCTATTTTAGGCACAGAAATTTTTGTAGTTGATTCAGTAGTTGTTATATCTGCCTTATCTACAGTTTTTTCAGTTGTTACCGAATATTCCAGGTTATAAATACTATGCAGTAGTTCATCAATTTGAGTAGGAGAAAAGTTATCATCTAAAACATTCATCATAATTGGCTTAATCCAAGGTGATCTATCAAAAACAGACGAATTTTTAATATATTCAATCGCGGTTAACATATACAATTTCCCCCTCCAAGATTAATAACTACGCTTCCAGCGGCCAATCCTTATACTTTTCCTTGGCCTTCTCAATGATGGCGTTCGTCAGGAACCGCAGTTGCTCTCCCTTGATGTTTTCCCGCATGAGCACCATTTTGACTGCAAGCGTCACCTTGGCCAGCACGTCTTGGCGGTGTGGGTTCGTCCAGTCGATCTGGAACTCCTTCTTCATGGCGGCCACGACTTTCCGGACCAATCCCGCCAGAAACTCGTTGGAGAAGACGCCGTCTCCCATGTGCTCGATCAGGTCGTAGAATACCATTTCCTCTTCCGTCAGGCCGAGGGCTTCCTTTTTCCGGCGCTCTTCCAGAAGTTTCCTGCGGGCCTCCACCATCATCTTCGCGACGGCCGCGGCCGTAATGACGCGGTTGTGGTAGGCCTGGATCGTCTCCCGCAACTTCTTGCTCAGTTCGATGCCGAGCGGATGCCGCTGCCGTTCGAGATAAAAGATTTCCTCCTCCAGCAACTTTTGCAGCAGTTTGAGGCGCAGATCCGCGTGGGGCTTTTTCTCGAAATCGGCCAGAAACGCCTCGTCGAGGATCGAAATGTCCGGCTTCTCCAGCCCGGCCTTCTCGAACAGGTCGATCGCCTCTTCCCGGGCCCCCACGCTGCGGTCGATCAGTTTCTTCAATTCCTCTTCGAGGTTTTTGGGCTTCGGCCCGCCTCCAACCGTGCCTTTCAGCCGTTTGATCTGGACCGCCGCGATTTCATAAAGGAGCACCTCATTGGCCAGCGGCAGGACATTCGTCAGGTGCTTGACCAGTTGATACGCCTTGTCCAATTTGGCCTGCGCGTTCAGGAACGCATCTTCGTCCGGCCCCATGAGGTGCCCCACGAAGTCCGCCAGCCAGTCTTCGCGCTCCACCTTTGGCTTTGCCCGCCAGTTGGAGATGTCCACGCCCGGGGGAACGAATTTCCGGACGGCTTCCAAGGCCTCGAGGAAAATCGGCACGGCTTCCTCGGAAAGGTCGCCGATCGGCTTGCCCTTGCCCCCGCCTTGCGTATATTTGTGCGTCGCTTCCTTCAGGGCGTCGGCAATGCCGATGTAGTCGACGACCACGCCGCCCGTCTTTCCGGGAAAGACCCGGTTGACGCGGGCGATGGCCTGGATCAGCCCATGCCCTTTCAGGGGCTTGTCTACATAAAGGTAGGTGAGCGGCGGGATGTCGGTGCCCGTCAGCCACATGTCCCGGACGATGACCAGTTTCAGCGGGTCGTCCGGGTCGCGCAGTTTGGCCTTGACGGCTTCCTGCTCCTCCTTCGTCTTGATGTGGGCATATTCGCTCCCAGGCTGCTTCTCGCGCCACTCTTTGGGATCCTTGTCGATGTTGCCCGTCATCACGACCTCTACCGGGGGGCAACCTTCGATCGCCCGCATCTTTTCGTACAGCCGCACGCAGATTTCCCGGCTCATGCAGACGATCATCCCCTTCGCCTGGGGAGACGCCGACCTGGTGAAATGCTCGATGATGTCCCTTGCCAGCGTTTCCAGGCGCCTGGACGTACCCACCACCTTCTCCAGGGCGGCCCACTTCATCCGGTGTTCTTCCCTCTCGCCGTCGCCGACTTCATTGATGATCTGCCTGAACTCTTCATCCAGATTGGGGTTCTCCACATCCAGCGGGATCAGGCGGGATTCATAGTAAATGGGAAGCGTTGCACCGTCCAGCGTGGCCTGTTGCATGTCGTAGACGTGAATGAGGTTGCCGAACACTTCGTATGTATTCCGGTCGGAAAACGTGATCGGCGTGCCGGTAAAGGCGATGTGGGACGCGTTCGGCAAAGCGCGGCGCAGGTTGCCGGCGAATCCTTCAAAGTTGTACTGGGTTCTGTGGGCCTCGTCCGAGATCACCACGATGTTCCGGCGTTCGGAGCAGACCGGAAATTCCCCTTCACCCTCTTTCAGGCGAAACTTCTCGATGGTGGTAAAGATGATCTGGCCGGCCTCGTTGCGGAGCAGTTCCCTCAGTTCATCGGCGCTGTCCGCCTGGTGAACATGTCCGACAAGCGATGCGCCCTTGACAAATGTCTCATACAGTTGATTGTCCAGGTCGGTCCGGTCCACCTGGATGACGATGGTCGGGTTGTCCATCTCGGGGTGCCGAATGAGGATGCCCGCAAAAAAGAGCATGGACAGCGACTTGCCCGACCCCGTCGCATGCCAGATTACCCCGATCTTGCGGTCGCCGTCCGGACGGGTGGCGCGCACGGCGTGCTCGACGGCAAACCGGACGCCGAAGTACTGGTGATACTTTGCGCCGATCTTCACCGCATCCTTCTTGCCGTCTTTCATGAAGACAATGAAGTTGCGGATGTAGTCGAGCAGCCTCTCCTTGGGGAACAGCCCCTGGATGAGCGTCCGCATCGTATTGGTGAGGGTGTTGTCCACTTCCTTGCCGTCAATGGACTTCCACGCCGCATAATACTCAAACGGCGCCCCCGGCATACCGTGGAGCGTTTGTGTTCCGTCGGATATGACCGCAAAAGCGTTAAAGGTGAACAGTTGCGGGATGTCATAGGTATAGTTGGTGATTTGCGTGTAAGCGTCCTCAATGGACGCCTGCTCGCTGTAGGGACTTTTCAGTTCAATGACAACGAGCGGCAGCCCGTTCACGAACACGATGAGGTCCGGACGCCGCGCCATTCTCCCTTCGATGGGCAATTGGTTCACGACGAGAAAATCGTTTGATTCCGGCTCGTCCCAATTGACGGGGTACACATGCTGAAACATCTGCTCCCCGTTTTCTTCCCAGGAGAAATCGATCCCCTTCGTCAGCATTTCATGGAACCGCTCGTTCCGCTGGAGAAGCGTCACGCCGTCCGGATCGGTGAACCGGTCAACAAGCGCCGGAAGGTGCCGGGCGGGAATGCGGGGGTATGTTTTTCTCAGAAACGCTTCCAGGCGGTCGCGCAACACGATCTCGCCCAGCGACGAGCGGCCAAACAGGTTCATCGCATGCAGGTAATCATACCCGATGCTTTTCAGCCGCTCGATCGTCGTTTCTTCGAAATCCGATTCGTAAAGACCGTTAGGCATTTGCCAGCACCTCCTCGACCTGTTCTTGGGCTTCTGTTAATTCAATTTCCCCGGAAAGGAGAAGGGGAAGTAGATAATCACGTGTCTCGGCTAAATATTTATTTTCTTTTTCGTTACTTATTATTTGTTCAAAAAAAGACACTATCTTATTGTTAAATTCCTTTCTAATCTCTGTTGGTGGAAGCACAAAAGGAATAGAATTGAGGTTTCCCTTTGAGAGTTTTGGTTGTACAGCCCCAGTTACGTATCGACTAATGTCAGTTGATTTCAGATGAAGCATGAGCCACTCAGTAGATACATCATTTGTTCCTTGAATAACATGGGCATGATTGTTGACCCAAAATTTACCCTCAACGTATTGGAGAAATGGTGTGCCATCGTCTTTCATTACCGACCCATCTTCACCAACTAGTAAAAACACACCATCATACAAATAATCATCGACGAAATCTATAATTCCAGCAGCACCATAGTAAGGATAACTCCCCTTGCGTTCTTGTCTCTGAATATTTGAAAGTGGGATTCGTCTTGAATTGAAATTTAGTGACACATCACCAAAATTACATATTTCCCAACCATTCGGAATACTCATCCCCAACTCTGTTTCCACAAACTCTCCATCCTGAAACGGCCCGAAATCCACAAACCAATGCTTATAAACCGCCATCGCCATCTGCTCGAGCGTTTCGTTCATGCGGCGGTTGAGTTCGATTTTGTCATCGAGGGAGCCGAGGATTTCGGCTATTTTTTCTTGAGTCCTTAAACTAGGAATCGTAATCTCAAAGGCTTCAAGAATTCCCTTCGTCAATGCCTTACGAGTTCCGCCATGTACTTGATTAAGTAACCTTTGTTTGTTACCAGGTTCGTTTATGTAATACATTAAGTAACGAGAATTTAACTGAGCAGGATCCGCCCGAAGAATACATACATGTTGATTAACTCTTGCTGGCAACACTTTTTCTGGCACAATGCAACATCTGCCAACAGAATCACCTGTTATATTTATCAAAACATCGTTCTTCTGAATTTCAACACCTTTCATCCGTTTGGCCTCAGTATCATCTATATAAACAAGTCCGTCCTCCACAAAACGGTAATCATATACATTCTGGCTCCTGATAAGTGCGGTTCCCTCAGTTCTATAAACTTTTTCTCCACCTCTCGGTGTGACGCCACTTCCAATTTTCTTTGTTACAGAACCTAACTTAATCGTTGCTCTCATGAAAGAATATCCTCCAAATTCCTCAAAATCCTTTCCTGCAACCTGTTCGACTCCGCAAATTGCTCCTGCAACCGTCCCATCAGTTCGGCTATTTTCTCCTCAAACGGAACATCGTCGGTTTCGGATACTTCCGTTCCCACGTAGATTCCTGGCGTCAGTTTGTAATCATTCGCCCGGATCTCTTCGATGGTCGCCGTGTTGCAGAAGCCTTCCACGGGCTCAAATTTCCCGTGCGCTTTCCGGAACGCTTGGTAAACCGCCGCAATTTCTTCGATGTCCTCCTGCGTGAGGGCCTTTTGCCGGCGGCTGACCAAGACGCCTTTCTTCCGGGCGTCGATGAAGAGCACTTCGTTTCGCCGCGGACGGAAGCCCTTCTGGCCGTCCCGGTTTTTGCTCAGGAAAAAGAGGCAGCACGGAATGCCGGTGGTAAAGAACAACTTCTCCGGCAGTTGCACGACGCAGTCTATGTAGCCCTCATCCACCAACTTCTGGCGGACTTCCTTCTCGCCGGTTACGTTCGTCGTCATCGCCCCGTTGGCCATGACGAAACCGGCCGTGCCGCCCTCTTTCAAGTGGTACAGGAAATGCTGCATCCACATGTAGTTGGCGTTGCTGTCGGTGACGGCCTTGTCATACTCTACGATAAGCCGCGGATCGTTTTTCTGGATCTTGTCCGCGCCCCACAACTTCATGTTGAAGGGCGGATTGGAGAGGACAAAGTCAAATTTCTGGTCTTTGAACTTGTCATCGAGCAAGGAATCGCCAAGGCGGATGTCCGCGTTGATGCCGTGGATGAGGACGTTCATCTTCCCCAGGCGGACGGTCGTATCCACGCTTTCCTGGCCGTAGAACGACAATGCATGCTTGTTTTTGGCATAGCGCTGGGATTGAATGAACATGCCGCCGGAACCGCAGGCCGGGTCAAAGATCGTGCCGGATTCCGGCTCCAGCATGGCGACGAGCAGTTCGACGATGGACTTGGGCGTGAAAAACTGGCCCCCGCGTGTCCCCTCGCTGGAGGCGAAGTTACCGATGAAATATTCGAACACGCGCCCCAGTACGTCCACCGCATCATCGCTGGAGGCGCTGAACACGTCGCGGGAAAAGATCTCGATCAGCGCCGCCAGGTTCTCGTTGGGCAAATTTGTCGTCCGGTAAATGCGCGGCAGCACGCCGGCCAGTTCGGGGTTCTCATCCTCGATCAGTTTCATGGCGTTGTCGAGGATTTCCTTGATGTTGGGCTGTTTGGCGTTCTTGACAATGTAGGACCAGCGCGCCTGCTCGGGGACCACGTATACGCGCTCGGCGATGTATGAATCCCGGTCTTCCAGAATCAAATTGGCGTCCTCGGGATTTTCAAAGTAATACGGGCTCCCCGGATCGCGCACCATTTGTTCCAGTTCCTTGCGCCGCTTATCGTAACGAATGGACAGGTAACGCAGGAAAATCAGCGGGAGAACGATATGCTTGTAGTCCGCCGGCGCCACCGTCGCCCGCATCCGATTGGCGGCTTCGAACAGTTCTTTTTCGAATGTGATGTCTGCTTGCGCTGATGCCATGCGGTTTGTTCCTCCTGATTGGATCTCACATGCCATTATAAAGCGTTGATCGTGACATCTGTACGTCATGAAACATATGTTTGGGTTAGGTACAAGGCACTATATATCCGTATTTACTTCTACGAAATGCGACATCATTCCTGCCAGGATCGCTCCATTTCAAAAACCCTTACGAACTTTAGCAAAACAAAAAAAGTGCGAAAACCCGCACTCAAAACCTCATTCGTCCGAATGCTCTTTGCACTTGATCCTTCTCTCCAACGATCTCAACAAACATTCCCATTCGACTGCATCGCGTTCCTCATCGCTGGAAAGTTCCCGTTTTGCGCCCAGCGTCTTCTCAAAAGGCCCGCCATATTTGTCCTCAAAGTAACGGATCTCATCTTTTAATATCTGAATTTCCTCTTCCAGGGTAATCGGTTTGTCCAAGCCCAGGCGCTTCAATTGTCGTTGGTACATTTCCTCGATTTCGGCAATAGTTAACGTTTCTCCGTACGGCGACACGCACTTGGTATCCGGCCTGAACACCGGCTCTTCAAGGGTAACCCCGGGAAAACGGCCCAGCGAAATCCAATACAATATCAAAGGTTCACTGGCCCCCATCAATCTGCTGACTTCCGACAAGGTATAGATCTTGCTCATCCGAATCACCTCAACACCATTATACCGGTTTCTTCCGACTTGTGAAGTAATTCACAAAGTTACGATATTCAACTTAAATTCCGTTATTCAATTAAACCAAACAGGAACTGCACAGAAATCCAAATCCCGAATCCCTTGTGGGACGCGGCCATACAGTCATACAGAAAACTTTGCGTGTTCCCTTTTGCTGTAACCCAATGCTTATTCTGCTGCTCCTGTCTGGTCGCCGGATTTAGAATTTGCCAGTTCCAAATGTGGAAAGTTTTCTGTATTCCTGTATGAACTCCGCAATCCCTTGCAGGATAAGGGATTTCTCATTCAGAAAACAAATTCACATTCATGAATCTGGCCCCCGCCCCGGCCCTTGCCTTCCGCAGAAGCAGGAGGAGCGACAGCGACGAAAAAAGAAGAAGCGCCCAGCATGGGGGCGCTCTTTATTCCTTGGGGGAGAAAGTGATGCCGTTCCAAAGTTCCGGTCCCATGTACTTTCGGACGATTCTGAGCCCCGAAATCTCCTCCAGCAAACGCTGGTTAAACTTCTTTTTGGTCGTCGGTTTCATGCCGTTTTCCTGGCACCATTCCGTGTATCGGAGAAACAATTCTTTCCTGGGATACGTAAGGCTCGGGCCGACCTCGCAGCATTCGGCAAGAAACCCGGAAATATTGTCGGCCTCTTGCTGATACTTCTTGTGCGCTTCCTGCAAGGACGGCCCCATGGTAAAGCCGTTTTTCTGCTCAAGCCGGCGCAAACCGTGCAGAGCACGGTTAAGGAGCCCGCTCAAATTTCCCGGAGTCGTAAGGCGTTCAAGCAGACGCGGGTCCTGGCGGCCCTCAAAGGAATTGGGGAAGGGGATGACGATCCAGCGGCGGAAAAATCCGTTTGACACATCGCTGCTCGTCGGGGGCACATTCGCGGAGAAGATGAGCCGGGCAAAGGGCCGAAAATCAAAGCCGTCTTTTCCCTTGAATTCGGCACTGATCCGGTCTTCCCCGGTCAGGGCCTTGAACGTTGAAGAAGTATCAAGGCCCTTATGGGAAATATCGGCGAAGATATTGACCAGTTTATCTTTAAGCAAAGCGACCTTAAATTTATCTTTTTCCAGACGATGAAGCGGAACGTTGGATACATTTTGGGGGCCGACAAATCTCTCCGGTTCAAACCCCTAACTTTGGACATTATGCAGCAATAACTTCAGGTTTCAAATCGTTTCTCATGATTGCTTTGTGGTATTCTCTGGGAGGCTTGT
>LFRM01252895.1_pt1 | contig 10644 bp, 10 predicted proteins | sample 618341 | NCBI WGS metagenome assembly LFRM01 (sample SAMN03654438, study PRJNA283298) | anaerobic digester metagenome | isolation source: pool of bioreactors CSTR01a, CSTR02a, and CSTR03a thermophilic anaerobic... | place: Denmark: Kgs. Lyngby | collected 2014-05-21 | reverse complement strand
TTTAGTGTTTTAATTCACAAAATCGATTGCTGAAATCGATTACAAGTTTTATATTAATAGCAAGAAAGGGGTGACTGATTTGAAAATTAACCATAACGCTATCGCAGGGACTTTAGAGTCAAGTGACATTCAGGTCATGATAGAACCAACAGAAAATGGAATTCACATCGATTTGCAAAGTAGTGTGATTGCCCAATACGGAGAACAAATCAAACAAACCGTAACCGAAGTACTTAAAAATCTAGAAGTAGAAAACGCCAGAGTAGTATGTATTGATAAAGGTGCATTAGAATGTACAATTCGATCAAGAGTTCAAACTGCTGTATTAAGAGCAAGTGACACGAAAGAAAATATTCCTTGGGGGACTAAGCTGTGAAAAATAGATTAAGAAGAACCATGATGTTCTTAAACTGTCAACGAGCTTCCTTGGTGAAAGATGCTTATATCTTCAAGCCAGATTGTGTCATCTTAGACCTAGAAGATGCTGTTAGTTTAAGAGAAAAAGATTCAGCTCGTGTTCAACTTTATAACACTTTAAAATATGTTGATTACAAAGGTGTCGAACGATGGGTCCGAATCAACGCAGTTTCAACAGAATGGTACAAGGAAGATATCCGAGCTGCAATTGCTGGAGGATGTGATGGAATTCGTTTACCAATGACAGAAACAGTTGATGAAGTCAAAGAAGTCGACCGCTTAATGACATTAGCAGAAGAGGAATTTGGTGTAAAGATTGGTTCAACCATGTTAATGGCAGCTATCGAATCACCATTAGGAGTTATTAATGCGTATTCTATCTGTACTGCCAGCAATCGAATGATGGGGGTTGCTTTAAGTGCAGGAGATTTCAGAAGAACGATGCATGCCCAAACAACAGCTACAGGTGATGAGTTGTTTGTCGCTCGTTCAATGATATTAATGGCTGCTCGTGCAGCAAATATTATGGCGTTTGATACAGTGTATACCGATATCAACAATGATGCTGGATTACTTAGAGAAACCGAACTTATCTACAACATGGGATTTGATGGTAAATCAATTATTAGTCCACGTCAAATAGCCACAATTAATTCGGTTTTTACTCCAAGTACAAAGCAAATTGAACACGCAATTCATATCGTTGAAGCAGTTGAAGAAAGTTCAAAATCAGGAGTTGGAGTATTAATAGTGGATGGTCAAATGGTCGATATAGCTCATGTTGAGGGAGCAAAACGAACACTCCAACTTGCGAAAGCAGCCAATAAGTATGAGGGGGATCTAGTATGATAAACAAAGTAAACAGAGAGATACCTGATGAGTTTTTAATCAATGGGCGTGAAGTTTTCCAAGGAGCTTATTATCGTAAAAACTACGAATATACTAAAGCAAGCCCTACTGTAAAATCCGATGTTCAACCAAGAGACTCAAAATTAGTTGCCTCGCTAAGAGAAGCAATTGAAAAATGTGGACTTAAAGATGGCATGACCGTATCGTTTCACCATCACTTTAGAAATGGTGATTATGTTTGTTCATTAGTATTTGATGTGATTCACGAAATGGGAATCAAAGATATCAATTTAGTCGCATCCAGTCTGGGAAAAGCACAAGCCAGCATTGTTCCTTATATTGAAGATGGAACGATCACTCGAATCTCTTCTTCAGGAGTTCGTGATGAAATAGGAAACGCTATCTCAGCTGGTAAATTAAAACATCCAGCTTGGATTCGGACACATGGAGGTCGCTGTCGCGCAATCGAAACCGGTGATGAACATATCGATGTTGCCTTTATCGGAGCCCCAACCTCAGATGACTATGGTAATGCATCCGGAAAGGGTGGCAAGAGTGATTGCGGTGTCTTAAGTTATGCTGAAGTTGACGCAAAATATGCTGACAAAGTTGTTGTTGTGACAGATACTCTTGTGGCGTATCCAAATCATCCATACGGAATCAAAGGAATTGATGTCGATTACGTTGTTGTTGTTGATCAAGTAGGAGATGCACGTAAGATTGCTGGAAACGCAATTCGAATGACTTCTGATCCTCGTGAATTAATGATTGCAGAATATGCAACAAAATGTGTAGTGAACACTCCTTGGTTTAGAGATGGTTTTTCCTTCCAAACAGGAGCAGGAGGAAGTTCATTAGCGGTCACCCAATTCTTAAAACCACATATGGATGAAAAAAACATCAAGATGGGATTTGCTTTAGGAGGAATCACAAAGCAAATGGTCGACTTATTAAAAGAAGGTTATATCCGCAAGATAGCAGATACCCAAGACTTTGATATCCCAGCTGTAGAATCTGTGAATACGACTCCAGGTCACTTTGAAATTTCCACGAGTGAATACGCGAATCCTATGAATAAAGGGGCATATGTCAACAAATTAGATTATGTTATTCTAGGAGCACTTGAAGTAGATGTTGATTATAACGTCAACGTTGTTGTTGGTTCTGACGGAATGATACAAGGAGCTCCAGGAGGACACGTTGATACAGCAGCAGGATCAAAAGTTTGTATCATTGTAACTCCATTAATTAGAGGAAGACTTGCGACAGTTAGATCAAATGTGACTTCTGTTACAACTCCCGGAGAAAGCGTTGATATCGTGGTTACAGATTATGGTGTCGCAATTAACCCTCTTCGACAAGATTTAATGGATTGTCTATCAAAAACTGATTTACCACTAGTTACGATAGAAGAATTAAGAGATATTGCTTATTCGATTGTTGGAGAGCCTAACGATATCGAATTTGAAGAAAAAGTTGTTGCTTTGGTTGAGTATCGCGATGGAACATTAATTGATGTGATTCGTCAACCAAAAAACATATAAAGAGATAGAGAGAGGAAAAAATATGACATTAACTATCTTGTCATGGGCTATGATTGTTGTCTTTATGACATTAATCATGACAAAAAAACTTAGCCCGTTTACAGCATTAGTTGTTGTTCCACTTGTCTTTGTATTAGTCGGTTCGTTGATGGGGTTATATCCTGAACAAGCACTAGAACTAGTAAAAGGCGATTCAATTTGGCATCAAGTCCTTGTTATTGGGCAATGGATTCGTGCAGGAGTCGTAAAAACAGGTCCTACAGGAATCATGCTATTGTTTGCGATTCTATACTTCGCAATAATGCTAAATGCAGGAATGTTTGATCCAATTACCAAGAAAATGCTTCAATTTGCTGGTGGAGATCCAGTAAAAGTTTTAGTAGCAACAGCTGTTGTTGCAGCTGCAGTTTCTTTAAATGGTGATGGAACGACGACTACATTGATTACTTGTACTGCATTCTTACCTATTTATAACAAATTAGGAATTAGCAAAATGTACTTAGCTGTTGTCACGGTTCTAATGAACACCATTATGAACTTACTACCTTGGGGAGGTCCTTCAGCACGTGTTATCTCGGTTCTTCCAGAACTCAGTGATGCAGAAGTACTTAATGCTTTAGCACCAGGAATGGTAGTAGCGGTTATCTACATGTTAGGTGTTGCTGTTTACATGGGTATTAAAGAAAGAAAACGTTTAGGTGTTGTTAACTTATCCAATACAGAAATTGAAGAATTAGTTAAGCCAGCGTCTGAAGAAGAACAAGCACTAAAACGTCCTAAGAACTTCTTAGTGAACTTAGCATTAACCATCTTATTGATTTATTTACTAATGTCTCAAACTTTCCCTTCATTAACATTGTTCATGGTTGGAACAGTCTTGGCACTAATGATTAACTATCCAAAATTAAAAGACCAAAAAGCACGGATTCAAGATAATGCAGGAGATGCATTACAAGTAGTTATCTTAGTGTTTGGAGCAGGAGCATTTACCGGATTATTTGAAGGTTCTGGTATGTCAACTGCACTTGCAACTTCAATTGCAAACATTATTCCTTCTAGTTTTGGATCATTCTGGGGACTTATTACTGCACTATTATCTGCACCAGGAACATTCTTCTTATCGAATGATGCATTCTACTATGGTGTTCTTCCAGTACTTGCAGAAGCAGGAGCTCAATACGGTTATACTGCACTTGAGTTAGGGGTTGCTTCATTACTTGGACAAGCGTTCCACTTGTTATCACCACTTGTAGCATTCATTTATTTACTCTTAAGTTTGACCGAACAAGACTTGGGCGAATGGCAAAAAGAATCAGCTAAATGGGCTTTAGGAATCTTCGTCATCTTTATTGCTCTAGCAGCGATTACAGGTAGTGTCCCACTTTATAAATAAAATAAACTAAAAGCGAAACTTTAAACTGGACCCTATAGGGCAGACACTAATAAAAAGGTGTTTAACTCCTATAGGGTTTTTATTATACTAAAAGTCACAAGGATTCCCTATGCCTAGAAATTATTTCACCAATAATCAGTGTAAAGAACTTAAAAATCAAAATGAGTGGAAAAAGTGATATAAGCTTATGTTCAGTTTACCCATGAGTTTAAAAGAGAATTTTTAAAAAGGTATTATGAGGCGTTAGCCCATCAACTATTCTTTTGAATCTTGGAATAGAGCCTTCTCAAAGAAGTTAACATTACACCTTCTATGTCTCAAAGAGGTCATTGTTGGGATAATGCTTTTCAAGAATCCTTCTTTGCATTATAAAAGACAGAACTAAACTTATTTGAATAAAAAACATTTGACTCACTAGCATTTGCAATCACGGATTACATTTACTACAATTATGATCGTTCTCAAATTGGGATTCATAAAATGACTTCCTATGAATAGGATTACTATTTATCATCCTCTAAATACTCAGACCTGCTCGTTACAGCTTTAATTGTCTATTAAAAAAGTGAATGAGTTTTTAGTTCATTCACTTATTACTTTTTTTATTGTCCTTGACTTGGGTTCCAGTTTAAAGTCTCGCTTCTTCGTTTTAATGAAAAGAACCTTTGTGCGTGACACAAAAAATGAGTTAACGCTAAGTAATCAGCACTTCCACCAGGACTGATATTTTTTTGTTTAAAATCATCGTTCATTGTCAATAACTGTGAAATGAGTGTATCAGGAAATTTTTTTATATGTTCAAGAACATTTTTTGAGTAGTCTTGTACATAGTGTAACCCAGATTGATTGGATCGATGAAGAATAGTCGTATCTTCTAATTCACTCATACTCGTTAACAGAATTAAATAAAAGGCCATTTCAGAAGGATTGTTTTGACACAACGGGAGCAACTTCTTAAAAACTAGGTCAAACCCTGTATAAGCCTCATGCCGAATTCCTTTGATCTGATGATTGATATAAAGTTTTTCACCATGGGACAACAGTTCATGATTCTTAAGTTGTTCAAAATCACTTAGAATATCCTTCGTGATTATTTTGATGATGGATTGTATGTCCTCAAACTGGAGCTTGTGTTCTTCACAATAACTACAAGCAGCTAGGACTATAGCCATCATAAAGTTGAGCCCTTTATGAGTATTAATCTGGTTGGTTGCGCTGAACATATCTTTTTCTGCGATTTGACCTTGGTGTCGCAGTAAACAAAACATGTTGTTTAGTGAAGCGGTTCTACCAATGGTTTCATACTCTTTAAAGTGAGATAAAAGTGCATTACTGCTAGCAATAAAAGTAGAAACATCCATATCAATATGGGAACCATTATCTAAAGGATCTACAAGACCAGGTTTGTAGGGCAAATTTACTTCAAAAAGAGTCGACTCATACGCAAGTTGATAAAGTTGAGTCATTGGTTTAAGCCTTCAACAATTCTTAAAATAGCTTGTTTCGATCCATTGATATGCTCGACGGTAATCATGTTAATGAGTTCTTCGTCCTTGTTTTTGAGTGCTCTCAAAATTATCGCATGTTCATCAATCGCAATTTTTCCTCTGAAACTGTCTTTCATTGACATGTCTCTAAAACGAAATAGGTAGTCTTTTAAATTATTCAACAGCGAACTCAATCGCGGCATCTTTGCAGCTTTCTGAATAGTTTCATTATATATAGTAGTTAATCGAACAACTTCTGCATAGTTTTGGTTGTTGTAGGCAGTGTATGTATCGTCAATGATTTTATCTAAAAATTTAAATTCTTCTGGTGTTAAATTCATCATCGCACTCTTAAAACATAAAGTTTCAAGAGCGATTCTTAATTCGAAAATTTCGTGAACATCTTTAGTAGTTACTTTCGTCACGATTGTTCCAAGACGAGGAATATGTTCTAATAATCCTTCAAACTGAATTCTACGAATTGCTTCACGGATTGGAGTGCGTGAAATATTCAACATTTCTGCGTATTGTTTTTCGTTAATACGAGCACCCACCGGAATGATCCCAGTAATGATGCATCGCCGCAGACCTTCATAAACGATTTCATTCAAAGGTAAATTTTGATTTAGATTAATATTATTTTTTAAATCATTAAGATATGTTTTCATAGCCACCTCTTGGTATAATTATAGCATACATAGTTCATCGTAATAAACTGCAAATACGTGTTAAACCCTTTTAAATGCAGTATAATTGATTTAGTGAAAGGAAGTGAAAGCATGATTGAAAAAATATTGATTTCTTCAAGTCCACGAGTTGGTACAAAATATGAGATGGTGATTGATTTGGTTCATCCGTCTATCGACTACAAAGATGGTTTTAAACAAAGTGAAGCTTTCTTTAAAATAACAGATCAAGAGTATCAAGTGGTGTGTGAAGTTCTACAAAGAATCTTAGAGATAAGACCAGAGAATTATCAAGGAATGATTACAACCAATGGATTTTACTGGGAGTTTGACCTTATTAATGATCGACACAAAATGAGAGAAATTGAAGGAATAAACGTCATCGACCAACAGATACTCGATATTTTATCGCTTCTACAAAAAACGTTTAAAAAGGAATTAGGAGTCTCTATTCTTACTGAGTTTGTCAGATAGATAGAGACTTTTTGTGGTACAATAAATTTATGGAAAAATGGATAGAAAAGATCAAAGATATTCTGAAAGAAGCTCATCATTTAATACTAGATTCAATGAAAGAGTCATTAACGATTGAAACCAAATCGAATCGTCGTGACTTAGTCACTCAAGTTGATAAAAATGTTCAAAAATTTATAACCAATCAACTAGAGACTCTTTTTGTTAATCATAAAGTCGTTGGAGAAGAATCTTATACAGGATCAATTGACTTAAATGGTCATGTTTGGATTGTTGATCCAATTGATGGAACAGCTAATTTTGTAAAGCAACAAAAAGATTATGGAATTCTACTTTCTTATTACAATGACGGAATTGGTCAACTCGGGTTTATACTGGATGGTAACACTGGCGACATCTATGTTGCCATCAAAGATCAAGGGGTTTTTGTTAATGACAAAAGAATTGACATCAAACAAAATTTATCACTCAAAGACAGTTTAATAAGTGTTTCTGTTGAGGGTTTGTTTATAAGAAACTATGGCCAAAAAATTTCATCCAAAGCTTTCGGTATTCGTTACAAAGGAGCTGCTGTTCAAGATGGGTTAATGGTCATTAATGGTCAAACAGGAGCATTCTTAGCTTTACAATCAGGTCCATGGGACTTTGCGGCACATATTGTGTTTGCGAAAGAATTAGGACTGAAGTGTCTCAAATTAGATGGATCAAATAGACAAGCGAATGATCATGGCTTTTGTGTTTTTGGACAAGAAGAAGTCTGTAGGGAACTATTGGAAATAGTAAAGGGAATAGACAATGAAAACTGTTAAAGATTCACTAGGGGAAATAACAATTGATGAAACAGCTCTTTATGGAGCAAGTACAGCAAGAGCGAAAATCAATTTTAAAATTGGTGATCAATTAATGCCATTACAACAAATTTACAGTATTGCGTTAGTGAAGAAGGCATGTGCTCTTGCAAATCGTGATTGTCAGAAATTGTCCAATGAAAAATGTCAATACATTGTTTCCGCCTGTGATGACATTTTAAATGGTGTAGTTGATGATCAATTTGTTTTATCGATGTATCAAAGTGGTTCTGGTACACAAAGTAACATGAACGTCAATGAAGTAATTGCTGGACTTTCACATCACAAATTACATCCTAACGATGATGTCAACATGTCACAAAGTACCAACGATGTTTTTCCAACAGCGATGCACTTAACGACACTTCGTTTGTTTTTAGAAAACCTATTACCGGCATTAGACCGAGTGATTGCTTCGTTACAATCTTTTGAAAATGAAACAAACACCATTTTTAAAGTAGGGAGAACTCATCTCCAAGATGCGATTAGTTTAAGTGTTGCTCAAGAGTTCAGTGGATATCGAAGCACCTTAGAAGATAACAAACAATTACTTCTAAATGCTAGTGAATCATTAAAGAAACTTGCTATTGGCGGTACCGCGGTTGGTACGGGATTGAATACACACCCAGAATATCTACGATTTGTTGAATTGCACTTAGAAAAATTAACAGGTCTTAAGCTCAATGTTTTTGTTAACAAGTTCCAACAATTATCAATGAAAGATGGAATGACCCATTTTCATCATACGCTAGCTCTACTTGCGAGTAATTGGATTAAAATTGCTAATGACATCCGCTTTTTAGGCAGTGGACCTAGAGCAGGCTTAAAAGAATTGATTTTACCTTCCAATGAACCAGGTTCTTCAATTATGCCAGGGAAAATTAATCCTACACAGTGTGAAGCAATGATTATGCTCTGTGTCAAAGTATTAGGTAATGATACAGTCATGAGCTTCAGTAATAGTATGGGTAATTTTGAACTCAACGTTATGATGCCTTTAATGATTGATACAATGATTGAGTCAATCTCTTTATTAACGGATGGGATGAATAGTTTTGTTGATCATTTACTAAATGACCTTCAAGTAAATAACGATACTCTGAAGCAGTACAATGAGCAAACATTAATGAATGCTGCTGCCTTAAATCCAAAACTAGGTTACGATATAGTATCAAAATGCGTCTTAGAAGCTCATCAAAAAAAAGTTAGTTTGAAAGAAGTGGTCCTTCAAAAAGGGTTACTAAGCTGTGAGGAATATGATAGTATCATGAATATTGAACGTTTGGTTTATCAGGATGTTAAAGAATAATAAATTCTGTATTCAATGTGGTCGTCTTTTGACAAAACAACTAGATAGTGAAAAGTCATTGGTTTCATATTGTCAAACGTGTCAAACTTTTCAGTATGATCCTTTTAATGTAGCTGTCTCGATGATTCTTTTGAATCCAACCCGGGATAAACTCTTGCTTGTTAAACAATACGGACTAGATCATTTTCGTTTAGTAGCAGGTTATGTTAATAAAGGAGAAAATGCGACAGAATGCATTAAAAGAGAACTTTACGAAGAACTTAAATTAGATGCTCTTGAAATAAGATACAACGATACAGCTTATTTTGAACCAACGAATACATTAATGATTAATTATATTGTTACACTCAGCAGTGAATTGGTTGAGAGTAATGATGAAATCGATGAAGCCATGTGGATGAGTTTTGAAAACGCGAATAAACTCATTAAACCTCAGAGTTTAGCTGAACTATTTTTAAGAAAATTTTTAATGGAGAAACAACATGGAAACTGATAACAAATATGAATTACTGCTTCGTGAGCTGCTTAATCTTTCACAAGAAGAATTTGATGAGTATATTGAACACGTACATCCTTCAGATTTATTAGAACTGATTAATGATGACGTCCTTGAATTTGATCGAAAAGCGTTATTAGAACGCTTGCCTGATGAACTAATCGCAGACTTGCTTGATGAAGAAGAGGAAGAAGATAAATACGAACTCTTGCTTCAAATTCGTGAAGACAAACGAAAACAAGTTATCGATGAAATGTCGTCGGATGAACTCGTTGACATGTTAAATGCCATTGAAGACGATGAGGATAAACAAGAAGTTATTGAACTGTTGGATCAAGAAGATCAAAAAGAAGTTCAACAACTTCTTTCGTATGACCAATACAGTGCTGGTGGAATCATGGCCACGGAGTTTATCTCAATTTATGATAATAAAACTATTCGTAAAGTATTGGCTTATTTACGTGAAATAAAAGATGAAGTTGAAAATCCATTTGCTCTTTATGTTACTGATCGCCAACACCATCTCAAAGGTGTTTTATCATTAAGTGATATTGTTACGGCTGATCTTGATGAGATGGTACTGGATGTGATGAATCCAAATGTGATTACAGTTCATTATCAAATGGATCAAGAAGAAGTCGCCAGAGAATTTGAGAAGTATAACTTTTTAGCAATGCCCGTGATCGATGACCAGAACAGAATTATTGGAGTGATAACAGTCGATGATATTATGGAAGTAATTACGAAAGAAGCAACGGCCGATATGCTTCAAATGGCAGGTGTCCATGCAGAAGAAACCGTGGATTCAAGTATTATTGAGACGATTAAATCGCGCTTACCGTGGTTATTAGTTAACTTATTGACAGCTATCTTAGCTAGCAGCATCGTAAATTACTTTTCTGATACAATTGGAAAAGTCGTTGTCTTAGCAGCACTCAACCCCATCATTACAGGGATGGGTGGCAATGCAGGAACCCAAACATTAACTCTGATTTGTCGTTCTATTGCTTTAGGAGAAATTGATAAGTCCAATTCTTTGTCTACACTTTTTAAAGAAATCATCAGTGGCATTTTTAATGGATTGGTAGTCGGATTGTTAGTAGGGACTGTTGGTTATGGCTTAAGTAAAAATATTTGGATT
>LFRM01000137.1_pt1 | contig 10652 bp, 9 predicted proteins | sample 618341 | NCBI WGS metagenome assembly LFRM01 (sample SAMN03654438, study PRJNA283298) | anaerobic digester metagenome | isolation source: pool of bioreactors CSTR01a, CSTR02a, and CSTR03a thermophilic anaerobic... | place: Denmark: Kgs. Lyngby | collected 2014-05-21 | reverse complement strand
CGGAACGAAAGTGCAAATCCTTGATGGAAGAGAGGGTTAATCGCAATTCTCAGAGACAAGTATATTTAAGAAGATACTATAATACGTAAGATATTCTTACACAGTCAAACATAAAGGCGAAATGTATGCCCGGCATGAAAAATATACTGAAGGACTTGACAACGATTCCCGATCTACTTTATTTAAAAAATCTAAAGCGCCCAAAATTTCTAATAAATTGTTCTACAGAACGATATGGGACAGAGTATGGTGGTTGGGTGTTCTGCCCAACCGATCTCACAAAAACGAGCATTGTTTATTCATTAGGAATCGGTGAGGACACCTCATGGGATGAGGAACTAATTGCAAAACACGGTCTAGAAGTATTTGGTTTTGATCCCACTCCTAAATCTGCCATATATGTCCAGCAGAGGAACCTGAGTAAATTTAATTTTTTCCAGATCGGTGTGGCAGATCGAAATGGATGGATAATGGGTACAAGTTGTTTTACGTATCAGATAATTTACAAGAGTTTTCCTTTATCTATAAACCCTGAGTAGCAACATAGATTAATCTAATCTCCCTAGATGACAGAGCAGATACTGGGTATCCCCATCTTTTCGACTGCATTAGTGTCTTCATGAGATGGCCCTATAGGAGTCTCGTCCAAAATCCTTCGAGGGGGGAGCTCTCCCTGCGCTCCTCTCCGAGGCGCGAGAAGCAACGCTCGGATCGAAACGAAGTTGGAACCCGGAGGTATGACTTCCAATGCCAATGGAGTGTTGTTTCATTACACTAGCCTGGAATATAACTCAGACAGTAGATCATGAACATAAGATGTTCCAATCTGGGTGAACCAGAGGCTCATAGATCCCTTTTGGATAACCTCGCGGGATTGACTAATCAATTCCCCATATTGTCCGCAACAGAGTATTCTTTATTTTCAATATACTCAGCCTCAATGGCAGCGTTATCTTTGGATTCAATGTGAAATTACAGAAGACCTAAAACGTTAGCCATCCAATTACAACTACATGGAGTGATCATGCTGACTCTATTATCGAAGATTGCGGATCGAAGTGCAAAAATCTGCATTATTGGTCAAGGGTATGTTGGTCTCCCACTAGCAATGGCCTTTGCAAAGGAATTTATTGTCTTCGGATATGATGTCAGCACAGAAATCATAGAGCGTCTCCAAAAGGGCATATCCCACATTCAGGATGTGAGTGGTGAGGAACTCGCTCGATACCTCGGGAAGACTTACTATCCAACTTCTGATCCGGAAGACCTCCACAAGTGTGACATTTTCATTATCTGCGTTCCGACCCCCCTGTCTGAGGACAAGATTCCGGATCTAAGTTATATCAAAAGCGCCTGTACGATTATAAAAACAGTTCTTCACTCAGGCCAGTTTGTAATCCTTGAAAGCACTACCTTCCCCGGAACGACCGAGGAGGTGGTTGTTCCGATCTTAGAGGAGACTGGACTAAAAGCAGGCATTGATTTTGGTGTCGCGTACTCACCTGAGCGAGTGGATCCCGGAAACAAAAATTTTCCTATCAACAAAGTGCCGACCGTCGTCGGCGGCATCAACCCCGAATGTACTGAAATTGCCGCCGCTCTCTATGGGAGTGTCATGGATCAGGTTGTCCCGGTTCGCGATGCCTGTACGGCGGAAGCCGTGAAGATGGTGGAAAACATTTTTAGGAACGTAAATATCGCTCTTGTCAATGAAATGGCCCTCATCTTCGAACGAATGGGCATCGACGCCTGGGAAGTCATTGATGCTGCGGCAACCAAACCTTATGGATTCATGCCATTCTATCCGGGTCCTGGCATTGGCGGTCACTGCATCCCTCTCGACCCCTACTACATGTCGTATCGGGCAAAGAAATATGGCTTCATCCCCCGCTTCATTGAGACTTCAGGTGAGATTAATGAGTTCATGAAGATGCATACCGTCAATCTTGCCGAACGGGGCCTTCGACAGGTTGGCAAGCGCCTTTACGGGGCCAAGGTCGCCGTCATGGGCCTCGCCTACAAGAAGAACATAAACGATCCCCGGGAATCACCTGCCATCAAAATCATTGAGGAGCTTGTAAACCTCGGCGCCGACGTGCGCGTGTATGATCCGTATATCCCTGCGATTCAGACGAAGGTTGGGGTTTTTACCTCTGTTGAAAGTATCGAAGAGGCACTTCGGGGAGCGGAGTGTGTGATTTTCCTCGTGGATCATGACGTGTTCAGGGAGATTTCGGTGGAGACAGTGAAGGCACTCATGGCCTCGCCGGTGGTCGTAGATGGGAAGAATTTGTTTTCGGACGAAGATGGGATTGTATACCTTGGGATTGGAAAGACCTGCCCTCAAGGTGAAAGGGGGTAAAAGACATGAAAATCCTTGTTGTCGATACAGACTATCCCAAGTTCCTCTACGATCTGTATAAAGAAAATCAAGGACTAAAAGAAGCCCCCTATGATACACAGATGAAAGTGAGGGCGGACAGTCTATTTGGAATCGCGAACAACTATACTAACAATCTTAGAGATCTTGGACATAGTGCTTGGCCTGTATATGCGAACAATGAATATATGCAAAAGGCTTGGGCAACAGAACATGGTGTTGATATAGATGATGATAAAAAGTATCTGGTTGCATTAAAGCAAATTAACAAAGTCTTTTCTAAAGTATCATCTTTACAATTAAAATCATTCCTTGATAGTCGCTCCTCATGGTTCTATGATATTCTTGAAGCCCAAATAGATTATTATCAACCGGACGTATTGCTTAATCAAGCCATAAATGCCGTTAATTGCCATTTTATGCAAAAAATAAAGTCAAAGGTAGGTTTGCTTGTAGGGCAACATGCTGCTACCAGATTAGATGGATCTAAAAATTGGAATGTATATGACTTGATTATTTCATCCTTTCCGCCAACTGTCGACTGGTTCCGCGAAAGAGGGGTCCGCGCCGAATTACATCGACTTGGATTTGAGCCCCAGATATTATCTTCATTGCGAGATGAAGGCAAAAAATATGATGTATCCTTTATTGGCAGTCTCATGCGGGGCGTTCATAAGGATAGGATAGATCTGTTAGATAAATTATGCAGGGAAATAGATTCCATAAAAATATGGACTCCTGATATTCATCAATTCTCAAAGAATTCACCTATCCGGAAAGCGTACGTTGGAGAGGTTTGGGGACGTTCAATGTTCCAGATACTTCATAACTCAAAGATTACGATTAATCATCATGGAAGCATCCCTCCTTATGCCAACAATATGCGTCTTTATGAAGCAACAGGTGTTGGAACACTATTAATCACCGATTGGAAGAAAAATATCACAGATATGTTTGAACCTGATAAGGAGATTGTGGTCTACCGAACCCCAGAAGAATGCGCTGAACTTGTTCAATATTACCTTGATCATGACAAAGAGCGAGAAAAGATTGCTAAGGCAGGCCAAGAACGCACTATCAGAGAACATACATATCATCAGAGAATGGAAGAATTAATAGAAATTGTTGGAAGGTATCTGTGATAATATCTCGGAAACAATCTGTTTTTATATGGGACAACTATGTATAACTTTTTCTTTCTTCAGAGGTAGATAATACGACTAGATTTCTTTTACTTCAATTAAATCTGATGCTTATAATACAATCAAATAGGTAATATCATTAACATAAGGTGAGATGTGTATTTAAGAAATATGATCCCGGCGATATTTTCTAAAATCAAAGCAAAAATCTTCTTCGGCTTGAAAAAACAATGGGCACCTCAGGTAGATCTGGGTAAACTTGATAAGATTAGCCCAATCAGTACCCTCTTCGGCTACGACCGGGGGCAACCTATTGATCGGTATTATATCGAGAACTTTCTGTTGCAGCATAAAAATGACATCCATGGCAGAGTATTGGAGGTCGGGGACAACACCTACACAAAAAAATTTGGTGGCAACCGCGTTAAAAAGTCCGATGTACTCCATGCAGTTAAGGGGAACCCATCCGCAACGATTGTAGCGGATATCGCACACGCCGATAATATTCCATCTAATTACTTTGACTGCATCATCCTGACCCAGACTCTCCAGTTTGTCTACGACCTCCCTTCAGCAGTAAGCCATCTTTATCGCATCTTGAAACCGGGTGGTGTTCTCCTGGTAACGGTTCCGGGGATTAGCCAGATATCTCGTTATGACATGGATCGCTGGGGTGAATTTTGGCGCTTCACCACACAGTCAGCACAGCGGCTCTTTGAAAAAGAGTTTTCAGCAGAAAATGTCAAAGTTGATGCGTATGGAAACGTACTCGTCGCAATTTCCCTTTTACATGGTCTTGCTGCCGAAGAACTCAAACCCGAATATTTCGAATACCAAGATCCTGATTATCAAGTGCTTATCACCGTACGCGCGGTGAAGTCCAAAACGGACAACTGACTAGGGATAATAATGGGCATCCGCAGATTGATACAATTACCAGACCGAATCTGGAAAGGCCTTCACTCTCAAGGGCTAATCCTCCTTTATCACCGCGTGGTAACTCTGGATACTGATCCGCAGCTTCTCAGCGTAACTCCAGAGCATTTTGCCGAGCATCTTGAATATATCTCCGAACATTATAACGCCATTAGCCTTTCTGAGTTGTATCAGGCATTGAAAGCAGGAAAAATTCCTGATAAATCTGTCGTCATAACTTTTGACGACGGTTATGCGGACAATCTCTGGAATGCCAAACCGCTCTTGGAGAAATATAGAATCCCAGCCACTGTTTTTGTAACGTCCAGCCACGTCGGCAGCGACAAAGAGTTCTGGTGGGATGATCTGGAGAGATTATTACTGTTGCCGGATCAACTCCCTGAGTGCTTGGAACTCGCCATCAAGGGAAGAAAATGGAATTGGGATTTGTCCGGGGACCGAGGGGCCAAGAGTAGAAAGAGATATGAGATCGAGTCAAAATCCTGGAACGTGACCATGGCATCTGATCCAGGTCCGCAACACGCTGTTTACCGGGATCTCCACCGACTTCTCAAGCCCCTCTCCCATGAAGAGCAAGAATCCATCCTTTCCACTATCGCGCAATGGGCCGAGATGCCAAGAACTGGGCGAAAGACTCACCGGTCTCTCACTGTAAGCGAATTAAAAGAACTTGCTCGGGGAGGGCTGATAGAAATTGGATCACATACGGCAACCCATACAATGCTCTCTATGCAGCCAGTAGGTATACAAAGGACTGAGGTTATTCAGGGTAAAGAATATCTTGAAGAGACGCTTGGTCGCCCAGTGCAGACTTTTTCGTATCCCTTCGGCGGCCGAGTGGACTTCAATCGAAAAACTGTCAAGATAGTGAAGGAGGCAGGTATTACTACAGCATGCGCCAACTATGGCTTAACCCTCATTGGAAGTACAGACCCATATCGCCTCCCCAGGGCGCTGGTCAGAGACTGGGATGTTGAGTCGTTTTCATCCAGAATGAAGGCTTGGTTTAATGAGTGAATCAGCTCTCCGCATCCTTCAGGTAAGCACGTATGACATTGCCGGTGGTGCCGAAAGGATTGCATGGGATCTTCATACGGCTTACCGTGCTCATGGCCACCACTCATGGTTGGCAGTAGGGATAAAAAAGTCGCAAAATCCAGATGTTTTTCCTATTCAAAACAGGTTTAACAAAATCTTTCAACTCGTTCCAGCCAGGATCCGGAGTTTACCTCGCACCCCGGGTGTCGTGAAATTGGTTGACTTCCTGACAACCCCCCGTCGGATCGGTGCCTATCTTAAAGGCTATGAGGACTTTGATCACCCCGGAACCTGGAAATTGCTTGATCGGAACCCTGAATCCCCCGATATCTTCCACTGCCACAACCTCCATGGCGGTTATTTCGACCTCCGTGCCCTTCCTCATCTCAGCCGCCAGATCCCGACCATACTTACCCTCCACGATGCGTGGCTCCTTTCCGGTCACTGCGCTCACTCCTTTGACTGCGAGCGCTGGAAGACAGGATGTGGAAACTGCCCGGATCTCACGATTTATCCGGCGATCAGAAGGGATGCGACGGCTTACAACTGGCAGCTCAAGGCGGATATTTATAGGAAGAGCCGGTTGTACGTCGTCACCCCCTGCCGGTGGCTCATGGATAAGGTCGAAGAATCGATGTTGGAACCGGGGATCGTGGCATCGAGGGTAATCCCCAACGGCGTAGATTTAGGTATCTTCCACCCGGCTGACCGGGCTGAGGCCCGACGGGAACTCGGGCTCCCACACGATGCAAAGATCCTCCTCTTTGCAGCAAACGGCATCCGAAAGAATATCTGGAAAGATTACAGGACCCTGCAGTCAACCCTTGAGATGATTGCAAAAACCGGAGCAAAGGTGCTCTGTATTGCCCTCGGCGAAGCCGCCCCGCCGAAAAGGATTGGTAATATCGAGATCAGGTTCATCCCCTACCAGAAGAATCCCCAAAGAGTCGCCCGATACTACCAGGCGACCGACCTCTATCTCCATCCTGCTCGGGCTGAAGTCTGGGGGCTTACAATAACCGAAGCCCTGGCCTGTGGCACCCCGGTTGTGGCGAGTGCGGTCGGAGGCATCCCCGAACAGATCATAGAGGGGCGGACGGGTTGTCTCGTACCGGTGGGAGATGCCCGGGCGATGGCAGGACGGGTCCTTGGGTTGCTCGAAGATGAGGAGCTCCGGTTGCGGATGGGACAGGAGGCCGCCGAGGATGCGGCACGGCGGTTTGGACTGGAGAGGATGGCAGGCGAATATCTTTCGTTTTATCGGGCCATCCTCAAATAGCAAAACCCTGAAACAGCCCGAACTGCGAAAATTTCAAGAACACTTGTTCTGCTTCGTTCATTCCTGCAGGAAATCGCAAAGTTCTGAAGAGGTATGAGATTTCAAAGGCCCCCGGTTGTTCGCCCTAATGCTGCAACCTAATGTTAATAACTGGGTGGCATCATAAATGGTATACCTATGATCTTTTGTGGTCTTTGAAAGGATGATGCTATGAATGATTGCAAAATATCGATAATTACTGTATGTTTTAATTGCGAAGAACTTATAGATAGAACAATAAAAAGTGTTGTAGAACAGAGTTATACAAATATCCAATACATCATCATCGATGGGTTATCTTCTGACAGAACCCTTGAGATTGTAAAAAAATACGAGAAGTATATTGAAATATTGGTATCTGAGAAGGATGATGGCATTTACGATGCCATGAATAAAGGGCTGAAATACGCGACTGGCGATCTTGTTTACTTCTTAAATGCGGGAGACTATCTTTACAATAGCGATGTACTGAAAAATATCGCTGAAAGATTCTGTGCTGACCCGGATAATGACATATTCTATGGAGATTATATCTATTACGATGTGGTTGATGAGCAGCGGTGTTCCAGCTACCGTACTGGTATCCAGGATCTGATCCGCAGAGGATATTGTCACCAAACCACCTTTGCTAAAAGATCTACTTTCACGAAATATGGGGGATTTAACACAAATTATAAAATTTACGCTGATTTTGATTGGTTGCTCCGGGTCTTAATTGGATCCGGACAAAGTATGAAGTATATTGGTATACCTGTAGTATACTATTTGAAAGGGGGAGAGAGTGAGAACCAGATTATAACAAATTATCTTGAAAGGATAAAGGTAATATGGGGAAACATGGGTATTCATGGATTACTACTCCTTGGCATCTGCTTTCCATCCATCATTTGGAGATATCTCATAAAGCAAATGAGTGGCAGTAAAAAACTGGCAGAAATCGATGGAATTGAGGCAAAAAATTAATCTTTCTATCCCAAAAAAAGATAACATCTCAGATCTTCTGCAATTTATCTGAATTCTGTCTCCTTGTTTGATCATACATAGCTGACGAAGATCTATCCTGTGTGCTTTGTTCACTATATCCATGTGGCACTCAGAAATATTCTCCGGCTGTATCAGAATGATGTTGCAGAGGGTCTGATGGAAGCATATGGGGATGGAACCGCGACTCCAGGGTTTTGCAAATGGCTGAATTCTCGGGAATACCGAAAAGCAGCCAACACTACATAGAAGAAGACGGCTAAAGTCGCCTTCTTGAGTATTGGTATGATCATCCGAGTCACCAATTGAATCCCGGCAAGTTCCATTCTTTGAGATTCTGGAGTTTTACTTTTACAGAAGGTTCGTTACGAGTGACATGGCCAACTCACCCGGCCCGCACCACCCGCCTGGAAGTACGCCGGGGCGGTCCCCGAATAAGGGTCTCAACAGTGTTCCGGATACTGCTCCTGCCGTTCAATACATCTGAGATAAGCGTTGCAATGGGCATATCAATGCCGTGTCTCGCCCCAAGCTCGATTATGCCTTCAACGGATTTAGACCCCTCAAATGTCACCCCGGGCTCCAGGTAGGGTGTCTTTATGATATTCTTTCCAACCATCAGGCCCAATGTCCGGTTGCGGCTTTTATCCACGTTCGCCGTAAGATTAAAATCGCCAAAGCAGCAGAACTTCGTGAATATCTCCCTGTCGGATGAGATCTCTCTCAAGAAGCGGCACATCTCTTTATAGCACATATTCAGGAAGGTGTAATGTTCATTGTAGTTGCCATACACCGAATCCCACATTCCGGCGCCGATGGCATACACGTTCTTGAGTACTCCGCACAACTCGACCGCCCTGAGGTCGTCTGAAAAATCGAGGATGAATCCTCCGAATAGATCGGATAGCATCGTCGAAAGCGATGGATCGGCAGCACCGATTGTAGCGCCGGCAATGTGCCCGTATGCAATCTCGTCGGCGAAGTTCGGTCCTGATATACAGACAATATTTGGGTTGTTTGATTCCTCGAAGATGATCTCGCTCATTGTCTTGAGTGAGGGATACTCGAGGCCTTTGGATACGGTGATAATGACCTTATTCGCAAGGTCGTGACTGATGGCATGAACGATGGAGCGGACCTCGCTGGAGGGTACGGCAATTAGCACGGCTTGGCAATCCTCAAGACCATGATTACCGGCGATCAGTCTTGCACGGATATTCGGGTTTAACAGTAGACCCGGAAAGTAATCGGGGTTGCACCTCTCATCGTTAATCGAATTGACGACCTCCTGTTTGCGTCCATACAGGATAACCTCTTCTGCTCTGCTGGATATCCTCTGTGCAAGGGCGGTGCCCATACTTCCGGCGCCGATGATTCCTACCCTTGAGATCATCCCAGATGCCTCCGTGTACTGTCAGACACACTCGCGATGCTTTTTGCATATATCAGGTCGTGGATATCATCGATCTCGGTCCATTTCAGCCCATTCGTAAAAGAGTATGCAAAGCGCCCATCTTTCGATAGGGGCTTGTATATTTCATCATAATAACTATTCGGATCACTGGCGATCCTGTATCTCAGAAGTCTTTTTGCTTCCTCTACGTCACCTCTGGCGATCTTTGAGATGCCGATAAACTCTCCTGTCGCTTCATTTATCGGGATAAACTTACCAATCTCCTCTATCTGGCCATTTACGATTCTTAATTTGAATGATTCCTCTGTGAGTGTTTTCTTATCATCAACCACGATTGCCGTCTGGTTTATGCTCAGTAGATCACTCAGTATGGCATAATCGTAGAGTAAATCCCCGTTAAATATGACAACATCATCGTCTACGCCAGATATCCCGATATTAAGTGAGTAGGCTGTGTTGGTGGAGAGAAACTCGTTGTTGTAGGCGAGGATCAGATCAACACCGTATTTGCTCTCCAGTTTGGAACGGGCCCCCTCTACGGCATCAGCGTTATATCCAACAACGATCTTGATTGTATCCACATCAAAGGACGCCAGATCTGCTACCATCCGCTCCAGCAACGTATAGCCATTGACGGTCAGCAGGCATTTGGGGCCTACCTTCGTAAGATCGATATCCTTGCCTAATCTTAGCCCTCTTCCTGCTGCTAAAATTATTCCAATCAATGTAGACCCCCTGATCCCGGCTGATCAGGCGGTGGTGCACCGCTGGATCGTATCGCCCGGGATCGCGTTTACGGCAGCCTTTTTACTCCCGGTAGACGTATCGACTGACTGGCGGTTCTCATACATAAGAGTATTGCCCGGTGCCCGGAGTGTCCCGAATCGATGAACCGCTCCAGGCGATCGGATGGTTGTTCTTATCGCCCCGGCCGATGCCTTTGTAGATAAACCCCGCCCGGATGAAAGCATCCGGGTCGATGACGTTCCTGCCGTCGACGATCACGGGGTGCTCCTCACCCGAGAGCTCCTTTACCCGGCCTGCGTTGAGAGTGGCGTAGTGGTGATGCGCCGTAAAGATCGTGATGGCATCCGCTTCCACGAGGGCCGCGTCCAGGTCGTGCATGATCTCGATGCCCGGATAGTCCTCAACGAACGGATCGTGAACCCTGACCTCTGCACCCGCCTTTGCCATCGCCGCAAGATAGGACTCTGCCGGTGTATTTCTCGCATCGTCCGAGTTCTGGATGAATGCCCATCCAAGGAGCGCAACTTTCGCATCTTCCGGGGATTTTCCTGCCCGCTTAAGCCCTTCGCACGTCAGGTGAACCATGTGCCGGGGCATGAACTCGTTGATCGCCCGTGCGACGCCGAAGATCGATTCGGTTCCGTGTGGATACCAGAGATCGCCGCCGAGGACCTTTGCCCCTCGCTCGAGGTGCCA
>LFRM01277050.1_pt1 | contig 10653 bp, 12 predicted proteins | sample 618341 | NCBI WGS metagenome assembly LFRM01 (sample SAMN03654438, study PRJNA283298) | anaerobic digester metagenome | isolation source: pool of bioreactors CSTR01a, CSTR02a, and CSTR03a thermophilic anaerobic... | place: Denmark: Kgs. Lyngby | collected 2014-05-21 | reverse complement strand
CAATATCCCAGTGGTCTGCATGGATTGTAGGGTGAAATTCCAATTAGATATGCCTATTTCTATGAAATAGATATCAAGTTCAGAAAAGCTAACCATAATCAAAGGGCCCATTGAGCCGCTTTTATCATTGTGAATATCCCAATCATACAATGACTATCTAGTCCCTACTGGTTTTTCACTCGGGGATTGGTCATTTTAAAGACTAGAAACTCAATGATTACTCCGTAGATGACCCCTGCTAAAAAGCTTACAATATCGGCAAATCCCGTTGTAGAATAATAGGCAAAGGAAACAATCAGTCCTAAGAGGGCTCCCCTAGTAAGGGATTTTGACAAGCTTACTTCGCCCCAGGGAGCACCAATGGTGATTCCCATTACAAGCCTATTAAACCATAATGCAAATACCAGATAGGTCGCCATCTGGCCTCCGAATCTAATATTTGCTCCAATTACACAAACCACTCCCAGTGCCATTCCTGCCAGCACGCTAATTACTAATCTTCTTGTTATTTGAATCATATTCTCTCTCCTTTTCATTGATAGAGGGTAGAACTAACTTATATATAGATTTGCTTTCTATCAGTCAGCAGATTTTATTTCTATATTATTTACTGCGCTTACTGTTCCAGCTACTATCAAGATATCCTTTTCCTTAATAATGTAATCTGCCCTAGGAGGTAACTCTATATTTGCTCCATGCCTTATGGCAATTATATTGATTCCGTTTTTTTGTCGTAATTTAAGCTCTGCCAAGGATTTATTAACCCAACTAGCCAAAGCAGCTACTTCTAAAATGGAAAAATCAGGTAATAATTGTATATAGTCCAATATTTTAGTGGAGGTTAAGTTATGGGCCAGCTTGACTCCCATATCCCTCTCGGGAAATACAATTTTATCTGCCCCAATTTTTTGCAGCAATCTACCTTGCACCTCGGATATTGCTTTTGCGACTATTTTTTTTGCCCCGAGTTCTTTAACAACCAGAGTAGCCATAATAGATGCCTCTAAGCTTGAGCCAATACTCACTATCACTACATCGAAATTACTTAGTCCCAGTTCTTTTAATACAGATTCATCGGTAGCATCGGCTTCTACAGCATAGGTTACATGGCTGGATATTTCTTTTATCCGTTCAGGATCATTATCTACAGCTAAAACCTCATTGCCTAATTCATAAAGCGTTTTCGCTATGGACATACCAAATCTTCCACAGCCTATAACGGCAAACATTTTCACTTCATACACCTCTTTATCCTACTATAATATTCCCCTCGGAATATCTGAATTTCTTATTGCCCTTTGATCGGCTCAGTGCAAAGGCCAAGGTTAATGGCCCCACTCTACCGATATACATTGTTAGCGTAATTATAAATTTACCCATGGGAGACAGGAAAAATGTGACTCCTCTACTGAGTCCTACCGTTGCAAAGGCCGATGTGGTTTCAAAAAGTAAATCTAAAAATACCATTTCCTCGGTTATAGTAAGAATAAAAGCCGTTATAATAATCCAGCTAATACTTATAAAGACGATGGAAAGGGATTTTTTAATGACATCTTCTGAGATTCTCTTTCTAAAAATCACTACATCCTGATCGCCTTTTATTGTAGAAATTGCCGTTACTGCTAAAACTCCAAAGGTGGTTGTCTTTACACCACCGGCAGTAGAACCCGGCGCTCCCCCAATATACATTAAGATGATTAATAAAAAAGCCTGAGTATCCCTTATAAGTCCTATATCCACTGAGTTAAACCCAGCAGTTCTTGAAACCACCGATTGAAACACAGAAGCCAGCATCTTTTCACCTACACTTAAGTTGCCAATACTCAGTGGATTGTTAAATTCAATGGTAAAAAACAGTACTGCCCCCATTACTATTAAGATCCCAGCCATAAAGGTAACAAGCTTAGAATGCACACTGAGCCTTCTAAAAGCTCTATTTCTATAATAATCTGTATATACACTAAATCCCAGTCCTCCTATAACGATTAAACTTCCAAGAGTAAGATTAATCGTAATATCTCCGACAAAGGGAACGATGCTGTCACCTAAGATATCAAATCCTGCATTACAAAAGGCCGAAATAGCATGAAACAGAGAATATCCTATCCCTGTACTCCAGCCGTAGAGGGGAATAAACCGAGTGGCTAATAAAATTGCTCCGATTGATTCAATCCCGAAGGTCACATAAATGACGTACTTGGTTAAACGGATCATTCCCGATAGGGTTTCTTGGTTTAACTGTTCTTTTATCGTTAATCTTTCCTTTAGATTAATTTTCCTTCCCAGGGCCATGGCCACCAGCGTAGCCATGGTCATAAAGCCTAGTCCCCCCATTTGAATCAAAAGGATAATTACAATCTTCCCAAATAAAGACCAAAATTCTGCGGTATTTACAACCACCAGTCCTGTTACACAAACCGCCGAAGCCGATGTAAATAGGGCATTAATAAATCCTACACTTACCCCGCTTTGCGCTGCAATGGGCAAACTGAGCAAAACAGATCCAAATATAATTAAAAATCCAAATCCTAAGGCCAATATAGCCGGTGGGTTTAATCTCGAACGTGCCAGTTTAGCTTTGATGCTTATCATGTTCATAATATATACCCCTAATCCTAATACCTACTGAAGCTATAACACAGTAGCCATAAAAACAATTGATTAAGCTAGCTCAAAGATGATTTTATATATATATGCCTTCAAATGATTTACATTCGATTCAATCTCTATTATACCAGTATTGGAAGGATTCAAGGACTTTGTTATAGCAATAAAACTTAGCCTATTCTCCTTAAATCATGATAAAAGACCTACCCTAAATAAAAAAATAGCTAGATTATGGGGCAAGTGCGTCGGAGAAAATTCATTAAAAGAGCAAATAGTACACCGGAAAAACTACAGGTGTCTATTAATCATTCGGACTCCATTGTATAAAAAATAGCTGAGCTTCTGGTGCTGCAAAAGCTCATAGCGTGGACGACCCCTTACTCTTAAGCAAATTCATAGATCTACTACTGTATAGCCCTTGAGATAAATTTTCTAAATCCCCCAGAACTAATTCTAGGCCCATAGACCTTTAGCCCTTGGGCTCTTTTGCTAGAACAGTGTACAGGATACAATAATTGTTCTAAAGGGGAGCCTCTATGGAGGCCTCTAAAGCTGTTTATGACTTTTTATAGAGTCCTCGTAAAGGGCAATGTAATCATCTACTGTTATTTTGCCCCAGAGCTGGCCAATCAGATCATAGGAAGTGGCGTCTAGCTTTTTAAATCTTATACAACTCTTCCCCATATCCAATTTCGATGATTCCTCTTTGGCATATTCATCGACAAACCATTTTTTCAATTCCTTATTCCCATAGATTCCCATATGGTAGAGGGCAATATAATTTTTCTGCGATGCCAGGGATAAAAAGAGCAGGGGCACTGCGTAGCCAACCATGCCATAGGAAAATACTTCAACAAATCCCTCGGGCAGACTGGCTAAAATAATGCCTCTAGGTTTTTCGATAACAAATCTTCTATCTTCTGGCAAGGCTGCAGCATAATCCTCAACATTATCTACCTAATACTTCATTGCTACCCTCTCCTATTTAAGGATTTTTCTGACTTAATTTGAAGCTAATCGTTCTTTTTCCTCAAAGACCCTAGTGGCAAGCATAGACCTTCTATTTATAATGCCCTCAAGGGCTTTTTGATAGATCTTCGAATTTATCTTGGATCCCATTGCCACACTTCTTGAAACTTCTTAACATAAAGATAGGTTTCCACTTCAACCAGTATGACAATGGTGCTAGGCGCCATGACAAACGCCTTGAGGTAGGGATGTTTTTCCGTCAAAAGCTCTGCCCCTTTGGAAATGTCTTCTTCGTCGGATAGAACTTTTGCCTTTCCTACAATGGTCAAGGCACTGATTTGGTTGATGCGATCTTGCTGGAGGGAGCGATCATCGACTAGGATCGAAACATTCTCTTCAGCGACAATAAAGTCAGCTTTTGCGCTATGAAGAGGCGTAGCAAATACTATGGATTTTAAATCATCACTAACAGCAAAGCTAATGAGGGAAGCCTTTGTAATCCCCTTGCCCTGGGTGGCAAGCACGGCAAAGGGTTGGCTTTGACAAAGGGTTCTAATGTCATTTTCTAGTGCCTTTGCTTCTTCTGCCCGGGGAGAATTCTTCTGTACATCAATGTACAGTGGTTCTTCGTATATTTTAGCCATCGAAGTATCCTTTCTTAAAGTAGAAAAAACAAATCCGGTGATTTGTCCAAGATTGAGGCTTAGTATAAAAAGCCCTATAAATTATTATGCCAGTTGCTGCCTATTAAAATTTTAATTTCTCTTTGTGTTTATCCCACCTAGTAAATATACCCCAATTCTAGGGAGTACTACTAAGAATATTATCCATCGGGCAATCGAAATTTGAAGGACGTTGCAACTTAAGAAATACAAAGAACTATTAGGGTCCTCTTCCTCGAAGGATTCGGGCCTCTTAGATAATCTCAGTGTAAATGGGTCCATGTATAGGCCAGTTCTCGCTGGCGATGGCCAAAGGATGGTTTTATCTTAGGCAGCCTAGGCTCATCCCTATTTATTCTTTTTTCGAAAGAATGTTATAATAAAATCAAAGGGAGGTAGCACCGATGAGTAATACTTTTAGAAGCAACAAGGAAATATTTTGAGGATTTAAAGAAAGGCTGCAACAATTTAATTGACTGCGCGTCACTATACAAAAGTATTGGCGCAAAGGAAGATTTATTTATCCTAGATATTAGGAGAAAAAAAGATTTTGCAGAAAACTTTATTGAAGGTTCCATCCATTGCGAATGGGCAGATGTCATTGATTTTATAGAACAGGATATCTTACATAAAGACGAAAAAATTATAGTGGTCTGCTACACTGGTCAAACCGCAGGTCAAATTGTATCTATTCTTAAACTCCTAGGATACGATGCCTGCTCTTTAATGGGTGGTATGGTAAATGGCTGGATGAAGAATGCCATGCCTATAGAAGCCGGCTGTTCTACCTGAATGTAAATTTTTCTCTAGTTAGAGAACCGTTGATACTAAAAAGGTGCAGATTTCAAAATCTACACCTTTTTTATTTATTGCATTTTACAACACTAAGATACTAGATACCTTAGAAACTTTCTCTAAGATTGGTTCTTGGCTGCGATATAAATAGGAGGCGTTTTTAATCATGATAAAAACAAGTTGCTTAATTCTAAATATATCTTCTTTATTATTATAGCACCTTCCCTTCTGGCAAGTTCCCATGGCAGGTAAGGTTTTAATCACTATTTAAAGTCGATTTGTTTTCTTAGGAGGAGTTAAGGAAAACTTAATGGTTAATAATACAACCCGGGCTATTAACCAGAATACTATCAAAAGGAGAATTATGATGAAAAAATTTATATTGTTTCTCTTGATTTCAATTTTAGCGATTGCAACAATTGCTTGTTCTGAAAGTAAGCCGAGCACTGAGAAACCTACTAGTGAAAATGGAATCAATATCCAAAAACCGAGTAGTGAAAATGAAATTCGTGAAAAGCCCCAAGGAGATCCTAAGGCTGTAATAGAAGAATATTACACCTATTTAGAAAGTGGAGAGTATGCCGATGCTTACAATTTACTTTCAGAAGAACTCAGACAAGACACAGATCTAGAAAGTTTTTCATTATGGAATCGTTTATTAGCTCAAACAAGTCCCGAAACGACCTATGTATTCACTTTAACAGAAGAAAAAGAAGAGGCAGATTTGGATAATGTAGGATTCCCCTATATTAATACCTTTGAAATAAACAAGTCTTGGTTTGAAGCCTATACCGCAGAAGCAAAAACCTATGATACACAAGAATATGTCCTAGCTGAATACAACCAGTGGAAAGTGTATCGGCTTAAAGAAGATTGTAATGTTAAAGCCAAAATTGCAAGCAACTACAACACCCTGGGTATGATGTATTCCTAGGGAAGAGGTGTGGAGGCGGACCAAAATAAATCTTTGGAATTATTTACAAATGCTATCGAATATGATGATACAAACTATTGTTACTATTATGGTATGAGCAATACCTTGATTAACCTGGAAAGATTAGATGAAGCTGAACTTTCAGCAAACAAGGCTCTTGGGCTACTGGAAGAACACAAAGATAGTCAAGGTGGCAAATTAGCTTTGGCAAATACAAATAACCTGCTTGGCGTAATTTACCAAAGAAAAGGGGATATGGATAAAGAAAAAGAGTACTATAGACAAGCTCTGGAGTTTAACCCAAATAATAAAGAGGCGAGAGGAAATTTAGATAAATTACAATAAATCTTTATTGAAAAAAACAAGTAAACCCCAGGAGTATTCTATCGACCTTTACCCCTGGGGTTTAGCTTTTAGTTCTTATAATCCTTATTACAGCAAAAATCGTGAACCCTTTTCATCAAGCTGTAGACTTAGTTCTTTTAAATGTGTCAGCATCCTAGGAACTTTAATGGAAATCCAATGAAGAAAACCTGTGTAGCATAAAAAGATGGGGAAAAAAGCTACTCTCCAGTTTTTTCAACCTCTGGAGAGTAGCTCTATTTTTACTTCTTCTTTAAATCCTTAGTATGTTGGCTGCTATCTACCGGTAAGTTCCAGTAGAGCTACAAATTAGCCGCGTAAATTAGACGGTGAATGGATTAATGATTCGGATAAAGGAAATTTTTAAATCCCTTATTTCTAGAATAAATTAAACTTCCATGGCAAGAGCATAGGCCCCTCTTACCGCGTCTAGAACTTTGGCTGGTCGGAAGGAGTCCCCTAGATTGTATATTTCTGGAGCCACTCTTTCTTTTAGGGCATTGAAATATAGAGTGTCTTCGGAACGATAGCCTAGAGCCAGTAGTACGAAATCTGCAGCAATTTCTTTTTTCACTGCATCGGTACCCGTGGATTTCGCCAGTGGATTGTGTTCATTTACCGGTAGCAGTGGGGTCCATGAATTATAGGGATCGGGAAGATGTTTGCTGGTTTTTTGATCGGTTATAACTTTTCCTTCTTCAAATCTCAAAACTTTGCATCCATTGTGAAGAGTGACTCTGTCGTTTAGCCTCATGTAGTTTAATAAATGAGCACGATTGGCTGTACAGACCCCAATCATAAAGTCATCTTCCATTTCAATCACATCAACGCATTTGTTTTCTTCAAAGGCTAGTTTATAAGCCGTCTCTGCGCCAACCACTCCACCACCTATAATGGCGATCTTCGCTTTTCCATCCAAGATCGATGAATCCATCAAGGCATCGGTAGCCAGGGCGTGGGGGATATCCTCCAGGCCTGGGAAGGGAGGTACAATGTCACTACCACCCGTGGCTATGACCACAACATCGTATCCATCTTTTAAGTTTTCAATGTCGACTTTTTTATTAAGTAATGTTTTAAGATTTAACTCTTTTTCTGCCTTTGCTACTTGAACTTTTAAGTAGTCGGAATAGTTTTTAATATCAAACTTGATCATTGGCGTTCCCCCGGGGATTAATTTCCCGCCGATTTCACCACTTGCTTCAAAGAGGGTAACATCGTGACCTTTTTTCGCTGATTCCAGCGCATAGACACATCCCGCTGGACCGGCTCCCACTACGGCTATTTTCTTTGGCTTTTCAACTTTTACGGGTTTTACATATTTGTCTTCAAATCCACAGCGCGCATTGACAGCACACTGAATATGTCCACCCTCAACAAATTCGTTTACACAGCCCTCTTGGCAACCAATGCAGGGTCTAATATCATCGATTTTGTTATTGAAGCATTTCTCCGGCCAGTAGGGATCGGCTAAGAGTTGTCTTCCCAGCATAACCATATCGGCCATCTTGTCTCTTAGGACTTCTTCGGCTAAGTCAGGGTATCCTAGTTTACCTACGGCAACGATGACAACATCACTACCGGTGTTGGTTTTGATCTTACCCTCTCTAAAATAATCCACGGCAGCCTTTGATATAGATTTAAAACATCCCGCGGGCATTCCTGCCGGTGGATGAGGTAGCCACCAGTTGTCGTAGCAGCCTAGGTCAACGTCAAAGCAATCCACTCCTGCTTTTACTAGAGCTTCCATAAATTTGAGCGTATCCTTTATGGTTCTTCCATTGGTATATTTTTTAAGTGTATCCATATTTTCAATGTCTTCATAGGTTTCATTGAGAGCCAGGGACAAATCAATACGATACATAATGGGGTAAAAAGGTCCAACACTTCTTCGAATCTCTTTTACTAAATCCACACCAAAGCGGTAGGGATCGGCATATTTACCGAGTTTACGCCGATTGAAGGCAGGGTTTGTCATTTGCTCCAGTAGGTATCCTTCATGGCCATGGAGATAGACCCCATCAATTCCTTGGCATTTGGCATCCAGGGCAGCCTGCGCTCCATTTCTAATGATCTTATTTAACTTTCGATCGGAAAGTCGTAGTGAGGGAACTCCGGGAATGTAAAAATTTTTATTAAAGGAGGAAGAAACAGGAAATTTATACTCCTTTGGTAAACAAAGGGGGGGGCCCACTCGGCCAAGGCCCGGTGTAAGCTGGATGAATATCTTAGAACCATAGGCATGTACACTGCTAGCTAGATCTCGCCAACCCACAAGGTTGGTCCTTGATCTATCTATTCTGGGAAAGTAGGATAGTCCTCCCATATCGGTAACCGTAGGGTCAATTCCGTGGGATATGGGGATAAGTCCCGTTGTAAGCAGTCCACAGCCACCCTTTGCCCGCTCAGTAAAGTATTGGATCATCTTATCATTAGGGCGTCCATTTTCTTCGCACATTTGTAGATTGCCCATGGGTGCCATAACGATTCTATTTTTAATTTTTGTTCTATTGATACTAATGGGAGAAAACAGTGTTTCAAAGGGATAGAGTTCTCCCGTCATTTTTCTTGCATCTTCGGGGTTATCTATAAACCAGTCCCCATAACTGTCTACTAGTTTTTGGACTAGTGGATCTTTTTTTAGTTCGCTCATTTGTTTTTCCTTTTTTTCTCTTGTTCTGATTTAAAGTGACGTTCTCTTAAAACCTCGACGTCGTCACAAATTGTTTGTAATGGACAAATGGCACAATCGGTAATAATGTTCTTCATAACATGTTCAAAGGCATTGGTAATTTTATCTACTTCACGGCTCTGCTTTACTAACTCGGGAATCATAGGATAATCGCCTACAATAAAGATCATCCAAACATGATTTACTCCCGGTATTTTTTTGTAGCGGTCAATAAACAAGCTTCCGATAGTAGAAAAGTCCAGTCCGCCCTTTACTGCTTTTTTGCTCACTCTGATATGTTCTTTGTTTTCTACACTGGAGGTTAATATCATATAACCTTCGGGAATGACTTTGAAACGTTCAAATTCTAAGCGTTTAATACGAGTATAGGCTTTGTTTGGGTCCTCTACATCGTCGATATCAAGAAAGGTGATTCTTGAAAAGTTGGTATTCCCTTTTATCTGGGGTATATCCTTTCCAAGAAGGGAGATTCGATCCTCTGGTACAAATATTCCTTTGCTGGTAGGACAGTTGTACACGGTACAGGGATCGAATCGATGTCCTAGTTCAAAGGCCACTTCATTGCCCATTAAAAACTCATTATTTTTTAGGCAATTCCACTGGGCATTGGACTTCACAGGCAATTCTTTCATGTTGTAGGGCTCAAGAATTTTTAAGGTTTCATCAATTATCTTATCGTATACTTTCAGATCGTCCTCCTTGGAATTATAGTTTTTCTACTATATTGTCTCTCTCGTCATGGTAATTTATTAAAAAGTCATAGGTCTTTTCTATCATTTTCCCATCGGCATTTGTAATATATGCAATAAACAAAGCAATAAGGATAATTACAAAACCAAATAGAGTTCTTTTACATGTTTTTTTCATCCTATCCCCCTAGGTTAGGCTCCGTAGATGTCCAGCCCTTTTTGTCTTGCGAATTCCGCTGCTCCCAGTGCTCCCATGAGTTGGGGATCGATGTCCAAATCCACTACATTGATTCGAAGCACCTTTTCTATGGCTGCCTTTAACCCTGTGTTTTTGGCACATCCGCCAGAAAGTGTAATGGAATCTCTGGCTCCGGCTTTTTTTGCCATTACAAAACAGCGTTTTGCAACGGATTGTTGAATGCCTGCTGCAATTTCGTCTCGGGGTTGTCCTTCTCCCACCAGTGTAATCACTTCGGATTCGGCAAAGACCGTGCACTGGGCTGAAATGGGAATTACATTTTTTGCCCCTAGGGAAAGCTCTGAGAACTCCTCCAGTGTGCATTCAAAGGCTCTTGCCATGGCTTCGAAAAAGCGTCCCGTTCCAGCGGCGCATTTGTCATTCATTGCAAAGGTCTGAACTGTTCCATCCTCGGCAACGGCGATTCCTTTTACGTCTTGGCCACCGATATCTATAATGGCTTTTACACTGGGGTCTGTGATATGTACTCCCATGGCATGGNNTATGACTTCATTCATTGCAAGCTGAGCGCTTTCGGCACTGTTCATTTTGCTTCTTATGGTTATATCGGAAACCATTTTTCCGTTTTCATCTAGGATTACAGCCTTTGTGTAGGTTGACCCAACATCGCATCCACCAAAATATTTCATACTCTTTCCTCCTTTTTTATCCCATCTACCATGTTAATTCGTCGGCATAATCTA
>LFRM01102837.1_pt2 | contig 10654 bp, 8 predicted proteins | sample 618341 | NCBI WGS metagenome assembly LFRM01 (sample SAMN03654438, study PRJNA283298) | anaerobic digester metagenome | isolation source: pool of bioreactors CSTR01a, CSTR02a, and CSTR03a thermophilic anaerobic... | place: Denmark: Kgs. Lyngby | collected 2014-05-21 | reverse complement strand
CAAGAGCAGATAATGGTTCATCAAGTAAAATAATATCAGGTTTGGTAGCAAGTGTTCTTACCAGCGCTACTCTTTGTCTCATACCACCTGATAAATTATCAGGATAAGTTTCCAAAAAATTCTCTAAGCCAAAACTAATTAAAAGTTTTTTTACATATTCGATATTTTCTTTAGTTTTAATTTCATTTATTTCAAGCCCTAAGCATGCATTATCTAAAACATTAAGCCAGGGAAGAAGGGCATCACTTTGTAACATATAACTAAAAGTATGCCCGTTATTTTTAATTTCACCATTGGTTTTTTCTTCTAAACCAGATAATATATTTAACAAAGTACTTTTACCACAGCCTGAAGATCCAACAATTCCAATAATTTCATTCTTGTATACATCAAATGATATATCTTTAATAGCTACTACTTCACCAGAAGTAGTATGGAATGTCTTGGCTAAATTTTTAATCGTCAAAATTTTATTCATTAACAATTAAATCTTGATAGGGAACATATCTTTTAATAAATCCACCATCAATCATTATATCTTCAAGATTTTCAAACATTTTTTCTGTAATAACAGTATTTTCTAGCCAAGAATCAACTTCCTTATAACGATTTACAATTTTAGTTAAATCATTAAGTGATGTATCTGGAAATTGTTTAAGTATTGTTTTAGCTATTTCTTCGGCATTATTATTTTTAACGAAATATAGTGCTTCATTAAGTGCTGATCTAAAGCTATTGATTACTTCATTATTATTTTCAATAAAACTCTTTTTAGCATTAAAAGCAGTATATGGTACTTCTCCAGAATATAAACCGATGCTTGCTACAACATAGCCAAGACCTTCTTTTTCTAATTTGGTAGCATTAGGTTCAAAAAGATTTACAAAATCACCTTGTCCAGATAAAAATGCGCTTGTTAGATTTGCAAAATCTACAGAATCGTTTATTTTAACTCCATTAATATCAGCTTTTTTTAAAGCGTTAGTAAAGTTTAAAATAGGCATTCCACCAACTCTACCAGCGATAACTTCTTTATTAATTAAATCATTTAAATTAAAATTTTCTATTTTTTCTCTTGAAACAATAAATTGCCCATCTCTTTTTGTTAAACCAGCAAATGTTTGAACAAAATCTTTTACTTTTTCTTCATAAACATAAATAGTTGCTTCTGGACCACAAAAACCAATTTCAACATCTCCAGATAAAACTGCGGCAACAACATTATTAGCGCCACTTGTTAATATTAAATCAATGTTTATTCCATTTTCTTCAAAATAACCTTTTTCAATTGCTACATAAAATGGTGCATAAAATGGACTGTGTGTCACCTCAGCTACTTTAACAGTTCTAATGTTAGTATCCTCTGTCTTTGTAGCATATTTTATAGCAAAGATACCAGTTGCAATTATAATTAAACCTAATATTACATATAATAATATTTTTTGCATTTTTCCTCCTCCTCAATCATTTTTATTATATGAATTTATTAATATTGGTGTGAATTTCAGTTTACATTTATCTTGAATTTTGTTATAATTCTATTTAGAATAAGGAGGGCTAGTAATGGATACTGTTATCAGAGAAATTAATGAAAGTCTACTAAAAATATTAAATGAGCTGGATAGTCGCAAACTAGCTAGCCATAAAGATTTAGAAAATGTAAATAATCAAATAAATGCTAAAGTAGATGAAGCTAAAGAATATAAAACAGAAGTGGATACTGCAAAAAGCAAAATTAAAACACTAGAACAAGAGATTGAATCTTTAGAAATTGATCTAGTAGATTTAAATGAACGTTTTGGTAAAAAAGATTTAAACGCTATCTTAGAAGCTGGTCATAAAGAAATAAACTCTAAAATAATGGAAAAACAAAATCAAATTACTAAATATCGTCAAAAAATTGGTGAATTAGCTGATAGAGCGCGTAGTATTAAAGATTTATTAATTAATTTAAAAAAAGATAAAACTTCAAAAGAAGATAAACTTGATGTTTTAACCAAAACACATGAATACTATAATGATTCATTAAATAAAATAATTGATTATGCTAAAAATAATCCCCAGACTTTAAATAGTTATGATTTGAATTATAATAATTTAAATTATGATTATGAAGATGAACCATTATCCGAGGTTTTTGATGAAATAGAATCACTTGATAAAGAAGATGAAGAAGATAGTAAAATAAAGGTAGAAGAAAATGAAGAATTAAGTGAGGAAGAAGAAACTAACTTAAATAATATATTTGATAAATTACGTAATAAAGACTTAAATTTTGATGAAATAAATAAATCAATTGACCAAGAGTATGACAATATATTTGGTGCAAATAATCAAGAGGAAAAAAGTGAAGAATTAAAATTTGAAGAAGATACTTCTACTAATATGATAGATATTTCTGAAAATGAATTAAATGCTCCTATTGAAAAAAAAGAAGAAACAAATATATTTGATCAACCAGAAGAAACTATAAATAAAGAAGATATTGTATTACCAGATATATTTGGTAATGAGACTAAACAAACAGAAAATATATCAAATGTTGAAATAGAGAATCTTTTTAGAGAATATGATTTAGATTTTAATAAATTTAATAAGGAAGACCAAAAAATAATTAAGAATATATTTAATTTAGAGCATTTTCAAAAAATATTAGCAATTTTAAAAGATAATCAAATTAATTTAGAATACATTTATCAATCAATTAATGTTTTTGAAAAAGGTAATCCAGAGGAACTAGATCTAATTTTAACTAAACTGCTTTTAGCTGGACAGTCAAAAGCTAATATAGATTTAGTTTTAGATAATTTAGGTGAAATTAATAGTTCTACTTTAACTGAAGTTATTAATAGTTATGGTTCAGATATTAAAGATGTAAATATTACTGATATTTTAATAAAAACTATGAAGTTAGCTAATGTGGAATTATTAAATAATAAGCCAGATTATTTACTTGATTCAGATTTCACTGATGAAGAAATAAAAGTTATGGAATCTTCAATTAATCAAGATATATGGGAAAAAGTAATTAATTTTCCTCAAATAATATTAGTGAATTATTATTATTTAAAAGAATTAGGAATTAGTAATATTAAAGAAGTTTTTATGAGTCATCCACAAATGTTTGTGTTAAATCCAGATAAATTTAAAGCTATTTTTGTTAAATATGATAAGGCTGATTTGGTAAGATGTATTGAAAAAAATGCTGCAGTAATAGAAAAACTATAAGAGTCATTTGACTCTTTTTTTGTCAAGAGAATGACTACTATATACAATCATATATCAAAAAAATGAAAAAATTTACATATTTTGATATAATTAGTTTGTATAGTAGGTGGTAAAATGAAGAAAATATTTTTGTTAATTATAGTATTATTATCTTTTTTTACTATCAAAGAAGTTAATGCAGATACTCCTTATATTAAAGGAACTATTATGCCAAGTAAAAACACTAATGTATATTCTCAACCAAATAGTAATTCTAGTTTATTGAGAAATGATGAAGGATATATAATAAATTTAAATTATCCAGAAACTTTTGAGATTTTAAATGTTGAAAATGGCTATTACCAAATTTATTTTCAATACAGTAGTTTTTATCATACTGGATATATAAAAGTAGATAATAACTTAGTAAAAAGAGAAGATTATATTATTAAAGATTCTACAATTGATCAGTTAAAAGCTAAAGGTTTTGATGATACTTACGCATATCCTTTAGCGGTTTTAAAAACTATAAATCCAAGTTGGAAATTCAATTTATATAATACTGATTTAGATTGGAATTATGTTATAGAACAAGAGGCCTATCCAGTTGAAAATAATTTGATTAGTGGCTCAAATACATCTTTACGAAGTACGGAAGATGAAGCTTATTATGGTAATGGAGTTTGGAAAACATTTGATAGTGGTTCTTCTTGGTTTGCAGCATCAAAACAAACAATTAAATATTATATGGATCCTAGAAACTTTTTTAATGAAGGTCATATTTTTATGTTTGAAAAACTTTCTTATGATACTAATCTAGATTATGTTCCAGCTATAAATAGTGTTTTAAATGGTACTTTTATGGCTACAAACCAAGCTTTTAATTGCTTAGAAGGATTTTCTGTTTGTTATAATAATCCTGATGGTAAAAGATATATGTCATATACAGATGTCTTTAAAGAAGCTGGTTTAACAAATGGAGTAAGTCCAGTCCATCTAGCAAGTAGAGTTAGAATAGAACAAGGGACTAATGGTTCAGTTTTAAGTAGTGGAGAAGGATGGAACAATCAAAAACTAGGATATTATAATTTCTTTAATTTTGGAGCTAGTGGTAATGGTGATGATGCCATTATTACTAATGGATTAAATTATGCTTATAATAAAGGTTGGGATAGTCCATACTCATCAATTGTAGGTGGAGCATCATCCCTAACTAATGGTTATATTGCTGGTGGTCAAGACACTTTATATTTTCAGAAATTTGATGTAATTAAGCCCGCGTCTTTTTATTATCAGTACCAACAAAATATAAGAGCGCCTTATTATGAGGGTTATACTATATATTCATCATATTATAAAAATAATATAGTTGGTTCTAATTTCACATTTAATATTCCAATATATTCTAATATGCCTACATTTACAAACTTATCAGTAAGTGGTAATGAAGATGCAACACTTAGTTCATTAAATATATCAGGATGTCATCTAATGCCTTCATTTACTCCTAGTGCTTTAAATTATAATTGCTCTGTTACAAAAGATACTGCTAGTGTAAATATAAATGCTAAAGCTACCAATCCTAATTCAATAGTTACAGGTTATGGTACTCAAAATTTACCAAATGATGAAAATATAATTAACATTATAGTAACTGCAGCAGCAGGTAATACCAAAACTTATAAAGTAGTAATAAATAAAATAGATTCTTCGCAGTTTACCCCAGATGAGATTTTATCCAGAGTCGGAATAAATAATAATTCTGGAGTATTAAGTGGTAGTAATATTATAACAACAGGAGATAATATTATATCACTGATAAAAAACAATGTTCCATCAGCAAATGTAACAATAAGTAATACAAATAATATTGGTACTGGAACGACACTTACAATCAATAACAATGGTTCTAAAGCATATACTCTACTAATGTATGGTGATACAGATGGAGATGGTGATATTACAATCTTAGATCTTCTTAGAACTCAAAAACATATATTAGGTGTTAATAAATTAACGAATGTATTTGAAAAATCAATCGATGTTAATAAAGATGGAGAAGTTAATATTTTAGATTTATTACTAATCCAGAAACATATTTTAGAAGTTAGTCAAATAACTCAATAGGAGGAAAATTATGAAAAAAAGATTATTACTAATAATTAGTATATTAATGTTATTTATCCCGGTTATAGCAGATGCAGCATCTGGGAGTATAAAAGCTACTAGTAGTTCTTCAAAAATAACTCTTAATAATACTTTTACTGTTACTGTTAATGTAAATAGTACAGACCCACTTGGATCATGGGATTATACATTAACTTATGATTCATCAAAATTAAGCTTACAAAAAGGGGATACACGAGTAGTAGGATATGGTGATGGCTCTTACTCAAGTAAATCATACTCATATACTTTTAAAGCAATTGGTTTAGGTTCAGCAACGATCGGAATATCATCAGCTAAAATAGCAGACTGGAACACTGATAGTTTTATTTCAACTACACCAGCTGGTACTACTGTAAATATTAGTAACCCTGTCAATATTGTTTATAGCTCAGATAATCATCTTACAGATTTGTCAGTAGATGATTATAAGTTAGAACCTCAATTTGATAAAAATGTTTTAGAGTATACATTAACTACTAAACCAGGAATAACATCTGTAAATATATCTGCTAAAACTTCTCATTCAAAAGCTAAAATAGAAAAAACAGGATCATTTGATGTGGTAGAAGGTGAAAATATTATACCAATAGTAGTTAAAGCAGAAAATGGCTCTACTAAAACATATACAATAAAATTAACAGTCCCAGAAAAAGATCCAATTGAGGTAAATATTAATAATAAAAAAATAAATATCTTAAGAAAATTACCAGAGGATTTACCAATTAATTTTATTGAGAAAACTATAATTATAAATGAAGAAGAAGTTCCAGCTTTATATAGTGAAAAATTAAAAATAACTCTTGTTTATGTTCGAGATGAAAAAGGAAAAAATGGATATTACACATTTGAAAATACAAAAGTTTCAGAAAAATTTACTATAATAAATAGTAAGGATATATCTATTTATCTAAATAAAACAGAAAATATTTTAAAAGGCTTTAAAAAATCTATATTAGAAATTGACAATCAAAAAATTGATTCTTATCAGATAACTAAAAATAGTAAGTATTATATTATTTATGGTACTGATCTTCTTACAAATAAATCTAATTATTATAGTTATGATAGTATAAATAAAACATTACAAATTTACGATCAAGAAACTCATGATTATTTTCAAAATCAACTTAATGAACAAATGATAATAATTTATGCATTAGGTGGATCTTTAATTATTTTTATCTTAATAACAATATTATTAAGTAGAAACAAATCTAAAATTAAAAAAATAGAAGCTAAATTAGAACCTAAGAAAACAAAATTAGAGGAAAAAAAGAAAAAGTAATGAAGAAATCATTACTTTTTGTTATAATATTTTTGAGGTTCCAATGATTATAAAAGAATTTAAAAAAAAGAAAAATAATGAATATGAATTAATATTTAATAATAATCAAACAATTTATTTATATGATGATATTATTCTTAAATATCAGTTATTAATAAACAAAGAAATAACTTCTAATGAGTTAAAAAAAATTATCAAAGAAAATGATAGGCTAGAAGCATATTATAAAGCGGTGAAATATTTAAATATAAAAATGCGTTCTATTTTAGAAGTCAAAAAATATTTATCAAAATTAAAATATGATCTAAAAATTATAGATTCAACAATTAAAAAATTAATAGAAGAAAACTATTTAAATGATTTAAAATTTACTGAAAGTTATATAAATGATCAATATAATTTAACTAATAATGGACCTGGAAAAATTAAATACAATTTAATAAAGCTAGGCATAGAAGAAAAAAACATTATAATAGATAAAGATTTTAACGAAAAAATAAATCATTTAATTAGTAAAAAAATAAATACTAACCGTAAACTTAGTACAAATGCATTAAGAAACAACATAATAAATTATTTGATAAGTTTAGGTTATCCTAAAGAAGACTTTATAGATAAATTAGAAAATATAAATAATAACGATGCCTCTTTTATAAAAAAAGATTATGATCGATTATTAACAAAATATAAAAATAAATATGATAATGTTAAATTAAAATTAGTTTTAAAAGATAAATTATACCAAAAAGGATATCAAATAGAAGATATTAATGATATTATTAATTAGGAGAAATTATGAAATTAAAATATAATACTTTAAATAGTGAAGAGAAAGAAAAATTAAAAAAATCATTTTTAGAAACTGAAATGAGTCAAATATATAAAAAAGCTAATCGACTTTTAGTTATATCAATATTAGGTTTAATTTTTTCGATAATTAGTTTAATATTTGATATTTTTTATAAAACCGGAATGCTTAATTATTTTATAGATGGATTTTTATTTATATTTTGCTTAATATTTATTTTAATTATGAAAAATGTAAAATTAAAAGAGATTAATAAATATTTGATTAACAAAAAAAAATAACTTTAGTTATTTTTTTTAATATATTCTTTAATTATTCTTGATTAGCTTGATTTCTTAATGAAAGTAATTGATTACTTGTATAGCTTGAATATTGTTTACTTATTACTGAATCTTCTATATTAAAACCATATGATTTTCTTAATTCAATCATTGCATTAACAGGTAGTGTATTATCAGTATTTAGTAAATTTTTAGATAATGTTTCAACTATAGTATCTTTTATATTTTTTAATTCTTCTTTATCTTTTTCACCTGTTTTTAAAATTATATGATATCCATAAATTGTTTTAATAGGTTTTTTAGTATAAGTATTTAATTTTAAATCATATGCAGCTTTTTCAAACTCTGCTAGCATTTTACCTTTATTGAAGAATCCTAAATCTCCACCTTTTTCAGCAGAACCATCATCATCAGAATGTTCTTTAGCAAGTGTATCAAAATCGGTATCTTTATCAAGTTCTTTTATTATATTATTAGCTTTTTTTAATGCATCTGCTTCTAATTTTGATATTTCTTCTTCTGTCATATCATCTGTTGCATCTACTGCTATTAAAATATGTTTAGCTGAAATATCCCCAACTATATCATTTTTGTAATATGTCTCGATTTCCTTATCAGTTATTTGAGTTTTAGCATAATCTTCTATAGCTTTGTTTCGATAATAACTTAATACTAAAAGTTCTTCAAATTTTTCAATTTCACTTATACCATAATATTCATTTAATGCGTCTAATAATGCTGACTCATTGTATTTTCCATTTTCATCAACATAATTTTCTTTTACATAATCCAGTTGTTTTTTGGCATCTGCTTTAGCATCATCTTCATCTTCAGGATATTCTTTTACTAATATAGTATTATCAATCATATCTATTAAAATATTTAATGCGTATTTATCTTTTAGTTTATTATATAAATCATCGGCACTAATATTTAATTCTTCATTATCAAATGATACAATAGCTTCCTTTCCATCAGCTAGTTTTGGTGCTTTCCCACATCCAGTTAATAAGAATATAATAACTAGTGAGATAATAATTTTCTTTTTCATTTTTTCCTCCATGACAATAGTTATTATATCAACATATTATTTAAAAAACAAGAACACAATGTAGATATTTTCCATACAATAAAGTGAGTAATGAAAAGGAGGGAGAATATGAACACTTGCTGCAATGCACATAATGGAATTAGCGGTGCTGCTTTCATTCTTGTATTATTTATACTATTAGTGATTATCGTAGGAGCTATAATATAGTAAAGGAGGTATAAAGAAATGTGTAATACGTGTAATAAAGAAAAACACTCTAAAGGATTTTGCGGAATAAACAATTCATTTATTGTATTAGTTTTATTTATTCTCTTAGCAATTATTCTTGGAGCGGCTTGTATATAAAAAGAAAGAGCGATGTCTCTTTTTTTATTTATAGCTGTGTGGTAAAATGGAAGAAGAATAGGGTGAATCTAATGTTTGGAAAAATTATTAGTATGGAAGATAATATTGTAACAATTGAAAATATTGCAACAAAGCTTGAGGCTAATTATATTAATTATCATGTTGTTTTTAGTGAAGGAAATAGAAAAATTATAGGAGAAATAACTAATATAAAGGAAAAAGAGATAACCATTTTATTAGTAGGTGAAGTAAAAGATGATATTTTTTATTCAGGAGTATTAAAAAAACCTAATTTTATAACAATTCCTAGATTAGTATATAAAAGTGAAGTGGAACTATTTTTAGGTAATCAAGATATTTCTAATCAAAATAATTTATATATTGGTAAATCTAATACTTATGAAGGCTTTAATGTCTGTGCAGATTTAAATGAGTTTTTTGCTAACCATTTCGCAATAATAGGAAATACTGGTTCTGGTAAATCTTGTGGAGTTGCTAGAATTTTACAAAATCTTTTATATCATAATGATGCTGCATTGCCAACTAATGCTCATATAGTTTTATTTGATGTTTATGGCGAATATAATTCAGCATTAAGTGATATAAATAAACTACCAAATATGGGATATAAAAACTTTACTACCAAATTAGATTTTTCTGAAGGAGAAGTATTAAATATTCCTGCATATTTTTTAGAAGTTGATGATTTAGCTCTTTTACTTAATGCTACAACTCCTACTCAATTACCAATTATTGAAAAAGCAATAAAATTAGTTTATATATTTAATAGTAAAGACGAAGTAATGCAAACATATAAAAATGATATTATTGCATCATCTTTACTAGATATTTTATCTTCAGGAAGATCATCAGTCCAAATTAGAGATCAAATTGTTGCAGTCTTAACATATTATAATACTCCAACTCTTAACTTAGATACCTTAATAGTTCAACCAGGATATTCAAGAACAATCAAACAATGTTTAAATATTGATCAACAAGGAAAAATGAATTCAGTTCAATTTGTAGTAGATTTCTTAAGTGGTTTTAAAAAGCTGGATTTAAGTACAGTAAAAACTGATGCTACTTTAGTTTATACACTTGATGATTTATATTACGCTTTTGAATTTGCTTTAATTAGTGAAGGGGTATTAAAAAGTGAAAAAGTATATGATGAATTTAATCAACTGAAGGTAAGATTACAACAAATAATTAATAGTCCGAATAAACAATTTTTTAGAACTAGTGAAGAAAGAATTAGTAAAGAAAGATATATTAAAGAATTATTTTTATCAGAAACTGGAAAAAGACAAATTATCAATATGAATCTTAACTATATAGATGAAAGATTTGCTAAAATTTTAACTAAAATTTATACTAAAATGTTTTTTGATTTCGCAACAGAGCTAGAACACAGAGCTAGTTATCCAATTCATATTATATTAGAAGAAGCTCACAGATATGTTCAAAATGATAATGATATAGATATTTTGGGATATAATATATTT
>LFRM01266053.1_pt1 | contig 10659 bp, 6 predicted proteins | sample 618341 | NCBI WGS metagenome assembly LFRM01 (sample SAMN03654438, study PRJNA283298) | anaerobic digester metagenome | isolation source: pool of bioreactors CSTR01a, CSTR02a, and CSTR03a thermophilic anaerobic... | place: Denmark: Kgs. Lyngby | collected 2014-05-21 | reverse complement strand
GATGAGCCGACATCGAGGTGCCAAACCTCCCCGTCGATGTGGACTCTTGGGGGAGATAAGCCTGTTATCCCCGGGGTAGCTTTTATCCGTTGAGCGACGGCCCTGCCACGCAGCACCGCCGGATCACTAAGTCCGACTTTCGTCCCTGCTCCACCCGTCGGTGTCGCAGTGAAGCTCCCTTATGCCTTTACACTCTACGCGCGATTCCCAACCGCGCTGAGGGAACCTTTGAGCGCCTCCGTTACCTTTTGGGAGGCGACCGCCCCAGTCAAACTGCCCACCTGACAATGTCCCGGAACCGGATCACGGCTCGCGGTTAGAACTCCAATATGAAAAGGGTGGTATCCCAAGGGTGACTCCATCAAAGCTGGCGCCCTGACTTCCATGTCTCCCACCTATCCTGTACATCCCATATCAAAATCCAATATCAGGCTGCAGTAAAGCTCCACGGGGTCTTTCCGTCTTGTCGTGGGTAACCTGCATCTTCACAGGTACTACAATTTCACCGGATCCTTCGTCGAGACAGCGCCCAAGTCGTTACGCCTTTCGTGCGGGTCGGAACTTACCCGACAAGGAATTTCGCTACCTTAGGACCGTTATAGTTACGGCCGCCGTTTACTGGGGCTTAGATTCAAAGCTTCTCCGGCACTCAACTGTTTCTACCCTTTTATACTATTTCGTATACGCTCCTTTAACCAACGCCGAGCCTGGCCTGATACTTTCAGGGTTTTCTCTCTAGCTCTGGCATCAGTTTCGCAACTCCTGGCTACATATAACGTAGACGTAATACATAGTCTACCTCCTAATGATAGAAACAGTTGAGTGCCGGATAACCTCTCCTCTTAACCTTCCAGCACCGGGCAGGCGTCAGCCCCTATACGTCGTCTTACGACTTCGCAGAGACCTGTGTTTTTGCTAAACAGTCGCTTGGGCCTATTCTCTGCGGCCCCCTCGGGCTCAAGATAATCTATCACCCTAACGAGGCACCCCTTCTCCCGAAGTTACGGGGTCAATTTGCCGAGTTCCTTAACGAAGGTTCTTCCGCGCGCCTTAGGATTCTCTCCTCGCCTACCTGTGTCGGTTTGCGGTACGGGCACCTACATGCTCACTAGAGGTTTTTCTCGGCAGCTTGGGATCAGCCAGTTCGCTACTATAATTCGCTCCTCATCACGCCTCAGGATTGACGTGCCGACGGATTTGCCTGCCAGCACTCCCTAAACGTTTGAACGCACACTACCAACGGTGCGCTGCGCCTACCCTTCTGCGTCACCCCATCGCTGTTAACGCCTGCAGGTGGTACAGGAATATCAACCTGTTGTCCATCGCCTACGCATTTCTGCCTCGGCTTAGGTCCCGACTAACCCTGAGAGGACGAGCCTTCCTCAGGAAACCTTAGGCTTTCGGCGGGCAAGATTCTCACTTGCCTTCTCGCTACTCATGCCAACATTCTCACTTCTAGTCGTTCCACGGCTCCTCTCGGTACCGCTTCAGCACAACCAGAACGCTCCCCTACCCCTGTCAGGTACTTAACTGACGCCTCAACTGAGGCTTAACAGGGAAATTTGACGACCGTAATCGCCGTTTCCCTCAGCTCTTATGTGGAGACACATGTGCTAGCTTTGTTTATTTCAATACTGCTAATCACTTTAGTGTGCGACGATGACGCTGCCGCCAAATCTAACACACTCTTACTCCACTAGTTAAGGCGAAAGTTAAGCACCTGACAAGCCGTAGTTTCGGTGATAGGCTTAGCCCCGTTACATTTTCGGCGCAGAACCACTTGACCAGTGAGCTATTACGCACTCTTTAAATGATGGCTGCTTCTAAGCCAACATCCTGGTTGTCTCTGCAATTCCACATCCTTTTCCACTTAGCCTATACTTGGGGACCTTAACTGACGGTCTGGGCTCTTTCCCTCTCGACTACGAAACTTAGCTCCCGTAGTCTGACTGCCGACATGAAAGTCTATGGCATTCGGAGTTTGTCTGAGTTCGGTAACCGGGTGAGGCCCCTAGCCCAAACAGTGCTCTACCTCCACGACTCATCTGCCGACGCTAGCCCTAAAGCTATTTCGGGGAGAACCAGCTATATCCGAGTTCGATTGGCTTTTCACCCCTACCCACAGCTCATCCCCCAATTTTTCAACATTGGTGGGTTCGGGCCTCCACTTGCGTTTAAACAAGCTTCACCCTGGCCATGGGTAGATCACTCGGTTTCGGGTCTACATCCTGCAACTAAAGACGCCCTATTCAGACTCGCTTTCGCTGCGGCTCCGTGGCTGAACCACTTAACCTCGCTGCAGAACGTAACTCGTTGGCCCGTTCTACAAAAAGTACGCAACAACACGTATCAAAAGACATTGTGCCGTTACTGCTTGTAAGCATACGGTTTCAGGTTCTGTTTCACTCCCCTCCCGGGGTGCTTTTCACCTTTCCCTCACGGTACTGGTTCACTATCGGTTGCCAGCTAGTATTTAGCCTTAGGAGGTGGGCCTCCCTGATTCACACGGGGTCTCACGTGTCCCGTGCTACTTGGGTGCACATCTACAGCTGTCTGTTTGTTTTCGCCTACAGGGCTTTTACCTTCTGCGGCAGGCCTTTCCAGGCCGCTTCGACTAACAAACTGACTTCCGCTGCGAGCTCCTGCCGAAGCTCCCAATGTGTCCCGCTACCCCATGTCCGCAACGCCGGCAGACTTTAACACGTACATGGTTTAGGCTCTTTCCCGTTCGCTCGCCGCTACTTGGAAAATCACTGTTGTTTTCTGCTCCTCCGGGTACTAAGATGTTTCAATTCCCCGGGTATGGCCCCCATACCCTATGGATTCAGGTATGGGTACTGCGACACTACTCGCAGTGGGTTCCCCCATTCGGGTATCCACGGATCAAAGCCTGCTTGCGGCTACCCGTGGCTTATCGCAGCTCGCTGCGCCCTTCTTCGCCTGCTGGCACCAAGGCATCCACCGTATGCCCTTGTTCACTTGACCTTACATTAAGTCATAACAATGAAATTGTAGTTATCTACAAATGTGCTCTATTTTCCGCTGTGCAGTTTTCAAAGAACAGGTTATTGAAGATGGTGGGCGATGACAGGATCGAACTGCCGACATCCTGCTTGTAAGGCAGGCGCTCTCCCAGCTGAGCTAATCGCCCTTATGGTGACCCCTGCGGGACTCGAACCCGCGTTACCGCCGTGAAAGGGCGGTGTCTTAACCGCTTGACCAAGGGGCCAGATTTTTCATTGGTGGGCCCACTAGGATTCGAACCTAGAACCGACCGGTTATGAGCCGGCAGCTCTAACCGTTGAGCTATGGGCCCTTGGCTCCCCGAGTAGGATTCGAACCTACAACCTACCGGTTAACAGCCGGTTGCTCTACCGTTGAGCTATCGAGGAACGATTTCCTGATGTGGTGCAATGCTTATTATAGCGCATATTTGCTTGATAAGTCAACCCCAAAATACATGGTGTTTTTTGTCAGTTACTCCAGGTAATCTTTCAATCGCTTACTGCGCATGGGGTGGCGGAGCTTACGCAGTGCTTTAGCTTCAATCTGGCGAATCCGTTCTCTGGTTACACCAAAAACCTGCCCAACTTCTTCTAAAGTACGAGAGCGGCCATCCTCCAGACCGAAACGCAGTGTTAAAACTCTCTTCTCACGTGGCGTAAGTGTTTCGAGGACATCGTCAAGCTGCTCTTTTAACAACTCAAAGGCTGCAGCTTCAGCCGGTGCCTGCACATCCGTATCCTCAATAAAATCGCCCAAATGGGAATCATCTTCTTCGCCAATTGGTGTCTCTAAGGAAACAGGTTCCTGGGCAATCTTCATGATTTCGCGCACGCGCTCTTCAGATATATTCATCACTTCAGCAATTTCTTCAGGAGTTGGCTCACGTCCCAATTCCTGTACCAGCTGACGGGAAATGCGAATTAACTTATTAATTGTCTCCACCATATGCACAGGAATGCGTATGGTACGTGCCTGATCGGCGATGGCACGGGTAATGGCCTGACGTATCCACCAGGTAGCATAGGTGCTGAACTTAAACCCTTTACGATAGTCAAACTTTTCAACAGCCTTAATCAAGCCTAAATTACCTTCCTGGATTAAATCCAGAAAAAGCATTCCCCGGCCAACATACTTTTTCGCAATGCTTACCACTAAACGCAAATTAGCTTCCGCTAAAGCACGTTTGGCCTCTTCGTCTCCCTGCTCCATACGCAATGCCAGCTCTATTTCTTCCTCGGGGGTTAAGAGGGGAATCTTACCAATTTCCTTGAGATACATGCGAACAGGATCATTAACACTAATTCCTTCAGCCGCTGCGATGGTACTTATATCTTCGTGGTTGTCTTCTTCTTTGTCGTCGCCTTCCAGGGGCTCAATCTCTTCTTCCTCGCTTGTATCATCAACTACATCTACACCAAGATGGGAGAGGTGGTCATAGAAATCATCAATCTCTTCAGGCGATAAATCTAATTCCTGCAGTGCCTCAATAATTTCTTTATAGGTAAGAAGTCCACTTTTCTTGCCTTTTTTGATTAGCTCTTCACGGATCTTCTTTAATTGTTGATTTTTATCATTTTCCGTTCCTTGTGAAGCGTTTTTATTCAACACCTTTCCCTCCTTCCTTGGCTTGATTTATGCTTTCCTCCATTTTACGCAATTCCAGCCATTTCTTTGACAACTCAGCAATTTCCCCTTTCGCGGCGACAGTGTCCAGTTTGGCCATTTGCGCTTCAATTTCCTTGCGCTGCTGCGCGATATGGACACATTTCAAATACTTCACACAATCGGCTAACGCTTTGCCGGCGGTTTTTTCATCATAATTATCTTCTATCAATAAACGGCTGATTATTTGCCGGTGTTTTTGTGAGGGCAATAAATCCAGTAAAAGGGCGGGCGAAAAAGCTGTCGCCGTTTGTGCTGCCGCAAACACATCCCGCAGTTCTTCCGGAATACTGTCTCTTTCTAAGACGGCCGCTGTTTCTGCGATCAGTTCCGGGAAGCGTGCCCATAAGGCAAGAATCTGTAAAGGCGCTTTTTCCGCAGCATCCTGTTTAGGCAAAACTTTCAGCGTAGGCTGCCGACTTGCTGCCGGTCGTTTCTTTTTCGCTGTTTCCTCGCGAATGGCCTGAGCCGGGAGCTGGAGTAATTTGGCTGCCTTCTGCACATAATCTTCCCGCTCCATGGCATTGTCAACTGCAGCTAAAACGTCTATAATTCTGCTAAAGAGATGTATTCTTTCATCGTCTTTTTCCACATTATATTGTTCAACCAGACTGTGCAGCTGATAATCAACCAGCAAAAGTGCTTTTTCAATAACCTCCCGGCGGAATACTTCTCCGCCAAAACGCCTGAGGTAATCATCAGGATCTAAACCCGGCGGTAATCGCCCCACTTTAACTAAACAACCTGCCTGCCGTAAAATCTGCAGACCGCGCCAGGCCGCAGCTTGTCCGGCAGCATCCGCATCATAAACAATTACTACTTCCTTTGCCTGGCTGCGCAGCAGTCTGGCCTGGGCTTCTGTCAGGGATGTTCCCAGCGTGGCGACTGCCTGCTTGATTCCGGCCTGGTGTGCCGCTATCACATCCATGTAACCTTCAAAGATGACAGCCTGCTCATGACGACGGATGGCCTCACGGGCCAAATGAAAAGCATACAATGTTTTACTTTTATCAAAGATAGGTGTTTCGGGAGAGTTTAAATACTTGGGCTGCTCATCACCCAAGGCCCGACCGCCAAAGGCAATCACTTCACCCTGCGGATTCCAGATGGGATAGATAATACGACCGCGAAAACGATCATAAGAAGTGCTATTGCTGACAGAGAGCAATCCGCTTGTTAATAATTCTTTTTCCTGATATCCTCTACGCAGCAGAAAATTTTTTAATTCCCGCCAGGCAGCAGGAGCCCAACCCAGATTAAAACTATCTATGGCAGCTTCAGCAACTCCACGCTGCTGCAAATACTGTTTGGCTGCCCGTCCACCGGGCTGCTGCAGCTGATACTGAAAATAACGGTTAGCTAACTGCATAAGCTGTCGGAGGCGGTTCTTTGTTAATTCTGCCTGCCGCACAGCCGGTGAACCTGTAGTCTGCGGCAAAGGGATACCGGCACGTTCAGCCAGTTGGCGGACTGCTTCCGGGAAAGTCAGACCCTCAATTTTCATTAAAAAGCTATAAACGTTTCCTCCCTCACCGCACCCGAAACAATGGAAAATCTGTTTATCCTGTGAAACACTAAAGGACGGAGTTTTTTCCGCATGAAAAGGACAAAGACCGAAGTAATTACGACCGGTTTTTTTGAGCTGCACATATTGAGAAATTAGCTCTACGATATCATAACGTGTCCGCAGTTCGTCAATAAACTCAGCTGGCAGTTTTTGCATCTGCTTCACCTGCGTTTCTTGTACTGCCATATAATTAGGAGGAGTAACATCCAAGATATTCTAAGCTAGTCAGAGTCAAGGCTTATTTATTTCGCCATTAGTAAATAAAATCCTGCTTATTGCGCTAAAAGACAGGTCAACCATTTAAAAAACCTCATCCCCAATAGAGAGACGAGGTCTCGTTTAGCGTTTTAACTAACGTTTAGCCTCTCTGCAGCGCATGTTAATTCTGTTTCCTCCTTTGTCTGATACAAAAACTGCTGCATCAAACTGACCCGGTAATTGCTACAATTTTTAATTCTACATCGCTTGATTGATTCCTTCTTTTAAAACTGATAAAAGCGAACATGCTCCCAATATTATATACCATTTTCTGCTGATTATACGAATTGCGTAGATTTGCGGCTTGTTAGCGCTTTCTCACAGTTTCAGACAATAACGCTCTGTTTAGCTCACAAAAAGATTGCCATAGAGGGTTTTTTACTGCTGTGCCGATGCCAAATCACGTGCCACAGGCAGAGTAAAGAAAAAAGTGGAACCTTGGCCGGGAGTGCTCTCCAGTCCTACAGAACCGCCGTGGGCCTCCACAATTTGTTTGACAATGGATAGCCCTAAACCTGTACCTCCCAGTTTGCGTGTGCGGGCTTTATCAACTTTATGAAAACGCTCCCACACCAGCTCCTGCTCGTCGGCAGGAATGCCAATACCTGTATCCTCCACGCTAACCCGCACCCAGTCGTGTTCAGCTGCCGCTGCAAGTGTAACCCTGCCGCCCGCAGGCGTAAAAGAAAGGGCATTACTCAGCAGGTTTATCAGCACCTGCTGCAGGCGATCCCGGTTACCAAACACCATAGGCAGCCGCTCCGGAATCTGCAGCAGCAGTTGAAGTTCTTGTCGGGCAAATTGCGGCTGCAGCTTAGTGGACACTTCCTGCAGTAAGGGGCGTAGTTCAATTGGTTCCAGCGGCCAGGATAATTGTCCCGTTTCCAGTCTGGATAAATCTAATAAATCCGTAATCAGACGATTGAGGCGAATCGTCTCATCTAAAATCACCTGTAAATAACGCTCCTGACTCTCCTTATCCTCCGCCAAACCATCCAGCAGCGCCTCGACAAAACCCTGGATGGCAGTCATGGGCGTACGTAATTCATGCGAGACATTGGCCACAAAGTTGCGGCGCATTTCCTCCAACTGACGCACTTCCGTAACATCCTGCAGAATGCCGACAGCTCCCCACCGCTGCTGCTCACGCCGCAGCGGTGCTATCTGCAGCGAGAGGATTCTGCCTCCCGGCAGCGTAAACTCCTGCTCCTGCCCTTCACCCTTAGTAATCACGGTTAAAAATAGATTATACATGGCTGCATCCGGCAGCAGCCGTGCAATCTTTGCGCCCGTGATGTCCATCTCAGCCAACTGCAGCAGTTTTCTGGCCTGCGGGTTGGCCAATAAAACCTGACCCTCCTGGTCAATGGCCAGCACACCTTCATTCATACTGACCATAATGCTTTCCAGTTTATTCATTTCCTGGGACAGAGCTTCTACTGTTTGGTTAAGAGTAGATGACATATGGTTAAAAGACTGAGCCAGCTGCCCCACCTCATCGGCTGATGATACCTCTACCCGCTGCTGATAATTACCACCGGCCACTTCCAGGGCAGCCCGTGTCATCTGCTGCAGAGGCTGGGAAATTGATTTAGACATATAATAACCTACTATCATCGCCAGGACCGTCGCCACAATTGCCGCATAAAAAATAAGTCCCTGTACCTGACTCACGGTTTGTGTAATACCGGTTAAGGGGGCATGCAGGAAGATGGCACCCACAACTACATGACGAACCACTACCGGAACCACTACCGTTGCCATCTGCAGCTTGGACTGTGAATGATAGCCGCGTTTGGTGATGGCATGACCGGTTAACAGCAAATCCAGTTCTTCTGTTGTTAAGGGCAGTCCCAAGTCCTCAAAACCGGCACATGTGGCCAGTCCCAACATGGATCTGTCTACCGGCTGGACCCGGGCATCAAGGAAACGGTCCAAAGTATATAATAAGTCAGTAGTCACGCGGGGATCCTGAAAACCCTGCATTTGAGCAGCATAAATGCCTGCCAGTTCCTGTCCTTTGGCCAGCAGCTCACCTTCGCGGGCATCATAAAAATAGTTTTGTAAAAGCTGCGTCAGCGCCAGACCCACAACAAATAAGGTGACCAAAATGATCACCAGATAAGTCGTCAGCAGCTTTGAAAATATCTTTAACTTCATACGTCCTGCACCTCAAATTTATAGCCAACACCCCAGATGGTCTTAATCTGATAAGCGTTTGCTCCTGTTTCCTCCCTTTCCACTTTTTCCCGCAAACGCTTAATGTGTGTATCCACAGTACGTAGGTCACCATAGTAATCATAGCCCCAAACGGCAGTTAACAGCTGTTCCCGGGTAAAAACTTTGCCCGGGTTTTTGACCAAATACCACAGTAAATCAAACTCTTTCGGAGTCAACGTGACCTCACGGCCACGCACATGCACTTCGCGCGAGGCTTTATTAACTGTAAGACCCGGTAGGGAAATTTGATCATCATTTGCTGCCGTGGTATCAGCAGCAACCCGACGCAGAATAGCTTTTACCCTGGCCACCAGTTCCCGTGGGGAAAACGGTTTAGTTATATAATCATCGGCTCCCAGTTCCAAACCTAAAACTTTGTCAAATTCCTCGCCCTTGGCCGTCAGCATAATAATGGGCGTCTCAGCAAACTTACGTACTTCACGGCAGACAGCCAAACCGTCCATTTTGGGCAGCATAATATCAAGAATAATCAATTGTGGTGCCAACTTTTTCGCACTCTCTACAGCTTCCTCGCCGTCTGCAGCCACAGCTACTGTAAAACCGGCCTTTTCTAAATAAAGACGGACTAATTCACGAATATGTTCTTCATCATCAACCACTAAAATTAAACCTTCACTCAAGTCCGTTCCCTACTTTCCCTACAAATAGTATCAATATTATACATGATTAAAACAAGCTGTACAATTTAGGAGACAAATTTTTCTGTTTTCCCAGTACTTAGCTCTGGATTCTTACCCGCATTTTCGTATAAGATATACGTATGTAAAAGTTTCTGCTCCAGGAGGCGTATCAAATGACAAAAAAACGTTTGCTCTCATTATTACTTGCTTTGCTACTGGTACTGTTCTCAGTACCTGTATCTGCACAAAACTTTGATACAGCAGCCGGTGTGGCTGCCCTGATGGAGGCTTCAACCGGGCAGTTCCTGTTCCTTAAAAATGCTGACGAACCCCGCCCGCCGGCCAGTATCACTAAAGTGATGACCCTTCTCCTGGCTTTTGAAGCCCTGGAGCATGGTGATATTAACTGGGACACTACCACCATTGTCTCTGAACGGGCCTGGCAAAAGGAAGGCTCTTCAATGTTCCTGCAGGTAGATACCGAAGTTACCGTGGAAGAATTAATCAGCGGCATCTCCATCGTTTCCGCTAATGATGGCTGTGTTGCTTTGGCTGAACTATTGGCCGGCAGCGAGGAAGCATTTGTGCAGCAAATGAATCAGCGGGCTCTGGAACTGGGCATGACCAATACAAAGTTTCAAAATGCCACCGGTCTGCCGGCAGAGGGTCACTATATGAGCGCCCGGGACATTGCAGTTTTAGCTCGCGAACTCATTACTAAACACCCCCGGATCCTGGAATTTGAGTCCCAACGTGAATATACTTACAATAACATNNGCTATTGGGTCGCTTTCAGGGTGCAGATGGTTTAAAAACAGGCTGGACACCGGAATCTGGCTACAGTTTAGCCGGTACTGCTGAACAAAATGGCATGCGTCTGATAAGTGTTACTCTGAATACCAACAGCGACCAAGAAAGATTAGTTGCCAGTCAGGAGCTGCTGAACTATGGCTTTCGTAATTTTACATTTACACAGCCGGCTGCCGAAGGTGATGTACTCGGCGAACTGCAGGTGCAGGACGGTAAAAAGCAAACAGTAGCTTTAACGGTTAGCGAAGATTTAAAGGTACTGGCACCGAAAAACAGAGAAAATGATTTACAGCTGGTTGTAGCCGACGAAAAATCATTAACAGCCCCGGTAGAGCAGGGTACTGAGGCGGCAACGCTCTTGGTGCAGTTAGACGGTGAAACTCTCCTTAGTAAACCTTTAGTGACAGCAGAGGCAGTACCCCGAGCCAATTTCTTTGTCCGCATCTTCCGCAGTATTATTGCTTTTATCCGTGGTTTAATCAAACGTGTTTAGAT
>LFRM01140338.1_pt2 | contig 10659 bp, 13 predicted proteins | sample 618341 | NCBI WGS metagenome assembly LFRM01 (sample SAMN03654438, study PRJNA283298) | anaerobic digester metagenome | isolation source: pool of bioreactors CSTR01a, CSTR02a, and CSTR03a thermophilic anaerobic... | place: Denmark: Kgs. Lyngby | collected 2014-05-21 | reverse complement strand
TTGGAATACTTAAATTGATTCCTGATGTAAGCTGCCGGGAGGTGCCCACAGTATTCCTTATAAGTATTCCAATTAGAATACCAAAAACTGCTCCTCCAACGACCGGATACAGAAGCCCGAGGTAATAAGAAAGGGTGCCTATAAGAAAGCACAATAGAAGTCCGGGGACCAGTTCCCAATGACGTTTTAGGGTACTGGAACAGACAATTTTGCTGTGAATTACTCTTCCCATTGAAACCAGCTCCTAACTCGATTTTTCTAGTACCATTATACTCACTTTTATCTAATTGAAAAAATCCAAGTTTTTTAACCCGCTATAAAGAATATTTATAGCTGAACAATATGAACGGTTTTTTGTAAATTGGAGATAATAATATTCTACAGGAGGTGCTGTTAATGTCCAGAGACGAAGATAGAATTCCAGGTTCCGAAGAACAGCTTGACGAACTGAAACAAGAAGTAGCCGAAGAACTGGGTTTGGACGACGACATTAAAAAGCGCGGGTGGGAAAATATGACCACCCGGGAAACAGGAAAAATTGGTGGGAACATGGTCAAGAAAATGGTTGAGGAACAAAAAAGGGATATGACAAGGGGTAAACAACGTAAGAAATAATTTTAATAAGTTAGGTTGACCAATGCCCGGCATCCAATGTGCCGGGTAATTTAATTTTGACCGGCTTTTGTCCAAAGGTTATTGTCTTGATTTTAGATAATTAGCAGGAATAATCCATGAGTTTGGACAATTAATATTGTAAAAATCAATGTTTGGGGAGAAAGCTTCATGGCCAAAAAGTACAATTTCATGGATTGTACGAAAAGATTTTTGAGAGAATATTCTCTTGTTGTCAAAGAGAATACCCTTAAGAGGTATGAAAATGACTTGACTCTTTTCTACCTCTACCTTGAGAGGTTTGGTCCCCAGGATGTCTGTGGCCTGGCCTGGGAGCATATAGAGGAGTTCTTCAGTTGGTGGTACCTGCGGCAGTATATGGGATGTTCTCTAACCGGCGCACGCGGTCTTTTTGCCACGCTGAAAAAGTTTTGCGTCTGGTTAGATATGAATAAAATTGTAAGTCTGGGGCAAACCTGGGACTTTGAAGATAGTAAAGTCCTAAAGGAAAATGTAGAGCGGATACTAATGTGGGAGAGAGATGTCGCTGAAAGGCGCTCATTCCATATGGAGTACTGGATTGAGGACGAGATCGAGGAGGCCGAGGTTACAGAGGGCTGGTTTAAGGTTATCCATACCCTGGGAGTAAAGGGTGCAATTCGGGATATGGACGATGACTCTGCCTATATTGTACGTTTTGAAGGTCTGATTGCTGACTACATTAAACCTGGTGACATTATTTCCGCAGCCTTGTGCAGGGATGAAAAAGGGTTTTATGTAAACGACAGTATAGTGTGGTTCTTTTATCCGCCTATGGCCTATTCATATATTCGTTAAACTGAAGCATTGGAGTTCGGACTTGGACGCCACACGGCGTTTTTCTATTTCTAGAGGTTTTGCCTTGGCTTTGTTAACTAGGTTGCCATCTTGGCATGAAACAAAATTGGAGGCAGGTATATTATGGGATAAAGAGAACTCTGTATTTCAGATACTTGATGAGACAAATCCAATAAGCGAAGCATCAAATAGTGCAGCATAATTAGGGCCATGAATGGCCTGTTTTTTTGTGAGGATAGAAATTTTACCGAAATAGGGGATATTAGTAGTAATTCTTATTTAAGGGGTTTAAGAAAAGTGCTGCCAGCCACCATAAAACCTATGGAACCTGTTTTGAAGGAAAAACCCCCAGGTGAAAAAAAATACCTGCACAGTGTTAAGTGGGATGGGGTTAGACAGATAGTATTTCTTGAACAGGATGGAATTCGTATACATAACAGGAAATTGAGGGACAGGACTAGGATTTACCCGGAGCTTCAGGTGCTTAAGGAGATGGCATCTGAAAGTGGGGTTGTTTTTGATGGAGAGGTAATTGCCTTAAATGGAAAAGGGCAGCCTGACTTTGCACGGGTAATGCGGAGGGACAACTGCATGTCCCAACAGGCAATAAAAACAGTCCAAAGGGAAGTACCTGTCTTTTATATGATTTTTGACCTTCTTTACCATAAGGGAGAGAGCATCATGCACCTTCCCCTAAGTCAAAGGCTGGAAATATTGGATACGGTACTTCCCAATCCCGTACCACCTGTCCAAATTGTGGAACATGTGTCCGGGGGAATTCATCTTTTTGAGCGAACCAGGGAATTGGGTTTGGAGGGAGTAGTTTCCAAGGACAGCACCAGCAGGTACCTGCCTGGAACAAAGAACAATATTTGGGTTAAGTCAAAGCATTACAAAGATATCACTGTGGTTGTTGGCGGGTTTACAGTAAAAAATGGTGGGTTAAACTCTTTGAGTGTAGGCGCCTATGGAGACGATAACAGGCTCTATTATCTGGGGAATGTGGCCACCGGACTTTCCCAGGCAGATATTGACTATCTTGACAAAGAACTGCGTAATTTTGTGTGTGACACCAGCCCTTTTACAAACTTTAGAAAGAAAAGTCAAAACCAATTTTGGGTAATGCTGGGACTTACACTGAAAATAAAATACTTGGAAATGACAAGTGATGGTCACCTGCGTCACCCTGTAGTCATGGGTTTTGTTTCAGTGGACCCGTCAGACTGCCGCCTTGGTCAATAAGCAACAATATACAAGATATATTGATAAATATTCCCCAGAAGAAGGATTTACCAATTATTTGTCGAAAACCTCTGTCGAACAAGCTCTATAACTTATAACCTTTCTAAGGGTGTTGTTATGCAGAAGCTACCCATTTCACTTCTAAAACCGGGCATGAAAGTCGCTCGCACAGTTTACAATACTGACGGGCAGGTACTTTTGGCGGCGGGAATGATGCTCAACGTCAAGTTTATTTCTCGACTTCGAATGCTCGGTATAATATCGGTATATGTAGAAGATTCACTAATGGGTGGCGTAGAAGTTTATGATGTAATTGCGGAGGACACAAGGCTGCAGGCAAGAAAGGCTATCAAGCGGCTGCATTCTGAAGCTTCCAGGGCAGTCCAATCAGGCAATGAACCGATAATAGATGATGAACAGGTGTCGGAAACTATCAACAATATAATAGAGGACCTTTTGTCCAGTGACGATTTGATAGTTAATCTCAGCGATATACGGGTTGCTGATGACTATACTTTCGCCCATTCGGTCAATACCTGTGTCCTTGCTCTCCTGACAGGGGTATCCCTGGGATTTAGTAAAAGCCGCCTGCATACTCTCGGACTGGGCACCATTCTCCACGACATTGGAAAAATAAAGGTGCCTTCCGAAATACTGAATAAACCCGGTAATTTCAGCCAGGAAGAATACAAAGAGATTCAAAAACATCCTTTGTATGGTTTTGAGATGCTGAGAAAAAACCAATCTATCAGCCTCACCGCTGCACATGTTGCCTACGAACATCATGAAAGGTATAACGGTGAGGGTTACCCCAGGGGCCTTAAGGGAAACCACATTCATATATTTGCCCGTATTGCCGGCATGGTAGATGTCTTTGACGCTCTGGTATCTGACCGAGTTTACAGAAAAGGGTACCTTCCCCACGATGCTATTGAAATGATAACAGGGAGCGGTAATTATTACTTTGATTATGACATTGTAAAAGCTTTTATTAAAAACGTAGCTGCCTATCCTGTAGGCACAATAGTTGAATTAAGCACCGGCGAGTTAGCAATAGTAATTCGCACCCCCCGAGGCTGTTCCCACCGGCCTGATGTCCGTACTTTTGTACTTAAGGACGGCATACCCAAGATTACCGGAGAGATTTCCCTTTCCTCAGAAACCCGTATTCTTATCAATCGGGTCATTTCCGAAGAAGAGTATCAATCTGCTCAGGGAATGGAGCTTGCCGCAAATACAGCAGGGATATGATATATTAGTATGTGAGGTGAAAAAAATGCCCACATATGATTTTCGCTGCGGTTCCTGTGGCAGCAGATTTTCTGTATTTACTGCCATAAATAGAAAGAATGATGTGGAATGTTCTATCTGCGGCAGCAGTAATGTGGCCCAGGTTTATTCAGGATTAAATTTTCTTTCTAAGGGAAGGTCATCTAATTCCGGTTCCGGTAAAAAAAGCTGTTCCGGACACAGATGCAGTTCCTGTTCCGGGTGTTGAGAAAACATAATATGATAGCCTATGAAATTGGTTCGAGACTCTATCTGAACATTACCAATAAGTGTACCTGCGCATGCAGGTTTTGTGTGCGCAACTTGTCTCCCGGTGTTGCCGGATATGACCTTCGCCTTGAAAAAGACCCCAATTTTTACGAGATAATATCCGCTATCGGAGATCCCCATGGCTATTTGGAGATAGTTTTCTGCGGATATGGGGAACCACTAATACGCCTGGATACTGTAAAAGCAGTTGCCCGCTGGATTAAGGTACAAGGAATCCCTGTAAGAGTGGACACCAACGGTCTGGCAAATCTCTTTCACGGGCGCAATATCCTGCCTGAATTGGAAGGCATGGTGGATGCTGTTTCTATCAGCCTTAACGCGGAAAATGCCGAAAAGTACAATGCCATCTGTCGGCCTGTTTTCGGGCCCCAAAGCTACCCAGCCCTGCTGGAGTTCATTGCAGAGAGCAAAAGGTATGTTCCCAGGGTGCGGGTTTCAGTTGTGGACATACCTGAAGTAGATATTGAAGCCTGCCGGGAAATAGCGGACCGGATGGGTGTCGGCTTTAAAGTACGGCACTACAACCCATACAAGTATTAGATTGTCTATTCCTGCCTATGTATTTTCCTCAAAAATTAAACATTTGGGTTCAAGTAAAGAATCCTTTTTTTCAGGTTCTTTACTGGGTTTCTAGACTACCCGCAAGGAATTGAACGTTTTAAAGGGATTGAATACGGACTGGAACCCGCATTAATCCAGCACTTTTACGGCATTGAAGAAAACAATATAAATGAACACATATAGGAAAGGCAATACTGCAATTCTTGATATACATTTCACCAGAAAAAGGGTTTTCTGTTGTTCCAGGTCACTTGGTTTCAATACCAGGGGCATATATTCCCTGCCTATTAGGACAACAATCAGGGACACAATTATTATCTGGCCAACAAGAGCTATTAGGTTGGAATTTGACATTATGGCTTTAGAAGTCATTGTGGTAATGGTAGAAAACATAGGATACCTCCATTGGTTCCGTAAAACTTTACTTTGGCATAATCCTGCTGGTTGTACTTTAAAATAATCCTGTATGGTTTTTCTTTAAGGAATACTCTATAGATTCTTGCACCAGGGCATTCATGTCCCTTGGGCTTTATTCTTATTTTACAGTCTGAAAAAGGTGATAGCATAACCCTCTGTGCTAGGGAGGCCTTCATGCTCCATTCTTACTTTACAGCCTGAAAAAGCAAGGGGCAGAGCAGAAAAATTGTGATGTTTACAATCCCGTGGAGAAATGATACCCCGATAAGGGATTGCTGCCGGTGATAAATTTTTGTTAATAGAAGGGCCAGCAAAAAAGAGTAGATCACCTGAAAAAAAGAGAGGTTAGGTATATTCGTAACTGCGTTGACGAAGCTGACCAGTAAAGCACTTTTTTCGGTGCTCATTATTTCAAGTGCATTTTTGTAGATAACCCCGCGGAAAACAAATTCTTCAATAAAACCGGTACAAACAATAATTATCACAGGGGCATACCATACTCCGGGTATCTGGAAGGGTAATCCAACTGACTGCTGTAAGGCAAAGTAACCAATGAAGCCTAAAGGAATGCCTAATAAAGCCGTAGCCAGCTGTACAGGCAGGTTGCCTGGAGTCAGCCCTAAATCCTCGGAGTTCAAGCCGCACAGCTTTGCTGCTGAAAGGGCCGAAAAGAACAAAGGGATACTTACTATCAGGTACCAGAAAACTGGGGGCAGTCCTGTCAGGGGAAGTGAGATACTGATTAGTCTCATTAGGGGAACAAGGGCCAGGGACAGGTATAACCGGGATTCCGGGTAGTTGAAATTGAAATAACTAATGATTATTAAAGCCCAAAACATTACGAAGTGGAGTAAGGCCCCAGCGGCAGTGTTCCAAGTGGCAAAGACAAGCTCGTTGATGGTTATCAATAGGGCAATCAGCCAGAACAAGAGGGTTAGGACGGGCCCAGCCGGGCGGGTTGGCCCTTTAGCTGTTATTCCTCGAAGCATACTATTTCACATCCATCCATAGGTGAAGTTTTCTGTAGGGTTCCGGTTTTTCTTCCCCTGCTTTGAACAATAAAAATTCTACTTTTACTTTTTCACCCCATGTATTAGGTTCAAAAGCCACCACATCTTCCCATTTCTCCCCATGTTCCAGTGCTATCAGTGTAGATTCATAGACTTTATCCTCACCTATGACAACCTCAATACGGTAATATGCCTTTTTGTTCTCATTGTTTACTACACATGCCGTGACTTCAGCCTCCTCCCGGCTGTAAAGGCTGAGAGGATAATCCGCTGCTTTTCCCTCTTCCCCCAGAATATAGAATTCGGTAAAGTTCTCCTCTCCTTTTGGGAAATTGGCTGCGCAGCATAAACTAATCAGCAGCAGTACGATAGAGGCCGCCAGGAGGGACTGGAGGATTTTTTTTCTCTTGGACTGCTGTGCCCAATGAAATGTAAGTTCCAGGGATAGCTGCAGGCGCTGGTGCACGGGAAGGGTACTCCTCCTGTACCAGGCTGCAGCGGACATGGCCAGGATAAAAAAGAAGATGGATCCCAGGACCGGGTATAACCTTACCCCCCACGGAGTGTAATTCAATACCAGGCAGAGCATGGGGACAATGGTCATGCTAAAACCAAAACTTAGTACCAGCCGCTCCGGGACGGTTAAATCCTTTGTTTTCGGATAAAGTGCCGCCGTTAAAGTATACCCCGGAACAAGCAGTATAAAGGGAAAGCCTATGATAACCTTGATTAGTTGACTGTCAAGAAAGAGGAGGACCACTGCAACCAGGGACAGTCCAACGATTAACAGCAGTTCGTTTTTAAGGGTTATCTTCATCCGGACTCATCCTTTCAATGCTTTTTGCAGCGCAAACGGTACCGGAGTCGTATATGGAATTGAATTCATCCAAGTTGTCCCAAAGGGGTGAATCTTCCCCGTAATAGTCCTGTGAGGCAGCCAAAGAGGGCTCAACGCGAAATTTTCCATCGGCGGACGTATAAAGTTTTAGTGGTCTTTTACTCAACTCATCCTTTCTGATGAGTATGAGATCATCGCTGCTGTTGGTCAGAATCTTTTGCTCCAGAGCACTGACTTCCAGTATGTGAGCTTTCTGGGGGAAATCGGAGTACTCCATATACCTTGCTGCGGGATAATCTGCTGTAACGTACCCCTTGGCAAGGTAGCCAAGGCGGTTCATAGCTGTTATCTCACTTTCAGTGAAGTAATAGGTATAGAAAGGTCGTTTTACCAGAGGATTGTCTGAGGCGTTGAAGTCGTTGGATACTCCCAAAAACACCATCAGGGCAAACAGGAGTGCCGCACCAATACGCTGGCGATTTTTCAGCTTAATCAGCAGGATATAAAGGCCGGTCGCACCTGCCAGGCAGATAAAGAAAAACGAGTACTCACCAAACCTGATAAAATTAAAATTGCGGGCTATTTTGTTAATCAAAAGGGCCGGACCGGGAAAGGTGACAAAGGCCAGACCAAGGGCTGTAATATAGAATAGTATATTGGTCTTTGCCAGCTTTTGTGAATTCAATACATACAGGACTCCGCAGATGAGAAAAAACAGTAAGGGGCTGTACTGGAGGTAATTAAACAGCTCATTAAAGGGTGTAACCAGGATGGATTTTGTTAAAACCCCGGTGGGCCCTTCTCCTACCAGGTTTTTTACTATGGCCCGAAATACTTCCTGGCCGTAAAAAAGCCAGTATGTCAGGGTCATGACAATAACAAGGAACAAATAGTTTAACGTTACCAGGTAACCGCTTTTTTTAATCTTGTAAAGCCTCTGCAGGAAATATATTATTACCAGGATCAGGAGAACGAAGGGTATGGAAGCCGGGTGGTACATGACAATGGCCAGTGCCGTAAAAATCATTAGAGCCACGGTGATAATATCCCTCTCCTGCAGCATCAGGTATATCAGCAGCATCTCCAGGAAAAAGACGGCGCTTCTGGGGATGGAGTACATTCCGTAAAATAGGACATCCGGGTTCAAACAAAGAAACAAAGCCGACAAAAGAGCTATTTTTTCGTTTTGCACCAGTTTGTTTACAGCCAGATAAACGAGGATGACCAGAAGGGAGTATACAACGCCGTTAATTAAGAACATTACCGTGTACGGGGGATAGGATAAACCACAGATTTGGGTGATAACCGAACATAGAATATGCCACAGGGGGAAGGCTGCATTAGATTTGGAAGAACTCACCGATATGGCCGGTGTTTATCAGGTTCTGGGCCAGCCAGGAATGGTGGATGATATCCGTTCTGCCGATGAAAAAATAGTACTTGAGGTTAACCCCCCAGATGATGTTCAGCACCAGCAGTATCGTTTGAATTAGGATAACGGTACGTGCCTTGTTTCCGGACTCTCCGGAAAAGATTATTTGTCCCAGGATACACAGTCCCATTACTGTGACCAGGAAGTAATACCCGATACTTCTAACTGGCAAAAAGCGCAGCAGCAGTATAGACACCGAGTAACACAAGAAAAAAATTATGCAGAAAACGTAGCCCAGCTCAGGTTTGGGGGCAATAGTTTCCACGGGGTTTTTCTTGATTTTGTGCCAGATAACGGGAGCCAGAATCATGGGTATGCCCAAGTAGCTTCCCAGCAGTGACAGGTGGTAATTGCCCAAAAGAATTGGGACCGTCATTCCTCCAACGGCTAAAATTATCAACAGGTAAAAGACTGCCTTTTCAGTTAGGGCAAACCGGTTGTTATCCTTCAAAAAAGCCTTCATGTTCATTCCTCCAGGTTAATGGTCCTAATCGACTTTTTGAAAATGCTGTGGTGCGCTGTGCCCCGCAGCCTTTGGCGAAAGATTTATGAGTACCGGAAAACAACTATGGACAAAGTGCAGGTACAATCCCCTAGGCCTGCCTCTCAAACTCTTTGCTCGTTACACTGAAAGGTTTCTCCCGCCACGCCTGAGCCATGATAATTATGGTTAAAACAGCATAGGTGGCCAAAAAAGAGTACCCTACACCGTTGATACTGAACTTCTTGATGAATATATAGCTGAGACCAAGTATGAGAACGAAACGCAGCAGGTTGATCTTAACATTGTCCTTTACTCTCATTCGCACGTTCTGTACGGAAACGTAGATCAACAGGAGGACATCGAAGAAGTTTGCCAGAACAACCAGCCTCAACAAACTGAAAGCTTCAACGTATTCCTGGTTTATAAAATCAAGAATGTATTTACCCAGAAAAAAGAGGACAACGGCACACGGCAGCAGGGATAAGTATGCGGCAGAAATTGTCTTGACCAGGTTTTTCCTAAGGGGCTGTTGGTGACTTCCTTCAACAAACAGGGCCATGCTTAAGGCCATGGGTATGATTATTGCTAAATTGCCAAGCATAAAGGCTATATAATATTTTGCAGCAGCACCTTCGCCAAGCATATGCAGTACCATAATTGGGAGTATCAAACCCGGTGCCTCGTATAAATTATTCGACAGACAGCTGCCCAGTGAAAACTTCAAAGATTTTTCAATAAATTCCCTATTTACGGCAAGAAAGTTTAGCTTTAATCCTTTTATTTTTAGCACGAGCATCCCGAATGCTGAGGCCAGGCCATGGCCTATACCCATAGATAAAAAAATCCCGAATGCTTTCAGGTAAACAAGGGGGAACAGCAGTACCAGCCTTGAACACATGATTGCGTTTTGGGTAAAAAAATGTTGTGGGTTTCTGATAGCCAGGAACATATTTCCCGTAAGCAGCGAAACAGAGTTAAAAACTGCTGCAGCGGTAAACATTAAAGCAGAAGTTATATCAGTTACCAGTGGCGACGGCAAAAGGTTGTCAATGGTAATGTAGGAGAGACAGATTATTGTTGTTGATAAGGTGGTAATGGAAAGGCATGTATTCAGTACTTCATTGCGATCATTCCCGGGTACAAACCGGATCAGGGAAAAGTCAAATCCTAACCGGGATATGAGAATAATCAGCCCTAGGGAAGAGAGCAGCGCTGTACCTTTACCTACATCATCGATGGAGTATATCCTGGCTGCAATCACCCAAAAGAGAAACCCCGCCCCCATGTTTAGAATCCTGCTCAGGACAAGAAAAAACGAATTCTTGAAGAGAGAATCGTTAATATAATTTTCCAGTTTACTACTGACTTGCTGTACTAACATTTTTTTGGCCAGTTGTACCACTAAACTGCTTTTATGAATCTCAGGTAGAATTTTTCAGCGATTCTTCCAAGAAAATCTTTCTTGGAAATTTGCATGCAGATCTCTAACTGTGGATTGAATTTTGTCCTGAATTGACACAAATCCGGGTCATTGGCTCCACTGATTTCAAATTTTTTATATCCCTGAAGGTTTGCCTGTTGAATAAAACTCCATAACATTAAGTCATTAACATATTTGTATTTTCTGTCCTTGGCTTTTGTTAATCCAATCCACCCTAAATACCAG
>LFRM01144094.1_pt1 | contig 10660 bp, 7 predicted proteins | sample 618341 | NCBI WGS metagenome assembly LFRM01 (sample SAMN03654438, study PRJNA283298) | anaerobic digester metagenome | isolation source: pool of bioreactors CSTR01a, CSTR02a, and CSTR03a thermophilic anaerobic... | place: Denmark: Kgs. Lyngby | collected 2014-05-21 | reverse complement strand
GTGAGGTCGAACACATATTCACTTTCCCCTACCTTCCTTTTTCCTGTAGAAAAGATATCAAGAAAATATTCCGAACCTGTTTCTACGTCTAATAGCCTATTCTCTTTGAGTTCAAATTTATTAGGTACGCTACCGAATTCTAGTATATGAGCCAACTCCCACCTTAAAATCATTGGCTCCCTATTACATGCCTCAACAAAATCTCGCATGAATCGTGTATAATAATCCTTGAGTGATTCTTTGTTCATTAGCTTAGTCAATACCCATTTGTATTCTTCATATCCTGGTTCATCACTATAATATTCTATATCTGTATTATCCTCCATCTGTTTTTGTACAGAGACTATTCCCCAAGTATTACCGACAAACTTTATTGCTTTGTCCGACTCTACCATGATGTATAGTGCATTATCTACCCACATGTTTACAGGCTCGTCTAAATTGTCTTTAATATACATAGCTATTGTAGCATATTTTATATCTCGTTCTACTGCATATAGTGGAAAAGGTAAACTCTTATAGATTGCTTCGTAATTCTCTATGCACTTATTTACTAATTCTTGATTAGTTGTTATTGTGTCAGCAACTGAACTTGACACAAGACGGCCTAGAGCCAAACCCTCAAAAGCCTGCTCAAATAATTCAATATTACGAATTTCTACAACTTTACCGTTTACCTTCTTTTTCATCTGTTTACCTCCCCACACTTATGATGTAGGTTTAATGTCTTTTCATTCCATTTTTTATTTTATATGCTTAATGAGTAGTATTTTACGCTAAACCTCTTATTTAAAATTTGCTTATACTGCATATGAATATAGTCAAACAAATTAAAAACTAGTCTATGGTAAGACTAGCTTATTGCTAATCCAACAAAAATGGATTTTCTTTGCCATATTTAATATAGTCTCTGTAGAATATATCTATATTTTCTTCTGCTTCACTATTTGAATATATAGCCAGTGCAATAGTCGCTTCTACCTTTCCATTTTCAGAACTTGTAGATTCATTTATTTGATTTGCTTTTGTTATATCAACATCTTGAACTTGAATAAATAATTCACAGTTTTCAAATCGTTAGTTCTCTCAGCCTGTAATATGCCAAACTCATTCCCAGCCTCTATGTTTGTACTATTACATAGGCATACTTCAATACCACCAGTAAGCTCCGATTTAGGTATCCGCACATTATCCAGTTTGCATGTAATTTTGTCAAACTCATCATCCAATGACACTATCTTTTTTCGACTCTTTCCAGCAAACCTCGCATTATTCACAAACCCATCCCGCACCAGAAATGATAAAAAATAATCAGACACGTCAGATTCAATGCCATTCTCATCAACAATCCGATAGCCAACAACATTACCCTTGTATAGTATCTCGTACTCAATTGTATAAATCATAACATAACCCCCTATTATTTATTTCATTGATACGTTATTTAATGCTTATGCCAAAAACTTATGTGCTAACGCTGCTTCCGGATATTCTGGATCCCCAGAAACATAACCATCCATAGTCATATAATCTATATCAGTAAACCCTTGCTTCCTCCAAAACCTTATCAGCACAGGCCCAACAGCCTCTGCTTCAATATGATTCCCTAAATTATGTGCACGCACAAAAGCCTCAAACCTTTGGTATAAGGCAGTACCCAAACCATGCCCACGATATTTAACACTTATAGTCTCTATATGATATCCATCGTTAATCTGCCAACTATATAATGACCCATACTTGTTCCCAACCTCTATATCACCATTAGTATGCACAGCTACTTTAATACCCTGCAATAGCTCCGATTTAGGTATAGGTAGCCTAGAATCTCTCCATGTAATCTTCTCAAAATTCCCAGCTATAGGCACTATTCGTACTTGAGGATTTGTAATAAGCCTTGCATTAGTTACAAACCCATCCCGCACCAAATAAGACAAGAAATAACCAGACACATCAGACTCAACACCATCCCCATCAACAATCCTATATGCTACAACATTACCTTTGTATAATATCTCATTTTTAACCATGTAAACCATGACATAGCCCTCCCTATTATTTTTATGGTTCTATTTCAATGCCTTCGTCATCATCGTCAACCTCTAATGTTAAAGGCCTGAAATCTTGATTAGCTGGATGCATGACCGTGTAGACCCCACATAACTGATTGTATACCTCTGAACCGACTTTAATTAACTTTGGCTGTATCTCTGATTTTTGAAAGCCGTAGTCATACACCCTTTGTGTACCCATATTATGCCCGACTACATCCCTTGTTCCAAGCGTTTGTGCATATACGTAAACCTTTGTTCCCTCTATGCATACCATCTCAATCATACCGTGATGAAACTCTGGCCTGCGTAGACTTGCCACGATTATAAATCTATTGCACAGTTTACAATATTTTTTATCAAACGCAATGTTACCACCTAATTATATAGTAACATATGTATAATTGACACTCCCCATGACTGAAGTCAGGGGATTCTTGGGTCGTTAACGCCCTCATCCATTTCTGGTTTGGACAACGCCCAAGTTAAGGGTGTGCCATCACCCCTCCCTAGTCAGGTCATATAGACCCTAGGGCTGGTAGACTATCACCTCATTAGGCTACACCATCTACCACAGACGTTTTGTTTTTACGACTTGTACTTGTCGCTTAGCTTTTGGCTAAGATTTAAGCCTTCATCCCAACGACTAAAGTCGTGGGCTTTCGGCTAAGTCCATCGTAAAAATCAAGTATTTATTTAAGTTTAAGGCTATACTATAATTAACATATGCTATAGCGTCCTTACTCATGACTGAAGTCACGAGAATGCGGACTCTAAATCTTCAAATATCAGATCCAATTATATGCTCCCTTTCCTATTTGCCTCTGTTAGCAACATTTTATAATTATTTCTAATTATAGAACTTGGATATCTATTATTACTTAATACGCCTGCAAATGCCTCTAAGGCTCGTAAACATTCTTTTACTTCTTGCTTCGATAATATTCCTCCAGATTTAAGAAGGTCTGAACTGTATTTAAGGGTAATTATCCATTGAGGTACATGCTTTTGTATCAATTCATCGTTATATGTTGATACTATCTGCTGGTAGTACCCCGCTACGCTATCAATGATACTTGTCATTATTTTAGCTGCAGAGTTCATATAAATCCCCCTATTTAGCTATAACGATTTACGACAATAAATTAAGTCCCATTATCATATAGCTATCTCCATCACCGATTTTCTTCATCCCTACCTTATTAGCTACTCTAATAGATGCTATATTGTTTCTGTCTACTCTTATTCGTATAGCCTTTATGTCTGGTATAGTTTTTAGTACATCTATTAAACTCTCGAGTACACCTGTCATGTACCCTTTTCCCCAATATGGCTTTCCTAGCCAGTACCCTAATTCTATTATGCCGTTAGGGTCTATTACATATATTGATATTGCACCCACTAGTTCATCCGTTTCTGCGTTAGCTATTACAAACCTAGTTATACGCTCAGTTACATAACTTTTCCTGACTTCTACAATAAATTTCTTTGCTTTTTCTAAGCTAGTTGTCGGTCCACAAGGCATATATCTTGCTAATTCTGGGTCTTTAGTATAATAATAGAATAGTTCCGTATCTGTTATTTTGTATTTTCTTATTACTAAATTGTTTTTACATTTGATAGGTATTTTCTTATGTATTTTAAATTTAATATCTCCTACGCCAACCATTGATAATAACTCCTAACCGCTACATCTTTTGATTAGTTGTCATTATCGGTGTCAAGTTTAAAAAAATCACTAGTCGTTACTTTCTTTCCTACTTCATTTACAGCTTTTTGAGTTACTTTTGTTACTTCTTGGGCTGCTTTTTGTGTTAGTTTTGTTGCTTCTTGCACACCTCTGTACATTAAATTAAATATTTTCTGTACCCTTTCATCTTTGAAGACGTTATCAGGTGTAACTACCCTTGGCTTCTCTATAACTGGTTTAGGTGTTGATTTATGACTACTTTCCTTTAACTCCGTAAAATAGTCGTCCATATTTATTTCCATGTCAGGGTCGTCTTGTATGTAATCGTCTCCGTCAGATGAAAAATAGTCATCTCCATCTTCTATAAAGTAGTCATCTTCATCGTTAGCTGAATCTTCAACATTAAAGTTATCATCTTCATCTGATTCTATGAAGAAGTCATCAAATTCATCTATATCTATTTCATCAGTAGCTGCTTCGTTTTCATCTTCATCAGATTCTATAAAAAATTCATCGTCATCTGATTCTATGAAGAAGTCATCAGATTCATCTATATCTATTTCATCAGTAGCTGCTTCGTTTTCATCTTCATCAGATTCTATAAAAAATTCATCGTCATCAGCTATATCAAAAGCAATATCTTCTTCATTATTTTCAGTGTCAAAGAAACCATCTTCTTCGTCATCTTCGTATAAATAGTCCTCACCAAATTCACTTTCATCAAAATTTTCATCATCTAATGTATCGTCGTCGCTGCTTTCTATAAAATAATCATCTGCTCCAAAATCGTCCTCTTCATTCTCTCCAAAATTATCTATATTTTCTTCGCTGTCATCATATTCATCTTCAATAAAGAATTCTTCATTATCATCAATATCAATTTCATCTATATTGTTGTTAAAGTCATTTTCATCTGAATCATCTTCTATGAAGTAATCTTCACCATCTTCAAATGTATCCTCAACATTTTCAAAAGTATCTTCATCAATATCATCGTCCATGCTATCTTCATCTGGACTAAAATAATCATCTGTATCCTCTATATCAAATTCATCTGTATCATCAATATCAGTTTGCCCATCATATTGATTTTCTAAGTCTGCTGTATCTTCTTCCATTTCCTTTTCTAATAATTCAAGTTCTTCCTCTTCAGTTAACTCTGGTTCTATATCCATACCTAGACGTTCTCCAGGCACATAAACTCTGCCTCGTTCTTCTACTGGTTCGCTTTCCAATCTCTTGTGAAGAGCTAAAGCCAGAGCCGCTAGAGTCTCTTCGCTATCTAACTCTGCCTCCATGTCATTTTCCTCTATTTCTAAGCTATCTTCATCATAAGGAGGATAGCATACCTTCTTTAAATCCTGTATGTCTACAGATTTTTCATGCAATCTATCCTTAATAAATGTTTTTGTATATTCAATGAAGTCTATCTGCATTTCTAACTCTGCCATTTCACGTAGCTGGTCATAATCATCGCACTGGTCCACAGTGGCTACGTATAAATTATAGCGCAAATCGCCTATATCCTCACGAATTTTTTCCAATTCGTGCTTGATTTTTTCTTTAAAATATGCAAGTTGTTTACTGCCAATGTGATTGTTCATTATCGATTACCACCTTAATTAACAGTTGACCTCTTTGGACACCATTTAGGACTTGTTATCACTTTAACTAACTTGGCAAGAAGTCTCCCATCTTTTACAAGTGGGAGATGTTCATGCACCCGTCGCAGGGGGACCTCACAACGGGCTTTCCTTAAAAGTTATATACTTTCTTTAGAATAGGCCTGCGACAAACTTGACAATGCAGATAAAATCTTGATTTACATAAACGGTGCAATTCGTACAGAATGTACAACTTTGCCCTGCTTCACTACACACACCCTGTACGGAAGTACATTAAGCTTATGGATTGGGTTCGTCTTGATATACGCACTACAAATACCGCAAGCTAAGCCACGCACTGTCTTGTACCTGTCCTCCACCTTTTTGATAATCATAGGAAGATTGTTTATGGAATATATCACTTCTGTGCCGTCTTTGCTCTTACGCTCAGACACTTCCAGAGGAACTTCCCTACGTGTAGAGTCACTGCCAACAAAAATCAGTTTCACCTTACCCTGCTGTAAAGCAGTATCGAAGGAACTCAGGGTCACATTGCCTGCACTTACATCCTGAATACGACAGTTTACCGATAAATCAGGGTTTCTCGCCTTGCCTACCAGAAGTTTAAGCATATTGTTCTGGTCGAGCTGCTGTACCCTCTCGTAGGTCGTATCAAATACCTTGCCGTTTACTACCCAAATGTCGGATACGTCTGGCTTACCGTCCTTATCCCCACACACTATATAGTCCCCATTACCGTGCGGAACGTCAGGTAGATTGGTTACGAGAATATCGCCCCAACCAGTCCACACTGAAAATAGTTTCTGAACAGGTACTTGAAGTGCATAGTTATAAACATTGCCACGCAAGGTCTTCACACGCATAGGTCTGCCCGGAACGAAGTCCTTAGGTGTTAAATCAGAACCATCCAGCTTCTTGTAGGTCTTGCAGACCTTCTCCATCTTGGCTACCCAAAGCTCGCCCACAGTACCTTTGATGATAACCCCGCCCTCATTCGGATTCGCAACATAGTCCGCTCCTTCAAGGACGTTCTTTACCTTCTTAGGACTGTCAGGCAGAAGTACCTCTACCTCATAAGACTTCTTCTGTACTCTTTGACAGTTCTTCGCAAAATGTTCCAGAAAAGGTCCTTTGAACTGCTGGGTCATATAAGTCTTGCCGTTTACTTCAATCACCGCATACTTTATGCCGCCAGTTTCATTTTCCTGTATTAACCTGCCCACTTAAAACACCCCCTGCTACCATTTAATTTAGGAGGTCTTGAACTGTAGCATTCGGAATGTAGAATGGCCTTGACCTATACATATCTTGTATGTCAGGAATTAGTATATCTACACCTTTAAACTTTGCCACAAACCCAACTTGTTCGTTTGCTCTAACCGTTGACTTATCATTTAATCTAAACTGACTTATATAATATTTTGTAAATAGTTCGCTCTGAGAACTCCTAGGAGGACAAAGCTTAGGATCTAATGCGGCTGTTCTGACTGCTGGGTCTTTCAATCCTATGGTATGGATTGTTTCTGTCTTAACTACACATATTCCATCCCATGCTTCATTATACCATGCCCCACCGTTATTTGGATCATTGCCTTGGTTCCTATCAAGAGCCGCTATGAAATTAGATACTATCCTTGTTCTATTCTCTAGCTCCTTAACTTCAGCATTTTTAATATTAGCTGCTGTCTGAGTTTTAGTTAATGTTTCAAGTGTTGTCCAAGTACTATTATTAGTGCTCTTCTTTATTACTATCTCACCGTTTTTAGTAGCTTCTAACCTGTAATAAGTTTTTGACTGAGTTGAATTGATTACGTCTAAATCTGCTTCGTTTGCGTTATTTTGATTTGTATTATTTACTAATTTGTATTTCTTATCACTTGAAAGTGTGTTCCCATAAACCTTCTGTCCTGCTGCTCCTGTTATTTTTACACCGCCAAAGGCTGTTGATTTACTAGCGTCGCTATCTACATATTGTACTATATTCAGATTTTCTATTGTATTCTTAATATCGTTATTAAGAGCAGTATCTCTATCATTTGCTTTTGTTAAAGTATAATAGCTATCTCCTTTAGCCACATTGCCTATTTGGTCTTGTGGAATATATGTCTGCCATGTAACTACAGCCAATTTAGTTTGTGTATTCTTAGTATCTAATGTAAATATTGCGCCGCCTGGCAGTACACTATTCTTTCCATATTTGTCTACAGCCCTCTTATGAGTAGACCATTGATTTGAATTTATAGTAAGGGAATTATTAGGACTACTATTAAACCATCCTATATCGACATAATCTACAGGAGTTATTGAACTTTCATGCGCTGCTAGGATGTTAACAGATTTAGTTCCGCCAGACCTCATTGGCAGTTCATACAACATTTCTACATATGGATAAAATTTGATTACTTCCGTATTAGGTATTGCATATCCAGTTGCTTTATTAAATGTAACTCCACCAGCTTTAAAGGTCGATGTCACGAAAGATGAGTTTAAATTACCTGTATTTGGTTTACCTATATAAGATTCCACTGCCACTGAGGCTTTGTATTCAGCTGTGTCAGAAGTTGTATGTGTTTGACCTTTAGGACTATCGCCGTCTGTAAAGGAGGTGTAGTAATCACCTTTACTAGATTTCTCTAGCTTAAATTCAATCGTATCAGTGTAACCACCAATCGTATTTCTAGTAGTTTGAGACGTTTTACCTATCTTTATACCTGGTAAACTTAAAAGTGGATGGTTTGCACTTTCTTTATAGGATGCTATTGTCGGAGGGTCATTTCCTCTCCATATAGTAAAGTAAATATTAGGCTTAACAGTGGCTCCACCACCATCCCACCTTGCTGTCCCACTTTTACTATTTGTATTATTATATGTTGGGGCAAAGACGCCTGCTAAACCTATTAGCTTTTCTTTCAATTTGTTAGTATACTCTATTATATAATTATAATTTTTATCAATCGGGGTTGTTCTATTATAATAAATGGTTGTGCTTGATGGAGTTCCATCAGGTAATACAATTGGTACAGTATGCCCATGACTTCCAGCTGTTGGATAAGTAAATCTAAATTCTGTCAAATTACCTATGCTAGTCAAATCAAATGCTTTTGTCACCATCTTTTGTGTGAGTTTAAGGTCTCCACTTAATGATACATTATTATTCTGTGGTTGCTTTCTAAATCTGACGTATAGAACATTTGAGCTATTGGGGTCAATAGTTATATTATTTGCAGAAGTTCCGCTTGATATTGTTGGTAAAGATGCTACAATGGCATTCCAAGTGACGTTCTTATCCAGAGGGTTTAAAAGCACACTCGATACTTTCCACTCTAATAAAGTTGTGCCTGTTGGAACCGTAACGTTAACTTTATTACCACTAATAGAAGGCTGTACAACAGAGACTGATTCTGTATTACCATGTTCATCTTCAATTATATTTACTTGCTGGGGCCCTAATTTAGCTGGTTCTACGAATAATACTACAGCTGCTCTATTATTATCTTTATCTGCATAATAAGCATTGGCGTCGGCATTTGTCAGAGAAAATTCGACTTTATCAAAATTTGAGTTGATATTCTTAAACTTGACCTTGGTGTTTCCTAAATCTATAACTGATTTATCATAATTTGCATTCGCCTTCTCTATAAACTCCCGCAAACTTATGTAGGCTGGTTTTATTGTCGCTTTCTTAACTTTTGAAGTTTTAGTTATTCCATTCTTAGTTGTAGTTACCTTATTTTCTACGCTTAAGATTTTATTATAATTCGGTACTACAACCCCATAATCTCTATCTATATCAAGTACTATTGTCTCACCATCTTCTGTCCTAGTAGCTACCACTAAGTCTAATGGTATACCTTTATCATATAAAGTTATTGTTACACCTGCATAACCAGCAACATCTATTGTATTGTTTTGTCTATCTTCCTTTATACTTGCACTACTGCTTATACCTGCATCCATCAAAGCTAACATCGTTGCTGTCTCAACAGTTGCATTAAATATACTTTCTGCCGTTTTAATTCCATCTGGCTCTGCTGTAAACATCTGTTCTGAGTAGAATATACCTTTTTGTATGCCAAGCTTTTCATTGAAAAGTCTCGCTCCAGTTGAACTGAATATATCTTCAGATGATACTACTTTTCCTGATTTATCTATTAAATCTCTCTTAGTATGCCCCGTTCTAAGCCATTCTACTATTACTGCAAACATTCTTGCTATGGCTTGCTCATTTATTCTTATACTTCTGTAAGAATTTGTCGCTGCGTCATATTCACCATAAATACTATTTGAATTATTTTCAACTACAGCTATCTCATATTTTGATGCCCTGTCTAAAATACCACTTCTATCATTAAGAGGTAGATTAAGATTCCATTTAGAAAGTAGATCCTGAGCAACTACCCTTGTATTAGTATTATTTACACTAAGAGTTCTCGTTAAACTTGCTAAGTCTTTTGTATACTCATTAACTATTTGCTTCAATAAATCTTTTTGTACATTTGGTAATTTCGCGTCCAGTATTATTGTTGTATAACCTATTAAACCTAGTTCTTTGTTGTTTATTTTGTTTTTTAAATTTCCATCTATGCCTATTTGGTCTAAAAGTGCCTTCTTATTATCTATTGGGTCTAAAGAATAATAGGTGTCATTTATTTTGTATGCACCTTTCCCAGTAGCTAATACCATCGGGTCTTTATTTTTAAGCCACTTTAAATATTCATTTTCTAGTCCTTTTTTATTAACAAGATCCATTAAACTTAATAATATGAATCTTCTATAATCTATTGCTGTATACTTTATTATGTTTTTTAAATCTGCGTCTGATACATCTTGTAAATCATGTAATTCTCTGATTTCGTTAAATATTTTTTCAGGCATATTATTGAATAATGTATATAAAATTATGTCATTGGAGAATTCAGGGTCATAATCATAGATATCCTTGAAAATTTCTCTAGCTTTTTCTAATGTTTCTTTGTCTCCGCCCTGTGCGTAATATAGCTCTAAGGCTTTATCTTCTGATAGGTTATTTCTATTCATAAAATCTGTAAAATCTGCATAAATATCAAATAACTTGCCTATGTAACCACTAGTAAAATTGCTGGTGTCTATAAAATCTATTGTTGCTGTCGTTCCATCATTTAAGAAGCCTGAACTAACTACTCCATATTTCGCTTCTACATATTTGAAAGGAGCAAAAGGAACTGAAAGGTAGAAGAGTTGAACAGCGCCAGAGGCATTGTAACCTCTGTGCCACATGATGCCTGTTCCCCAAGTATTATATGTTGGAGGTTGAA
>LFRM01356521.1_pt1 | contig 10662 bp, 12 predicted proteins | sample 618341 | NCBI WGS metagenome assembly LFRM01 (sample SAMN03654438, study PRJNA283298) | anaerobic digester metagenome | isolation source: pool of bioreactors CSTR01a, CSTR02a, and CSTR03a thermophilic anaerobic... | place: Denmark: Kgs. Lyngby | collected 2014-05-21 | reverse complement strand
TTATCGGATAGTTCTTCTTGAACCGATAAATTGCCAGTTTTCTCCAAATACTTAAATTCTTCTTCTGCAGTAATTGGGTATTGATATGTACCTGTTGGGGTTATCTTTATAATTCTATCAGTAAGTAAGAATTCACCATCAGGATTAACTAGTCGTGCAAAATTAGGATTTGGTATTAAGGTATCATATCCCAATGTTTCATAATAGCTTCCATTTTCCCCACTGCGTGTTTTGTATTCAAATGAGGCTTCGTCCATTAAACTAATAAAATTTGGATTAGAAGCTCTTGTTTGTAAAAAATCTCCTCTTTCTATACACTCTGCTAGATAGCTATCATTTATTAGATTTAATCTTGGAAATCCTTCTACCTTTTTATTGATAGTTGTTTCGGGATTCAATAAATCATTATTAATCGAATCATTACATCCTATAAATGCTANNAAATGCTATAGTAGTAAGAAGAACAAATAAATAAAATTTTTTCATAGTTGTTGGTTTGTTTTATTTTAAAATATTTACATCTTTTACTTTAAATAACAAATTTATTATCGCCAGGTATTATTTGTATTTTTTTCCAAAGATATAATATATATTCATAATATAGTCGTTTTTTGAATAAATATTTCAATAAAAATTAAATATATTTTTTATCAACTCAAGTACCATTAGGTGACAACATAGAACGCTGACATTTCGATTTTTCAAAATGGTTACGGTCAGGCGTCTGAAGGTCTTGAGAGTTAATAAAATCTTAATATTTATACCAATAAGATCAGCCCCTAGTATTTCTATTCTTGATGTGCTAAAGCGAATATACTAACCAAAATTTATTTTGCAAGTAGTCTATGTCATGACAAAGACACATCTTGCATTATGAATTATTCAAACCTATTTATGCTGAAAGATATAACATCGATTTGAATTTAAAATACTCTGTAGAATCTAAAAACGAGTTTTTATAAGTTTTACACGAGAAACAAAAACATTGCTCGTTTAGCGTCTTCTTTATTTAATTATTACTATATTTGTTATACAATAAACACAAAGTATATAACAAATATATAACACTTACTATCATGAAAACTGAAATAACTGAAAGAAGACAAACTGCTTTTCGACTTAGAAAAGATTTATTGGATAAATTAAAAAAGGAGGCTGCTAAAGAAAATAGAAGCGTAAATAATTATGTCGAAACATTACTCCTTGATGCTGTTTATAGAGAACCTAATGAAGAAACTTTAGCGGCCATGAAAGAAGTTGAAAGTGGCACAGATTTGGAAACGTTAGATATGGATGATTTTAAAAAGTTCATAGCATCTTTATGAAATAGAAAAAATCATCTATTAATTGCATCTTCAGTAATAACAAAGTTAGAAGCATTCAAACTTTTTGCAATTTGATTGTTTTTCTTGACTTACTATATATTAGCTTTAGATCAACTGGTTTTTACTGTTTCAATGTTACCTCATTCACTTGTTATTTGGTTACCTTGTTACTTCATTCACTTGTTACCTGGTTCACATAACACTATCATGGAACATTTAATTTTGCTGTTTTTAAATTGTACTTATATCATATCATCTTATATAAGATGATTTTTTACACAGACCACTGATGTTAAATAATGTAGTAATAATCTTGTCTAATTCACAATGCAAGATGTATCTTTGTGTACACAAAGATCTCCCTGCAAAGTGAACTTTGGTTAATGATGTTCGGAACTCACATCATAGGTTATAAGTTAGATTGAGTGGAAAAACTATATTTTAATATGGAATAATAAAATATTAAGGGTAACATTTATTGAAAAAAGAGAGATAATATATCAAATATTCTTTCTTTTAAAACAGATTAGATTTTAATTATTATAGATGAATTGCATCTATTAAATAACAAAAAAGGGTATTCTAACCTTATAATTTTAGAGTTAGCTAATGATTGATGTTTTGTATATATTTGTAAATAGATTCTGTTCAATTTTTTATAATTAGTTTTATTGTAAAAACAAACTATGAATAATTATTAGCTAACTCNNTTCAATTATGAAACAGTCTTTTCAGCTACCTAATTTTTGTCCATCTAGTACCATGGCACATAGGACAAGGAGGGAGAGTATCAGAATTATCATCAAGTCTAATTACTCCTCCACACTTTTCGCACTTGTAGTGACCCTTTCCGGGTTTCTCACCTGTTGTATACATACTTTAAAAATTATAAGATTAAATACTTGTCTAATTTTTATAATTAGACGATTACTAACGATGCTTTTTAGTAGGACCAACTTTAATTTTTTCAGTAACTGTTGTGGCTGGTCTTCTAGTAGCCTCCTTTGCAGGTACAAATTGACCTGTACGTGCATCTCTAACTCGTGTAGATGTTTTGCTCATTATATATATAAATTTAGTTCATCTATATATATGAAAGACCGTGACAACAATTTTATAATTAATGTCACGAATAATCATACTTAATTATGACAATAGAAATATGACAAAGATTAGAGCTTTGAAACCATTAACTAAAGAGCCTTTAGCAGAATTATTTCTCTCTATGGCAATGAAAGATGATAATCCTCAAGAAGCAGATAAAGCTTTTAGTGAGTTTTATTCTCAATACAAAGATTTTCTTTATACAGTTATTAAAAATGTATGTAGATCTTGGAAAATGTATGGGGATGAATTAATCGAAACAGTTTTTAATAATACTTTCTTAGCTGTTTATTTTAAAGCAGAACAGTTTATTGTGATTGAAGATATTCCTTTAGATAGACAAGACAAAAGAATAAAAGCGTGGCTTGGACAAATAGCGAAGAATGAAATGTTACAATTACTCAGAGATTTAAAAGTTGAAAAAGATAAAATAGATTATACGGATGATATTTCATTTGTAAAATACGAAGATAGTGATAGTGAGAACTATGAATCAGAGAATTATTTACTCGCAGAAAAGGCTTTAAATACTTTGAGTGAAAGAGATCGAAATATTTTAGTTACATATTTAATGTTTCAGGATGGAAATAAAAAGTTACCCAGTAATGAAATCGATAGACTCGCTGATATGTGGAGTGTTCATCCAGATAATATGCGTCAAATTAAAAAAAGGTCTTTAAAAAAAGTCGAAGAGTACATTAAGAATTTTAAAAAAAAATAACCATGTTAGATAAAAACGAAGTTTTAAAAAACGATTTTGAAGATTCTATTGAGAAATCATTAAGGTCTCTTGGTTATCTTTTCCCTTCAACTGATGATGAAGTTGAAGTTTTTGAAAGGGAAAATAAAATAGAGAATACTCCTAGTTATTTTTCCACAGCATTAGAGCTTGTTTCAAAGTCTAAACGTCTAAATATTTGCAAGAAAGTAAACATGGAAATTAATAGCTCGGCAGAAAATTTAGCGAGAGCAGCTCGTAAAGGAAATGATATTTCTGAAGATGTTCTTAAGAAGATGAAACTTGATAGAAATGCTGCGGAAAATGATGAGAAATAAGTTTGATATACCAGAGTATAAAAAAAGAGAATTATCTGATTTAGCAGAGTTTATTGCAGATGAGTATTTTAATGATTCATTTGTATGTCCGTATAAATTGGCTCAAATATATGGAATTACAATATCCTTTGAGGATTATAAAAGTGCTTTTGATGGTTTATTAGAACATTGTTCAGGTAAGTTTCATATTTATTTAAATAGTAATCAAGTAAAACATAAATATGAGCCTAGAGTAAGGTTTACACTCGCGCATGAATTAGGGCATTATATAATTGATGATCATAGGATTCCATTGAAAATGGGGTTAGCTCCTTCTCATCCTTCTTTCACTAATTTTTCATCAGATAATGAGGTCGAATTGGAAGCTGACTTTTTCGCATCAAGCTTACTTATTCCAAGTTCTCGGTTAAATAAAGATATCTATAAAAGGAAGTTTTCTTTTAATCTTATTGAAGAGCTTGCAGCAAAGTATCAGACCAGTATTACTGCTACTTTATTAAAATTTGGCTCTATTGGTAATCATCCTATTATGATAATTTGCACAGTGAACGCAAGAATAAAGTGGTTCAAATATAGTGAAGATTTTCCTTTTAAGTATATTGATGCTTTACCTGGCTTTAAAGTGCCTGAAAATACAGGAGCAGGTCAATACTTTTATCAGGACAGGTTTAAATATGAGGATAATTATGAAATCATAGATGCAGAGGACTATTTTAAATTATATAATGATTATGATTATGGGCGTAAATTTTATGAACATTGCATTTATTCAGATAAAAATAAATTTGTATTAAGTATTATATGGGAGGATTGAACAATATATAGAATGATTTTTAAAATATGAACATTGATAAATACGGTGATCTTTTAATACAACAGAAACAAAATATTTATTTTGTTATCTAACACTCAACTCAATTTTGTAACTTTGGAAAATGCAAACTAGATTAGAAATATGGAGTGATTTTGATATGTTGCCAAGTAGCTTCGCAGACTTACTTGGAGTAGAATATTCTTTTTCCGTTTCTAAAGAACATAAAAAAGAAAGAGGACAGTTTTTCACTCCGGCTGTAATTTCAAGCTTTATGGGAAATATTGCCTCTGAGCCTGGGTCTAAGAATATCAGGATTTTAGACCCAGGTTGTGGAACTGCTGTTTTGAGCTGTTCTTTAATTGAAAGATTGGTGCAATATAATCTTGAATCCATTGAACTTGTAGCGTACGAAACTGATTTTATGCTTTTTCCTTATATTGAGAAATCATTGCAAAATCTTAAAAGATGGCTCAAAGAAAAAAACATAGGATTTAAATATACTCTTTTAGTAAATGATTTTATAGAAGACATGGCAAATGCTTTAGATGAGCATGAAGAGTCTTTTGATTATATAATTTCAAATCCGCCATATTTCAAATTATCGAAAGATGACAGAAGGATAAAACTTTTTGAAAAACAAGTAAAAGGTCAACCAAATATCTACTCTTTTTTCATGGCTGTATCAGTCAATCTTCTTAAAAAAGAAGGAGAGTTTATCTTTATTGTTCCAAGAAGTTTTGCGTCTGGACAATACTTTAATTCTTTTAGAGATTATTTTTTTAGTCACATAAATCTAAATTTTGTACATCTCTTTAAATCAAGAAGTAAAACCTTTGACAGAGACAAAGTACTTCAAGAAACATTAATATTAAAAGGTTCTAAAACGATTTCAAGAAAAGTTGTAATTTCAACTTCTGAGGGATTGAAAGATTTAAAAACTCCAATAACCAAGAAGTATGATATAAGTGAAATTATTGATTTAAAGTCGAAGGCAAAAATTCTTCATCTTCCAACATCAGATTTTGAGGAGGAGGTAATGCTGCTTTTTAAGTCCTGGAAAAACAACCTAATCGATTTTGATATACAGATTTCGACAGGTCCAGTAGTTTCCTTTCGCGCAAAAGAATTTTTATTTGATACTTTTCAAAATACAACTACTTTTTTAACCCCTTTGTATTGGTTGCATAATATAACAAAGATGAAGGTTGATTGGCCTGTTTTTGCTTCTAATAAAAGCCAATATATCAATATTACAGAAACATCTTCAAAAATACTACTTCCTAATAAGAACTATGTATTTTTAAGACGATTTAGTTCTAAAGATGATAAGAGTAGACTAATTGCTGCTCCTTACTTGAGAAATCAAACTCAGATGAATTTGATCGGAGTAGAAAACAAACTTAATTATATTTATAGCCTTAAAGGAGAATTAGGAAATAATGAAGTTGTTGGTATTGCTGCATTACTTAATTCTGAAATTTTTGATACTTATTTTAGAACCTTTAATGGGAATGTAAACGTAAGTGCTACTGAAATTAGACTTATGCCCTTCCCTCCAATTGAAGAGATAAGAGAAATTGGAGATCATTTAATAAATATAAATGACTACTCAGAAAAAACGATTGATAAAACCATTAATATGTGGTTTAAACATAACTTTGAACTTGTAAATGAATAAAATTGAAGAAGCACAAATTATTTTGGAAGGTTTAGGGCTACCAAAGTCTCAACAAAACGAAATGTCTGCTATAACCTTGTTAGCTCTATGTAATATTTCAGAAACTGATAAGTGGAAGAATGCGAAAAAAATTAGCCTTGGAGTTACTAAAGGAATCATGAAGTTTAGTTATGAGGTATATGATAAACAATATGCTCCTAATACACGTGAAACATTTAGGCGTCAAGTTCTTCATCAATTTATACAAGCTAGAGTTGCAGATTATAACCCTGACGATCCAAACTTACCTGTAAATAGTCCTAAAGTTCATTATGCTATTTCTAAAGAAGCATTAGCTGTAATTAAAACATTTGAAACAAAAGAATGGGAAAATAATTCAAAGGCCTTTAGAGAATCTATAGGAAACTTGGCGAAAATATATGCAAAGAACCGAGCAGTAACAAGAGTTCCAGTTACTCTTCCTGACGGTAAAATTCTTAGTCTTTCCCCAGGTAAACACAATAAAGTTCAAGCTGCCATAATTGAGCAATTCCGACCTGAATTTGCCAAAGATAGTGAGCTAATTTATTTAGGGGATACCGAAAAAAAAGACCTGTATTTAGACGACAAAACAATGCGTTCAATTGGAATACCAATAGATCAGCATAGTAAGTTACCTGACGTAGTTCTTTATGATAGAAAAAATAATTGGTTATATTTAATCGAAGCAGTTACTTCTCACGGACCAGTTTCTCCAAAAAGATTTGAGGAATTAGAGAAATTGCTGGAAAAATGCTCTGCAGGTAAAATCTATGTTACTGCTTTTCCAACTTTTAAAGAGTTTGTAAAATGGTCAACTAAAATAGCTTGGGAGACGGAAATATGGATATGTGAGATGCCAAGTCATATGATTCATTTTAATGGAGATAAATTTATAGGGCCTAGATAAAAAAACGATAATTGATAGTTCTAAAATAATGATATTTTTTTAATCTCAGATTAATGGTAGAAAAAAGTAAAATAACTTTTGGTGCTCTGTTTAAAAAAATGGGAACATCAGCTGGTACTTACGTAGTCATTTTCACTATAATGGGAATGGCTTTTACAGCAGGTATTTACTTTAATAGTTATGTCAAAAATGTTGAGATTTTAGATATTAAAAAAGCTAATTTTTTTGAAATACAAACATTAAGTTTTGAAATAGAATCATTGAAAATTGAAAATAAGGAATTGAAAATTAAAATCACTGAATATGGACCAGAAGTTGAAAGATAAGTCAGTTAGTGATTTGCTGAATTTCATTATAAGTAAATTGAAAACCTTACAAAAAAAAGGCTCAATTGAAGACGTACAAACTCTATCTGAAGTAATAGAAGTAACAGAACAACTAAATATCGTTTTTAAAGGATTTAGAAAAGTCCTTCTTATAGCATTTAGTTCAATTGGATTGTTGTTAATTATCCTAATCTTATCAACATTATACACGGTTAAATTAGAAAATATAAATCGTGAATTAGAGTATCAAAAGACTGATTCGATACTTCAAACGATAATGGATATAAAAGAAATAAATGATACCACTACAAATACTTTATATAGATACCGCAAACGTGGAGATAAAATTATAACATATCAAGATTTAATAAATGAGACAGATAGCTTAAGTCATGAAATGGATAGTTTAAGGTTTAATATTTTTACTATGACCCAAAAGCTCAAGATGGTGAAAGACACTTATGGGATTAAGTTTCGTGAATACTATAAAGCCGAAAATAATGATAGTGCTAATTACATAACAATTGAGAGTAATAAGATAGATTCAGCCTTTAGCAAGATAGACTATACTTTTCAAAATTTGATAAATGAGAAAAACAAAATAAGCAATACGTCGGATAGTTTAAGGGCTATGAATAGTGTTATGAATCAAAAGCTTAAAATGGCAAAAAACATTTATGAAGTAGACTTCGTTGAATATTTTAAGGTTGAAAATAGTGATACTATTAACTTTATAAGGGTCGAAGGAAATAAAATTGACTCAGCTTTTAGATTGTTGAGTATATATCGAGATAGTTTATATTTTGACAAAGAAAAAGAAGCGTGGTATATAAAGTAATGAAGTATACTTTAATCAAATTGTTTCTCCCCAGTTTTTTTGAATTTTTATTATTGACTGTTTTATCTGTCACCTTTGTATCACGGGGGAGGGTACAACTCTCTCCTTACGCATATCTATTTCAAACTATCTGTTCATTCCTCCCCAAAGGTACGCTCGATTACATGGAGAGAGACCTTTGCAAGATTCGACTGTTTGAAAAAAATCAGTTATTTTTGAGTTTTCCTTTCAGCATTTTTCGTTTTGAATCCATATATTTCCAATATTGACTGTTTTATTTGTCATGAGACCTTTGCAGGATTAGGCTGTTTAAAAGAATCAGTTATTTCTGAGTTTTTCAAACAGCATTTTTCGTTTTAAATCTTTATTTTCCCATTTTCGATAGTTTTACTTGTCATTATTTATGCTGGAGAGTGATAATTCTCTCCATTCCTTGTTATTTGGTAGCTAATTGACGCACCAATCCTGGGGCTCGTTTTAAATTGTGACAAATTGCTTCAAGTACGTGCTGAGTATGCATCTTTTCGATGCCCCTATATTTTGCAATGCCTGCTTTAAACCATCGCTTTTTTCCTCCAAAAGTACGTTCAACCACATAGCGAGTTTTGCTCTTTGGTTTGCGCTCGCAGTATTCTTAATTAAACAAATTGAATTTGAATATTTACTATAAATAATTGTGCCGAATATATTTTTTATCTATATTTGCTTTATTAAGTAAACCACTTTGCTTAATAATGTACTTTACACTTTAAAAAAACGATTGAGATATGGAAGAAAGAAGATTAAATGAGAAAGAAAGTCTAGAACTTATCACTCGTATGATAAAAAATACACAGCAGAATATAGGAGTGATCAACGGAAATCAGTTTATTGTATGGGGTGTATCTATTTTAGCTGTTTCTCTTGTTTTTGTAGTGTTAGATATTACAGTTACTAATATTCTAATAAATTATGTATGGTTCCTTATACCTGTATTTGGTTTCACCTGGAGCAAAGTTCTAAACAAACACGAAAAGGTATTTACACACATGGATAAATTATTGAAATTGACATGGGGAGTTTGTGGAGTATTTTGTATTCTAACACCAATAATTTTAATTTTGATAAACTACTTTGCAAATGATTTTATGATTTTTAGTGCTGGCTCTGTTTTTAGAATTATTCCAATTGTTGAAATCATTATAGTATCGTTAGGTATATCTGTTTCAGGTGTAATCCTAAACTCAAAATACATTATTTATGCTGGCATTGTGGGTTTAGCAATTTCATTTTTCACCCTCTTTCGTATTCCCTACATTGTACCAATAACATATGCTCTATGGTCTTTAACTTGCCTCATTATCCCAGGAGCGATATTAAACTATAAAACGAAATGGTGTTAAAAAAACTAGACCCCTTGCTTCACTCTGAATTAAGGCTAGCAATAATGTCTGTTCTTTTGAGTGTGGCAGAAGCAGATTTTATATATCTGCAAGAAATTTGTAGTGCAACAGCTGGTAATCTTAGCGTTCAACTTAACAAACTACACAAAGCGAATTATATAGTAATCAAAAAAGATTTTGTAGCTAATCGTCCGCGTACTACTTGTAGTATAACAAAACAAGGAAAAATAGCTTTTAAACAATATATTGAAGATATAAAAAGCTATTTACACCTATAATATTTTCAAATCATGTATAACAATTTTAAATTTAAAAAAAATGAAAACTTTAATTTTTGCACTAATTGCTTTAATGGCAATTACAACCCCAACTACAGCGAATTCTAATTTAACTGAAGTAGCTGAAAATAATGATGTTATAAACCTGTGTGACATTCAAGAGAAGATTATCGATGCGTTTATGAGTTCATTTGCAGATCAAAATGACTCTAAAATAACTTCTATTATTGAGGATTTGTCTTCCTCATATGAAAGCAATAAAAACTCCCTGTTTTTGTACTGGAAGGGGTATGCCCTATATTATAACAGCATTTTTTATCTGAAAAATTCGAATAAAACTAATTCCAAAACTACACTGATGAATGGAATAAAGGCATTGAAATTAATTAAAAAGAAAAGTTCAGAAGATTATGCATTATTATCAATGCTTGAAAGCTTCTCTTGTCAATTCCTTGTATTTCCAGAAGTGATTAAAGCATCAAAAGATGCTACTACTTATATTGAGCGCGCAATAGATCTTGATGAAAATAATCTAAGAGCATATTACGTATTAGCGAATAACGACTATTATACTCCAGAGAATTATGGAGGTGGTAAAAATGTAGAAAAATATGCCTTAAAAGCTATTTCGCTTCCAGCTCAGAAAGTTGATAATCCATATTTGCCATCATGGGGAAGACAAGAAAGCTACGAACTACTTACAAATTACTATATAAAACAAAAAGATATAGAAAATGCGAAGAAATATGTAAAGCTAGGTTTGATTGAATACCCTGATAGCTTTGTCCTGAAATCTAATAAGTCAAAGCTATCTCTATAAGATAGCTTTCGCCCATTCATTTAACAACCACATCGTTATGAGAAAGATTATTTTATTGATAATTTCAACGCTTGCATTATCTACAATAGCTAGAGGTCAAAATATTACAGGTA
>LFRM01199108.1_pt2 | contig 10664 bp, 8 predicted proteins | sample 618341 | NCBI WGS metagenome assembly LFRM01 (sample SAMN03654438, study PRJNA283298) | anaerobic digester metagenome | isolation source: pool of bioreactors CSTR01a, CSTR02a, and CSTR03a thermophilic anaerobic... | place: Denmark: Kgs. Lyngby | collected 2014-05-21 | reverse complement strand
TCTCAAAGTTTAGAACCTGTAACATATAAAGGCACTTTAATGATAAAAGTAAATAATGGTAATTGGATAGAATTAGAGGTTGTAATTTAGTGAAAAATACTTTAAGAAAAATAGTTATAATTGGATTGTCACTTTTAATGCTTTTAAGTTTGCTCGGTCAGTTTTTAGTTTCTGCTGAAGAATTGGAGCAAGAAGACGGAAATGAAATCTTAGAGATTAATACTTTAAATACAGAAGTAAATGAAGATGAAACTATTATAGAAAATGAAGAGGAAAAGCCAACGACTGATATTGGTAAAACACATGCTAATTTGCACAAACCAGATGTTACTTGTGATGAATTTGAACTAGTCACAATTGCAAAGGATGGTATATTTACTGTTCAAGCTTGCTATAGTGACTTTACTAGTGCTATTAGTGCAATGAATAATCACAAAGATTCCTCAGCTGCACTAAGACATAAAAATTCAAATAGTCCAATGAAATTTATTGCCGCCAAAAGAGCGATTTTAAATCCAGTACCACATCGTGTAAATGGTAGTGCAACAATGTCAATTGCAAATACAAATGCAAAAACTTATATATCAAGAAGTTATGAAATGGCATATTTTTCAACTGATAGCTATAATACTAGTAGTGGACTTGGAAATGTTAGCTTGGGAACAACTGGGTTTTTAGGAACTGCACAATTGAAACAACTAGATATTATTCCAATGGTTTATGTTGAAAATAAAATTATGATTGAACTTGGTGGCTCTACTGCAAAAAATGTTAGTCCATCAATAAAAAATACAAGGTTAAATGCAGCACCTGCACAATCTTTTTATACAATTAGTCAATCAACATCTGGTAAAGTTATATCATTTACAGCTGAACATTTACATAGAAGAGAAAATGAACCTTACAGAGTGGACTACTTAGCAAACATGACGCTTGGTCCAGCTGATCAAAGTTGGATGAAAGAGGGCAGATATTATAGTTGGGATGGAATTAATTTTTACTCGGATCGTGACTATAAAACATTTGCAGGGACCTATTATAACTATTATCAGTTTTTGCCACTTAGAAGTAAAACAAAATTGAGTGCAAATGATTTGGATAGTTTTTTAGCAAACCGAATTAAGACTACTTCAGCAATGAGTGGTTTAGGTGCAAGTTATTTAGAGTATGGTTTGGAATATGGATTTAATCCTCTATTAGTTTTTGCACTATCTTCACATGAATCAGCGTGGGGAACAAGTAACATTGCCAAAACCAAATTTAACTTTTTTGGATGGAACGCTACTGATTCAAACCCAGGTGCAGCTTCACAATTTGAAACCCCAGATTTAGCTGTTAAAGATTATATGGGGATTAAATTAAGAGGTTATTTAGATGTTACCTTTGCTGATGGCTATTATAAAAAAGACTTTAGATATCAAGGTGGTCACCTTGGTAATCGCGGAAGTGGCTTGAATCTAAAATACGCTTCAGATCCATATTGGGGAATGAAAATCGCTGCCATAGCTTACCAGATTGACTTAGCAGCAGGTTTAAAAGATTATAAAGCCTATACACTAGGACTTGTTAGTGATGGTAATGAATATGTAGCAAAAAGTTTAAATGTCACTAACACCAATGAAAATACAGGTGCAAATAGATATGAAAATTATTATAATTTTAAGAGTTCAACTGGATACATGCCAACTATTACGACTACAATAATTGATACTTATGAAAAACATTATAAAACACAAACATTTGCAGCAATAGATAATAATTCTAACATTATAGATATTGACAGCAAAACAGCCGCATTTCCTTATAATTGGGAGAAAAGTGTCGGTTTTATTAAAAAAGGTAAAGTTGAAATAGTTTCTGAACGTGTTGCAACAGAGATTTTGAGACTTGGTGGCAAAAATCGCCAAGGTACAGCTGTTTTAGCAAGTCAAAGTGTCTACAATACAGCTAATGCTGTAGTTTTATCTGGTTCAGGTGGCGATGTTGATGCTTTAACTGGCACACTACTTGCTGCTGAAAAAGATGCACCATTACTTATTACCCACAAAGATCATTTAACAGACACTACAAAGGCTGAAATTATTAGGTTACAAGCAAGTACTGTTTATATTTTAGGTGGCACAAACGCTATCTCACAAGCTGTTGAAGATGAAATTAATTTAATGGGTTTACAAGTGGAGCGTTTCCAAGGTACAAGTAGATATGATACTGCAGTAAAGGTTGCTAAATATGTAAAGCCTAGCGGAAGTGACCATGCCTTTTTAGTCGTAGGTATTACAGCTAAAAAAAATGATGCCCTTGCAGATGCACTAGCTATTGGTCCAGTTTCTGCCAAATTAAAAAGTCCTGTTTTACTAGCAAGTCTAAAAGGCTTACCACAAGAAACAAGTGAGGCTATTGCCAATTTAAACGTTAGAAACATTACTATCGTTGGTGGAACTGCTGCTATAAGTAGTGAAATTGAACAAGAGTTAAAAGATCTAGGTATCAATATTGAGCGCGTTTTTGGTAAAAGTCGTGAAGAAACGGCAATTAAAATTGCGGATAGATACTTTGACAATACTAATCTTGCAATAATAGCTAATGGAAGAAGATCAGCAGATGCACTAGTTGGAGGCTATCTTGGTGGTTATAAAGATGCACCAATCTTATTAGCACACAATACAGGATTAAGCCAAGCCACAAAAGATTATTTACAAAAAAGGTTTTATAATAGTATAGTTTTAGGTGGTGAAGCTGTAGTCTCTGCTAAAACATTGGCAGAAGTAAAAAAATTGGTAAATATTAACTAATAAACAATCTTAAAAATACAAGAAAAATAATGTAAACTGAACTTTAAAACTTGATTATTCAAGCTTAAAGTTCAGTTTTTAATTTTAGGATTACAGCAAAATATTGTATATATTAGTGTAAGGGGGCTAATATGAAAAAATTCATCTTAATAATTATCTTTTCTACAGTTTTTTTAGTTGGTGATATTACAAATATTAATGCTATTAGTAAAAAAGATATGCCTTATGAAATTAATTCAATAGTTATGGATTCAAGAAGAAAAAGACTTGTCATAAATGGCTGGGGTTTTATTAGTAATGCACAAAACTATAAAAATGCTAGTACTCACGAATATAATCTTATCTTACAATCAAATAATGAGCAACTTGTAATAAAAGGTACAACTAAAAATGTCAATCATACTAATACAATGGAGTATTTTGGTTCACCATGGTGTAATGATCAAGATTTTTATAAAGAGGTACATCAGTGCAATAATAGCTATGCAAATATCGGATTTACTTTTTATGTAATGCTTAGTGATTTAAAAATGGGTCAAGATTATAAAGCCAGTTTAAACATAATAGCCAAAACAGCAAATTCTTCTAAAACAATTCCAATCCACTTTCTAATAAAAGAGCATTTAATACTAGAGAATAATAAAGTTAATTACATCATTGATTCAAAATTAAATGATATTTCATTAAAAGTTGCGACTGATTATGTTGTAGTAAAAGATGCAGCAGGCAAAGCTGGTAGTATATTAGAAACAAAACTTAATTGCTCAAATACAAATGTACTTTATTTTAAAAAACACGAGAGTTTTTACAATATTTTTGATATTAAATTTCTTGATAACATTACATATTATAAATTAGGGGCTAAAGAAATAGGCTGTTTTGCAAATTATCCTTTTGTTGGAGAGGGGAGTGACCTTTATCCAGTTTGGATAGCTTCAAATTTTGTAGATTACAAAGGTGAACAATTAACGATAAAAGTACGTGTAGATAATAAGTTTCCAGAAATATTTGTAAAAAATGATATTGTTGTGTATGTAGATGACAAAGTTGATTTTTTATTAGGGGTAAGTGCCTATGATTTTGAAGATGGTGATCTATCTCATAAATTACAAATTATTAGTAATGATTTTAAAAATGAAGCTGGTCATTACAAAATAAGATATTTAGTTGTAGATTCACAAGGTTTTGAAACTAGTGCTACAAGATCAATTACTGTATTAAATAAAAATTATCCACCTATAATAAATGCCAGTGATGTAGAAGTTAAGCAGTTTACATTTTATGATCCATATTTCAATGTAACAGCATATGATCAAGATATGACAAATATTACACATCTTTTAAAAACAATGAATACAATTGATACAAGTATCGTTTCAAAACAAGCTCAATGTTACGAAGTTACTGATTTTTATAATTTAACTACTAGCAAATGTATCACAGTAAATGTTGTTAGAGCTAAAAGTAATTTCAGATTTATTTCAATTCATTCATTATTTTACAAAGAAGAAATACCAAAAATATGGATTGATAAATTAGGTAGGTTAAATAGTCAGATTACTAATGAAATAGCATATAGTAAAAAAACCATCTCGAAATAGAGGTGGTTTCTAAGTATAATATAACTTCGCATAATGTATATTATGTAATATTTATAAAGTAAACTGTTTAAAGTAATTTATGATATGTTATTAATCTAGCATATCTAAAAGTGAAATCCCGTATTCTGGAGCCTCTACAGCGAAATTATCAGCAATAGTTGCACCTATGTTGGCAAAAGTATCTCCTACAGGTAAGATTCCAGAACCTTTTAGACTTGGTGAATATGCAATAAATGGTATCATTTCACGTGTATGATCTGTCCCTGGTGCAGTTGGATCATTACCATGGTCAGCTGTAATAATTAGTAAATCATCATCTTTTAACTGTTTTAATAAAACACCTAGATTTTTATCAAATTTTTCTAATTCTTTAGCATAGCCAACTGGATTTCTTCTATGTCCCCAAAGTGCATCAAAGTCTACTAAATTTGCAAATAACAAACCTTTAAAATCTCGTTTCGTGATTTCTAATACTTGTTCCATTGAATGAACACTTGATTGTGATAAGTTTGATTCAGTTAAACCTTTTGAATTAAAGATATCATATATCTTACCAACACTAATTACTTCTAAGTTATTTTCCTTTAAGCTTTCCAATACCGTTTTACCATAAGGATCTAAAGCATAGTCATGGCGGTTTGGTGTACGTTTAAAGTTGTCTGCAGCATCTCCAATAAATGGTCTTGCAATTACTCTACCAAGCTTCCAATCGCCCTCTAAAGTCATTTCTCTCGCGATTTCACATACTCTATACAACTCTTGTAGACCAAAATGTTCTTCATGAGCAGCAATTTGAATAACTGAATCTGCAGAAGTATAAACAATCATTGCTTTAGTTTTAACGTGTTCTTCACCTAATTCAACTAATATTTCTGTTCCACTAGAAGCTTTATTACCAATAATTTTATGACCTGATCTCTTTTCCAATTCACTAATTAGTTCATCTGGAAAACCAGTATCAGTAAAAGTGTTAAATGGTGAGTCTATATACAAGCCCATAATTTCCCAATGGCCAGTCATAGTGTCTTTACCGACACTTTTTTCATTTAATTTTGTATAATATGCTAAAGGATTTGCAACAGGTTTTACTCCCATAACGTCATGCAAATTACCTAATCCTAATTTTTCTAAGTTTGGTAAATTAACTCCACCAACGGCACGTGCTGTATTTCCAAGTGTATCAGAACCAACATCTCCATATTTATCAGCATCAGCCATTGCGCCAACACCAACTGAATCTAAAACAATTGTAATTATTCTTTTATATTTTTCCATAAATTATATCTCCTTTAGTATATTATAACAAATAAGTGTTATTTATTCAGTTTTTCCCCTTGGAAAGTATTTATCATAATCTGTTTTTAAGCGTTTATTTTGTAAGTGTAAATAGATTTGTGTTGTCGCTATGTCACTATGTCCTAACAACTCTTGAACATAACGCAAATCAGCACCACCATCTAAAAGATGTGTTGCATATGTATGTCTAAAGGAATGTGGTGAATATTCACTTGTGATATTATTCACTTGAATGATTTCTTTTAGCTTAATCCAAACATACTGCCTTGATAATTTGTTGCCTAAACTATTTATAAAGATATAATTTAAGTTGTATTTATTATATTTACCTCTATAATTAAAATAATTTATAAGTTTTTCTATGGCAACATCAGAGATTGGAACAATACGCTCCTTGCTCCCCTTACCTTTTACTTTAATTATTTTATTTTCAAAACTTATATCATTAATTTTTAAATTAGTTAGCTCACTTACTCGCAAACCGCAAGAATAAAGCAATTCATAAATTGCATTATGATAAACGTCATTTGGCTCATTTGTAAAACTATTAAATATAGTCTTAAGATCTTGCTCATTAATTAGTGTTGGTAAATAGTGTTGATTCTTTTTTATTTTTATTTTAATAGTTGGGTTTTTAATGTCGACATAATGACTTGAAATAAAACTGTGAAAGTTTCGAATCACTGATAAAGCATGACTAATTGTTGCTGAAGCACAATCTGCACTAATTTCTTCAACATAGTCAATAACAATGCTATGATCTATCATATTTAAATCTATAATATTTAAACTATTTAAAAATTCAAAGTACTTATCAAGCTGATTTTTATAGCTAGAGATTGTGGTAAGTGCTAATTGTTGATTTATGGCGATTTCATGTATATAAATATCATAGGCTTCTGTCTTGTCCATTATTTTGACCTACAGTTCTAGTTTGAGTTGCGTTATTGAATCTTCATATAACTTTAAATTACCACAAGCAATGCCAACAAGTCTAACTGAATCATCAATATTCTCATTGTCATATAACAATAAAGCTTCTTCATATATCTCATCTGATTCACTTAAGTCATAGTCTAAAGTCTTGCTTCGCGTAATTGTTACAAAATCACTTGTTCTAATTGTCACAGTAATATTGTTTGACACTAAATCTTCTTTATTTAATCTTCTAGCGACACTTTTAGCTAAAGTTAGAAATTTTTGAGAAATAATGTCATAATCAGTAACTGCTTCTATAAACGTTGAAGAGTTTCCAATTGATTTAATTGATTCATCTAGGCTAATTTTGTCGTTACCGATTCCTTGAATTTTATCTAAAGTTGCATCAGTATTTTTTCCTAATATACTTTTGATAGTTGTATATTTATTTTCTTTCAATAAATCGCCAATATTTTTAATCCCGTTCTCTTTTAAAATTGGAGAAGTTTTAATACCAATACCATGCATATTTGCAATGTCTATTGGAAATATTTTGTTTACAATTTCACTTTCTCTAATAATTGTTACACCCATAGGTTTGTGCATGTCTGAGGCCATCTTAGCTAAAAAACGATTAATTGAAACGCCTATTGAACACTTAAGCTGGTATAGTTCGTACAACTTATCTCTAATCTCAATTGCTAAATCAAGTGGTTTTTCATAATTTTTTATTTCATTTGTTAAATCAAGGTAGCACTCATCTATACTAACCTGTTCAACTTGATCAGTATATGTTTTTAAAAAGTCTACAAACTTATTAGAAAGTTCACTATAATAACTATGCTCTCCAACGACAACTATTAAATCTGGACATAATTTTAAGGCTTCACTAACATTCATAGCACTTTTTACACCAAATTCTCTTGCTTCATAGGTAGCAGTAGTTATAATACCCCTTCTACGCTTACCGGCTATGGCAACAGGTTTTCCTTTCAACTCTGGATTTCTAATCTGTTCAGCTACAGCATAAAAAGCATTTAAATCAATATGAAAAATATATTTATCCATTTATCCCTTTCACTAAACTTTGTGACTTTGAAAAAAGTTCTTTGGCAGCATTTATGCTTGCCTCACTCATTAGTCCCGTTGACATAACAGCAAGTTTTTCAACTTTTTCTTTTTCATCCATCATTTTAACACTAGTATTAGTGAAAAATCCATCAGAATTCTTTTCAACGTGGAAATGGTAATCACTACAAGCGGCAACTTGGGCTAAATGAGTCACCGCAAACACTTGTGAGGTTTTAGATAATGAGTGCATTTTTACACCTATTGCTGTAGCAATAGCACCACTTACGCCAGAGTCAATTTCATCAAAAATAACTGTCGAAATACCAAATAATTCACTAAAGATTACTTTTAATCCAAGCATTAAGCGTGATAATTCACCACCTGAAGCAACTTTAATTAAAGGTTGTAAACTTGAACCTTTATTCATTGCAACTAGAAATTCGACATCATCAAAACCATCTTTTGAGACTGGTTTTTCTACAAGATCTATTTTAAATTGGGCATCAATTAAGTGTAAGTCTTGCAAGTTTTTAATTACTTGCTTTTCCAATTCATCAATACTTTTTTGACGAGATAATCTTAATTTTAAAGCAGCTTTGTCAAGAAGGTTTGCTTTTTCTTTTAATTCTTTTTCAAGCTTGCTTAAAATTACTTCTTTGAATTCAAATTTTTCAACTTTTGTTTTCATTAAAGCCAATCTTTCACTAGCTGTTTCAACACTACCACCATACTTTTTTAGCAAATGATTTATTTCATACAAGCGGGCCTCAATATTGTTTAATTCAAACTCATCAAATTCCAAGCTTGATAAAAGTGACGCAATTTCATGTGAAACATCTACAACCTCAAAATAGCTAGTATCCATTCTACTAGCAATATCTTTATAATCATCGTAATCATCTAGTCTAAGTAGGCCTTCTTTTGCTTCATACATTGATTCAATGATGCCTTTGTTGTTTGTAAGTAAGCTATTAGCCAATGACAAATTATTAAAAATGTCTTCAAAGTTATTGATTTCCTTTAATCTCAATGATAACTTTTCAATTTCTTCATTTGTAGCATTAACTTTTTCTATTTCCATAATTTGAGATTTTGTAAACTCGATTTCATCTTCGTTAAAGACGGAATCATTTAATTGTTTGATTTCACTTTTAACACTACTATATTGCTTAAATGCCATATTAACATCATTTACAAGATCTTCATGATTGGCGAAGCTATCTAAAAGATTAATGTGTATATTTTTGTTTAAGAGGTATTGGGTATCTCTTTGACTATGAATGTCTAACTCATTAGCGAAGACATCTTTTATAAAACCAAGAGTTACACTTCTTTGGTTAATTCTAGAAATACTGCGACCATCTGGCATAATCTCTCTTGAAACAATAAAAGGTGCTTCAAAATCGATACCACTGTTTTTTAAAAGGTTTAAAGTTTTAGTGTTTGTAAAATTAAATTGTCCTTCGATAAAAGTGTTTTTATCTGTGTCTTTATTTATACTTACATTTAAACGTTCCCCTGTTAAATAACCTAAAGCATCAATGATTAATGATTTACCAGCTCCAGTATCTCCAGTAAGACTGCTAAAGCCACTGTTAAAAGATAGATTTTGTTTATCAAATAATACATAATTTTCAATATATAAGTTGATTAACATAAATTACTCCTTTTCATTTTCATTTCTAATAGTGTTTAATACATAGTTTAAATCTAAATTATAGTGCTTTCGCAAGCTTTGAACAGATCCATGCTGGATAAATTCATCATTTATACCAAATCTTGTTAAAGAAACACTAATATTATGATCGCTATAGTAAGTTGTTATTAAACTAGATAAACCACCATTAAGCATTTCATTTTCATAAGTGTAAATAGCAACATTTAGTAATGCTAAATATTTTAGCATTTCTGTATCTAATGGTTTGATAAATCTAGCATTAATGACTGCATAATTTAAATTATTTACGGTAATTCTACTTACAAATTTATCGACATCAGGTCCATAAGTAATAATTATTGCCTCAATCTTTTCTGGCCAATACACCTTAGTCCAAGATGCTATTTCAATTGTTTCAAATTTATCATTAGCTTTGTAATAAGCACTGCCCCGAGGATATCTAATCGCTACTGGTTGTTTGTATAAAAATGCGCTAAATAAAAGATTTTGCGTTTCTACCATATCTTTACCTTGAACAATCATCATATTTGGAATATTTGCTAACAAACTAATATCAAAGACACCTTGATGAGTGTCACCATCCGCCCCAACTATGCCGGCCCGATCAACTCCAATAACTACAGGTAAATTCATTCTTGCTATATCATGATTTATTTGATCATAACTTCTTTGTAAAAAGGTTGAATATAGTGCTAAAAATGGCTTTTTGCCAGCAACTGCTAAACCTGCTGCTAAAGTAGTAGCATGCTCTTCGGCAATACCTGTGTCAAAGGTTCGATTTGGAAAATGCTTTTCAAAAACATCGATTTTACTACCAGTCATCATGGCTGGTGTAATTGCTACAATATCTTTATCATTGTAGGCAAGTGAAGTGAGTGTCCTTGTAATTATTTCTGACCAAGAATAGTGATCATTTTCTAATTTAGACAACATTTCACCTGTTTTAGGGTCAAATTGACCCACCCCATGCCAGTCTCCTGAATTATCTTGTTCACAAAATTTATTGCCCTTACCTTTTTTAGTCAAAATATGCAATATAATTGGACCATTATGCGTTTTTGCAAACTTTAAAACACTTATTAAACTCTTTAAATTATGCCCGTCAATTGGGCCAAAATATTCCAAACCAAAGTCAGCAAAAATTGTATTATCAATAACATTTCTTTTTACTGTGTCTCTTATACCTTTTAATGATGACAAAACCACACCACCAACTTTATTTTTGGAAAGTGTATCACTTATATCTTTTTTAGCAACATTGTATGGCTTGCTAGATCTTAATTTATTGAAATTTGTCGAAATACCACC
>LFRM01329086.1_pt2 | contig 10665 bp, 17 predicted proteins | sample 618341 | NCBI WGS metagenome assembly LFRM01 (sample SAMN03654438, study PRJNA283298) | anaerobic digester metagenome | isolation source: pool of bioreactors CSTR01a, CSTR02a, and CSTR03a thermophilic anaerobic... | place: Denmark: Kgs. Lyngby | collected 2014-05-21 | reverse complement strand
TCGCTCTCGTCAAGCGGGGGGCGAAACGACTTTTGGTTGATCGCGAGGAGGATGTGCGTGACCTCCTCGACGCTCATGCTCCCCATGCCGAGGTACCGACCCGCGAGGCGAGTCATCTCCACATTGCGCCTGCCCTGTTCCACACCGCTGAGCGTCTCGTGAAGCCAATCCCCGCGCGCTTGCCGCGCGCCCGGGTCCATACCCGCCACGTACGCATCGACCGCTACCTGTGCGCCGCTCTTTTCGCTATCGCGAAGCAAGTCCAGAAGCCAGTCAGGCGCATCCGCCAACGGGTAGTCAAACGGGTCGCGGACCCAGTAGTATGACTCGTTGCCATCCGGCCCGAGCGACGGCGGTGCGACCACGTAGCCACCGTCACCACGCACGTCCACATTCGGCAGCAGCCCCGCGCGGTTTGGAACCGGGAACCCTGGATGCCGGAAGTAGTGATGCCAGCCGTGGGGCGTACGCGCCCGCACGGTGTCGGGTATATCGCGGTACTTCAGCGAATGGGCGCCCTGATCCCCGTCCTGATCAAGCACGATGATGCCGCTCACGGCGCCACAGACAACGCCAATGTTCATTGCTGGTTCACTGTCAAGCCAGCGCTCGACGTCGTCGATCAGCGGTGGCGTGGTTTGAAACGGGATCCAGGTCGGTCTGCCGTCTTCCCCTACTGGAAGCAACCTTCCCAACGGGGTTTTAGCCCTGGGCTTAATGGGTAGAAGTGACCACCCAAGGTTCAAGTATGCACGCGCCTCTTCGTGCATGCTCAACTCCTATCTGCCGGGGCGGAGGGCCTGGTCCCCCGCCGCCCCGGCGCTCGTGTATTAGATGTCGTCGTCCTCACTCAGAACATCGTCGGGGAACTCGGGGAACGGCGACTCATCATCCATTGTGCCGCCGACGTTCACCGCCCCGCCGCCCGAAGGCGGCGTGTAAGCCGTGGTAGAAAGGAGCGACTGCAACGCCTTGCTGTAAGCACGCACCTTTCCCCGGTCCTCGGCGGTCAGGTCAGCCACGCGATCGAAGGTGATCTGGCTGTAGGCGATGCCGGCGGCGCTCTTGGCCTCGGTGAGGCCGAGCCTCACGACAACCCCGGTGATGGAGCGCATGCTCTTAGTAAGCCGCGCGCAGAACATGCGGAACGCCCGCAACGACGTGGGCGGCACATTGATGACGGTGGGCAGCACACTGTCCTTCGTCAACAAGTAAAGCCGCACCCGTTCCTTGCACGCCTTCCCCTTCGTCGGCCTTCCCGCCTGGTCCGTTCCCGTGCCCCAAGCGTTCTTCGGACAGTCGCGGCAGAAGCCGCCCGGGTTGCCGACGCCCTTCACGCCGTCTTCGCTGGCGCAGTCTGGCGGCGTGCCGGTGCCGGTGTAGTTCTCCTTGTAGTACGAACGCAGCGTCTGCTGCGCCACGATGATGCCAACCAGTTCGGGCACCGCCGTCGGCTTGCCGTCCTCGTCGAGGACCTTCCAAGCCAAACCGCCCCCCGCAGGCACCTTCGCCACGTCCAGGTCACTTAAGGTGATCCCGCCGCCGAGGTTCTCGGCCATGATGTCTTCGATGGTCACGCCCTCGTCCATGCGCAGGATCGCGAACTCCTGATCAACCTTCGCTACCGCTGTCTCTTTCGACATTGTTCCTTCTCCCTTCTTCGCTTCAACACGCCCCCCGGCGCCGGTTGCCCCAAGGGGGCGTGTGTTCACCCTTGTTCCACAAGCGAATGCTAGAGTCCTGCCTGCTTTGCCCCCACCTCTACCTCACAGACGCGCAGGAGGTCACGGTAGTGACCGTGCCACAGGCGGGCGCGCTCAAGCGCGAGCCGCGCCTCAGCGAGTTCCCGCGCGGCCTGCTCCACGGCGATCGCCTGCTCTGCGACCATTCCGTCGAGGGTCGCACGGCGGACCTCCTCGTTGCTACCAAGCGCCTTCACACCGCCAGCAGCCGCGTGTGGTCCCTCCGGGTCCGCGTACTCGCGCAGGATCTCCGCCTTGCGCCCCTCCAGCGCATCCCTCGCCTCCGTGAATGCGAGTTCGGCGCGGTGTACGCGCTCCAGATTGCGCTCCACAATCTGCACACAGTCCGTTAGCTCTTCCCGCAGAAACTCCAGATCCAAGGTTCGCTCCTCCTTCCCGCCGTCGAAGGCGACGGCGCCATGACGAGTTCCATAGGCTTCCGTGATGGCCAAGCGCACCGCCTCCAGCGGCGGCAACTCGCCTCGATGCGTCGCGGCGTAGGCATCGTTGATGATGTCCACCGCCCGTCCGTAGTCCGCGCCAATCAAGCGCAGCCCACGCGCCATCTCTACGAAGTCAGTCGTCTGCACTCCCATTCTGGTCCCCCGTCTCTGGCCTCTCTTGCAGCCACCGATGCCACTCGCCGGCCAGGTCCTCGATTGGCACCCCAATCAGGGCTGCGATCAGAGCGAAGCTGGACGGGCGGGGAACCTTCCGGCCTCGCTCCCAGTGGTTCACCGTTGCGAAGGTCACTCCGAATTCAGCTGCGGTCATTCGCAACGAAAACCCTTTTTCGTCGCGCCAGCGGCGCAACGGATTCCTGTTCACCCACTCTTCAAACACTGCCGTGTTGCATTGCACTTCTTCCACGCACGTCCTCCCTTCGCGGCGGCGATCACCGCCTCAACAACGTTCTGCTTGCGCTCCAGCGCAAGGTAAATATCCTCGTCAACCGTGCCCTCGGCCACCAGCGAGTAGTACGTCACCGGGCGGGTCTGCCCGGGGCGACGAATGCGTGCCCTGCTCTGCTCATACTTGAAAAGGGAATGGTTGAGCGAGTAGTAAACCGCGTAGCGCGCGAGAGTCAGGTCAATTCCCTCGCTGCCCGACTGGATCTGCACTCCGATCACGCCGCCGCGCCACGCCGAGAGGGTGTTCTCCGACCCAGACACCTCGCAGTAGGGCAGACCCGCCTCCGCCGCGACCTCGCGCACGACTTGCAGGTCTTTCCTGAAAAGGCAGAAAACCGCCACCGGCTCCCCACCCATGCCATCGATCAGGTCTGCCAGCGCCTCGCGCTTGGACCGGTCCACCTCAACTTCCGTACCGTCCTCCGTGCACACGTGCCCGGAGGTAATCTGCATCAGGCGCAGGATGCGAGTGAGACCGTTGCTCGCCGTCACAAGGCCTTCCCCCACGTCAGCGATGAACTCCTCATCCATCTCCTGATAAACCTTCATCGCCGACGCGGAGAGGCTCACCGACACACGCACGTCCACCGCGGGCGGCAGATCGAGCACGTCATCCGCCTTCGCGACGAAGGCAATCGAGTGAAACTTGCGCGAGAACGCCGCCTCGTCGCGCACGCCAAGCACTTGCTTATTCTCGAAGCCGCCCATGACGGCGTAGCGGTTGCGGAATCGGGAGAAGGACGTGCCGAACACCTCGGGGGCGATCACCCGGTATTGCCCGTAGATCGCCATCGGACCACTGCTCATCGGCGTGCCCGTGAGTGCCAGCCGGTAGCGGATCCTCTTCGCGAGGGTCGCCGCCGAGCGGCTGGCCTTGCCGCCAGGAGCCTGCAAGCGGTGGCTCTCATCGCACACGAGCATGTCCGGGGCGAACGCGGCCAATTCCTTGAACAGCCCCGGGCGCCAGAAGGCGTCGTAGTTAACCGCGATGGCGGTGACCCCACCAGAGGAACCTGCGCTCTTGCGGAGCGCGGCGACCAGCGCGGCGCGCTGGCGCACGCTGCCTTCCGAGAGCGCGGTCACGGTGTATTCGCGCGGCGAATGCCGCTCGAACTGCACGCCCCACACTGGCACGACTGACTTGGGGCACAGAATGAGCACGCGGGCCACTCCAGGCAAGGTACAGATCAAGTCGACCGCGACCTTGCTCTTGCCCGTGCCCATCTCCATCGCGAGCATCGCGCCGATGCCGGCCTCCAGAAGTCGCCGCGCATGCCAGTAGGCCGCGACCTGGTGCGCCCAAGGCCGCGTCTTCGCTCCGGGCACCTCATCTGGGTGCCCATCCTCGCCCGGCAAGGCCACGTCGAGCATCCGAAGTTCGTTGCGAGTGAGCGGGTTGTCCGGCATCTCGTAGCACTGGTATTCGTTGTTCCAGAACGAACCCGGCACCTCGGCAAGCGCCCCGTACAACCCCCTTTTCGCCTGCACGTAAATGATACCCCTTCGGACTGCCACACGCATATTCTGCCTTGCCCTCCTTCCGTTCTCCCTGTATGCTGATAATATTGTATCACAAGCGGCACACGTGCGTCAACCCCCAAACTGTTGTTTTCCACTGGCCTCGGTGTTATCGGTGACAAAGGCGTGTCCGAAGACCTTGGCGCTGCCGAAGACCCTGGCGTCCCCGCAGACCACAGCGCTGCCATAGACCTCGGCGCTGCCGAGGACCCTGGCGCGTCCGAAGACCACGGCGTCCCCGAAGACCCTAGCGCTCTCGCCGACCGAGGCGCTGCCGAAGACCTTAGCGTTGTCGCAGACCGTGGCGCTGCCGTAGACCTCGGCGTTGTCGAAGATCATGGCGTTGTCGCCAACCCAGGTGATGCCGCTAACCCCGGCGTCGCCGAAGATCATGGCGCTGTCGCAGACTTTGGCGTACCCGCCGACCCAGGCAGTGTCGTAGACCTTGGCGTTGTCGCAGACCTTGGCGTGGCCGTAGACAACGGCGTTCGGGCCGATATAGGCCGTCTCCGCTACATACGCCGTGCGGTAGACCCGGCCACCGCCATTGGGGTGCCGGTGCCAATCGGTGGGGGAACCACACTCTAAATCGAGGATGTGCCGCGGCGGCGTGTTTTCTGGTTGGTGCTTAGTGTTGTTGTTGTTCATCTCCATACTCCTTCCCTGGTCCCATCCGGGGCGGCAACAACTGGTTGCGCCGCCCCCGCGTCGCCGGTCTTCCGGTCGATGCACACACAGACGCGGAGGTCCGCCCAGTGCCAGTCGAAGCGTTTCCTGCGGCCCCTCTCCGCCATCACGCCAACCCGCTTGAGTGCCAACGGCCTATCGGCACGTGTCACTTCGCACCCCTCCCCCGGATGGCCGCGGCCTCGCACTTGCACCCGCGCCATGTCGGCCCCTCACCGCCGTAGTAGTGGTGCCATCCAATACCATCCTCATACCGAAGGTCATCCACGCCCAACTCATGTGATATGCGGCATTCGCCGCACACGTCGCGGCAGCACGCCTCGCGCTCATTGGCGCGGACCTGCTCCTCGCGCTCGGCCAGGACTCTGGCGAGCCATGCGACGCGGGCCGTGCGGTAGGACTCGCCCAGCCCGGGGCCGAGTGAGTAGAGGACGCGCCGCGCGGCGACCACATCGGCGCCCAAATCCTCATCGCATCCAGTCGCCGTAAGAACATCCACGATCTGCTCTGCCGTCAGTGGCTCACTCACCGTCGTCTCCCTTCCAGTGACGAGCGCATGTGCAGAACGGCGCTCTTGTGTGGGCGCCGTTCTCAGCGCCCTGATGCGCCATCAAACTCCAATGGTATCGAGACTGCGCAAGCGCTTGCCAAGGTAGATCGCTGCAGCGGCGATGACCGTGGCCTCGCTCATGATGCCATTCCCCAGCTGCGCGACTAGAATACGCTCAGCCTTGAGCTCCACGTCCGGCGTGATCGGCGTCCTCCTGCTTGGCTGAGGTGGCACATCCTCGCCACCTGGGCCACCTGGACCACCTGGGGCGCCAGTGCGAGTGTCGTACTTCATTTCGTTCTCCTTTCCTTTCTGCTTTCCAATAGCGCCAGGATGAGCAACGCGAGTGCCCCAGCCGCTAGCCCAACATCCTCCGGCCTTTCCACACCAAAGTGCAGGGCGCCGGCGAAGCCGACGCTCAAAACGGCGCAAATGCCCAGGATCGCGATGCCCGCGATTGCCCAAATCATCGCAGCACCGCCATTACCACCACCACTCCAACCACGATTACGAACACCCCCAGCAGGGCGATTATCGCCGCCAGCACCTCGGGCTTGTCCTGTTCCATAGTCTGCCTCCTCCCTTCTATCGCCCGTTCTTACGCGATGATGCTCTCACTTGATCCCCGTAAAGCAGATCCAGTATGACGCAGACGCCGACGAAAAAAATGACGCCAATGCCCAGGAACCCGATGAACTCGATGGTCTCACCCATCGCAACACAGACATCCCTACCGGGCGCAAGCGCGGTGATGAATACTACCACCAGCAGCAGGAAGATTATCCCATCAAACGTCTTGACCAACTCCATGAGCTCCGCGTCCTGTTCCATAGTCTGCCTCATCGCGATTCTGAAAAACAGGCCCGCGATGACGTAAAAAAAGGCGCAAATGCCCAGGGTCACGATGAGCCGGATGGCCTCCTTTATCGTAGCACCGACACTCCCCCCACCTAGCCAAAGCGCTGGGGCGATTACGAACACCACCAGCAGGAAGACTAACGCCGTCCACACCTCAGACTTGTCCCGTTTCATAGTCTGTCTCCTCCTCTCTGACCTCTCGGGTGGGCGCCGCGAGGCGCCCACCCCGTCCCCTGGCGGGGGCACTGATCTCAGGCGTCGCCCTCGACCCGGGTGTGTCCGCCGATCTGGGTGTTACCGCCGATCCTGGCGTTGCCGCAGACCACGGCGTCGCCGCAGACCTCGGCGTTCTCGCAAACCTTCGCGCTGCCGAAGATCCTGGCGCCTCCGTAAACCACGGCGTTGCCGAAAACCTTAGCGTCGCCGCTGACCTCGGCGCTGCCGTTGAACTTAGTGTTCCCGAAGACCTTGGCGTCGCCGCTGACCCTTACGTGATCAGCAATAACGGCGTTGTCGCTGACCCCAGCGTTATCGAAGATCCAGGCGTCGCCGCAGATCTTTGCGTCGCCGCAGATCTTCGCGCTGCCGAAGATCTTGGCACGGTCGCAGATCATTGCGGAACCGTAGACCACGGCGTGGCCGGTGACCTCAGCGTTGTCGCGGACCACGGCGCGGTCGATGGCTCCGGCGTAGTCGGCGATCCTGGCGCTGCCGCAGACCCTGACGGCAGCGCCGTAAACAACGGCGTTGTCGCAGACCGTGGCGTTCCCGTAGACAACTGCATTCATGTAGATCTTAGCGTTGCCGCAGACCGTGGCGTTCCCGTAAACCACGGCGCTTCCGCTAATCCATGCGTAGTCGCAGACCGCAGCGTTGCCGAAGATCACGGCGTCCGGCCCGACATAAGCCGTCTCCGCTACATGCGCCGTGCGGTAGACCCACCCCCCGCCATTGGGGTGCCGATGCCAATCGTCGGGAGTGGACCCACGCACTAGATTGAGCACGTGTTGCGGTGGCATGTTTTCTGGCCGGCGCTCAGTGGTGATCTCGTGTTCAGACATTGTCATCCTCCTCTGGTTCAATAAATCTCGTCGCCCTCGACCCGAATGTTGTCGCCAACCCTGGCGTTGCCGCCGATCCTGGCATTGCCGCATACCACGGCGTCACCGCAGACCTCGGCGTTCCCGTAGACACTGGCAGTGTCGTAGATCTCGGCGTCGTCGCAGACCCCGACGTGGTCGCAGATCACGGCGTTGCCGTGCACTTTGGCGCAGCCGTAGACCTGGGCACTGCCGAAGACCTTGGCGCTGCCGAATACCTTGGCGCTGTCGAAGACCCTGGCGTTGTCGAAGACCCAGGCACTGCCGTAGACAACGGCATTCGGGCCGACATAGGCCGTCTCCGCTACATACGCCGTGCGGTAAACCCAACCCCCGCCATTGGGGTGCCGATGCCAATCGGCGGCGGTGGAGCCACGCACTAAATTGAGGACGTGTTTCGGCGGTGTGTTTTCTGGTCGGTGCTCAGTGTTGTTGTTCATCTTCATACTCCTTTCCTGGCCCCATCCGGGGCGGCAACAACTTGGTGGTGCCGATATTGTGTCCCCCCTCGGCACCCAGGGGCGGGCTGGTGTGCGAACGCCTACGCCACGCGCACCAGTCGCGTGACGGCCACGATCTGCCCGCCTTCACGGATCGGACCGTCGGCCGGCCCGGTTCCGGGCCGAACGCACTGCCGCGCCAGCGGGTGGGCGGTGGCTGCCATCGCCTGGCCGACGGCCAGGCTGACTATGAAGAGGGCGTCCGGCTCGGGCTGCTCAGGCAGCCCATCGACGGCGCCAAATTGATCGGCGCCGTGCACCGGCACCGGGATCCCTGGCACCATCTCGGGCGTGCCCGGGATGGTGCGAACCCGGGCCACCCGGCCGGACGGCGGGATGGTGTGATCCTTGCCTGCCTCGTCCCGAAGAACGATGGCATGCGGAGTTAGGTTGATAAGCTTCATCATCTTGTGCATCTTTCGCTCCTCCTTCCGTCGCTCGTTACCTGTCCGCTTGCTGTACCAATAGTATAGCACATTGTGTGCTAAATGTCAAGCGCCTTCTTGCTTCAACTTGAGGAAGCCGCAGCCAGGACACTCGTAACACGTCGGATTGTGCTCACCCTCATGCAGATGGGTCGCCTGCAGCGTGTCACAAGGGCAGTCGTCCACCAACACGTCACACGGACACCTGTCGTTGCGCGCACGACGCACCTTCATGCCCAGAAGCGGCGCATTCAGCTTCGGCAGCCTGGAGGCCGGCACCCCGTCAAACTCCTCGCTAAGCGGAAAGGGAAGTTCCTCGGCATGTTCGTTGATCATATGCACAATCGCCGCGACGAACGCCCGCGAACGCCATCGTGGCGGCAGAAGCCGGTCAATATCCTTCGCGAGGTTCAACGGCACGGAGATGGTCCACCGCGCGGTGTACTTGTTGCTCATCGGTTGCCTCCTTCCTGAATGGCCGGCTAGCAGGTTCTACGGGCCTGTGGGCTGGTTTCTAAGGGCCTACGGGCCTGTGACCCGCTAGCCGGTTTTTAAGGGCCTGTGGGCCGGATTCTAAGCCCCTACGGGCCTTAGAATCAGCTCCGCAGCCTCAGTCTAGTCCACAGTTGGAGCAGCGAATCGCCAGAATGGCGCGCGCCGACCAACGACGATCTTGTGCCAACCGCTGGCCTCAACGCGAGGGTGAGTGCCGGGCAGATGTACGAGTAGGGGATCCTTGGCGTACACCACACCGTCGCCACCGAAACGGATCTCGCTCGCCTGCAACTCGTGCGAGTCCTCAAGCACCATCGACCGGTGCGGCGTGCGCTCGCCCTGGGCGCGGCGCAGAGGGATCAGACCGAGGTCACCCTGCCTAAGCATCCGTCCGTAGTCGCCACCGAAGATCCAGTCCTGTACCGCCCGCACCACATCCTTGCCGGCCCGGATTGCGGCGTGGATCACGTTCGCGCTCACCGGGTGGGCGAACGTGGTGCCGTCTTCGTTGGTGCCGATCAGGTAGTAGTTCTTGCGGACCTGGGTCCAGCGCCGACCACTCACGGCCTGCCGCACCTGAATGACCGCCAACAGGACGCCACTATGCACGTCCGTGCCGTACGCGTACAGATCCCAGTTGAGCGCCTGCCAGCGCGTCCCCCTCCGGTTCAATCGCGCGATCCCGAAGTCCCAGCTGCCGTGCTCGTCAACCTTCGCCGCCGATGCCGCACCCTCGACAAGTGCCGAAATGCGCTTGCGCGTCTCAGTGTCTAGGTGGTAGATTGGGATCTCGCCATAACTCCCGCGCTGTACCTGTGCCTGCATTCTCCTGTCCTCCTTCGTGTGTGTATTACTATGGTAACACTATTATACCATTACTTGTGATTCTTGTCAACCCCTTTCTGGGCGGTGGCGTCGTCGGTGGAATGGCCGGCGACGTCGTCACCACCCAGGGCGGGGCACGAACCCTGCCCCGGGACCTCCATCGCAGCGGCATCCCGAACCTGAAGCGCGTCCTCCGCCGCAAGCGCCATGCGCAGCAACCGCGCCCTCCCCGCGCCAACGTAGTCTATCGGGAGCCTCCCAGCCTCACAATGGGCTATGTCAGCCATCAACGCCGACGCGCGCATCGGATCCTCCGGCACCAGCCTGTACCCCTCGTTACCTGCAGGATCCTTGAACCGAACCACTACCTTTGCCTCCACCAGCACGTCACGAAGCGTACCACGCCGATGCCTCTCCGCACGAATCAACGCCTTCACCAGCCCAGCCATCGACCCAGCCGGCTCCGGCATCCCTAACGTGTTCTTGGCCAGAATCCCACATTCGCGCGCCGTGCGCTCCAGGAGAAGCCCATCCTCGTCACTCAGCCGCAACGTCACGATTCTTTCGCCCATTTTTTTCCTCTCCTTTCGTCCTATCAGGCTAGCGTAGCCACAGCGACACACCTACACTGCATGCATGCAGCTATATCAGTGCAAACAACGCTAACATGCCATCATACTATAGCTAGTATACGCCCATACTGGGCCACTGTCAATACCTAATGTATGAAACCATGTTCGACCCTAGGAAGCCTTGTGGCAGTAGGCCTGGCGCAGGAAGTATAACAGTTAAAAGGCAAATTTGGAGCGTTTTGCGTTTTGAAAATGGATTCTGGCGTTTTATCTGTTATACTTCTTGCTCCAGGCTTACTGCCACAAGGCTTTTCTTGGTCGACCCTGGTTTCACACACCAGTCTGCGCGGCACGGAGCCGTCGGCCTTGCCGGCCCGGTGGTACTGCCCTGCCGTCGGCCTTGCCAACCAGGATAGGGGGGCAGTACGGAGAGAAGCAGGGCTACTAGGCCTGCTCCTCTCCTCTCTTACAGATCTGGTATG
>LFRM01009131.1_pt2 | contig 10665 bp, 3 predicted proteins | sample 618341 | NCBI WGS metagenome assembly LFRM01 (sample SAMN03654438, study PRJNA283298) | anaerobic digester metagenome | isolation source: pool of bioreactors CSTR01a, CSTR02a, and CSTR03a thermophilic anaerobic... | place: Denmark: Kgs. Lyngby | collected 2014-05-21 | reverse complement strand
GCAGATGCGACCCCGGATGAGAATATTCAACACTATGGGATTCTTGGTGATGCGTTAAAGAAAGAACTCCCACAAGTTGTTGAGAGCTTAGATGAAGAGAACACGTCTCGCTATCGTTTCGAACCTGTAGTTGTCGGGATCGATCCTAATCGTGAGTTTCAAAAGGCACGTGATGAAGCGGAAAGCAATGATGATATACAGCGCGAATCATGGTTTAAGCTTCTTGCATTGCGTGAATGGAAAGTAAAAACACGGTTGATGAATATAAACCTGATAGGTGATGTTAAATCTATTTTTTGTGATATTACATCATTTCCGGGGCAAAATGGAAAAATCGTGGAACTGAATTGGCAGAATCGGCAGATCTTTGGCTTGGCAACTATGAGGGATATTACCAGGATGGTTGCGGAAGGCCAGCCGTTTTCCCCGATTGTATCCCACCAGGATGACCTTGATTTCTGTGTCGTGGTTGCCAATCGGCCGGTGTCCGAAAAAACCCTGTCAACTGCGATCAAAAAGCTGCCCGACAGACGTATTCTGCTATGGACTCCTGATGAGCTTAACCATGATGAAAAGACCAGGCTTCTTGATTTTGCGGCCTATCAAAAACTTATATCGCAATGGGGAGGAAACGACAGTGAAGACTCAGTAGCGATAATTAACTGGGTGGCCGGGAGGCTGCAGACAGAGATTGGTCAAATAGCAAGCATAGTTCGAAGCAGCTATGGCAGGGGTCGATTTGATGCGATCAACAATACCCAGATAGATTTTCGCATGGTCGGTGATCTGGAAGCCGTTATTAGCAACCCTGTTGACCGCGTTTTGTCAAGTGTATATGAATCAAGGGATATAAGATTCGACTCTCCCGCTCCTTTCAAGAAGGAAGATGGGATTAAGATTATCAATGGTATTATTCGGACGGGAAGCATACCAAAGGGGGTTAAACCTAACCAATACATTAGTGCTGTTCAAAATTTTGGCCAGGGTCTTGGAATAGTTAAAAGAAATGCTGAAAGGGTACTCGATGTAGCCAATAATAAATACGTTGACGATATCTGGTCCTTCATTGATTCCAAACTGGTCGACGACGGACAGAGCATGGCAATTGATACCATATACAGGAATTTTATGGGGGTAGGTGGGCCTAAGGATTACGGATTAACCCGTCGCATAGTTCAGATATACCTCCTGTGTCTGGTGCGGATCGGTAAGATCCAAATAACACTGGGGACAAAATCTGGTCTGACAATTAGGACTCTGGACTACTCCAATATGGAATCAATTGATTTTTCTGCCAAGGTCCTGGATTCCTTTGAACGAATTCAAAAGGTAGCTAAACCGGAGAATTGGGAAGTATTACGTCCTTACGCCGAGAAACTATTAAACACGTCAATCCTTTCTACCTACGATGATTCTGTGATAGCCGATTATCGACTTCAGCTTAAGGACTTATTCCGTAAGGAAAAGGATGCGTCACAGCATGCTGCTGAAAGAGCTGCGAGCCTATTCTCGTTTCTGGGGGTACCGAACCCGTACGAGAAGGAATTGCAACAGTTTACCCGGCTGTTCAACACTGATATCGAAAGTGGTAATGATATCAACTCCATTCTGTACGGGTTAAAGAAAGCCTTTGAATACCAGGCATTCGATACCAATAGACCGTTGGAATCCGAAATAGCCGATCTGGCGATCAGGCTTGGTAATTATCGCAACATGCTTGCGTTATTGCAGTATGAACAGGAATTGCGTGTGGGGAAAACATATACCCGTTTGAGCTTGCCGGACATATCCACTACCAAAATAATTAAACGGGCTCAGCAAAAACTTAATGATAAAATCTCTGACATACAGCCTTACATTGATTCCCACGTCAAGTTAAAAACTGAACTTTTAGGGAGCAACCCTCCAGGAGCTGGAGAAAAGGATACCATCGAGGTGCTGATCCGAGATTATACTGCGATGTATGTTGCTCTTCATGACCGGGTCAGCGATAAAAGTGATGAGACTCGTCGGCTGTTAGATGCTCTGTTGCAAAGTGATGAGTTGGTGGCCTTCATGAAACTAGAGCGCATCACAGCCTTACAGCCGGCAGTTTCCGATGTTATAACTAATAGGCTGAAGGAGTTGAGAAAAGTCGTATTCTCGTGTTCCAATCCTTCAAAAGCATCCATACAGGAGCAACTGCGCTCCGGTCCGGTTCATGAATGTGGTTTGACATTAATGAATGCGGAAGAGTATTTGTCCGCTGCCGAAAAAGCAGCATCCAATGCCAAAGAGATCCTGGATAGAACAATTAATGATAAAATGACGGTATTTCTGAATCCGGCTATCCGTGACCGGTTGGAACAGGGGAGACATGAGCCGGTGATACATAAGCTCCTGGAATGCACCAGTGTTCAAGAGATTCGTTCGCACCTGATTTCAGAGGTATTAAATTGCGAAAGCATTGTTGATATAATAAATCGTTATCTTAAAAAAATTGTCCTTGTACCGGTTAAAATTGCAGATTTCCAGCCCGATTTAAAGACGGTTGAAGTACACCAGGTTTCAGATGTGGGCGCGCAATTTGAGAGGTTCCTGTTGCAGGCTCTTGAACCAGCGCCTCAAGAGCGTGAAGAAGATGACGTTATTCGGATAATTGTACTGGAGTAGGTGTTGATGTTGAGCCTTCAGCAATGGATCTACAGCAAATTGAATTATGTTGCTGACCAGGAACGGGTTCTGGTTAGAGATCCACTGGGAATGCTGAACGAGGCTGATAGTCTTATTAATTCTTTTGCTACCGAAAAGGGATTTACGGTTGTCAGAGCTTCGACCAACCTTGCCTTTCGCAACCACTTTGAAATGATACTTAAGGACCCAGATATACAAAAAATAATGGTTATTGATCAAACTCCTATGCTAAGGATTCAGCAGCGTAATCTTAATTCCGCACCACCTCTTTTCTATCCGGATTTTATTTACAGGGTTACTGAGGAAGCCCGAATTGATTTAGATTTAAGACAGTATTTGCGAGAAACAACAGGTGACGATAGTTGGCCTGCATCCTGTAATGAACACCGTTATGCCCGGTTGATTGTGCCGCATATTAACGAGGTTATTAGAGCCTACCAGAATCTCCGGAAAATCGAGAGAACGCGCTTCACTGATTCCGATTTTGAGACTATAGTTGCCTTTTCGGCGCTAGGTATGCCGGAGGTTGCGTTCAAGAAACTAGGACCAGAAGAGTACTGGCGCATAGGCCTAATGGAGCATGATACTCTGGAGGAATTGAGAATAATCGCACCCCATGTGGTTACACCGATTGAGGAAGAAATCAGCAAAGCACCCGCTCCCTTCTGCTGGTTTCGGGATAAGGATCCGGAAGAGGTTGTAAGTGGTTTCTATCTCTCAACGATTCTCGCCCAACACAGTGAACAGTGGAATTTGTTGATGGCATATATTGATTCCGACTTGGCTTCCTTTGAGAAGGTAGATGTTTCAGTTATTCGGGAGGCCGCACCCCGGTTGGTCGGCATGGACATCTCTAAATCTGAGCGGTATCTCCTTCGGGTAGAAGCTATGCTCGACCGTGATTTATTGGAATTTGTACTGGTAAAGAACTTGGGGATAGATAAACCAGAGGGATTTACCTCAATTCTAATAAAGGAACGCTATTCAACGCTATTCCGCAGTCTGGCTCTACTTATGGCCCTGTCCAATTTGCTGGAAGATAAACCAGCATTCGATCAACAGAAGCAAATAAACAGTGTTTTATTCTCTCCAGAAACAGGTAGTTCAAACACTCTGGTGAATAAAAGACATTCCCGAGCCTGGACTGCACTTATTACGGCTTACCAACTGGTTACCGAGCTAAATCATTTAAGACAGAAATTAGCGACCGCTCTCAAAATGCTGGCGGTCAAAAGGCCGGCGCAGCTTGGATTTGGGTTTTTCTGGCGGTATTGGAACCAAGATGGGTTAAACCGTATTGAGTATTACCTTTCCGCCCTGGAAAGACAGGTTAACGCCGGGTTATTACCACGCCGGCGAGACGAACTGCCTGAAGTATTCGTTGAGGCATACGATCATATCCAGCGGCGGGTAAGTATGTTAAGTGATGAGCTTAGAGGCAAAATAGACCGGCTCAACCAGGGGTATCAGGATATGGTTGCCGCCCACTATCCGTTCTGGGTGCAGGGGAGTCCGGCGGAAGGAACGAATGGTACACGGCCGGTTTTGTCCAGCCAGTTTATTGGACGCTGTCTAAAACCCTACTGGGATCCGGAGAATGAAAAGGCAGTAATACTGATCTTTGATGGAATGCGGTATGAGATCTGGGATCTATTTATGCGCAACATGATGACTGATTACATGGAGATTATTGAAGAGTTGCCCGGTTCGGCATTGCTTCCTACCGAAACCCATATCAGCCGTAAAGCAATATGTGCAGGCACTTTTCCCGATGAATTTGACAGCCGTTCGGCAGAAAATAAGCTGCTGGAGCAGAGTCTGAAGGATTATTTCGGTATGCCGTTGCAGGTGGAGGCTATTGTGCCCGATGGGCTGGGAACGGGCGAAACCGTTCATTATCGGGCAGGAAACCTGGAGGTATACATATTTGAGCTGTGTGATACCGAATTACATAAGATTAAAATAAAGAAATTGGATGACAAACGCGAGGTTCCCGGTCGCCCACTGGCCTTTATTTATGAGCAGCATATCAAGAATATAATCGACAACGAGGTAATGAGCATCCTGCAGAGTATATCACCTGATACCAAGGTTTTTATAACCGCGGACCATGGATTCGCCAGAGTTGGCCGACGGGCCATCTGGTTTGAAACATCCGACTTAAATGAGGCCAAAGACTGTTCCTACCTGAATTGCTTTCTACGAAGTGGATTGAAGGACATAGATCTTCCCCAGGATGTCAGGAAGAACATTATTGTTTTCACCCCGTCGCAGTTGAGGGTACCCGCAGGTGAAACTATATTTAACAGGAATACCGGGATGGAGGTTAACAAACAGTATCGTACTGTGGCATTCCCCCGGGTGGGCTACTCGTTTAAGAGGAAGGGATCACCATATAACCCTGATGCCTATTCCCATGGCGGTATATCATTAGAGGAAATGATGATCCCTATGATTATTTTGAAAGTGCGGTCACAGGATCAAGGGTTGTTAAGCCTGGGTCCCTTGTCGGGACCGATGGAGGTCGTGGAGGGAGAGATGATCGAATTCAAAATGCGGATTTCCCGCAGACCGGGCGGTGTTCTCTTCGCGGATGAACTCCGAGTAGATGTGGATGCCCGCTACGCAGCCGACACGGAACAGTTCTCCCTGCCACACCAGGTTGTCTATGTGGGAGGTGGAGACGAGACCATCACGTTTAATTTCAGACCTGACGCGGGGGACGCGTCGGATACGGAGCGACGAAAAGGTCTGATGCAAAGAGTATTGACTGTTGAGGTGAGTTACAAAGACGGTCAGCGCACAGTACGTAAAACCCGAAGCCGTGAATTCACTGTAAAATTGAACTCCGAGCGGATTATCCGTCGTGTTCCACCCCGGTTGGGGAATATCCTTGGAGTGGCACCAAAAAACATGAGGTGATGAAATGAGCAAACATAGCAGTAAGAATGTAATAGAGCAGAAACTGTTCAAATCCAAAGTGGCAAAGATGCCCGAAGGATATTACTCAGGCGACCAACCCAACCCTAACCTGCGTGCTTTTGTGGAAGCTCATTTAAGGGAAAAGCCTTATGACCCTCGGAGCGACACTTATAATGTGTCCGCGTTTGATAAGCCGATTGAGACCACCAAAGCTACCGCGATATACAACATGCACACCTACTGGTCAAAAAAGCCTCATGACGCCATCAGGCAGTATATTCGGCACTACACAGAACCGGGTGACCTGGTGCTGGATCCCTTCTGCGGCTCAGGGGGTACCGCTTTGGCGGCTCTGATGGAAGGCAGAAAGGCCATAGCAATTGACCGCAGTCCGGCGGCAACCTTTATCACCAAAAACTACTGCACTCCAGTAGATGTTGATGAACTAAAGGAGGCGTTTGAGGAACTAAAGGAACGGGTAAAGCCGGAGTTACATTGGCTGTATGAGACCCGCTGCGACCGCTGTGGGGGTAAGGCTACCACGGCTTATACCGTATACTCCCAAGTTTTTGAATGCCCACGGTGTTTGAGCCGGGTGCCGCTTTTCGATTGTGTTGAGGCTGAGGGCATAACCAAAGCCGGAAAACCGAAAAAGATCAATGCCTGCCCGTATTGCCTCGAGCGGGAGGTGGTGGAAGAGATCAGTACCCGCGGAGATAAATACGGATCGGTACCGGTACGGGTAAGCTATATATGTGAAGAAGGCTGTAAACCCAAGCGCGATTCCAGACGGCATAATGACCCAGATCCGGTTAAGCGTGAGTACTTTGTAAAGTATGACCTGGCTAAACTGCAGGAGATAGAGGAACGGGATATACCATACTGGTATCCGGATGCCGAGTTAGCAGAGGTAATACCCTACAGAATGCTTTACAAAAAAGACTTTCGCCCTTCAGATGCAAAGAGGCTTGTTGATTTATTCACCAAACGAAATCTGTGGGCTTTGGCGGCAATAAGGGAAAAAATACTTGATTTCCCTCGAAGTATACGGGATTCACTATTATTTGCCTTCCAGGGCATTATTCTAATCAACAGTCGAATGTGTGAAGCAGAAAACACTCAGATTACGAAAGGTACTTATTACCTACCACAGGTGTTTAAGGAATTGGTCCCCATTAACTCAGTAGCAACGAAAATCCGTACCATATCTAATGCACAGCATATATTGTTAATCCCCATCTCCGAATTAATGATAAGCACCGAATCATTTGCTAAAACAACAGAAATTCCATCAAACGCCATTGATTATATTTTTACAGATCCGCCATATGCTGAGAAGGTTCAGTTTGGAGAACTAAATTTTGTCTGGGAGTCATGGTTAGGTTTTGACACACAATGGCACGACGAAGAGATAATTGTCAATGAGATCAGGGGCAAGACAGTCCAGGATTGGGAAGCTATGATGCGAATGGCGATGAGTGAATGCCACCGTGTTTTGAAACCGGGGAGGTGGCTCTCCTTATGTTACCATGATACCTCAGAAGGAACCTGGACCTTGGTTCAGGATATAATGGCCGAAATTGGGTTCTTGCCGGATAAATCAGAGTCAACTTTATATATAGATACCGGACAAAAGTCTTATAATCAACAGCGCGCCGACAAAGTAAACAAACGCGATCTGGTAATCAACTTCCGCAAACCGAAACCCGGTGAACTGGCATCCGCAACCGTTACCCTAACCGGAACCGAGGATACCACCACCTTCCGTGAAAAACTGCATATGATAGTCCGCGAGTACCTTACTACCCATCCCGGATCCACAAAAGACCGCATATATGATGAGGTGGTCAGCCGGATGGTCAGAACAGGACAGATGGAAGTCCACAATTTTGAGGAGTTGTTACGGCAGGTTGCTGATGAGATTAAGGAACCGGTAAAAAAGAATCTTTTTGAGCATGAGGAACCGAACCTTTTCGGAACTCATGAGATCGGGCGCTGGTACTTGAAAGAAACGGAAACCGTGGTTGATAAGGCTGAGACTGCCAAGGAAGACGCTGCTGCCCAACATATCGGTAGGTTCATCAGGGATTGGCTGGAAAAGCACCCGGAGAAAGAAGGTGTACATTATTCTGACATCTTTGAACACTACATAGCCTACCTAGGCACTTTAAAAGATAGACCCCGCCGTCAACTGCAAGATTGGCTTGTGGATTATTTCTATAAGACTGATGAAGGAACTTATCGTCTTCCTGCCAATGAGGAAGAGGAGAGGGCTAAGGCTCAGGGAAGGGTAGCGGGCATAAACAGGCGAATCAAGCGCTATGTAATTTTTTTAGAGCAGGGAGTGCCGGTACCCGAAAAAGAAATACCCGGAGACGTCACAATTGCGGAATGGATCCGTACCTGCAAGCGTTCCGGCTTGTATAGGGAGGGCAAGCTATTGTACGAAAAAGGCGGACTTAACCTGGAAAACCTTTCTGAAGAAGCCGCGGTAAATGTGGAAGAGGACTATCAGGTATGTGTCCGCATGATTAACCGACCGATGGGTAAAGCCCATAAATGAGGCATGGGAGTGGACAATCCATTAGGATAACAAGCCGTTTACAGTAATGGCATGTTTGAGTAAATCAAAATGAGGTAAGACGAAAGGAGTTACCCGGAGTGAATCTGAAGCTGCGAGAGGTCTTCCCGGGGAAAGTAGTTAACAAGAGCCATACCATCAATACAGGGGTAGACGAATTCCCCCGGTATGTAGTGGAGTACTTGATCGACAACTATTGTTCTGAAGAGACCTTTCATTCCGATATGGAGATGGTTGTCAGGCGGCTAAAGGAGAACTTTGTCCATGGTGCGGAAGCCGAAAAAATACGCCATTACATCAGGGAGAACCGGCAGCATTCGGTTATAGCCAATCTGGAGGCTCGATTAGTGGAGACAGAAGACAAATACTGGGCGAGCATCGGAGCCATTAACGAAAACTATGTTAATATTCCGGAATCACTGGTTAATCAGTATCCAATGCTGCTTTCCGGCGGTATGTGGGGCACAATCGATTTAACATATGACGAGACGGAGGTTCATAACAAAAAAATTAGGCCATTCAAAGTCATAGGCTTTACTCCATTTCAGGTAAGCGTTATAGACCTTGACGAGTATATAGCGAAACGTTCAGAGTTTACTACCGATGAATGGCTGGATGTTCTTATTAATTCATGTGGATTAAATCCTGAGAAAATGACCCGACGTCAAAAACTGCTATACCTGTGCCGATGCATACCATTGGTAGAAACTAACGTTAACCTGCTGGAGCTGGCGCCACGCGAGACAGGAAAAACGTATCTGTACCGGAACATATCCTATTATGCCCATGTACTTTCCGGCGGAAAAGCCACTCCTGCCCAGTTATTTATTAATCTGAATACAGGTAAAATTGGAGAGGTAGGGACACGTGATGTGGTAGTCTTTGACGAAATCGCAAATACCGATTTCACCGATCCCCGGTCGTTTGTCAGCATTATGCAGGGCTACATGCAAGATGCTAAATTCAGTCGCGGGAAAAAAGAAATACTCGCGTTCGCGAGTCTGGTGTTCGTGGGTAACCTGGATGTTCAAGGGAATCTGCCGCACGAAAAGTACTATCATTTGTTTGAACCGCTGCCTGATTTCCTCCAAGTGACCGCTTTTCTTGATAGACTGCATGCGTATATTCCAGGGTGGGAAATACCCAAGTTAGGCCCAGAAAGCTACTCCCAAGACTATGGCTTTATCACTGACTATTTTTGCGAGATACTGCATGAATTACGGCGCATAGACCTGATAAGTGCAGCCCGTACGCGATTCGAAATAATAGATGCTGCCAAGACCACTCAGGGAGTGTCTGGAAGGGACCAGCGGGCGATTTTGAAGAATGCTTCCGGTTTGCTTAAGCTCTTATACCCGGATGGAAATGTTGCAGACGATGAACTGGAAGAACTCTTGGAACTATCCTGTGAACTGCGTCAGCGGGTAAGGGAACAGCTTCACCTCATGGCCCAGGGTGAGTATGATCGGATTAAACTTGCGGCCAGGATTTATTCATCTGGAAAGGTGGTCAGTCCTACATTGCCCGATGCAGATAGGGTTCAAAAAATAACGCTGCTTCCTGAACCTACTGTTGGGGAGGTCATCGGACTGGCGGTAGAGGGGGATCATGGCTGTATAATACACTTTGAAATGCAAGCCAGCAAGGGGAGCGGAAGGATTGTACCCCTGGGCTCAATTCAAAAGGTGATGAAGGAAAGTATTGAAGCGGCAGCGCAGTATATAAAAACTCATCATGATGAGCTAGGAATAAGCGCCCATTGGCGGGATAACTATGATGTGGCTGTTCTCGCGTCATATATGGGCATTCCCAAGGAAGGACCATCCGCTGGAGTGGCGATGGTGGTAGGTATAGTTTCCGCACTTAAGAATATTCCGGTTCGTAATGATATCGCGTTGACCGGTGAGATCACGATAATGGGTAAAGTCTTACCAGTAGGAGGTATACAACAGAAAGTCAGAGCTGCCTACGATGCCGGCGTTAAGGAGGTAATCTTGCCCAAGGAGAATCTCAGGGAAACACAAAATCTACCTACCTATGTTTTACAGGCGGTTAAGATGACCCCGGTGCAAACGATTCAGGAGGTGCTGAAAAGTGCATTGCTCGAAGCTTAACGTAGTGTCGTTAGCCGCAAATTTTTCGCCGGGTCATCGAGAGACCTTCCCGTGAATTCCTGGAATGGCATAATCAGAGCCGGTATTTGGGTTAGTTAATTATTGCGGCAGCATACTGACCTGATCATCTGCAATACACCGGAAAGGAAATGGCGATGGAAACGACGGAAATAAGAACGGTAGCTATTATTGGGCTGGGGGCGTTGGGCATCATGTATGGCCATCACCTATCCCGGGTGATGCCCTTTGAACGGCTGCGGATCATTGCCGACCGGGGACGTATTCAAAAGCATGAAAGTGAAAAGGTATATTGCAACGGTGAGCAGTGCCGTTTCAATTATGTGAGCCCGGAAGAAGATACCGTGGAACCGGCGG
>LFRM01285626.1_pt1 | contig 10668 bp, 6 predicted proteins | sample 618341 | NCBI WGS metagenome assembly LFRM01 (sample SAMN03654438, study PRJNA283298) | anaerobic digester metagenome | isolation source: pool of bioreactors CSTR01a, CSTR02a, and CSTR03a thermophilic anaerobic... | place: Denmark: Kgs. Lyngby | collected 2014-05-21 | reverse complement strand
GCCGTCTAATCCTATGATTTTCGTTCGGCATTTTGCCCAAACTGAAGCTCAAAGATAGGCGTGCAAGATCACTTCAGAGACTCCAGTCTGCTTTAAATGGTTCTCTAATTTCAGTCTGTTACAAGTGGTTTCTTAAGGTTCTTTACCCTCTAAAACACTAGTTTTTTTGGGATATACCCTTATTAGCCTCTATGAGGAGATTGAGTGTCTATGAAATTGCGGGAAGTCCACTGGATTGATAAGCTGATCGAGCTGACGCCTGCTTGAGTAGTAAGGTTTGGCTCATTATCATAATTTAAAATAACTTTTTTGTAAGGGATTACTCATGAACACACCCGCATCAGTAGTAGCAACTTTTACCGGGGCTGTGAGAGGTTCAATTCAGATCGAGAGCTTCATTTATCACATCATTCGCAAAGACGCTGATGAGCCAGCCTATAACGATCAAGTTACATTAAATCCTGAGCAAAAGTTGTTTTTTGAGGATTGTATTCGTAGTGCCTGTGACGGAACCCAGTTTGTTTTTGTGGACCCCGATAACAATACCTGCAAAGACGATTGTACAAATATTCTGAACGATCTTGCTGCGAACTTACCTCTAATATCTAGAAGACTAGCGGGGCGCTTTTTCGCAGCGCACAACAAGTCTATGAGTGAAGGTGTATTTATCGTTTCTGCGTTCTCTGTGCTTTTGAACAACCGGCGACATAATCTTTTAGCTTTCTTGAAAGTAGATTATTCGACTGTCTATCAACAAAATGTAAAAAAGGTAGACGGTAAGCAGTTGGTTTCTCTTACACGAGTGATGGACTCACTCGCCGACAGTCCGAAAGCGTTGCAAAAGTGGGCAGTTGTCGATCCTTCAGATACCTTTGCGTGGAACGTTTTGGCATTACAGCGAAATACTCATTCTGCAAAAAAGGACACTGAAGTTGCCATATCAGGGTACTTTAAGAACTTTCTGCAAGTTACAGTGAGAGAAAATGCATCAACACTGACAAAAAATACTGTAACAGGCATCAGCAATTGGGCTAGAGGTGTGGCAGATATTCCTGAGGATATGGGGAGATTTGACTTTAAAGCCAGAGCGATTCATTATTTTGAAAATACGGCTAGTTTTAAAACTGATGACTTTGTAAATCGTGTGCTGGGCGCCTATGTTGACGAAGATATGTCAGATGAAGAACGGATAGCTCGACTTCAGTTGAGAGCTTTGCATGAGGCTTCCCTGAGAGACCATCTGGCTCAAATCGGTGTAGCAGGTCAGGTATTTGACTCTAGGCCAGATTCAATACCGAAAAGTACAAAAACAACCACTTTGAAAACAAGTACAGGGGTCAAAGTGAGTTATCAGGGAACTCGGGAAAGCAACAATATTACGGTTGAAAATTCGGGGAATGAGCAGGTAATCACCATTCGTACTATACAACTGGACGAAACTTGATCATGTTAGAGCAATGCCTAGTAGCCTTAGAAGAACTGACATCATCCGCTCGTGCAGTGGAGCTAGAGGATCGTATTGAGTTTTCCTTTTCAGCAAATCAGTTAAGTATCGAGCGTTGTAATTTACAGGGACTTCTAGATTTAGATGCTGCTGTCTTAGCCATTGATGATGAACGTGAAGAGTCCTGGGCAGAGATCGCTAGTGCTCAGAACGCACAATGCACTGTCAATTTGATTAAAAGTAAGTTTATCGAAAGCGTGATTGGACGCGTAGACGGTGCTTCAAACTTGTTCTTCTTGTCTCTTCAGTCGTTTGAAGAGTGGATGGACACCTTGCCTCCTCCCTTTAGTGCGGAACATCCTTTCAATAGATCGGATAAAACCGTTCTTTGGTTAAATGGGATTGACCAAGTGTATGTTGGGGAGTGTCTTTCTGTAGTACCTCCTCATAATCGTCCTGACGTCCTTTTTTCTGATGGGAGTTATGATTTACCATCAGATGAAAATATTCGCGCGCAAGTTCATGTGTTGTCTGATTATTCTGTCAGGATAGAGCCTGTTCACTTTCGGTTACCGAACGAAGCTGCTGAAGAAAAACACTTGAAAAGCTTATTCGGTTTGTATCAGCAGGTATTAGCTTCATGCCTTGTCAAGGAGTTTTACTCTCAAGATAGAGTAGTTATCTCCGGTATTAAAAGAATAACAACAAACTTGGTATCCCCCGATGTTGAGATCAAGTTAGATAAAATCCTTCTCTTGGAAGAGAGTGTGCGTTGGGTTTATGCAGAACGAGTGGAAACTCGTTTGCTATTGCTGATGGATCGGTTGAGCTTGGATCTGCCGGATGAAAATTATCTGCTACCATCTTTATTTTCACACCTACATTCGGCGCTAGAGCAAGCACAATGGCGGTATGAGTTTGTAATTAAGGATCGAAAAGAGGCCCATGCTAAGGAGTTGGCTGACTTACAAAAGGATGTAAAGGCAGCCAGTGATGGTTATTCAAGTTCGGCCAACGAACTTGTCTCTGGATTATTGAAGGATGTACTGTCTTCTATATTTATTTTATCTATCGGCCTTTTATCACGTCTAGCTGGTAAAGATGAATTCTTACAGTCAAACCTATTTGGATTACTCTCTAAAGGTTTAGCTGTTTATCTTGTCGCAGGGGTAATTATTCGCGTCGCAATCGGGCACCAAGGGCTTAGCTTGGCTTTGAATGACTTGATGTACTGGAAAAACGTCACGAGAAACCACATGTCTGAAAAAGAATTTAAAGGACATGTACAGGGTCGGACGCAGCCATACAAAAGGCTCTACTGTTGGAGTGTCTTAGGTGTTGTCGTTATTCATCTCATCTTAGCGCTGTTTGTCTTGAGCATGCCATCAGCTTTTACTTCGAAAAAAATTGCTCCTGAATCTCAAGTTACTCAAGAGCTTGCTAATCAACCTGCAAGCCAATTAGAGATGGGTACGGCTGGACAGAGTGGAGAAAAGCCAACGGTTGCCTCAAAGGTGAATGTTGATTCTGCACTGGACCAGGATGCTGACGTATCTCCTGAAGAAGTGGCGAGAGGTGTGAAAGAGGCGGTGGTTGATGATCACTTTATGAAGATAAGTGGTCAAGTAAAACTGGCCACCGATTTATAGTTTTTCTTCTATGTGATTTTGGAGTCCCGCAGGAGCTTCTCGGTAATCCTCCCAGAAAATAACAGTGCTAATAAGTAGGTATCAGGTCGATCGTTACAGCCGTGCTGGAGCAATTTAGGAACACACTTCCAAGTTCCAGCACGGTTTCAAAAGCTTTATCCCCTTTACACCACTAAGTCTAAATCTGCCCACCCACTCCTTTAAACTTCTCAACAAACGCAGCGATTTTTTGAAATACGCTCTGCTTCTTAGTTTTGTACTCAGGATTTAGTGGACTCATTTTAGGCAGTGTTGAGTTCAATTCTGTACCATTCTCGCTAGCATACTCGCGCTTCAGTGAGGCGCTGATATAGCGTTTAGCGGCGTCTTCATTCAAGCCCTCTGAGCGAATCAGCTCTTCAGCTTCACGGTTCTGCTCTGCCTGTGCAAACTTAAAGAACTCATCAATAATGCTGGCTTTATCGATAATATTGTCTAAGTCAGCTTGGTTAATAAAGTCCACCACTAAGCTTTCTTTAGCACGGTTACCCAAGCTTGCACGAATCAGACGGCGCACTTCTTCGACCAGCTCACCCTTAGTTTTATTTTTCTTGTTTTGCTCGAAAATCAGTTCAAGAATGTAGTCTAGGTTGATCTCTTGCGACTTGAGCAGGTCAACCTCAAATACTATGTCGTCCCAATCAAGGGTAGATTGCTCTTTCTTTTCTGCAGCCTTTTCACGGCGTAACCAGTCACGAATATCATTATAGGTTGAGCGATAATCCTGAATCTTGCGCTCGGCTGGTATCCGTATCGTTTGCAGCATGGCTAAGTCGTCATCGCTTAAATAGTGCTCATCCTTAAAAGCTTCAACGGCCTCTGGATCGCTTTTATCAATGCTTTGCAAAGCTTTCAGACTGGCAAACTCATCGTAATTTTGCAGGATGTTTTCAACACGTAAATATTCACCAAATAACTTAGTGAAGTCTTTTTTATCTTTTTCTAAAACAATCTCATCCGGCTTAGGGAAGCGCTGTTCTAGTTCTGTGACTACATCCATAAAACCACGACGTGCTTCACCTGTGACTACATCGGTAAAGCCTTCCATGTACTCCTTGTAACTTTTTTCCAGCACCACGTTCTTGGTATTCTTATCACCGAACAGGGTAATAGAATCAATCGTCGCTTTTTGTAAATCACGGAAAGTAACGATATTGCCAAAGGTCTTGGTCGCGTCGTAAATACGGTTGGTGCGTGAATAAGCTTGCATTAAACCGTGGTAACGCAGGTTTTTATCCACGAACAGGGTGTTGAGCATAGGGGCGTCAAAGCCGGTTAAGAACATACCAACCACAATCAGCAGGTCAACTTCTTTAGATTTAACTCGCTGGGCTAGGTCACGGTAATAGTTTTGAAAGCCATTGCTATCGACACTGAAGTTGGTTTTAAAGAAAGCGTTATAGTCCGCAATAGCAGAGCTTAAAAACTCTTTAGCGCTACTGTTCAGCGCCGAGACTTCAAAGCTTTCATCAGGTATCTCACCAATAGCATCTTGCTCTTCATTGGCAGCAAACGAGAAGATGGTGGCAATCTTCAGCGGCTTATTCTTTGCTTGATAGACAGGGTCGGTCTGTAATTGGCTCAGCGCTTCATAATACGACTTAGCAGCATCAACACTACTGACGGCAAACATAGCGTTAAAGCCTTTACCATCCGCTTGTTTGCGATGCGTTTTTTGGCGGTAGTTGTGCAGAATATATTGTGATATTTCTCGAATACGCTCAGGGTGCAGTAGTGCTTGTTTATTTTCGGCAGCATTGAGCTTTTTCTCATCTTGCTCAGTTTCGATGGCCTTAAACTTGGCGCGTACATCGTTGTAATCAACCTTAAACTTTAGAACCTTTTCATCACGAATGGCGTCTGTGATGACATAAGAGTGCAGTTCGCGGCCAAACACGCTGGCAGTGGTTTCAGCACCCAAGGCGTTTTGTGGAAAGATCGGCGTACCCGTGAAACCAAACTGATAAAAGCGCTTAAACTTTCTCTGTAAATTTTTCTGCGCCTCACCAAACTGACTGCGGTGGCACTCATCAAAAATAAACACCACTTGCTTGTGGTAAATACCTAGATCACCTTCCCCCTTCATCAGGTTGTTGAGCTTTTGAATGGTGGTAACAATGATCTTGTTGTCGTCTTTATCCAGATTGCGCTTTAGCCCTGCAGTGCTATCAGAACCGTTGACGCTATCGGGTGAAAAGCGTTGATATTCTTTCATCGTTTGATAATCGAGGTCTTTACGGTCGACCACGAAAAACACTTTATCGATAAAATCCAGCTCAGTCGCCAGTCGCGCTGCTTTAAAACTGGTTAGGGTTTTACCAGAGCCAGTGGTATGCCAAATAAAACCACCGCTTTCTGAATTGCTCCAGTTTTTAGCTTGGTAAGCGCTGTTGATTTTCCACAAGATGCGTTCGGTCGCGGCAATTTGATAAGGGCGCATCACCAGCAAGGTGTCGCTGACATCAAACACTGAGTAATGCAGCAGCACGTTCAGTAAGGCGCTTTTTTGGAAAAAGGTTGCGGTAAAATCCTTTAAATCTTTAATTAAGGTGTTATCGGCACGCGCCCAGTTCATGGTGAAGTCAAAACTGTTTTTGTTGCGCGTAGTGGTGTTGGCGAAGTAGCGGGTATCGGTGCCGTTAGAAATCACAAATAGCTGCAAATATTTATACAAAGAATTATCTGTGTTGTAACTCTCTTTGCTGTATCGGTGTATTTGATTAAAGGCCTCGCGAATCGCCACGCCGCGCTTTTTCAGCTCGACTTGTACCAATGGCAAGCCATTCACCAAAATAGTGACATCGTAACGGTTGGCATGACTGCCAGCCTGCTCAAACTGTTTAATCACCTGTACTTTATTGCGGGCAATGGTGTTCTTATCCAGCAGGTAAATGTTTTGAATACGGCCATCGTCAAACACAAAGTCATGGATATAGTCATCATGAATTTTTCGGGTTTTATCGGTAATACCGTCGCTGGGCCGATCCAAAAATACTTCTACAAAACGTAACCACTCACCCTCGGCAAACTGCACGTTATTCAAGGCTTGCAACTGCACACGCACGTTCGCCAGCATCTTCTCAGGTGAGTTTAAGCCGGGTACAAATTCATAGCCTTGGTTTTGCAGGTCTTGAATCAGTTCACGCTCCAGCGCGTCTTCACTTTGATAGCTTTCAGCCACCTGATCTTGCTTGGTGTATTTTTCCAGAACAATAAAGTTTTTTGATTCGGCGATGGTGGTGTAGGTGGTCATTTATCTTCCTTTAGGTGGTAAGAAGTGTACGCAATCCTTTCTGCGTCCTTGTTGTAATGTTTGGCCTGACTGGTTTGAGTTTTTCCAGTAATCGCACCATGTTCAGTGGTTAGTTCCAAAATGGAACATACCACTTGCTCCTCTAATTCTCCGCTCTCAAAGATATTCTTTAAGTGTTTGGTAATAGGGTTCCTTCCTTATGCGGTAACAACGGTTGTTGCTTCAGACTTAGGGAAACTTAACAGCAGGTCGCGGTAGTATTCGTATTGCTGTTGGCGCAGGGCGATTTCACGCGGTAAGCCCTCGCTGATGGAATTGGTTAGGGTATCGAATTTATCGAAGATGGCGACTATACGGGCTTGTTCAGCGAGTGATTTTTCTGGATCGTTCGCATGAGGAAGAGGGAGTTTGAAGTTTCTTATGATGCTAGAGTTAAGATCCCCTCTCGCTCCCTGTCCAAGTGCTTTAATATTCTCATGATTAAAGTTAACCCAGTGATATACATAGCGATATAAAGCTTTTGTACTGTCAATTTCTAAACAACCACAGTGCTGGTTAGTTGTTAACGGTATTTTATTAATTGCGGAGCGACCTGCTGTAGCACCAGAGATTGCAATAATTACGCAATTTGCAGGAATCCATTTAGCAGATGAGTTTTTCAATGCAGATGAGGTTATCTTAATTTGTGTTTGTTCGATGTCAGTAAACTTTACTTCTTGGGTTCTTAGCCATGGAATATCACCGCCATCGTAATACTCTGGATTTCCGGCTCTAGGGGTACCACCTGAATACCATTTCTTAGTTACGTCACCCAACGTCTTCCACTCCACTTCGCCTTCTGAAAAACTCAACAACTGGTCGCGGTAGTGGTTGTGTTGTTGTTTTCGGGCGCTAAGCTCGGTGGTCAGCTCGGTGGTCAGCTCGGTGAAGCTGTCTAAAATACGCACGATTTCAGCTTGAATCGCCAGTGATTTTTCAGAGTTGTCAGGGCAAGGAGTGGGGACTTGAAAGCTTTCAATCATTGGCTTTCTGATTGAAATAGAAGTTGCGCCTACACTTTTCATTAAAATATATTGCTTGAAACTTGAAGACATATAATGGTGTAGAAATCTTGTATTTAAGCTACCAGAGCTAACACTTATTCTATAAGCCCTCTGATGCAAAGCGTATTTTCCTTGTACATAGTGAAATATATCTCCAATTCCGCCTTCGCCTGGAATTACAATTGCAGTTTCGTCAAACTGAAAAGTATTTGATTTTAAGATGGTTTTAGAGCGCACATAAAATGGGTAAATTCCATTTTCACTTTCATCTTGACGGTTTGATTTGCCAGTTCCTATCTTCGCTACTTCCCCCAGCGCTTTCCACTCCACCTCAGCCCCATCCAGCAGCTTTTCTAAATAACTCATTATTCGTCACTCTCTTGCAGGCTTGGGGTTGCCAAGGCTTTTAGCTGTTTTTTCTTTTCAGCTTCCAATTGTTTAATACTTTTTTCAGCAACAGGAAGATCTTCAGGCATGGTGCCACCCAGCTCTTCTATGGTTTGGCGTACTTTTTGACCAACGCTAAAATGCGTTTGGTTGGCGTGTTGCTTACCTTGAACGTTATCGCGGCGTAATTTTTCTTCAGTTTGAGTGGCGCGAAAGAGGTTAGCAGCCAATTCGGTGCTACCCATACGGTCAAGTATTTTGTCGCTCTTTTTTAGGTTTTTGTGTGCATGAATATTTTTTGCGCCCATCCCGCCGTACAGCCCTTTGTAGCCGTGGTCTTGAAAAATGGCGTAATCTAAGGGTGTTGCAACTCCTGCATCTTTAGCAGCTGCTGCAAGTTGTTTATTGTGCGTGGCCAGTTCGTTGCGAATCGCTAAGCGTTTTTGATCTTCGCTTAAGTCATTAAAGCCTGCCGTGTCATCCGTTAATTCTTGCCGTCTGGCTTGTACTGCAAAATATGTCTGGCCATTGGCGATGACAGGTTTTTTTGGATCGCCATTTTGGACAATCAGGTAGCAGGCATATCGGGTTAAGCGCAGGTCATCAAGTTCTCGCGTAGCGCCAGACCCGATTTCGACCATTTTGCGGATGTGCGCAAAATGGTCTGACACAAGCTGCTGGCTGTTGTTGCAAGCGGCTTCTGCTTTAGTCAATACCGGTAGAAAGTTGCGCCATTGTTGATAGTCTAAAACTGGCGCAAGCTCACGGGCATACCAATACTCATTGCCATACTCATCAATCTGTTTAATGCTTTCGAAGGTGGCTTGGTGCTGTTGATTGATCTCTTGATTACTCATACTTATGCTCCCTCTATCTCGGCAACAATGGCATCAATATCTGCACGCAGTTTGTTAATTTTAGCCACGGTGGTTTTTAGCTCGGCATTGAGTTGAGTAATATCAATCACTTCGCGGGTGTCTTCGGCTTCGACATAGCTACTAACTGACAGGTTGTAATCGTTGGCGGCGATTTCTTCAAAAGGTACTGATCTGGCAAAGTATTCAGCGTTAGCTTTGCTATCGAACACCTGCATGATTTGGTTTATATGCGCCTCGGTCAGGGTGTTGGTGTTGGTTTCTTTCTTAAACAGTGCGCTGGCATCAATAAACTGAGTTGTGGTGTCAGTTTTGCTTTTCGACAGGACCAGAATAGTTACCGCAATCGTGGTGCCAAAAAATAAGTTGGGTGCCAGTGAAATAACTGTTTCGACATGGTTATTATCGACTAGGTATTTGCGAATTTTCTGTTCGGCACCACCACGGTAAAAAATACCGGGGAAGCAAACAATCGCCGCACGGCCTTTGCTTGAAAGGTAGCTCAGCGCATGGAGGACAAAGGCAAAATCAGCTTTGGACTTAGGCGCCAGTACGCCTGCAGGGGCAAAGCGGTCATCGTTGATTAAGGTTGGGTCGTCACTGCCAATCCATTTAACCGAATAAGGTGGGTTGGAGACGATGGCGTCAAAGGGTTTGTCATCTATAAAGTGCGGGCTGGTGAGGGTATCACCCAACTGAATATTGAACTTGTCGTAGTTGACGTTGTGTAAAAACATATTCATACGAGCAAGGTTGTAGGTGGTGTGATTGAGCTCCTGCCCCCAAAAGCCATCTTGAATAATATGGTTGTCGAAGTGCTTTTTGGCTTGCAGCAATAAAGAGCCAGAACCTGCTGCGGGGTCGTATATTTTGTTCACGCTGGTTTGCTTGTGCATGGCTAACTGAGCAATCAGCTTAGACACGTGTTGCGGAGTAAAATACTCGCCGCCGGATTTACCCGCATTGGCTGCATAGTTAGAGATAAGAAACTCGTAAGCATCACCAAACAGGTCGATGTGATTGTCTTCAAAATCACCAAAATCCAAGCCTGCTACGCCTTTAAGCACCGCAGCTAAACGAGTGTTTTTGTCTTTTACTGTGTTACCTAGGCGGTTGCTGGTGGTATCAAAATCGGCAAACAAGCCTTTAATGTCTGGTTCAGAGGGGTAGCCGTTGGCAGAGCTTTCAATGGCAGAGAAGATGTTAGCTAGGTCGGTATTTAAGCTTTCGTTGGTATTCGCGTTTTTGGCGATATTAGCAAATAGCTGACTTGGGTAAACAAAGTAGCCTTTGGTTTTAATGGCGTCGTCTTTGATGTCGCTATCAATCACGTCATCGCTCAGTGATGCGTAGTTAACGCTCTCGTCACCACCTTCAATGTAGCTGGAGAAGTTTTCGCTAATAAACCGATAGAACAAAGTGCCTAGGACGTACTGCTTAAAATCCCAACCATCCACCGAGCCCCTCACTTCGTTGGCAATTGCCCAGATTTGGCGTTGCAGGGCGGCACGTTGTTGAGTACTGGTCATTTTTCTTCCTGTTGAATAGAGTTTAAGCCGTGTTCGGCGCAAAATATGCCTAGCAGTATAAGCTATAAGGAGGCGTAAGCTGATGGGTGTGTTGCTAGAGAGGCGTTGCAGACTTTGCTGGTTTTTTTAAGATGCAGATCGTTAGGTTTTAAATACTGCCAGCTCTCCTCGCAGGTAATTGCGTTTTCTTTATGCAGTAGCTGTTGTCACTGCTACTGCGAGCATAAATATACGCAAATTTTATACCCCATGATTTATCTTTATAAAAATACAAGCGACCAACATTTCCGTAAAGACCGAGATTTAGTAGTTTATCCAAGTGATCTTCGATTGATTTGGGTAAATTGCCAGGTGTATATATAGCGACAAATGACGGAACCAAGCTCTTTGATAAGGCCTGATTTTCTCAGACACTTTTTTGATTCATAAAATACTGCTTTTCATAGTTC
>LFRM01270745.1_pt1 | contig 10670 bp, 10 predicted proteins | sample 618341 | NCBI WGS metagenome assembly LFRM01 (sample SAMN03654438, study PRJNA283298) | anaerobic digester metagenome | isolation source: pool of bioreactors CSTR01a, CSTR02a, and CSTR03a thermophilic anaerobic... | place: Denmark: Kgs. Lyngby | collected 2014-05-21 | reverse complement strand
CCTTTTCAATACATAGAACCGGGCCGGGCGCGTCTTTTGAGCGAAGGAAAGGATCTGGCACTGCTAAGCCTTGGCGCAGCAGGCATCATGGGAGCCGCAGCGGTTGCCAAAGCTGCTGAAAAAGGCATTTCGGTACAACATTACGATATGCGGTTCCTGAAACCGGCAGATGAAGAAGTTCTGGAATATGTGTCACGTAATTACAGGAACGTCATCACCCTGGAAGACGGCTGTCTGACAGGAGGCCTTTACAGTACCGTTTCTGTTTTTACGGCCTCCCGGAAAGACAGTATCTGCAAGGTAACCGGTCTGGGTATTCCCGACCGTTTCATCCAGCAAGGCAAGACCAAACAGCTTTACCACGAATGCGGGTATGATACAGAAAGCATTGCAAGGACCATTGAAACCCTTGCGGGATCTTTTTAGTTGCTGTTTTTTTTTGGTAGTTTGTAGAAATCGTTTAACTTTGCCGCTCCAAAATGAAGGGGATGATTATGCCGATGTAGCTCAGTTGGTCAGAGCAGCTGATTTGTAATCAGCAGGTCGTGGGTTCGAATCCCTCTATCGGCTCGGAGTTTTTTGACAGAATGTAAACAAGGGAGGGTACCAAAGTGGCCAACTGGGGCAGACTGTAAATCTGCTGACGCACGTCTTCGTAGGTTCGAATCCTGCCCCTCCCACAACCAACACGCGGAAGTAGCTCAGTTGGTAGAGCATCAGCCTTCCAAGCTGAGGGTCGCGAGTTCGAACCTCGTCTTCCGCTCCACATAGCACCAAAAGCCAGTGTAGCTCAGGGGTAGAGCGCTTCCTTGGTAAGGAAGAGGTCATGAGTTCAAATCTCATCACCGGCTCAAATTTACATTATTGAGTTATTAAATTATTAAGTTATGGCAAAAGAAACCTACAAAAGGGATAAACCCCACGTAAACATTGGAACCATTGGTCACGTTGACCATGGCAAAACCACTCTGACAGCCGCCATTACCCAGGTACTGGCAAAAAAAGGCCTTTCCGAAATACGTTCATTCGATTCAATTGATAACGCTCCTGAAGAAAAAGAACGCGGTATCACCATCAATACTTCCCACGTTGAATACCAGACAGCTGCCCGTCACTATGCACACGTAGACTGTCCGGGACACGCCGACTATGTGAAGAACATGGTTACCGGTGCTGCCCAGATGGACGGTGCCATCCTGGTAGTAGCTGCCACTGACGGTCCCATGCCCCAGACCAACGAACACGTGCTGCTGGCCCGCCAGGTGAACGTTCCCCAGATCGTGGTTTTCCTGAACAAATGTGACATGGTTGATGATGTCGAAATGCTTGACCTTGTTGAACTGGAAGTGCGCGATCTGCTCTCCAAATACAATTTTGACGGAGACAACGCTCACGTTATCCGCGGTTCCGCTTTAGGCGCCCTGAACGGAGAAGCTGAATGGGAAGACAAAGTGATGGAGCTTATGGACTCCGTTGACTCCTATATTCCCATCCCCGTACGCGACAATGAAAAACCGTTCATTATGCCCGTAGAGGATATTTTCTCCATTACCGGTCGCGGAACCGTTGCAACCGGCCGTATTGAAACCGGTCTGATCAAAACCGGAGAACAGGTAGAGATCGTCGGGCTTGGCGAAAAACCTAAAACGAGTGTCGTAACGGGAGTGGAAATGTTCCGTAAGATCCTCGACAGGGGAGAAGCCGGTGACAACGTAGGTTTATTGCTCCGCGGTATTGACAAGAAAGAAGTGAAACGCGGTCAGGTTATCTGCCGTCCGGGAACCATTACCCCTCACAAGCATTTTTCCGCCACAATCTATGTCTTGAAGAAAGACGAAGGCGGACGCCACACTCCTTTCCACAACAAATACCGTCCCCAGTTCTTCCTCCGTACCCTGGACGTTACCGGAGAAGTGCAACTGCCCGAAGGTGTGGATATGGTTATGCCGGGTGACAACGTTTCCATTGATGTGGAACTGATCTACCCCGTAGCTTTGAACGAAGGGCTTCGCTTTGCCATCCGTGAAGGCGGACGTACCGTAGGTGCAGGTCAGATAACAAAGATAGGTGACTGATCCTGTAGAAGTTGATTTTCAGACACGGGTTTGGCCGTATTCGTACGGCCTGACCTGTGTATAATAGGGGCATAGTTCAAGGGTAGAATAGCGGTCTCCAAAACCGTTGATGGGCGTTCGAATCGCTCTGCCCCTGCGAATACCGGATGTTACGGTCCTGTATTTTAACCACAACAACGGGAGAAGCTTCCAACTCCTCGTGTTGCTAATAAACAAACAATGAGCAAAATCGGAATGTATTTCAAAGACTCCTACAGTGAGCTTGTTCACAAAGTGAGCTGGCCTTCGTGGAGTCAACTGCAGAACAGCGCTATTATTGTGATGGTGGCCTCGGTCATCATTGCCATAGTAATTTTTGCAATGGATTTTACATTTAGGAACCTGATGGAGTTTCTCTACAAAGCATTGTATTAATACTATAGGGAAATGACTGAAGTTACCAAAAAATGGTACGTTGTAAGAGCGGCCGGAGGTAAAGAAAAAAAAGCCAGGGAATACATTGAAAACGAGGTGAAACGTCTTCACCTGGAAGAATATGTTTCCCAGGTCCTGATTCCTACCGAGAAAATTTACCAGGTAAAAAATGGTAAAAAGATCAGTAAGGAACGCATCTTCTATCCCGGGTACATTTTGATTGAAGTCGCGCTTACGCCTGAGATTCAACACCTTCTCACAAGCATTCCTCATGTTTCGGGTTTTCTCGGAGCCGTAAAGGGAGGAGTACCTGTTCCCGTCCGTATGTCAGAGATCAACAGGATCCTTGGTCGGGTGGATGAACAGGCAGAAAGGGAAGAAGAGAACATCACTCCTTACCTGGTAGGAGAGGCTGTCAAGGTTATTGACGGTCCGTTCAACGGTTTTAACGGAACCGTTGAAGAGATCCTTGAAGATAAGAAGAAACTGAAAGTGATGGTCAAGATCTTCGGTAGAAAGACCTTGCTTGAGCTCGGCTTTGTTCAGGTAGAAAAAGAATAACTAAAAAATCATTATGGCTAAAGAGATTGCCGGATTAATCAAATTACAGATTAAAGGCGGTGCTGCCAACCCTTCGCCCCCGGTAGGACCGGCACTGGGCTCCAAGGGTGTGAACATAATGGAGTTCTGTAAAAAATTCAACGCGCAGACACAGGACCGGGCTGGAAAAGTCCTTCCGGTCATCATTACCGTTTACAGCGATAAATCTTTTACGTTTATCGTCAAACAGCCCCCTATTGCTGTTCAATTGAAAGAAGCTGCCAAAATTACGAGCGGTTCACCCGAACCCAACCGTAAGAAAGTAGCTTCCGTTACCTGGGATCAGGTCCGTGCCATAGCCGAAAACAAGATGGAGGATATGAATGCCTTCACCCTGAAATCGGCCATGAGTATGGTTGCCGGTACTGCACGCAGTATGGGCATCACCGTAGGCGGGAAGTTCCCGGAGGATGTTAACTAAACTTCTATGTAGAAATGAGTAAACTGACGAAAAATCAAAAAGTAGTATACGCCAAAGTTGACTCTGACAAACAATACAGGTTGTCCGAAGCATGTGACCTGGTCGCACAGACCAGCTTCACAAAATTTGATGCTTCAGTGGACATCGCTGTACGTTTGGGCGTTGACCCCCGCAAGGCAAACCAGATGGTTCGCGGCGTTGTGACTCTTCCGCATGGAACTGGAAAACAGGTTCGTGTACTGGTTCTCTGTACTCCCGACAAGGAGGAAGAAGCAAAAAACGCCGGTGCCGACCACGTTGGATTGGATGAATATATTGATAAGATCAAAGGAGGATGGACAGATGTTGACGTGATCATCTGCACTCCTTCGGTGATGGCCAAAATTGGTCCCATAGGCCGAATTCTGGGTCCCCGCGGGCTTATGCCCAATCCCAAGACGGGTACCGTAACCATGGAAGTCGGGAAGGCCGTTACCGAGGTCAAGGCCGGGAAGATCGACTTTAAGGTTGACAAGACCGGAATCATCCATGCGTCTATCGGAAAAGTATCCTTTGATGCCATAAAAATTCAGGAGAATGCCCAGGAGTTTCTGAACACCGTCATCAAACTGAAACCACAGGCCCTCAAAGGAACATATATCAAGAGTATTTACCTGTCCACCACCATGGGCCCCGGTCTTGCCATTGATGTCAAGTCGGGCACGGCTGCAGAATAATATTTTGTGTTATGAAGAAAGAACAAAAAGGACAGATCATTGAAAGTTTGGCAGCTCAGCTGAAAACAACCCCTGATTTCTATATTGTTAATATTGAAGGTCTGAATGCCGAGAAAACATCCCGGCTTCGCCGCCAGTGTTTTGAACAGAACATCAAGCTGGTTGTTGTCAAGAATACCCTGCTCAAACGCACCCTGGAACAGGCCGGCATAGAGGAAATGAAATTGCTTTTCCCCATTCTGGAAGGTTCCACGGCTGTTATGTTCACTGAAGTAGTCAATGCTCCTGCCAAACTGATCAAATCATTCGGTCAGGAAAACGGAAAACCCGTTCTTAAAGGAGCCTTGGTTCAGGAATGCGCCTATGTCGGGGAAAATCAACTGGAGTCACTGATCCATATCAAGTCCCGTGAGGAACTCATCGGAGACATTGCCGGACTCATACTTTCCCCTGCACAAAGACTTGTATCGGCTGTCACATCGGCCGGCAGCAATATGGCCGGAATTGTGAAAACCCTGGCCGAACGTGAATAATTATTAAAAACTGGTAAAAACAAAACTTAAACATAAAAATCATGGCAGAATTGAAACAAATGGCAGAAGCCATTGCTAATCTTACCATTAAAGAAGCTATTGAATTAGCCAACATCCTCAAGGACGAATACGGAATTGAACCTGCAGCAGCCGCAGTCGCTGTAGCCGCAGCTCCCGGAGCCGCCGGTCCTGCTGCCGAAGCAGAACAAACTCAATTTGATGTTATACTTACTTCCGCCGGACAGGCAAAACTACAGGTTATCAAAGTGGTCAAAGAGATCACGAATCTGGGACTGAAAGAAGCCAAAGAACTTGTTGACGGAGCCCCCAAGGCAGTGAAGGAAAAAGCCAGCAAAGCAGAAGCCGAACAGATCAAATCACAGATTGAAGAAGCCGGCGGAGAAGTTGAAATTAAATAAACTCTACTCCCGTTGAATCGGGAACGGTACCAGGTTTAGGACCCCTGAGGGGGTTCTAAGCCTTTTTGTCGTTAAAACGTTTATTTTCAACTAATCCTTTAACAATGCCTCAAAAAGCTAATAATCAGCGAATTAATTTCGCAACATCAAAAACCCTCCTGGATCACCCGGATTTTTTGGAGGTACAATTGAAATCTTTCCAGGATTTTTTCCAGCTGGAGACTACACCGGAAAACCGTAAAAATGAAGGATTGTTCAAGGTATTCCAGGAAAATTTCCCCATCACCGATACCCGTAACAATTTTGTACTGGAGTTCATAGATTACTTCATTGATCCTCCGCGTTATTCCATTGAAGAATGTCTGGACAGGGGACTTACCTACAGTGTTCCGCTGAAAGCGAAACTCAAACTCTATTGTACAGACCCCGAACACGAAGATTTTGACACCGTTATACAGGATGTATACCTGGGAACCATACCTTATATGACTCCCAGGGGAACCTTTGTCATCAACGGATCAGAACGCATTGTAGTATCTCAGCTCCACCGTTCGCCCGGTGTGTTCTTTGGTCAAAGCATCCATACCAACGGTACAAAACTTTACTCGGCACGCATCATCCCCTTCAAGGGATCCTGGATAGAATTCGCCACGGACATCAATAACGTGATGTACGCGTACATTGACAGGAAAAAGAAACTGCCCGTCACTACCCTGCTTCGTGCCATAGGATTTGAAAGCGACAAAGATATCCTCGAGATATTCGGACTGGCCAACGAGATTAAGGTTACCAAAACAAATCTAAAAAAGAGCCTGGGCAGAAAACTGGCTGCACGGGTGCTGAAGTCCTGGATCGAAGACTTCGTGGACGAGGACACCGGGGAGGTTGTATCCATAGAACGTAACGAGATCGTCCTGGACAGGAAAACCGTTCTGGAAGAGGAACATATTGAGCTGATCCTGGATTCCGGTGCCGCAACCATACTGTTGCACAAGGAAGAAGCCAATATCGGGGATTATGCCATCATCCACAACACCCTGCAAAAAGATCCCTGCAACTCGGCAAAGGAGGCCGTTATATACATTTACAGGCAGCTGCGTAATTCGGAACCGCCTGACGAAGCGACCGCTATGGATGTGATAGACAAACTGTTTTTCTCCTCCAAGCGTTACGATCTGGGCGACGTGGGCCGTTACCGCCTGAATCACAAACTTAACCTGAGCACCCCGTCTGATATCAAGGTCCTGACAAAGGAAGATATCATTGCCATCATCATCTACCTGATACAGCTGATCAATTCAAAAGCTATCGTTGACGATATTGACCACCTGAGCAACCGTCGTATCCGTACCGTAGGAGAACAGCTTGCCAACCAGTTCAGTGTAGGTCTCTCCCGTATGGCACGGACTATCCGCGAAAGGATGAACGTCCGTGACAACGAGGTGTTCACCCCCATTGATCTGATCAATGCCAAAACCTTGTCTTCTGTAATCAATTCATTCTTTGGGACTTCACAATTGTCTCAATTTATGGACCAGACAAATCCCCTGGCAGAAATGACCCACAAAAGGCGTCTTTCAGCACTGGGCCCCGGCGGCCTTTCCAGGGACCGTGCCGGATTCGAGGTTCGTGACGTACATTATACCCATTACGGCAGGCTTTGTCCCATAGAAACTCCTGAAGGTCCAAACATCGGCCTCATATCCTCCCTTTGCGTGTACGCCAGGATCAATGACCTTGGATTTATCGAGACGCCTTACAGGAAAGTGGACAGCGGACGTGTAGATCTGTCCTCCAAAGGATACGTATACATGAGTGCCGAGGAAGAAGAAGAGCGCATGGTGGCACAGGCCAACGTCAATCTGGACGACGAAGGGAACATCACTGATGAAAGAATCAAATGCCGTTACGAAGCGGATTATCCCGTGGTAACCAAGGAAGCTGTGCACCTTATGGACGTGGCCCCCAATCAGATCGCATCCATCGCTGCCTCTCTGATTCCTTTCCTGGAACACGACGACGCCAACAGGGCCCTGATGGGATCCAACATGATGCGTCAGGCCGTTCCCCTGATCCGTCCCGAAGCCCCCATCGTGGGAACAGGACTGGAGGATTCCGTGATCCGCGACAGCCGCACACAGATCGCTTCCGAAGGCAAGGGCGAAGTTGTTTATGTGGACGCCAACGAAATCCATATACGTTACGAAAGAACTGACGACGAGAAATTTGTCAGTTTCAGTCCTGAAGTTACCGTTTACAGGCTTCCCATATACAGGAAAACAAACCAGAACACCTCAGTGAACCTGAGGCCCATCGTAAGAAAAGGACAAAAAGTGACTGCCGGGCAGATCCTTACCGAAGGATACGGCACCCAGAACGGAGAACTGGCCCTGGGTCGCAACCTGAAAGTAGCTTTCATGCCCTGGAAAGGGTATAACTTTGAAGATGCCATCGTTCTTTCCGAAAGAATGCTGCGTGAAGATGTGTTTACCTCGATCCACGTTGATGAGTATATCATGGAAGTGCGTGACACCAAACGCGGGATGGAAGAACTGACAAGCGATATTCCCAACGTTTCGGAAGAAGCGACCCGCAATCTGGACGAGAACGGAATCATCCGTATAGGAGCCAACGTGGAGCCTGGCGATATCCTTATTGGAAAGATCACTCCAAAGGGAGAAAGCGATCCTTCTCCCGAGGAAAAGCTCCTGCGCGCCATATTCGGAGACAAGGCCGGTGACGTAAAGGATGCCTCGCTGAAAGCTTCTCCTTCCCTTTACGGCACAGTGATTGACAAACGCCTTTTCTCACGCATCATGAAAGAAGGCTCCAAGAAGGTAAAACCCATTGCCAAAATGCAGGTACAGCAGGCCGAGGAGAATTTCAAATCCCGTTTCGAAACGCTTACCCGGACATTCCTCGACAAGATGGAAAACCTTCTGAAAGGAAAGACTTCCCCGGGTATTACCGACCTGTACGGAGATATGATCATCGCCAAGGAGACTCGTTTTACAAGAGAGATTCTGGAAGGCGTAGTCTACGAGAATGTCAATCCCACCAAATGGACCAACGACAAACATACCAACGCCCTTATCCGGAAACTGATCAACAATTACCTGATCAGCTACAAGGAGCTTGATGCTGAACTCAAACGCGTCAAATACAGCCTTACCATCGGAGATGAGCTCCCCTCCGGGATCATGCAGCTTGCCAAGATCTACATTGCCAAAAAGCGTAAGATCCGTGTCGGGGACAAAATGGCAGGACGCCACGGGAATAAAGGTATTGTCGCCAAGGTAGTGCGGGACGAAGATATGCCCTTCCTGGACGACGGGTCCATTGTGGACATCGTTCTCAACCCACTGGGCGTACCTTCACGTATGAACATTGGACAGATCTACGAGACCGTCCTTGGATGGGCCGGCAAAGAACTCGGCTTAACGTTCGCTTCCCCGATCTTTGACGGAGCCACCCTTGAAGAGATCACAGATTATACCAACAAGGCGAACGTTCCCAAATACGGGAAAACATACCTGCGTGACGGAGGCACCGGCGATCAGTTTGACCAGCCTGCAACCGTCGGAATCATTTACATGCTCAAACTGGGCCATATGGTAGACGACAAGATGCACGCACGTTCCATAGGTCCCTACTCTCTCATTACCCAACAACCCCTGGGCGGTAAAGCTCAGTTTGGGGGACAGCGTTTCGGGGAAATGGAGGTCTGGGCCCTGGAAGCATTCGGAGCTGCCAATATCCTTCAGGAGATCCTGACTGTAAAATCGGACGATGTGACCGGCCGGTCACGCGCCTATGAAGCCATTGTCAAAGGGGATACCATGCCCGTACCCGGCATACCTGAATCCCTTAACGTATTGCTTCACGAATTGCGCGGTCTTGGACTTAGCGTTAACCTGGAATAAAATTTTGATTATGGCTTACAAAAAAGACAGCAAGTTAAAAAGCAACTTCAAAAAAATCACCATAGGACTGGCTTCCCCCGAAGAAATTCTGGATATGTCTCACGGAGAAGTTCTGAAGCCCGAAACCGTCAACTACCGTACATACAAACCTGAACGGGACGGTTTGTTCTGCGAACGCATCTTTGGTCCTTCAAAGGATTACGAATGTCATTGCGGAAAATACAAACGCATCCGGTACCGCGGCATTACATGTGACCGTTGCGGAGTGGAAGTAACGGAAAAGAAAGTCCGCAGGGAGCGTATGGGTCATATTTCGCTCGTGGTTCCCATTGCCCATATATGGTATTTCCGCTCTACCCCCAACAAGATCGGATACCTGCTTGGCATCCCTTCAAAAAAACTGGAAGCGATCATCTATTATGAAAGATACGTCGTTATCCAGCCGGGCATCAAGGCCCAGGACGGTATCAGCGAACTGGACTTTCTGACCGAAGAAGAATACCTGAACATCATCGACACGCTTCCCAGGGAAAACCAGATGCTGGACGACGAGGACCCCAACAAGTTCATTGCCGGTATGGGAGCAGAGGCCATCTACAAACTGCTGGTCAGACTGAACCTGGATGATCTTTCCTACGACCTGCGACACCGGGCAGATGTGGAAACCTCTCAGCAAAGGAAAACAGAAGCCCTGAAAAGGCTTAACATTGTGGAAGCCTTCCGCGAATCCAAACAGATCAACAAACCGGAGTGGATGATCATGAAAGTGATCCCGGTGATCCCTCCTGACCTGCGCCCCCTGGTACCGCTTGACGGAGGAAGGTTCGCCACCTCGGACCTGAACGACCTTTACCGCCGGGTAATCATCCGGAACAACCGTCTGAAACGTCTGATAGAGATCAAGGCCCCCGAAGTGATCCTTAGAAATGAAAAAAGGATGCTGCAGGAAGCGGTTGATTCCCTGTTTGACAACTCACGTAAATCCAATGCCGTTAAGACCGAAGCCAACAGAACCCTTAAATCCCTGTCAGACAGTTTAAAGGGAAAACAGGGACGTTTCCGTCAAAACCTGCTTGGAAAACGCGTGGACTATTCAGCCAGGTCTGTCATCGTAGTGGGACCGGAGCTGTACATGCACGAATGCGGTTTGCCGAAAGACATGGCCGCGGAACTTTACAAACCTTTTATCATAAGGAAACTTATTGAAAGAGGTATTGTCAAGACCGTAAAATCAGCAAAAAAGATCGTGGACCGCAAAGACCCCATGATCTGGGATATTCTGGAGAATGTGATGAAAGGACATCCTGTGCTGCTCAACCGGGCTCCCACCCTGCACCGTTTGGGAATACAGGCTTTCCAGCCAAAACTGATCGAAGGAAAGGCCATTCAGTTGCATCCCCTGGCATGTACCGCCTTCAACGCCGACTTTGACGGTGACCAGATGGCCGTACACCTGCCGCTCGGCAATGCAGCCATTCTGGAAGCACAATTGCTGATGCTGGGGTCACACAACATCCTGAACCCTGCCAACGGAGCGCCCATCACGTTGCCTTCACAGGACATGGTGCT
>LFRM01000843.1_pt1 | contig 10672 bp, 8 predicted proteins | sample 618341 | NCBI WGS metagenome assembly LFRM01 (sample SAMN03654438, study PRJNA283298) | anaerobic digester metagenome | isolation source: pool of bioreactors CSTR01a, CSTR02a, and CSTR03a thermophilic anaerobic... | place: Denmark: Kgs. Lyngby | collected 2014-05-21 | reverse complement strand
CTGCTGTGAAGCATAGGTTTTTCACTGCTGATTAACGACAGTGATGGTTTTGGAAGGCGCGGCTGGATTGAATACATGAGTGGTATTGGTTTAATAAAAGATCCTAGATTGTTTGGAGATCTGCTTTTGATCGAATAGCACAATGGGTAGCGTCACTACGAATATTTAAGCCTGTGTTGTAAAAGGTTCCTGCCATTCACTGACCGCGGAGCAATTGCTTTCTTGCTTGGGCGAGGCTTTCACAAAACAGAAAAAGAAAAGCAATTGATATTTTTTATACACTTACTGAGCATAAGCAAGTGGGTGAGGAGAGGTTGAGACTCGTTGCTTAAATTTGGAATCTCCCAACTAGGCGTTGGGAGCCCTGTGTTTAATCACGGGTTGGGGAGGTGTCACCTAAGCAAGCAGTATTTTCAGCCAAGATGCTACAATCATGCTATCAAAGAAGAAAGGGATTGATTGCCATGTTTAAGAAATGCTGGAAAATTGTATGTTGTATGTTGTTGGTTGCAAGTGCTGTCTTTGCCAACTTGCCAGCGAAAAACGTGATTTTGTTCATCGGCGACGGGATGGGCCCCAACCAGAGAACTGCAGCAAGAGCATACCTGGGTAGAAGTCTTGCCATGGACAGCGACATCACAACATTTTATTCCACCTACTCTGCCAATAACGAGGTGACTGATTCTGCTGCCGGAGCTACGGCTCTTGCCACAGGACACAAGACCAACAACGGTTACCTCAGTATTTCTCCTTCTGGCGAAAAGCTTACCACCATCCTGGAGCTTGCCAAAAAGCAAGGAATGAAAACAGGGCTGGTCGCCACAAGCACCATTACCCATGCCACGCCAGCCGCTTTTGCAGCTCACAGAATAAGCCGCAATGACGAAGTAGGGGTTGCCTTGGACTTTTTGGAAAACAAGGTGGACTTGCTTTTGGGAGGCGGCAGAAACGTCTTTTTGCCAACAGATCAAGGTGGCAAACGGACGGATGGGAGGAATCTTGTTGCCGAATTCCAGGCTTTGGGATACATATATGTAGAAAATGGATCCCAGCTGAACCAATTATCCTCCCTGCCGGCATTGTGTCTTTTGGCCGATGATGGATTTCCCTATGCTATAGAAAACGATGGTTCAGTGCCCACCATGCGGGAAATGACCCAGAAGGCCTTGGAATTGTTGAGCCAGTCTGAGACAGGCTTTTTCTTGATGGTTGAAGGCAGCCAAATCGACTGGGCTTGTCACGCAAACGAACCTGCTGCTGCTCTTTATGAAGTTGCAGCCTTTGACGAGGCTGTGGCCGCAGCTTTGGAGTTTCTAGCTGACAATCCAGATACTTTGATCGTGGTCTGCGCAGATCACGAGACAGGCGGCCTGATTATGGAAGATGCTGAGCCAGGTGTTTTGCGCCAGGTACGCACCTCTTCGCGGATGCTAGCGTCACTTTTACAGCAAAATCCAACTCAGGCGCGAGAAGTATTTTACCAATACACAGGCTTTCAACTGTCTGATGAAGAATTGGAACAGCTCCTGCAAGCCAACATCGCCAACGCAATCTCACAGTTTTTAAGCAAAAAAGCCGGCCTAAAATGGCAGACCACCGATCATTCCGCAGCCAAAGTACCACTGACCGCATTTGGGGCAGGAGCAGAATTATTTTATACTATCAAAGATAACACGGACGTGCCTAAAATAATTGCCAGCCTCATGGGCATTCCTGAATATGCTGTGAAAGTATATGTTTCAACATTGGCGTCAGGATTTCCAGTTCCCATGTTTGACTTAAATAAAGATGAGGGGACAAGCTTTGAGCAGTTTAATGCCTTATCCACGCTGAACAACATGCTCGAAGGTGCTGTTTATTTGGATAAAATAGAAACAGATTCACAAATAAATGCGTATAAGTTTGCTTTACAGCAAGGGGAACAGATGATCGTTCTGTGGACAGAGGGCAACCCGGAAACTTTAGGCATCAAAACCGCCGGCACACAAGCCAGCATGGTGGATTTGTTTGGCAATCGTTATCCGCTTTCCCCGGTTAATGGTATCATCACGGTTACAGCAAGCGATCGGCCAATATATTTGCTGGGAGATTTTTCTGATGCTGTCATTTCTAAACCCGGTTTTTCCTTAAGAGAGAGTTCGATGAACATCCCGGCAGGAGAAACAGTGACCATCGAACTGGTAAGCATGGAGAAAATCTCTGACGCAGACCGGCTGGAAGTCGATTTGCCAAGTGGCTGGATAGTGAAGGAGAAGGGGATTTTTTCAGAAGGCAACTCGCAAGCCAGGTTGGTGGTTCAGTTACCGGGAGGCATAGACAAAAAAGCTTACCAGCTGCCAATTTATCTTTTAGGAAAGCAGCGGGTTTTAGGGCATCTAATAGCTACAATTAACGTGGAAGAGCCTTTGGAATTATCGGTAAGTCCTTGGTTGAGGGAGCCGGGGAATTGGGAAAAATGGGATATTGCTGTAACTGTCACTAATCGTGTACGTTCACGAGCTACAAGTGGTACCGTCAAAATACAACTAGATGACCCTGCTGTGCAGGCAGAATCGTTTGCTTTTACGTTGGCACCTAATGAACAACACACATTTACACTTCCGCTGCAAACTTTGCCAACAGACCATGTTCGAGTTGTGGCTGAGGTCTCTTCAACTGATGGCGATCAAATCGCGCAGGAGAGAAAGGTCAGCTTTTTGGCAGCGGTAAAGAGAAAAGCCCCATTGGTTGTGGATGGAGAGATCACAGAAGCTGAATGGGGAGGAACAATGCCGTTTTATATGAATCAAGCTGGCCAAATTCAAGATATCAAAGATTGGGGAGGAGCAGCTGATCTGAGCGGCACAGGTTATCTGCAGTGGGATGACGAGTATCTTTATTTGGCGGTTGCAGCAACAGATGATGTCTTCTGTCAGGATGGGACTGGTTCGAATATCTGGTCTGGCGACAGCGTCCAATTTGTCATTGATCCGGCTCGAAATCGCGGCGTAGGAAGAGATGGTTATCACGAACTGGGATTTGCCCTGGGACATCAGGACGCAATTGGTTGGCGCTGGATTGCCACCTATAAAAAGAGCGTCGGTCCTCTGCCTGATACTGTGAAATTGGCTGTGAAAAGAAAAGGGAATATCACAAGCTATGAAGCAGCTATTCCCTGGAGTGAGCTGGTTGTACAGAAACCAGCTCCAGGCTCGGTGATAGGTTTTTCACTGTTGATTAACGACAATGACGGGGCTGGAAGGCGCGGTTGGATTGAATATATGAGTGGTATTGGGGGAACAAAAGATCCTGACTTATTTGGGGATCTACTTTTGGTTGAATAGTGGAGATTGTCTTGAATGAACCTAGTCTTAAAGTGAACACCTTTTTGGCCTATTTTTCATGGATGGTATAGCCTAAAAGGGAACGGAATTACAATCAGCATCAAAGCTGGTATCGAATACACGCTTTCACAGCTGCCTGCTCTTAAACTCTGCGCTTATGCGGGTTATGCCAAACATGATTATTTAGAAGAATACGCTTAAATCTGTATGCAAAATATGTCCTTTCTTTTTAACCTGCAGATAAATAGACAAGGGGCTGTCCCAAGACAGCCCCTTGTCTGTGGAAAGGGAGTCATTTCCTGCTGCAGATGTTTGCCTTGTCGCACCCGCAGCAGCTTGCACACTTGCCTTCCTTTGCTTCTTTAGTTACAAACTTGGCAATAAGTGCTACCGCAATAATGCCAACTACTAACAAGAAGACGAGATCCATTACTCATTCCTCCTTTAGGCGAAGCCTAAGAGGCTGCCTACCTGATAGATTAGAGCGGCAACACCCCAGCCTAAGGCAAGGCTGTAGCCGATGGCAAACAAGGTCCACTTCCAGGAATTTGTCTCCCGCCTGATGGCTCCGATTGTGGCCACGCAGGGGATGTAAAGCAGGTTCATGACCATGAAGGAGTAAGCAGCAAGAGGAGTCCAGGTTTTGGCGATTACGCCCACAAGACCTTCCTCACCTACACCGTGAATAACACCAAGGGTGCTGACAACCACCTCTTTGGCAACAACGCCAAAGATCAAGGCAGAAGCTGCCTGCCAATTGCCGAAGCCTGCCGGCTTGAGGATTGGTGCCAACAGTGAGCCGATGCGGCCCAAGAGGCTCTGCTGGCTGGCGTATTCAACGCCAACTGGCAGGTTGGCTAAGAACCAGATTAGAATCGATGCGGCAAAAATCACAGTTCCTGCACGTTTAATGAAGGCGCCCACCCGATCCCACATGGTGAGAAGCGTGTTTTTGAAGGTGGGGAGGCGGTAAGGAGGCAGCTCCATCACAAAAGGAGCTGAATCTCCTTTGAAAAGGAACTTCTTAAAGAGCATTCCCATGAGAATTGCCAAAACTATCCCTAGAAGATAGAGGGAGAAAATAACCAGCCCTTGATTGGCGGTAAACAGGGCGCTGGTAAAGAGAATGTAGATTGGAAGCCTGCCGCCGCAAGACATTAACGGATTGATTAGGATTGTAATGAGGCGGTCATTTTTGTTTTCCAAGGTTCTTGTGGCCATGATTCCGGGCACGTTGCAGCCGAAGCCAACCAAAAGGGGCAAGAACGATTTACCGTGCAAGCCCAGCATGTGCATGAACCGGTCCATTATATAAGCAGCGCGGGCCATATAACCGCTGTCTTCCAAAATCGAAATAGCCAAGAAAAGCAGCCCAATATGGGGAATGAAGACCAGGATAGAGCCGATACCGCCGATGATTCCATCTCCTATGAAAGAGCTCACGAGTTCAGAGGCACCTATATTTTGAAGCCAAATGCCTGCGGCCTCTGCAAAGCTCTCGAAGAATCCCTCCAACAGCTCCACCAGGGGATCCCCGAGGGTGAAGGTGAATTGAAAGATCCCCCAAACCACCAGCAAGAAGAAAGGAATGCCGAACAGACGGCTGGTCACGATGCGGTCGATTTTGTCTGAAACTGACAGCCGTGCCAGGAGTGAGCTTTCTTCCTGCACAGCCTCTTTCACCATCCCGGCGATGTAGCCGTAGCGGCGCTCTGCCAGGAGGGTTTCAACCCCTTCTCCCCATTTTTTGCGCATGCGCTCGAGGTTTTTCTCCTGGATAGCCAGGAGCTTTTCTTTTTCCGACTCCTCCAGGGGTATATCCTTTACAAACTCTGTGTCTTCCAAAAGCTTCAGGGCAAGAAAACGGGGGTTAAGATGAGTTTTCAGCTCTTTGAGCTCTTCAACGAAGGCTTCTAGGTCCGGTTCGAGATCAGGACCATAGTTAATGGACTTTGCTGGAGGGTTCCCTGCCGCTGCAATGGTCTTTTCAACCAGTTCTTCCATCCCCCGTCCCCTTGAAGCTACAGTCTGCACAACAGGCACTCCCAGAAGTTGGGAGAGAAGGGGCACGTTGATCTTAATTCCTTTGCTGGCCAGCTCGTCGCACATATTGAGGGCGATGACAACTGGAATGCCTGTCTCCAGGAGCTGCGTTGTTAAATAGAGGTTTCTAGCTAGATTGGTGCTGTCAACGATATTGACGATTACATCCGGCTGGCCGAAGAGGAGGTAGTCTCTGGCAACTGCCTCGTCTTCAGAATAGGCGCCTAGGCTGTAAGTTCCTGGCAGATCTATGATTTTAAGGGCAACGTCACCGTGGATGTGCGTTCCCTCTTTCCGCTCTACAGTAACCCCGGGCCAGTTGCCCACGTGCTGTCTGGAACCTGTAAGGTTGTTGAAAACCGATGTTTTTCCACAGTTTGGATTTCCCGCCAGGGCTACTACCAGCTCTTTCGAGTCCTTCACTTTTACCACCTCGTAAAGTTAGTTAAACCTAACAGTTGAAGAAAAAAATTAAGTCTTTTCAACCAAGATTTTCATGGACATTCCCCTGCCCAAGGCTAATCTGCCGCCGCCAAGAGAAAGGATCAGCGGTCCGCTGTTGTCGTTTTTGATCACTCCCACTTTTGTCCCGCAGTGCAGACCTAGCTCTGTGAGGCGGTGGCAGACGGTTCTGCCGCATGACAGCTGCCGAATAACTGCCTGGCTTCCTGGCTCAAGAAAGGCGAGGGGTTGTAATTTCATCACTGGTCCACCTCCACTCGGATCAGGCTTGCTTCGTCTTTGCGCAGACTCAGCCGATAATCCTGCACAGAGAATTCCATGGGATCCCCCATAGGTGCAACACCTAAGACTGTGATCTTTGTGCCTACATTTACGCCAAGTTCGCTGATTCTCCTGCGCAAGGTGCCTGTTGCCTCGATTTTAGTCACAGTGCCTGTCTGACCTTTTTTCAGTTGGGACAGTTGTGTGGTCATTTTGGGTTCCTCCTGCGGCAATTGTTCTGAAGCTGCTAGAAAGTCCACCAGTTTGTCCATGGTCTCAGGACTGATGGAGTGCTCCATCTTGCAAGCATCTTTTTCAGCTATCTCGGGTTTAACGCCGAGGATCTCGATGAGGAACTTACGCAGCATCCTGTGCCTTCTGCGCACTTTCAGTGCTTGTTCCCTGCCAGTTGAGGTCAGTTCGATGGGGCCGTAGCTTTCCTGCTGGACTAGATTTAAATCTACGAGTTTGCTGATGGATTGGGAAACGCTGGCTTTTGCAATGTTGAGTTTTTTCGCAAGATCCGTGACCCGCACCGTGCTGTTAACCTCAGACAGCTCTAAAATAGCTTCCAAATAATCCTGAAGGGATGAGGACAAATCCAGCAAGTGATCACTCCCAATTTCAAAAGTTAGCCTAACCTAACAATTTCAATTTCATTGTAGTACCGATTGGAAGACTTGTCAAGAGGAGGAAAAAATTTTTTTCCGCAAAACTTGAAATTTCTGCTATAATAGATTTGGTCAACTTAATGGCCTTAAAAATACATATAAAAAAGGAGCGTAGAAGAAGATGAGTCAAGAACGAGAACAATGGGGTAGTAGATGGGGTTTTGTCATCGCAGCAATAGGCTCTGCAATCGGACTGGGCAACATCTGGAGATACCCATACGTTGCCTACAAAAGCGGCGGAGGCGCATTTCTGATTCCGTACCTTTTCGCGATCATCACTACAGGAATCAGTTTTGTTGCCTTTGAATTTATTTTGGGAAAGAAGTACCGCGGCTCACCACCTCTGACTTATTCCAGGATCAACAAAAAGCTCGAGTTTCTCGGCTGGTGGCAGTTTTTGATTCCCTTTTTCATCATGACGTATTATGCAGTGATTCTCGCCTGGGCTTTTAATTACATAGGTTATTCCCTAACCCTTGCCTGGGGTGAGGATACAAACGCTTTCTTCTTTGAATCATTTTTAAATATAAGCTCTGAAGTATCGGTTTCAGGCTTAGGCGGCATTGTCTGGCAGGTATTTATCCCCCTTATGCTTGTCTGGTTTGTCACTCTTAGCATTGTGTATCGCGGGATCAAATCAGGCATTGAGAAAATGAACAAAATCGCTATGCCTACCTTGGCAATCCTCTTTCTTATCTTCGTGATCCGCGCTGTAACCCTTCGCGGCGCTGTCACAGGTTTGAATGCCTTCTTCCAGCCTAATTGGTCCTCTCTTGCCAAGCCCGATGTCTGGATCGCAGCGTATTCCCAAATCTTCTACAGCCTCTCCCTTGCCATGGGCATTATGATCACATACAGCAGTTATCTTCCCAAAAAGGTGGACACAAACACCAGTGCTTTCGTCACCGCCTTTGCCAATTCCGGCTTTGAGCTTTTGGCAGGAATTGGGATTTTTGCGGCCATGGGCTTTATGGCTGTAAGCACCAACACCCAGCTGGAGAACCTTGTAACCAGCGGCGTTGGCCTTGCTTTTGTGGTGCTGCCGCAGATTATCAATCAGCTGCCGCTATCGCAGTTTTTTGGCAGCGTGTTTTTCATCTGCCTTTTCCTTGCAGGAATCACCTCTCTGATCTCCTTGATGGAGGTCTGCGTTTCTACAGCCTCTGAAAAATTCGCCTGGAGCCGCCAGCGGACGGTAGTGGTTATTGGTATTTTGGTTGTCCTGTTCTCCATTGGCTACACCACAAACGGCGGCTTGTACCTGTTGGACGTAGTTGACAACTTCATCAACAATTTCGCTATCCTGCCAGGCGCACTAGTAGAGATTCTGCTGGTCTGCTGGGTCTTTAAGAAGTTTAAGGAACTGCAGGCTGAGGCCAACAAGCACTCCTACATCCAATTAGGAAAGACTTGGCGGCTCACCTTGGGGATCATCACGCCCCTTGCTTTGGCTGTTATTTTGGGCAGATCTTTAGTTGATAACATTAAAACAGTCTACGGCGGATATCCTCAGTCTTTTGTCGGGATCTTCGGCTGGGGACTGGTGATTGCACTTCCCATTGTGTCTGCACTGCTTGCTAAGGTGCCTTGGAAAAATCCAGAGGTTGCTCAGGAAATACCTAGTGGGGAGGATGATTTTGCACAATGAGTACATCTGCAATTATCCTGATGCTTATTTCCATGCTTACTATTTGGGGCGGGCTTGTGGCGAGTATTGTCGTTGCTGTCAAGCATCGATAGTAACTTGGCTTCATGCTGAAACTGACGGCGGCTCTAGGGGCCGCCGTTTGATATATGGGAATATTTTTTTTCTTGCAAAGGGGAGGAAGTTGCAAGTAAAAAGCGAAACATAAATTGTGGTCTGACCATAAGACCATAATTTATTGGAGGGAGGCGGAAGGAGTGGCCCATCCTCAAGTTGTGTTGGAGTTGAATCCATCAGCTTTCCAGCTGGCGAGATTTATGTGGTGAACTACATTGTAGACGATTGGCCCCTGGCCCAGATCCGCGGCTACAGCCTGAGGCTGGAGGACTTTTTTGTAAAGGGGCAAGGAGAGTGATCTTAGCAAATGACACTAGTTGGCCGTATAAGCTGGAGCTTGCCTTTGTAAACGCTCTTTTGTTTAGTTTTGAATAGCTGGAAGAAGAGCTGATGTTTAAATTAAAAGGGATTATCCCGCCTATGGTGACTCCCTTTGACAGGGAAAAGAAAGTGGATGAAGCTTCAACTAAGCGGCTGGTGACCTTCATGCTGGAGGCGGGAGTAGATGGACTGTTTCTTTTGGGAACTATGGGTGAGGGTCTGGCACTGGCAGCAAGAGAGAAATATCGACTAGTTGAAATCGTCCTCTCTGAGGTTCGAGGCAGATGTCCTGTGATTGCCAGCGCAAGCGATCCGGCCTGGGAGGAGACTTTGGCCAATGTGAAGGAGCTTGAGAGATTAGGGGTTGATGCGGTAGTCGTTCTGCAGCCGGCCTTCTTTAAATTGCTCAGTGGGGAGGACGTCGAAAAGTACTTTTTCGCTGTCGCAGAAGCCACTGAATTGCCAGTTGTGATCTACAACAACCCGAGCCTGACCGGCAACGAGATCCCGCTTGAGAACATGCAGAGGCTGATGGCGAGTCCCCAGTTTGCCGGGGTGAATTCATCTGGCGATTTCGATTACCTGATTTCTCTCTTGGCGCTGCGAAATGAAACGAGAAGAGAGTTCAGCGTACTGCAGGGCAATGAGGCGGCTTTGGCCCCTGCCCTTTTGGCGGGCGCAGACGGGCTTGTGCCTGGCATTGGCTCCCTGGCAACAAGGTTTGTGAAAAAGATTTACGCAGCAGTTAGAGCAGGAGAAAAGGAAGAGGCGCTTGACTTGCAGCAAAAGATGAATAGCTTTTTCGATGGTATCTACGGGCCGGACGTTTCAGACTGGCTGCGGGGACACAAGGAGGCTTTGGCCTATTTGGGGATTATAGATTGCCCGGAGACTGTATACTATCAACCTCTTTCAGCTGAGAGAAAAGCCAGGGTGCACGCAGCTGTAGAGCGATGGAAAGGTTTTTTGGTGGGGGAGTGAAATGAAGAAGCTAGAGCGTTCCAATTTATATGAACAGATCGCAGAAGAGATTCGGAACTACATCATTAAAAACGAAATCAAGCCAGGGGAGAGGCTGCCCACAGAACGAGAGCTTGCTGAAATGCTGGGCGTCAGCAGGACCTCCGTCCGGGAGGGGATTAGGCTTTTGGAAACACTGCAGTTTCTGGAGGTGAAGCCGAAGCGGGGAATTACAGTTAAGAAGTTGGAGCTTAAACCCTTTGTGAAGCAGTTTTCCCAGCGGCTCCTCCTTGATAAAAACAGGTTTTCAGAGCTGGTTGAAGCAAGACGGGTTCTGGAGGTGGCGTTGGTGAAGCTGGCAGCTCTGCGGGCTACTGAAGACGATCTGGAGCAGCTTGCCGCTAGCATTCAGCTGATGGCAGAGCAGCTGGAGAGGGGAGAAGAGATCAAGGAAGCAGACCTCAAGTTTCACCAAGGGATCTTTGCCGCTGCAAAAAACAGCGTCCTGCAAGGGTTTCAATCTGCTCTTTTGGAGTTCTTTGAGTCTGGGGAGCTGCAGTCAGCAGCAGAGGAGGGGAGAAGGAAGACCCTAAAGGAGCACCAGCAAATTTATCAGGCCATCAAAGACCGCAAGCCCCAAGAAGCGGCGAAATTCATGCTGCAGCACCTTGAGGCTTATGAAAGCCAGCAGCAAGAGGGAAAAATTTCATCTTGCGGGAAATGAGAAGCTGTGATAATCTAGCTAAGCTGCCAGTTTGGAAGGCGAGTTTGCAGCTGGCGGCAAGGGTACGAAAAAATTCTTCCAGAGTGTAATAGGCCATAGTCTCATTCATTCTCTTAATATTTCGAGGTGAGTTATCCCAAGGTAT
>LFRM01081987.1_pt1 | contig 10674 bp, 8 predicted proteins | sample 618341 | NCBI WGS metagenome assembly LFRM01 (sample SAMN03654438, study PRJNA283298) | anaerobic digester metagenome | isolation source: pool of bioreactors CSTR01a, CSTR02a, and CSTR03a thermophilic anaerobic... | place: Denmark: Kgs. Lyngby | collected 2014-05-21 | reverse complement strand
CAGATATGAGCTCTACTAATTATTAAATTTGGGAGTCAGTTTACTTTTGACACCCTAACCATTAATAATATTTAATTCACGCCACTGGTCTTTTTGTTTTTTTCATCAATAAAAAGAGATATTCCTATTAAAACTGCTCCAATAGTAATGAAGCTATCAGCAACATTAAAGACGGCAAAATTTATCAGCCTAAAATCAAAAAAATCTATTACATAACCAAGAATCATTCGGTCATACAGGTTACCAATAGCACCTCCAATAATAAAGGCCAGGCCGATTTGTTCAAACATGTTAGCACCTGCTTTTATCCTTTTATTAAGGTAGTAGCTAAGTACAATAACCATAATAAGAGAGAAGATCCCTAGCAGCAGGGTATGGCCCGATAAAAGGCTAAAGGCAGCTCCGGTGTTCTCTACATAGGTTAAATGAAAAACCCCCTCCCACAAGGCTATACTGGCCTCTTTAAGGAAGAGGGCTGCCAAAAATTTACTAGCCCGGTCAAATAGAATAATTCCAATTATAAGTCCAATCATCTTAGCTCCTATACCTAAGTCCCATTATCTTCTGGCCCAGCTCTGTAAATCTCTTTTCGTAGTAAGTAGGAATGCTGTCTTTCCAGCTTAGATCATTTTGGATATCCCAGCTTAGGTCATAAACCTGCTTGTCTACTAAAGCCAGCTCCTGCAAAGTAGATTCAAATAAAATAACATTGTCTGTCTTAATCTGAACTACCGAACCTTTTTTTAATACCCTGTCATAGGCCTTTAAAAAGCTCCTATAGGTTAGTCTTCTTTTATGGTGCCGATCCTTGGGCCAGGGATCTGAAAAATTAAGGTAGAGACCAGAAAAAAGACCCTCCTCCATTTGAGGAAGAAAGTCCTCTACACTCCCTGTCATAAATAGAATATTATCAAGCTCACCCACCTGTCTAGCAGCACTATAGAAAAGTTCACTATACTTGTCAATTCCTAGGTAATTTGTTTGAGGGTTTCTTCTAGCCATTTCTATAAGAAATTCCCCTTTACCAAAACCTATTTCAAGCTCCAGGGGCCTCTGATCAAATCTCTCTTTTATACTCTTAGGGTCTTTTATTAGCAGGTGCTCATATTTAATAAGTTTAGTGTCTAGATCCTTTGTTCTTCTTATCCTCATTGTCTTAATCCTTCAATAGGGTAGTTACCATCAGGGTCCCATATAATGAATTCTTCTATTCCTGCTTCTTCCAGAGCCTTAATCTGTAGATTAATGTCATCAAGTGAATAGTCCCATCCCTGAATCCATGGCCTAATTAAGGCCGCTGTTTTTATATTGGAATTTCTCTCCAGTGCATTTTTTATTGAGATCTTAAGCACCTCATAGGGGTGACTGACAGGGCTATCAAAGTCAAATACTCCTCTTCCGTAAAGAGCAGGATAGAACATGGGACTTATTACATCCACTATATTGCTAAGGGCTTCCCACTGTTGACCAATGGTAACGTCAGCAAGCTCAATGGCTGCCCATCCAAAAACGTCAGCACTTATTATTGCATCTTTATTATTTATATTACCCTTAATAAACATAAGAAACTTTTGGATAGCTTCTGCCCTGCCCTCATTATATTCATTATGGGCCAGCATATCATCTTCAAAGCTATCAGGAAACCTCACATAGTCAAATTGTATTTCATCAAAACCAAGTTCCAGGGCCTCGTTACTCAGAGCTAGTAGATAATCCCAAACCTCCCTGTCATAGGGTGAATTCCAGTACTGACCATCAGCTATAAGAAGGCTTCCATCACTATGACGAATTGCTCTATCTGTATTTTGTGCTGCATATATGGGATCTTTAAAGGCTACTATTCTGGCAATTAAATGAAAGCCTTCATCTTTAAGATGGCGGATAAAGGCTTCACCATCACCATAGATTAGGTTGGAAGAACCTGGGGCCAGCTTCTCAGCAATCTTGCTCTCAAATAATACATATCCCTCATCATCATGATAGTCCAAAACCAAGGTATTTATTGGTCCATCTTTGATTCTTTCCACAACTCTTAAAGCAAAATCTTCACCATAAGGGGATATATAGGCGCCTTTAACCTTTAAATAGTCTTTAAAAGGCTTGTCTTTAACCGAGTAAATCCCATATTCTACCCCTTCTAAGGGAATAGCTATATCACTTACAAATTGTTTGGAAAGATGCTCCTGGCCAACCCAACCTGAATTACCATACTGGTCCATTATTAGGACTTGGCCTGAACGTTTCCTGTAAACAAAGACTCTTTCTTGAAAAAAGAGTCTTCTTACAATACTACCATCATCATCTTTTAATATGACATTATCATCCTGGACATAGGCATAGTCCCTGGGAATTTGTTCCTTTTCAATTGTATACACCTGGACTTGATCTTCTTTTATATGGCCTTCCTTAATTACCTCAACTCCAGAGATTCGTGAGCAACTAACTAAAAAAAGCAAAAGCAAAAGTATAGATAACCTACGCATATATCTCCTTACAGAGCAAATCTTCCTGCAACCCAATAGTCATCTGGAACTCCATAGTCCAAATCTAAACCATCAAAATGCCACTCGCCCCTTAGGCCATGACCCTCCATGGCAACCTTAAAATAATACATTGCAATGCCTGCATCTAAACACTCATTAATACGGCCTAGCTTTTCATCTTCATGAATACATAATATTATATCATCCTTGTCAATGATAAATTTCCAGGGCTGTCTATTACCCCAGCTGGGCGCATATTTAAGGTAGTGATAGACCTTGTCAATACCCCTTCTTACTAGCTCACCATAACCAGTTGAGTTACCCCAGGTATCAAGGTATACAAAACTTGAGGTTTCTTCCCTTAAAGGCATACCATTTTTAGTCTCTAGGTTAAGGTTGGCATAACCTTCTTTGAGGGGGTTAATCAAGGGGTGCTGAAGATTTGAAAAGAGTTTACTGAAATAGTTTTCTTCCTTGGGATACCCTAGGGCAACAAGGGCAATAAGCTCTGCCTTATCTGTCCAGCCCATGGCTACCTTAGCAGAGTCAGAATCCTTGATGCTAATCCAGCAGCTCCCTACTTCCATAGCCATCATTTTTAAAACTATGTCCTCAACTTCATAGGCAGATTTTCTCATGTTAATGCACTTCTTCTCTGCAAATACTGCTATATAATGGGGTGCTTCTATCATAACTCCACTATAACCAGCAAAGCCCTCGAGCTTAATTGCAGCTCTAGGCCCATCCTCTATAAAGACTAGTTCATAGCCAGGAATCTCTCCTAATAAATTTGGAGCCTCGAGCATTGATAGAAGATTCCTTTTATCCTCGGCTGATAGTTGCTTATTCTTATAATTGCGAACCGACTTTCTTTTTTCTAAAAACTCTAGTTTATTCATACCCACCTCCACTCACTAAATTATAAAGGAGTTTTAATAAAATTACAAGATAGGGCAAAAAGCCCTAATTAAGGCCTAAATACCCCAAGTAAAATCCCACCGCTTTTAGCTTTGCCAGAAAATACTACAAAATAGACTTTTATGTTATCTTCCTTTACCATCATTATACCCAACTTTGACTTATAACTCCCTGTAATATAGCCTTGAGTCACTATTAAGCTAGAAAGTCCTCAAATATGATGGCATCAAAATAGGACTTCTTCTCCTCAGGCTTTGTAATAGTATAAGCAAAAGTAGGGGTAGATAGTTTATGAAGGAGCCAAGGACTAAAGCCTCCTACCTTCTCATATGCAATAAAATCTGGTCTGGTTAGAAAGTTGAAAAGCAGATGTCTTAAAGCAAAGTCCAACCAGGGGCCTTGGCCAAGTTCTATGCCCGAGAGCTGGCCTCTTAAAACATCTGGCCTATTTAACCTATACCAAAGCAAAATAATAGGGTGGAAACTCTCTATTATATAGTCTCCGTTATAACCATCCATAATTTCCTGGACCTTCCTAGCATTATTAAAATGATCCTTCTCACTTTTAATTTCTAGAAGTAATGGTGTTCTAGTGTCAATTGTCTCAAGGGCCTCCATAAGGGTAGGAATGACTTCCTGGCTATCAAAAATAGGCCTTGCCTTAAGGGAAGCGGTGTCCAGGCTATCCACAAACTCCCTACTTCCCTGAGACCTTTGGAGATCCTCATCGTGGTGGATGATTAGCCCATCTTTAGAGCTTCTAACATCCATCTCAATCCCATATCCCCCTTCCACTGCCTTTTTAAAAGCAGCTAGGGTATTTTCAGGACTATCTTTATCATGGAGGCCTCTATGGGCATAGTCCCAGTCTAAGAATCTCTTTATTAGCCTGTGCTTTCTAAACCTTGGTTTAACTAGAAAAACATAGCCTCCAAAAACACCTAATAAAACTTTAAATATCCTTTTCATCTTCTTAGGCTCTTTCTATAGATTTCCAAAATATCTTTTTCCTCAAGCAGGGTAAATCCATTAATTGGACCCTTCTTCTGCCTAATAATCTTTCTAGCCATCTCCTCGAAATACTGGTCATCAATGCCAACCTCCTCCAAAGAAAGAGGTAGGCCCAGCTCATCAGAGAAAAATTCTTCTAAGGCTTCAATTGCTTTAAAGGCGTCCCTATACTCATCCCCGCTATGGGGTAAATCAAAGACGTTGTACCCAAATTCAGCAATCTTTCTTTGGGTCTTATCCCCTAGCACATGCCTTAGATAGGGCCCGCTCAGAATTGCAAGACCTATTCCATGGGTTAGGTCATAAAAGGCACTAAGCTCGTGTTCTAGGCCATGAACACTCCAAGGGACAGCCTTTCCTGCGCTTAAAAGGCCATTAATAGCCCAGGAACTAGCCCACATGATATTAGCCCTAGCTTCATAGTTTTCAGGCTCTTCTAGCAGAATTGGCCCAAAATGAACACAGGTTTTTAAAAGACCCTCTGCCAATCTATCAGCAAGATAATTACCCGAGTCCTTTCGAAAGTAATTCTCCATAGCATGGCTCATAATATCCGCCACTCCAGCTGCGCTCAACCTCCTAGATACACTAAAAGTATATCTAGGATTTAAAAGGGAGAATTTTGGCTGAATATGCTCCGAAGACCAACCGAGTTTTTCCTTAGTCTCCATATTGCTTATAACAGAAATAGCGTCCATTTCACTTCCTGTTGCAGCTAGGGTTAGAACTGTTCCCAAGGGAAGGGCCTCTAAAACCTCGGTATTACCAAGTACAAACTCCCAGGGGTCTCCCGGAGTCTTTACACCAGCTGCTATGGCCTTGGCAGCATCTATTACAGAGCCTCCTCCAAGTGCCAAAACTAAATCAACGCCTTTATCTTTAGCTAACTCAATCCCTCTTTTTACAGACTCCAGTCTAGGATTAGGCTCAATACCTGAAAACTCAGTAATTTCCAGGCCCTCAAGCGCCCCTACTACCTCTCCATAAATACCAACTTTTTTAACAGATTCTCCTCCATATACAAGAAGAATCCTATTACCATACTTAAGGCATTCCACTCTTAGTTCTTGGAGTTTCTCCCCAAATAGAATCTTAGTTGGAAGGTGAAAAATAAAATCATCCATAATAACCTCTTATACAAAAAAGGCACCCCGCAGGGTGCCTATCTATTTCTAGTACTCCATCGCAGCCATTCTTACATAGCTTAGATAGCGTCTTCTAGCTGACTTAGCACTGGCTTCGAATAAGGCTTCTGCTTCTTCTGGGAAGGTTCTTTCTAAAACAGCAAAACGTCTTTCTGTTCTTAAGAATTCCTTGAAGTCTGCAGTTGGTTCCTTAGAGTCAAGGACGAAGGGATTAAGTCCTTCAGCCTCTCTTCTTGGGTCAAACCTCCATAGATGCCAGTAACCAGCCTCAACTGCAAGTTTTTCTTGTCTTTGAGTGGTTCCCATTCCTGTAGAAATACCATGGGCGATACAGGGTGAGTAGGCAACTATTAGAGCTGGACCAGGATAGCTTTCAGCTTCTTTAAGAACCTTAACATAATGAGAGGGGTTACTTCCCATAGCTACCTGAGCAACATAGATGTTACCGTAGGTAGTTGCAATCATTCCTAGGTCCTTCTTAGGTGTACGCATACCAGAAGCTGCAAACTTAGCAACAGCTGCAATAGGTGTTGACTTAGAAGCCTGGCCACCGGTATTGGAGTAAACTTCAGTATCTAGAACCAGAACGTTAACATCTTGGCCCTGGGCAAGTACGTGGTCTAGTCCACCATATCCAATGTCATAGGCCCAGCCATCACCACCAAAGATCCACATACTCTTCTTAACAAAGTAGTCTTTGAGATCGTAGAGTTTTTCAAAGATTTCCTTAGCCTTAGCATCGCTAATTTCATCTTTTTTATCTACAAAGCCCTTTAGAGCTTCAGCAGCTTCTGCACTATCTTCATGGCTATCTGCATTGCCTAACCAAGTCTCAGCAGCCTCCTTCATTCCTTCTGGAAGTACTGTATCTAGTTCTAATAGCTCTCCTAGGTATCTTGCAACTCTATTTCTTGTTACTTGTATAGAAGTTAGCATACCAAATCCATACTCAGCATTGTCCTCAAAGAGGGAGTTGGCCCAAGCAGGTCCTAAACCATCTTGATTTACTGTATATGGATTAGAAGGACAAGATCCACCATAGATGGAAGAGCAGCCTGTAGCATTGGCTACTACCATTCTTTCACCAAATAGCTGGGTAACTGTCTTAACATAAGGTGTCTCTCCACAGCCTGCGCAAGCGCCTGAGAATTCGAAGAGTGGAGGTGCAAACTGGCTTCCCTTTAGGGTATCCCTAGCCATAACCTTCTTCTCTTTTAGACTAAGCGCAAACTCCCAGTTTCCTTTTTGTGCCTCGGTTTGACTTGGCATATCCTTCATAACAAGAGCTTTGTTCTTAGCAGGGCACACTTCAGCACAGTTGCCGCAACCTGTACAGTCTAGGGTTGAGACCTGAATCTTATACTGAAGTCCTTCCAGTCCTTTTCCTCTTGCATCAACAGTCTTGTAGTTTTCTGGAGCATTCTTCATTTCCTCTTCAGTGGCTAGGAAAGGACGAATAGCTGCGTGGGGGCAAGCAAAGGAACACTGATTACACTGAATACAGTTATCGGGCATCCACTCAGGACAGTGAACAGCAATACCACGTTTTTCATAGGCTGCAGTTCCTGCTGGGAAAGTTCCATCTGCATGGTCAACAAAGATTGATACAGGAAGGCTGTCTCCCCTTTGTCCTGTCATTACGCGCTGAATCTCACTTACAAACTCGGGCTCATCTCTCACTACAGCTTCTTCAAGCTCAGCATTTGCCCAATCAGCTGGGATCTCATACTTATTAAGGTTTTCAATGGCTTGGTCAACTGCAGCATAGTTCATATCTACTATCTTTTGTCCACCGCGACCATAGGAAGTTTCAATCTCTTCTTTTAGTAGAGCAATTGCCTGGTCTATTGGCATAACTTTAGACAGATAGAAGAAGGCAGTTTGCATGATCATGTTGATACGGCCACCAAGACCAATCTTCTCAGCAATGCTTACAGCATCGATAAAGTAGAAGTCAATCTTATTATTGGCTAGGTAGCGCTTAATGCTACCAGGTAGATTATTATTTAGTTCCTCAGCATCCCACTGGGTGTTAAGGACAAAGGTTCCGCCCTCTTTTAAACCTGCCATTAAATCGTAGGAATATACATAGGCCTGGTTGTGACAGGCTACATAGTCTGCTTCATCGATTAGGTAGGTAGCCCTAATTGGGTTGTTACCAAAGCGAAGATGGCTGACTGTAATTCCACCACTCTTCTTAGAGTCATAGGAGAAGTAGCCTTGAGCATACATATCGGTATTATCACCAATAATCTTAATAGCTGACTGGTTGGCCCCTACTGTTCCATCAGATCCAAGACCCCAGAACTTACAACGAATTGTTTCTGGATCCTCAGCTCTAATAACCTCTGTAGGCTCTAATGAAAGATTGGTAACATCATCCACTATAGAAATGGTGAAGGGATTCTTTGGCTCATCTTTTTTAAGTTCAGCAAATACCGCACCTAAATGAGTAGGTGTTGTATCCTTGCTACCAAGTCCATAACGGCCACCGACAATTACTGGTCTGTGGTCTTGATCTTGGAAGGCTGAGCGTACGTCTAGATACAAAGGCTCGCCAGGAGCTCCTGGTTCTTTTGTACGGTCAAGTACAGCAATTTTCTTAGCTGTTTTAGGTACGACAGCGAGGAATTTTTCTGTCACAAAGGGGCGGTATAAACGAACTTTTATAAGTCCTGTCTTCTCTCCCCTAGCATTTAAGTAATCAATTGTTTCTTCTAGAGCCTGAGTAACTGAACCCATAGCCACAACCACATACTCTGCATCCTCTGCACCATAGTAGTCAAATAGGCCATAGCTACGTCCAGTAATCTTTCCAATCTCTGCCATGTAATCTTCTACGATTCCTGGAACCTTCTCATAGAACACATTGGCGGCTTCCTTAGACTGGAAGAAAATATCTGGATTCTGAGCAGTTCCCCTTTGAAGAGGTCTTTCAGGACGAAGAGCTTTTTCTTTAAATCTCTTAATAGCATCCCAGTCAACAAGTCTTTCATACTCTGAATAGTCAATAACCTCAATTTTTTGAATCTCGTGAGAGGTTCTAAAGCCATCAAAGAAGTGAAGGAAGGGCATTCCAGCCTTAATTGAAGAAAGGTGGGCAACACTGGCTAGGTCCATAACTTCCTGAACACTACCTGAAGCAAGTAGAGCAAATCCAGTTTGTCTAGCACTCATAACGTCGGAATGATCCCCGAAGATTGAAAGTGCGTGGCCAGCAATTGAACGGGCTGTTACCTGGAAAACACCTGGTAATAATTCCCCAGCAATTTTGTACATGTTGGGTATCATCAGTAAAAGGCCCTGGCTAGCTGTAAAAGTAGTAGTTAAAGAACCAGCTTGTAGAGAACCATGCACTGCACCTGCAGCACCAGCTTCGGACTGCATTTCAGCTACTTTAACAGTTTCTCCAAAGATGTTCTTTCTGCCATTGGCAGACCATTCGTCCACAACTTCAGCCATGGTGGATGAAGGTGTAATTGGGTAGATAGCCGCAACCTCAGTAAAAGCGTAGGCCACATGAGCAGCCGCGGTATTACCGTCTAGCGTCATCATTTTTAATTTACTCATAAATCCTCCTATTTTCTCGCTTACATATACTAATATTATAAACCAGCCCATCACAAGGGTCAACCTGGGAATAAGTCTGGATATTTACAGAAACTCCCCCTCTTGTCAGCTATGTTTTTTTATTTTAATAAAAGTTCTTCATAGCTTTGATTACTTAAAAAAAAGGCCAGCTGGAAAAATGCCGGCCTAAATTCCATCAAAAATTTCACTTTATATCAATTTTAAAATAAGACTTCTTACCTCTTCTTAACATGGCGTAGCCATCCTTAAAGTCTTGACTATCCACTTTAACCCATGGGTCACTAAGAGGTTTATCATTAAGCCTAATACCATTTTGGTCAATAAGCCTTCTTCCCTCAGCCTTACTTTTTATAAATTCAAGTTCCACTAAAACATCAAGCCATTCCCTGCCTATCCAGTCTTCTTTAAGTACTGTAGAAGGCATGTCCTCAAGGCTACCGGCTCCCGAAAAAAGGGCTTTACTAGCCTCTAAAGCTTTATCTGCATCCTCTTTGCCGTGGACAAGTCCAGTTAGTTCATAGGCCAAAACTTCCTTGGCATGATTAATATTTTCACTGGGATCCATTAACCTTTCAATTTCTTCGATATCTAGGAAGGTATAGCGAAGAAGAAGGGTTTCAACGGAAGCATCCTCTACATTTCGCCAGTACTGGAAAAATTCATAGGGGGGAGTCTTCTCAGGATCAAGCCAAAGAGCTCCTTTTTGAGTCTTACCCATCTTTACTCCAGCTGAAGTTGTTATAAGATTAAAGGTCAGTCCATAGGTATCTGCACCTTCTGTTTTCTTAATCAGATCAATTCCTGCAATTATATTGCTCCACTGGTCAGAGCCTCCCATCTGTAGCTTACAGCCTGTTGTCCTGTATAAATGCAAGAAGTCATAGGCCTGGAGGGGCATATAGGAAAACTCAAAATAACTCAGTCCTTGTTCCAGACGAGATTTGTAGGCATCCATTTTTATCATACGATTAATGGAAAAATGAGGGCCGTAGTCTCTTAGAAAGTCTATATAGTTAAGCTCTACAAGCCAGTCGGCATTATTAAGCATCAGGGCCCTACCATTGTCAAAATCAACAAACCTGCTGACTTGTTTTTTAATCTTCTGGGCATTCTCCTCAATAGTTTCCCTGGTCATTATCTGGCGCATATCATTCCTACCAGAAGGATCCCCTATCAGGGTAGTTCCCCCACCTAATAAGAGGATGGGACGATGACCTGCTTCTTGCATTCTTTTCATAACCACTAGGGTTAAAAAGTGTCCCGCATGAAGGCTATCTGCTGTAGCATCTATACCTATATAAAAGGTCACCTGCTCTTTTTCAAAAAGTTCCCTTAGTTCCTCTTCATGAGTAGCCTGGGATATATAGCCCCGCCTCATTAAATCATCATAAATATTCATAACTCCTCCTCATATAATAGTAGCTTACCAACCCTTTATTAATTCGTCAATCTCACTCTTATCTAAGATCGTGTCAAGTTGTTGTAGGTTTGGACAATTAAAGCAGAAAGCTCTAGTTATATAATTA
>LFRM01183551.1_pt1 | contig 10675 bp, 10 predicted proteins | sample 618341 | NCBI WGS metagenome assembly LFRM01 (sample SAMN03654438, study PRJNA283298) | anaerobic digester metagenome | isolation source: pool of bioreactors CSTR01a, CSTR02a, and CSTR03a thermophilic anaerobic... | place: Denmark: Kgs. Lyngby | collected 2014-05-21 | reverse complement strand
AAGCATGTAGAAAGCTAATTAGTTCCTCGTTTGGACGAGGGTTCAAGTCCCTCCAGCTCCACAAAGCGACTTTTAGAGAAGTCAAATAAAGAATTAAAAAGCCTATAGATCAATTGATTATTGATTTATAGGCTTTTTTTGTATGTATAAGGCTGACAAAAAAGACAGGAAATAGACAAATAAAGTCAGTTTGCAATTCCCAATTAGTCTACCATAACTTAATTGCCCAACATTGTAAGCTTGCTGTCCAGTTTTGTAAGTTTAGCACTTTGCTTGCCATTATTATACAAAATGTTACGCAGGCATATTTCCCTTATACTTTTTCTCTCTAAACTATTACCTAACTGGTATATATCCACAATTACTAATGGCCTTTTTTCCAGTTGGTGTTTGAAGCCACTCATAAATCTTATGTGTCATTGATGATTTGTCTGTATCGGAACGAATAACGGCGTACACCTCTGTAGTATAGGGGTATAAACGATTGCTAATAGTTTCTTCTGTGGGCATCACTCCATCAATAGCAATTGTTTTAAGATAGCTTTTATTAGGTCTTATAATGAACTTATTATAATAATGTACCGTATAGCCTATTGCTAATGGATTACCAGCAATTCCATCAATCAATCCTGCCATGGTGAATATTAGATTCTCTTTGTATATCGGCAGATCGATATAATCTAAATCTTTCATTATCAATAGATCCATCAACTCCTGACTTCCTGAATTTGGATTTCTTACAAATGGGTGAATGGATGAATACTCAGGATTTTCAGGAAATAACACTATTCCAAAATCCGACCAATTTTCTTTTTTACCCGTATAAATATCTTGTATATTCTGAGTTGTTAAACCTATGACCGGATTTTTAGGATTAACTATAAAAATAAAAGCATCTAGCGCTATTGGCGTTTCTATTAAACTCACCCCTTTTGACATTGCGTATTCTTTTTCGTCGGGCGACATGCTTCTTGCAGCAAGCGCAATATTCACTTTGTTGTCAATCAGGTTTATAAACGACTTGTGTGTTTGTGAACTTAGTACACGTTTGTCAAATTTTTGTTTGAGACTGCCCTTGATTTTTGGTTCAATGCCCCATGTGCTACTCGATGGACTAATCGTATTTTCTTGCCACTCATAATTAAGGCCCAACAACTCGCATGCGATAACTCTATTTAGAGGCAAAGTTGAAGTTGAGCCGTCTATAATCGGATAATTATTGATTGATAATCCATCTATGTAAGGTGAATCTGTGTTTATTTTTTCGCAACTCGTAAAAATAGATAATACAAAAAAGAGTAATGCCGTAATAATTGAAAGCTTTTTATTCATGTTTTTTTCTTTTTATAGATCTATAGATTTTTATTTTTGCAGCGATACGTAATAAAATCTTTTTTTTAAAAGTTCCTTTCCAAAAATAAGCATTTAAATGTTTTAAAAAAACGAATTGTTGATAAGTTTGCTATTCTGTGTCTTAATTATAATCCTGTTATAATGGTCTACTATAGAGTATTCTCATCACAACTTAAAAAACTGATCTACTTGGAGATTTAAATCAAATAATTGAGCAACAATTGGGGCAATAAAAACAATAATGAGGCAGTAATGTAGCAGTAATAATACAAAAGGATTGGTGGATGGTGAAAAGATGTGTTTAATCCAACTTTATAGATAATGTAAGGTTGCTTTTTTTTGTTTATATTTGAAGTGAAAAAACTCAAAAAAAATTAGGTTGTTTTCACTGATATTTCGTTTATAGTTATTACATTTACTAGATGTAAATGAGCTTTATGTGTAGTTACTAAATAGCTAAAATTGAAAATCATGAAAAAATCAAGCTTTTTATTATTGATGTTTGCAATAATGTTAACATCATCTTGTAGTAAAACTGAAACTTTAGACACCAACACTGAAGTGACAGACGAAAATTATGCATTGGCAGAGACTCAAGTAATTTTCACAGAATATGTAAACAGAATTGCTGAGGGTACAGGCACAAATGGTGTGGGAGTATTTAAACATAACAAACAACCTGTTGACCCTAAAGACCGTACAGTAATGAGGATTAACTTCGACACCCAATACTCTTTTGCTGTATTAGACCTAACTGAAGATGTTGTATTGACCATGCCCGAAACCAATGGGCGCTACCAAAGTGCTTGGTTTATAACTGAGGAGCATTACAACCCAATGGCTATAACCCAACCGGGCTTATATACTATTACTAAAGAGATGACGGGTTCGAAATACACCATGATTGCCATCAGAACGCAGGTAAATATGCAGGATGCTGCTGATTTGAAAATAGTTTCTAATTTGCAAGACCAAATTAAACTCACACAAAAAGATCGCGGCTCTTATACCGTGTTCAACAACTGGGATATGAATGAGATTTTGACAATGCGTAAAAAATATCAAGAACTTGCCTTCCAGAATAAAATTACTTCTGAAATGATGTTTGGTAAGAAGGGTGAAGTGCCTCTTCTTAATCACAATTGTGGCGCTGCTTCTGGTTGGGGAGGTATGACAAAAGAGCAAGCCGTTTATCTCAATTACAAGCCCACCAATTCAAACCCTGCAACACTCACATTAAAAGATGTGCCTATAAAGGCATTTTGGTCTATAACCATTTATGACGAAGATGGCTATCCACAAGGCGATATTTACAATATCAATAGTGCTTTTGCTAAAGCTAATAACGATGGTTTGGTAGTTATACATTTTGGTGGAGACAATAGCGCCGACAACTACATGGATATTTTTGATGAATGGACTTTTGTGCTTCGATTGTATATGCCTACTGAAGCCTATTTCAATGGTTCTTGGATAAGGCCAGAACTTATACCGCTTAATTAAAATAGTGCGAGTAAAAAGCAACGTAAATACTAGTTGTAAATTGAGGTTCCCATCGTTTCAGTTTGAAGGATATGAGGTGGGTATAATGATAAGGTACATCAAGGATGAAACGAAATTAGAAATAGATTCAAAGTAATTCAAGACGAATTTAAATAGTAAAGAGTAATACACCCAACTTTACAGATAATGTAAGGCTGGGTGTTTTTGTTATACAGATTTTGCCAGAGCTTTGCCTATTACAGTTTTAGTCTCTCAATTTATTCTTTTCTTATCTGGTAAGACAACTATTACTTTGTGAGTTTAAGCTTTCCTGGAATCTTCATTGCTATCTTTTTTATAACCAAGTATGGAAAAGTAAAGAGCGCATTAAATATATTTCTAGCAGTATTTAGATTAATATCTACATTAAATGCTTCTTTAAATATGTTTTTTGTGATTACTGGAGTATATTTAATTTTAAACTTTACCCTAATGCTATTATTTACATTAGATTCATGCACTATCTCTATCCACATAGGGCTCTTTAATATATCGGTATAAGGTAGTTCTCTATGAGCAATAGCATGTCTGTAATGTATAACTGGCTTAATAGGTGTGGGAGATATTTTACTTGCTAATGTTAAGAAATGATTGTGAGGATACTTCATCTTCAACATAAGATTGTATTTAACAAAATACTGATAACCATAACTAAAACGATATAGAGTTTCTTTGGGGTTTTCTAGAAACTCTTTCTGAATATTGTCTATCATACTATGGTGTAACGAATCATCATTATCAACATTGGTTGTAATTATATACTCATCAGTTGGTAATAAGTGTTGACGAATATAAGGTTCTATTTTTAGGTAAAGTTTATTTCTATCAGATGGATCTAAATAAACTGGTGTGAAAAGTGGAAATAGATTCTGGTATTCAGCAATTTTTGATTTGTGTTTTTCTTCTGTATCTTTATCAAATAGGCAGAGCCAAATAAAGTTCTTGTTTTTTTGGTTTAAAAGAGAAGCAAAACAATATCTTTCAAAGAGTTCAAATCTTTCGTCCATCCAACTTTTAGTTTGAGTAGATTTTTGTGTCTTATCTTCAGTAAAGCATCTAACTCCGTCTATGGATAATTTCAAGTTGAATTGAGTTAAAATTATATGTTTAAATTTAGCCATTGATTTTGGTTTCTTTTTTGAATGTGTTTTAAATGAATGATATCAACTTCAGATGAATCAAACGACACTCTTTTAATGTCTAATAGTGTTTATTCATCAAGAAATATTTGTCAAAGATACAATCATTTGTTTGAATGTAATAATTTGCAATACCTGCTACTGTTTCAACAACATATTTAATGAAGATACAACTAGTCTTTGTATATTTGTCTTTACACTAAAAACAAGCATCACAAATTGAACCATGAATAAAAATAAAATAATTTCAGGAACAATAGGCGTATTAATCGGATACACCCTATTTATATTGTTAATAGATTTCCTCTCAAAGCCCATTAATATTCCGTTAGCTTTCAAACCAATTGAAAGTATGCAAACCTATTTCTTTAGTTTTGTTTTCACAATGGGTGCTGTTGGATGGATTTTGGGAAGTCTGCTTTTAATAGCAGTTCTAACGTTGTTCTACTTTATAGGAGTTTGGGTTTATAATTTGATATTTAAAAACGTGAGATGAGAAAAATAAAAATAGTTTTGATATTTATTCTAGGTGTCACGCTCATTTCTTGTAAACCGAAGTTTGATTTAAAAGCTGACAAGCACCTCGCTGAAGTCTTTACAGACATTGAGTTAGCAGAGATTCAGAAGATGATTAGCTATGTAGATGATAGGGTGGTGGAGTTGACAAACAATAAAGATATCAACGAAGCCTATCATCAATTGTTGAACAAAATGGACACAACAATGCAAGAAAGTTCTAAGTTTTTTGTGCCATTTGGTGAAGAAGAAAAATATGAGTTTCTGCAAAGTTTAGATTCAACTATTTTTAGTGAATTCTGGATTATGGGCAATCATGTAAGAAAGACATTATATAAAGATTCTATTTACCAGAACTTAGACAATTATAAAACCTTAGATATAAGTCGTAGTGGAAGATATATAGACTATCTAGAAAGAATTGGAGAAGAAGACGTGTATTACAAATCTCTAAAAGAAACGTTAGAAGCCGCTGGTGGTTTAACTCCCAGCATTGCAGTCTCGTTTCTAAAGATTCATAATGAACTCCATTTCACTATTCCCAAAAACAGATTGTGGGCAACAATTTTTATATTGAGGATGGAAGAACCCCACGATAAAAAGATGGAGCGATATTTGAATCAAAAAGCCTTAAGTTAAAGATTTACTTTTTAGAGATAGGCCTGCCTTATGAAATCTATTATTTTATTGAGATGCCATTTGTTCTTATTATAAGACCTAGAGATGCAATTAAGAGTTAAGTGGCACAAGTAAGATACTAACGCCTTCAAACCTGAACCAATAACAAAACAAAATATATACCCCCCATTTCCATTACCATCTAAACTACTCTTTGTATCTTTGTAGCAATAAGAGAACGATGAATATTTTAGATGATATGAAAATAATTACAATAAGTAGAGAGTTTGGCAGTGGTGGTAGGGAGCTTGGAAAGCACCTTGCCGATGTGTTGGGCTACGACTATTACGACAAGGAGATTATTGCTACAATTGCCTCTAACACAGGCATGGACGAAAACTATATAGAGCGTAACCTTGAGCATGATAGATGGCAAAACGTGCCACTTACTTTTCACCAATCTGTAACAAGTCTCTCGCTAGATTCTACTCATACAGACTTGCTTTTAGAGCGAAAACGTGTGATAGAGGAGATTGCAAAGACCGGAAAGAACTGTATTATTGTAGGCAGAAATGCAGACGTATTGCTTAGAGAGTACCGCCCCTTCAATATTTTTGTGTGCGCAGACTTGGAAACCAAATGCCGTCGCTGTATGGAACGTTCATCAGAAGATGAGTGTTTAAATGCCAAAGAACTTGAACGAAAAATACATAAAATAGATAAAAGACGTGCACAAACTCGAGCCCTCATTACCGATAGTGATTGGGGTGATAGATCTGCCTATCATCTTATTTTAAATACAACCGATTGGGATTTAAAAGAGTTGGCATTGGCTCTTGCAGAGTTTGCAAAACGCTGGTTCGAGAGCAACAATAAATGATTAAACTATCCGATAGCTTTAACTATAAAAAGTTGTTGCGCTATACGTTTCCAGCAGTTATTATGCTGGTGTTTACTTCCATATATGGTGTAGTAGACGGTTTCTTTGTATCAAACTTTGTAGGAAAAACACCCTTCGCTGCCGTCAACTTTATTATGCCTCTCATGATGATTTTGGGGAGTGTAGGTTTTATGTTTGGCACTGGGGGTAGCGCATTAATTGCAAAAACTTTTGGAGAAGGAGACAAACAAAAGGCTAACAAAATATTCTCTCTTATTATTTACATATCCTTAGCCATAAGTATTATTTTAACGGTTTTGGCTATTATCTTTATGCGACCCATTGCTTCGGCCTTAGGGGCCGACGGTCAGTTGCTTGAAGATAGTATAACATACGGACGATTGGTTGCAATAGCAATTCCAGCTTTTGTTCTTCAAACAGAGTTTCAAATTCTTTTTGCAACAGCCGAGAAACCAAAGATTGGCCTATATATTACCATTGCTGCAGGCGTTACCAATATTTTGCTCGACGCACTATTTATTGTTGTCTTCTCTTGGGGGTTGGTGGGTGCAGCAGTAGCAACAGCCCTTAGCTTGTTTGTTGGAGGTGTTATTCCCTTGTTCTTTTTTGGTAGAAAAAACAGCAGTCTTTTGCGACTCACCAAAACAAAATTCGACGGACAAGCACTACTCAGAACCATCACCAATGGCTCTTCAGAGTTTGTCAATCACATCTCAATGTCTATTGTTGGTGTTTTATTTAATATGCAGTTACTAAAATATGCGGGAGTTGACGGTGTTGCAGCATATGGTGTGATAATGTATGTAAACATGATTTTTATATCTGTCTATCTCGGCTATGCTGTTGGCGTTGCACCCATTATTAGCTATCACTTTGGTGCAAAAAACAGCAATGAGCTAAAGGGATTGCTCAAAAAGAGTGTCGTCATTATGGGCGGTTTTTCGCTCATCATGTTTGCTTTGGCACAATTTCTTGCAAAACCCATGTCAATTGTTTTTGTGGGCTACGACCAAGGATTGATGGACATGACACAAAGAGCCCTGTTTCTCTACGCCTTCTCGTTTCTCTTTTCAGGAGTTGGTATATTTGGCTCATCTTTCTTTACTGCCATGAACGATGGTTTAGTATCGGCTCTTATTGCCTTTATGCGAACCCTCATATTTCAGACAGGAGCTGTCTTTATTTTCCCACTCTTGTGGGGTGTAGATGGCATTTGGCTATCTGTTGTGTTGGCAGAGGCTATGGCACTTCTTGTTACAATCCTGTTCTTTATTGGCAATAGGCGTAAGTATCATTATTGATTTTTTATTTTATGCTTGCAGGCATATATATCTTGTTTTAGTGCTTAAATGTTGAGGCATATTCTAACGTTTAAAGGATGGGAATAGCCTTCGCTATATTTAGTATAGATGCTCTCTAGAAAGCTTTAAAAAGTCCAACCCCCCCCATAAACACCCAATAATATTGATGATGTAAAGCTCATGTAATCTCTTTTCCTTTTGTAGGGTATTTTCATTTTCAATTGGTTAGCTATCTCGTTTATACTTGGCAAATATAGATAATGTTTATGTAAATAAAACTACTTTCAACCAATAAACTCTCCATTTATTTATACAACATTTATATAGCTACTTTTCTTATTAAAATGAAGAATACTTTGTATATTTGCTTTTATTAATGAATTGTTTATAATTGATTAAAACCTGCCTATATGAAACTTGAACTATACCAAATAGACGCATTCACCAGCAAAGTGTTTGGTGGAAATCCGGCCTGTGTTGTTCCTCTCACCGAGTGGCTCCCCAATGATATGTTGTTGAAAATAGCCAAAGAGAACGCCGTTCCCGAAACCGCATTTTTTGTAGACAAAGGCCATAAAATACATTTACGATGGTTTACCCCCGATATAGAAATGGACCTCTGCGGACACGCAACACTTGCTACAGCACATTGCTTAAAGGCAATATTGAACTACCCTCACAACAAAATTCATTTTGAAACTGCTAGTGGCGATTTAAGTGTCACCATAGAAGATGGTCTCTACTACTTAGATTTTCCATCGCGCATGCCTGTTGCTGCTGAACTTCCCGCAATAATAAAACAATCATTTAGTATACAACCTAGCGAGGTGTACAAATCTAGAGACTACCTGTTGGTATATGATAAAGAGCAAGACATTGCAAACATCAAAATAGATAGACAACTGTTCGACCAAATAAACCTCTCTCCTGGTGGAGTAATTATTACAGCCAAAGGAGACACGTCCGATTTTGTGTCGAGATTCTTCACCCCGCAAGCATCTATACTCGAAGACCCTGTAACAGGCTCTGCGCACTGCTCTCTAATTCCTTTTTGGGCAAACAGACTTGGAAAAGAAGAACTCTACGCCAAACAAATCTCCGATAGGATGGGGGAGTTGCACTGTCGCAACAATGGCCATAGAGTAATAATTGGAGGTAAGGCAAAAACATATTCTATTGGGCATTTGTATACAGAGTAACAATTATAAAAACATATAGAATGAAAAATATTTACATCTACTACATTACAATATTATTGCCATTTGCAGTAATAATATGGCTGTCAAGAATCGACGCAATAAATGCAACTTGCTTTGTAGCACTTCTTTTTTTCTATCTCTTTGTGTTTAGAACTTATGTTGATGGAATAAGACTTTATGAAAAGGGTATTATACCCAAAAAAGATATTTGGAGAATGACAATTCCAGGGAAACAAACTAAGTACTTCAAAGAGTTGTATTGGAAGTGATTTTTTTTGGCAGAAAAGTGGTTCTCGTATAGACGGTTTATTTTAAAAGTGAAAATTATAGCGAAATCATTGTCATTCCCATACGGAGTGAGCAATCCGTCAGGCAACGTTGCAACCATTAAACAACTTGCATTTTATCAGCGTTCAATCAGTCTATACTTTAGGCTAGATTGGTCATTGTTCTTATTTTCTCTTTTATTTCTACCAAACCCACACACAAAAAGATTCGCGCGGGAGCGTTGGCTTCCTACTCAATTTCACTCCTGCCTTATCAACTCAATCAAACTATTCAGTTGAGAATCTTCCTTCCAAAGAATTTGATCTACATTTCTTTCTATCAATATATCTGGTTTTGTGCCAATTCCGTCCAATATATCACCATTTTTCTGATAAGAAACCATTGTGCTTATCCTACCACTTAGTTTCGAATTGGGCAGTTCAAATCGTTTACTATTTCCACTCGAACCATCAGTGTTTACCCCAACTATCTTAATGTTTGGCAAACCTTTAAACACCGAAACAAGAATAGAAGCAGCACTAAAAGTTCTCTCATTGGCCAATATATAGATAGGCTTGTTGTAATGATACTTGTTTTCTGCAAGTTTTTGTCCGTTTAGAATATAATAGTGATACTGGCTAAATTTCTCACAATTTAGCTCATACATGGCTGTAAAAGAGGCCATAAAGTTCTCCACTGCTTTTTGTTCTCTACTGTCCAATTCGTCTTTAGAAAACAAATACCGACCATGCAAAGCATCTTTCAACGCACTGTTCAATGGCAACTCTCCTCTTTGTTTAGTAACGTGAGTTCGGGATAAAAAAAGCTTCAAAAAAAGTTGTGATATAGAGGTCTTATTTGTATATTTATAGCTGATTATCAAACAAATAACAAAACATATCGCTCTATGATCACAACAGACAAAGTTATAGAAATTTTTTGTATAGCAGACGACTTTTGCAAAGAATATGAAAAGGAAATTCAGAATCATCAACTTCAAGCAGGCAACGTAAGCAAAAAAAGAAACCGCCAAACAAGGATGTCTCAAAGTGAAATCATAACTGTAATGGTTTGCTTTCACTGTGGTACTTTCCATAATTTCAAACATTATTATCGCTTTTATATTTGTGAACATATGAATAGTTACTTCCCAAATGCTGTTTCTTATAACCGTTTTGTAGAGTTACAACCTCGAACAATTGTACCTCTCATGTTGCTACTGAAATTAGTTGGATTTGGAGAATGTACAGGTATTACTTACGTAGATTCTACTCCTATTAAAGTATGCCATAACAAGCGTATTTACTCAAACAAGGTATTTAAAGATATAGCCCAGAGAGGGAAAAGTACAATGGGTTGGTTTTTTGGATTTAAGCTACATTTAGTTTGTAATGAGAAGGGAGAACTACTTAATTTTTCACTAACCAAAGGGAATGTCGACGATCGAAACCCTGATGTAATCAATGTTCTCACAAAAGATTTATTCGGTAAGCTTTATGCAGATAAAGGATACATTAGCCAGAAGCTTTTCGAGATGCTTTTCGATGAAGGAGTTCACTTAGTGACAGGCATACGATCTAATATGAAGAACAGTTTGATGTCATTTCGTGATAAGATTCTTTTACGAAAAAGATCAGTTATAGAATCTATAAATGATGAGCTAAAAAATATCTGTCAGATAGAACATTCTAGACATCGTTCTACTCATAATTTCATTATGAATATTATTGCAGCTCTTGTCTCATATTGTTTTTTCCCAAAAAAGCCTTCAATCAAATTTGAAGTGGAAAAATCAAACCAATTAACTATTTGGGGGTAATCTTATCCCGAACTCACGTT
>LFRM01094880.1_pt1 | contig 10675 bp, 4 predicted proteins | sample 618341 | NCBI WGS metagenome assembly LFRM01 (sample SAMN03654438, study PRJNA283298) | anaerobic digester metagenome | isolation source: pool of bioreactors CSTR01a, CSTR02a, and CSTR03a thermophilic anaerobic... | place: Denmark: Kgs. Lyngby | collected 2014-05-21 | reverse complement strand
GCTTGAAGCATAACCATAAAAGTTTCTCGCTTCTGCTTTTCTTCGTTAATAATATCTTCTTTAGCATTGGCTAGGAATTTTCCATTTCCCAACTTCTTGTCAACTCGTAGAATTTCACTGTCTAATCTTTTCTCTTCTTTTTCAAGTCGAGCAATTTCTTTTTCTTTATCCACTAAATCTAATAATGGAATATAAAGTTTTGCAGAAGACGTCACTAAAGAAACATTTTGCTCGTCTTTTGGATCTTCTGTAATAAATACTACATCATCAGCATAAGCTAACTTAATGAGATATTCTTTAGATGCCTCAAAAGATTCTTTTTTACCCTTGTTAGGAAAGATGTACAAAGTGGATCTTCGCTTATTTGGAACATTCATTTCTTGTCTTAAATTACGAATACTCTTTATGGCTTCAATAACTCCACCCATGGAATCTTCGATTTGTTCATTTATCAAGCTTTCATTGACTATCGGCCAAGGCGCTTTCATGATAGTTTTCTCATCTTTAAGAAAACTATAAATTTCTTCTGTGATAAAAGGCATAGTAGGATGAAGAACCTTAAGTGAGGTAATTAATACATCTTTAATGACTCTATAACTAACTCCTTTTTCTTCATCGGTTCCATGATAGAAAACGGGTTTAATAAGTTCAATATACCAATCACAAAGTTCATTCCAAATAAAGTCATAAACTTTAGACAGTGCTATGCCTAGCTCAAACCGCTCAAAGTTTTCTGTAACTTCTCTGACTAATTGATTCACTTTTGACAAAATCCATTGATCCGCTAAAGAATAATTATTTGAGTCTTCATATTTCTTAATAAGATCAAAATCAATATTCATTAGTACAAATCTTGATGCGTTCCATAATTTATTCGCGAAATTTCGGGATGCTTCTACACGCTCAGGGAAAAATCGAATATCACTACCTGGTGCATTTCCAGTGATTAGCATGAACCGAAGAGCATCCGCTCCGTACTGATCAATGGTCTCCAACGGATCCACTCCATTGCCTAGTGATTTACTCATTTTTCGTCCGTCTGAATCTCTAACAATTCCATGAATAAATACAGTGTCAAATGGAACTTCACCCATGTTATAAAGTCCTGAGAACATCATTCTCATCACCCAAAATGGAATAATATCATATCCTGTCACTAAGGTTGATGTAGGATAAAAATACTTTAAATCTTCTGTTTCATCAGGCCAACCCAAAGTTGAAAATGGCCATAGAGCTGAGCTAAACCATGTGTCAAGTACATCTTCTTCTTCACGAATATGACTTCCACCACATTTTGTACAGGTCGTAGGAGCCTCTACTGAAGCCATAACTTCTGAACAATCGTCACAATAGTATACGGGAATCCGATGTCCCCACCAAAGTTGACGAGAGATACACCAGTCCTGTATATTTTCTAGCCAATGAAAGTAGGTTTTATCAAATCGCTCAGGAACAAATTTTGTTTTCCTTTCTTTAACGGCATCAATAGCAGGACCTGCCAGGGTTTCCATGGCTACATACCATTGCCTAGAAATGATAGGCTCAATTACAGTGCCGCATCGATCATGGGTATTAACATTATGGATATGAGGCTCAATCTTTAGGAGCAATCCTTGCTCATCCATGTCTTTAATAATCGCTTTACGGGCTTCGTATCGGTCTAGTCCCTCATAAATTCCACCATTTTCATTAACAACTCCTTGATTATCAAGGACTCGAATGGTTTCTAAATCATGTCTCTCCCCTACATGGAAGTCATTAGGATCATGGGCCGGCGTAATTTTAACGCATCCTGTTCCAAACTCCCGATCCACATAACTATCCGCCACGATGGGAATTTCTCGGTTAACAAGAGGTAGCATAATGGTTTTACCTACCAAATGCTTAAATCGTTCATCTTCAGGATGAACAGCAACAGCGGTATCTCCTAGCATGGTCTCAGGTCGAGTGGTGGCAATCACTAGTTCACCATCTCCACTAGTTAGTGGATACTTAAAGTACCAAAAATTACCGTTTTGTTCTACGTACTCAATTTCAGCATCAGACAATGCTGTTTGACATTTAGGACACCAATTAGTTATTCGGTTTCCTCTATAGATAAGGCCATCATTATAGAGCTTAACAAATACTTCTCGAACAGCTTTGCTCAGTTTGTCATCCATGGTAAAGGCTTCTCGAGTGAAATCACATGAAGATCCGAGTTTTTTCACTTGATGACGAATCTTCTCTCGATATTCCTCTGACCAATCGTAGACTTTTTCAAGAAAGGCTTCTCGCCCCATTTCTTTCTTATGAAGTCCTTGTTTTAATAGTTCGTTCTCTACTCGAACTTCTGTAGCAATTGAAGCATGGTCTTCCCCTGGAAGCCAAAGAGCTTCAAAACCTTGCATTCTCTTGTAACGAATTAGCATATCTTGTAGGGTTAAATCTAAAGCATGACCCATATGAAGCTTTCCCGTAATGTTTGGTGGAGGCATCATAATAGTATACGGTTTTTTTGTATGATCTACCTTGGGTGTAAAGTATCCTTCATCTAACCAAGTCTTATATAATCTTTTCTCAAATTCTTGAGGATTGTATGTTGTGTCTAAATTCTTGTTTTCCATAAAAATCTCCCTTATATTTCCTATTTTTAACATTAAAAAGAGCCTTCATCCTAAAAAGGACGAAGACTCGCGGTACCACCTTTATTCCCATTGACATGGGCACTTAAAAATTTAACGATTTGGGTAAACCGGCCAGCATAAACTAGCAGCTCAAAAGCAACCTTCACCATGTCTCTTGCAAGAAAATCTTTCAGCCTGGGATTCTCATCTCTAGTGCTTCCTCATGGGTACTCCTCTTTATCATAGCCTTTAAAATATAGTTCTATTATATCTGTTTCTTGATGAATGTCAAGGATTTTTCTTTTATGACAAAATCCTGATTCTTCTCCATATTCTTAAAAGCGATGGACACCATTAGCTTAATTCTATTTAACTGATTCACTTCACTGGCTCCAGGATCATAATCTATGGCGGTTATATTCACATTTTGATTGTTCTCTCTTAATTTCTTGATAACACCTTTACCAGTGATGTGATTTGGTAGACAAGCAAATGGTTGCATACAGACAATATTCTCTACACCGTCTTCTATTAGTTCAAGCATCTCTCCTGTAAGGAACCATCCTTCCCCTGTCTGATTTCCAATCTGAACAACGTCTTTAGTAATTTCAGCCAAATGCTCAATCCTAGCAGGAGGTATAAATCGTTCTGAATTAGTTAATTCCTCTCGAATGGTTTTTCGGAAGGATTCTATAACTAAAATTGCTGCTTTGCCCCCTAAGTATCCAGACAGCTTACCATGCAGGTCCTCACGTCTGTGTACATTATTATGGGCACAGTACAAAAGAAAATCCGTTAGATCTGGCATAACCGCTTCGCAGCCATTTTCCTCAATAACATTCACCACATTATTGTTTGCAGTGGGATGGTATTTCACTAAAATCTCTCCCACTAAACCAACTTTTGGTTTTTTCACATCTTTGGTCTCTAATATATCAAAGCTTCTAACAATTTTTCTAATCATCTGTTTAAATGATTTCATGCTAGGATTTTTCAGTTCTTCAATAACTTCTAATGATAACGATTCATGAAGCGCATTGGCAGAGCCTTTAATAGCTTCATAAGGTCTAACTCTGTATAGCACTCGCATGAGTAAATCTCCATAGAGAATGGATTTAAGTGCACCACTAAGGTCTTTAATGGATATATCCATTCCAGGATGTTGTTCAAACTGTTGCACGGATAGAGGTACTACTGGAACTTGGCCAAATCCTGCTTCTTTAAGAGCTTTACGTAGGAATCCAACATAGTTTGTGGCCCTACATCCTCCACCGGTTTGAGTAATTAAGCAAGCTACGTAATCTGGATCATAGTCGCCACTCTTAAGGGCTTTAATCATCTGACCCACCACCAATATGGAAGGATAACAAGCATCGTTATTCACATAACGCAGTCCTTGATCCACGGCTTTTACATCCGTATCAGGAAGAACCACTACATTAAATCCAGATGCTTTAAGTGATGCTTCTATGAATCTAAAGTGTACGGGCGACATTTGAGGACAAATAATCGTGTGGGTTTTCTTCATTTCTTTTGTGAAAATATTATGGGTATATTCTAGGTCCACTGGCTTTAACTGAATATTCTTTCGTTCTCGCTCGTCCATGGTGGCAAGCAATGAACGAATTCGTATTCTTGCAGCACCTAAATTATTCCCTTCATCAATTTTAAGTAACGTGAACAATTTATTATTTTCCTTTAAAATCTCCTCTACTTGATCTGATGTCACTGCATCAAGACCACATCCAAAACTATTTAACTGAATCAATTCTATATTTTTTTGTTCTCTAACAAAAGATGCAGCCCGATAGAGCCGATTATGGTAGGTCCACTGATCAATGACTCGAAGTGGCCTATCAATCTTCCCTAAGTGAGCCACAGAGTCTTCTGTTAACACTGCCATACCATATTCAGTAATTAGATTTGGGATGCCATGGTGCACTTCTGGATCAACGTGATAGGGCCTTCCCGCCAAGACTATACCTTTTCTTCCCGTTTCCTCTAGATATTTCAGGGTCTCTTCACCTTTAAGTCGAATATCTTTTTTGAAAGAATTCACTTCCTTGTAGGCTTTTTGAACAGCTGACTTAATGGCGCTAGGGGACAGGTCATATTCTTTACCGATAATTTGATAAAGTTTCTTTATCATGTGGCCCTCATCAAAAAAGTTTAAAAATGGATGAACGAACTTAATCTTTTGTAGCGCAAGTACATCCATATTGTTCTTAATGACCTCAGGATAAGATGTCACCACTGGACAATTGAAATGATTATTAGCTCCAGGGTCTTCCTTCTCTTCAAAAGGCAGGCAAGGATAAAAAATCAAATCCACTTTTTTCTTAGCTAAGTATTCAATATGCCCATGAACTAATTTTCCAGGGTAACAAACGGATTCTGAAGGAATACTATTCATCCCAGTCTCATAAAGAGTTTTAGATGATTTAGGAGACAAGACCACGTGAAACCCTAAATCGTTAAAAAAGGTAAACCAGAAAGGATAATTCTCATACAGATTAAGTACTCGTGGAATTCCTACAATAGCAATGGCCTCTTCTTTTGAAATAGTATTTTTGTAAGCAAAAGTTCTTTTATATTTGTAATCAAATAAGTTTGGAAGGAGCTCCTTTGGCTTAATCTTTAGAGGTTTCTCACAACGGTTTCCCGTAATGTATTCATCTTCGCCTTCTTTAAATACGGTCACTGTTAATGGACAATGATTCTCACAAAGGCGACATCTTCGCATGGCTGTTTTTGGAGTAAGACTTAAAATCCCTTCTCTCGTCAGCAAGGTGGATTCATTTCCATCATAACGATCTAAAGCAATTTTCGCTGCGCCAAAAGCACCCATAAGTCCTGCAATATCAGGTCTTACCGCTTCTCTTTCTGAAATAGTTTCAAAGGCTCGAAGAACACTGTCGTTATAGAATGTTCCTCCTTGAACGATGATTTTCTCTCCCATTTCCTTTTCATCTCTAACTTTAATTACTTTAAAAAGAGCGTTTTTTATGACAGAGTATGAAAGCCCAGCACTAATATCAGCTACAGTGGCCCCTTCTTTTTGTGCTTGCTTAACTCTGGAATTCATAAATACAGTACAACGAGACCCTAAGTCCACGGGTCCATCTGATGTTAGCGCAGCTTTTGCAAAATCTTTAACATCATGGCCTAAGGAGTGGGAGAAACTTTCAATGAAAGATCCACAACCAGATGAACAGGCCTCATTAAGAAGAATGGAGTCTATAACACCATCTTTAATCCGTAGACATTTCATATCCTGTCCACCAATATCTAAAATGAAATCTACTCCCGGTAAAAAGTGGTTTGCCGCTTCATAATGAGCTATGGTTTCAATTTCTCCGATATCCACCGCTAAGGCTGTTTGAATTAGCCCCTCCCCATAACCTGTTACACAAGAGTTTTTTATCGTCACACCTTCTGGTAAATTATCAATTATTTCCATCACAGTTTTAGAAATCTGCTTAAGAGGTTCCCCTTCATTACTACCATAATAGGAATACAAAATATTTAAGTCTTCATCAATAAGAACGATTTTTGATGTGGTAGATCCAGAGTCAATCCCAAGATATGCTGGCCCGGTATGCTGACTTAAGGGCTTATATTTAGATGCCGCCCTATGGTGTCTGGCTTGAAAAGCCCTAAGATCTTCTTCATCTTTAAATAAAGGTTCCAGTCTGGATACTTCTTTTTGAAACACATCTTTTAGCTTCCCTGCACGATCCATTAATAAGTTTAATTCATGAGCATATCCATCAAATGAAGATAGTGCTGCGCCTAAAGCTACATAAAGTTCAGCATTCTTAGGAACTAATATTTCTTCTTCAGTAAGTTTCAATGTTTCAATAAACCTTTGTCTTAACTCAGATAAAAAATGAAGAGGACCACCCAAAAATGCAATCTTACCTTCAATTGTTCGACCACAAGCTAAGCCCGAAATCGTCTGATTCACAACAGCTTGAAAAATAGAAGCGGCCAAATCTTCCTTTCTTGCTCCTTCATTCATTAATGGCTGCAAATCAGTTTTAGCAAATACTCCACATCGAGCTGCAATGGGATAAATGAATTCCGCTCCTTTTGCCAAATCATTGAGCCCTTTAGCATCAGTCTTTAATAATGACGCCATTTGGTCAATAAAAGCTCCCGTACCTCCCGCACATGTTCCATTCATTCTTTGTTCAATGGACCCCTTAAAATAGGTGATCTTAGCATCTTCTCCACCTAACTCGATAGCAATATCTGTTTCACTTAAATAGTCTTCTACAGCTCTTGTAGAAGCCATGACTTCTTGAATAAAATCAATCCTTAGCCATGATGCTACGGATAAACCGCCAGAACCCGTTACAGAAATATGGACTAAACAATCGCCATGAGCCTCATAAATTCTCTTTACCACCTGCACTACTGTACTACGAATATCAGAAAAATGCCGCTCATAGGAACTATCAATTATTTTTTTATTCTTATCCAAAACCACAGCTTTTACCGTTGTGGATCCTACATCTAAACCAATATAAATTTTATCTTTCATTACTCATCTTCTCCAATCTATTAAAACCCCTGCATATACTACAAAGCTTCGTTCCAAAAAGAGTAAAACAACATTGTTAAATTCTTATAATTTTTCTTAGTATAGGAGTATTTTATAACTAGAACCTTAAAACCATAATTATTCCCATTGATTTAAGAAATAATTAAGAATTGAAAAAAGGACTGCCTCAGCAGTCCTAATCCTTCTTACTTGTTAAGATTTCTCCCATGATACTATTTACTAAATCATAGTCATAGCCTTTAGAAGACAAAAATGTAAATAACTTATTTTTTAATTTGTACGGATCTGTTTCTTTCTTCCTCAATTGCTCATATTTCTTTACTCCATGAGCACGGCAAGATGCTTCTTCCATATCATAGGTATTGATTTCTTCACTAACTTCAGCCACTAATTCTTTAGAAATTCCTTTTTGGGACAGTTCATAACTTGCTTTTCTTAACCCTCTTGATCTAAGCTTTTCTTTAAGGAACATTTCCGTGTATTTTTTATCATCAACCAAATTATATTCTCTAAATTTTTCTATGACTTGTTCAATAATATCTTCTTCAAAACCTTTTTCATCTAATTTATCTTTTATTTGTTTTTCAGTTTTAAAACTACTTTCTAATTGTCTCAAGCCCATTTCTCTAGCTTTAATATAGTCATCTTCTGCGATAAGATCCTTTAGGATTTTTTCATCCACCGGATCTCCTTTTTTAATATGATGCTTATAGATGAGCTCTTTTTCACAAGCAAACAAGAATCCATCGTCAGTAAATATACTCACTCGATTCTTATTTCGTTTATTTTCTTTAATCTCCATAATTTTCTTCATCGGTCTCTCCCCTTCTGCGATAGATTGTTGGATTCTGAAAGATTCTCTGACTCATTTCTAGCAAGTCATTTAGGGTTAATTTCTCTAATTTTTCTAAGTCATTGAGTACGGATAGAGGTTCTTCTTCATTAAAGATTTCTTCTAACATTGTTGAGGAGAGATCATGAATATTTTCCAGCGTATCATAAACACTGGTTTTCATGACTTTTTTCATCAGCTCTAGATCATGATCTTTTAGATAGATGCCTTTTTTTAAGTCTTCAAGTATGGCTAACACTTGTTCTTCTACCAGATCTAAGTTTTCATCAGATACCTGAGTATAGATTAATAATTGTTGGACATTCTTGGTTAGGTCTATGTCCGAATAGACATCATAGACTAACCCTCTTTTTTCTCTTAATTCTCGAAATAAGATAGCATTTCCACTTACGCCTAATTTATAGTTAAGCACTCTTATCGGAAGCTTATCCTCATCTTCCATAGAAAACGTATAAAGCAACCCTAGAGAAGATTGTTCCATGTCCTTATATGATTCATGGGTGCCAGGAATGTTTTTCTCAAATTCTAAAGAATTCATTTTAAAATGATTTTTGGGCCACTCATAAAATAGTTTTTCAATTAAGGAGACTACTTCATCATGGGCGTAAGCACTAACCAGAACCAATACAGTTTGCTCTGGACCATAGGTTTTTTTATAAAAAGATGCGATTTGTTCAGTGGTAAATGACAAAATCGATTCTTCTGTACCGATAACATCATACTTTAGTGGGCTTTCATCATATGCTTTTTCAAAAAGATTTTTATGGGTCATCTCTTCTTGATCATCAAGGGAAGCTCTTAATTCAGAAAGGATAACGGTCTTTTCTTTATCTAAGTCTTCTTTTTTAAAGTTAGGATACATAAGCATATCTCTTAATATGGTCAAACTAGGCTCTAGCTCATCTTTAAGAGCTGATACTGTAAATACAGTTTTAAAAAAATCGGTGTATGCATTAAAGTCTCCACCTAAATTTTCAATTTTAAAATTCAAACTTTCATTGTCATCAAATTGAGTCCCTTTAAAAACCATGTGCTCAATAAAATGGCAGATTCCCTTTTCTTCTTGGGATTCTGCCATGGCTCCAATATTTAAGCCTAAATTTAAAGAAAATAGTTTACCTTCTTTTTGAAGGGTATAAATTCTCATTCCATTAGAGAGTGTACTACTATTTATGTTTTTCATGATGTGTTCTATGCCTCTTCTACTTTCTTTGCTTTAATGACTAGTGATGTGGATTCGTCCGTATAGGGCTCTTTTTTAAAACTTCCATATAATTCAATCTCTTTAAAGCCAGCATTTGATAGCTCTAGAAGAAGAGCATCTTTTCTAATAGGAAGAAGATAGATTGAAGCTTCTTTGGTTTGATCTTTAACGCTTAAAATTGAAGAAAACTCAATCAATTCAGAAGCCTCATCAAAACTGTAATTACGCTCAAAGGTAATTCCCTTTAATGGAACTTCTAAGGTCGGTAGCTTATCAATTTTATTGTCTAAGATTCGATCATAATTTAGAATCCGAATAATCAAATCCCCCCCATCTTTAAGCAGTTCATAACTTAAAGACAAAAATGTTTGTATTTCTTCTAATGATTTCAAATGAACTAAAGCATTACCAATGGTATAGATTCTTCTCAAATCTCCATCACTGACTAAATCCAAGTTAAGCATACTTGACACTACAAAATCCGGATTAACGAAAGCTTCCTCAGCTTTTTCTTCTGCTAAACTAATCATATTTTCATCTAAATCTAACCCGCATAGATTCATGCCATCTTTTTGCAATGCGATAGAATAGGTTCCTGTGCCACAAGCCACATCTAGGACTTTATCTTCATCTTGCAGACCTTCTCTTAAAAAGGAATAGGTTTCTTTATTATAGGGGAAAATATCATCATAATGTTTGAATATCATTTCGTAAAACTTCACTTTTTCCAGTCTCCTTTTCTATCCAATATGATACATTTTAGCATATTCACTATGAAATTAAGTCATATCATAAATTATTGTCACCTTAGTGACACATGCTTATTTTATACTATAGTCTAATATAACATAAATTTAAAATCAATGGGTATCAAACCTTGGCTTAGGTGAATCTCACCTCAGTTTTCAAGCTATTCATGATTTTTACAGTAGAATAAATCAGACGAAAGATGGTATACTGAAGAAAAACTGAATGGGTACAAAGGGTGAGAAAATGAATTATAAGTATACAGAAATCATGGACTTTCTACGATATGAAATTGATCGAGAAGTTTATAAAGATAAACTTCCATCGATAAGAGCTTTAGCTATAAAATTTAGTTGTTCTAATTCCACTGTGATTAAAGCTTACAATGAATTGGAATCACTTGGATTAGTTTTTTCCGCTCCTAAGAGTGGTTACTATATTAATAAGTCAAATAAAACCGATGAAAAAGATTTAGATTTTTATTCGGGGGTACCAGACTCCTTTCATCTGCCCATAGCAAATTTGAAGAAAATAATGCAAATTGTACTTCAAGAAGATAATCCTGTCTTATTCAATTATAGTTACCCCAAAGGATACGATTTACTTCGAGAATTTATTTTGATGGATTTAAATCAAGATGATATAGAATTGGACTCTGTTTTTATCACACCAGGTGCTCAAGGCGCTTTTAATGTGAT
>LFRM01222149.1_pt2 | contig 10679 bp, 11 predicted proteins | sample 618341 | NCBI WGS metagenome assembly LFRM01 (sample SAMN03654438, study PRJNA283298) | anaerobic digester metagenome | isolation source: pool of bioreactors CSTR01a, CSTR02a, and CSTR03a thermophilic anaerobic... | place: Denmark: Kgs. Lyngby | collected 2014-05-21 | reverse complement strand
TTTAAATACCACCCATGCATAAATATTTCACGACAAGATAGTCATCAAGCCCGTAATGAGAGCCCTCACGGCCAAGGCCCGATTGTTTTATGCCACCAAAAGGGGCGGCCTCATTAGAAATGATGCCTGTGTTAATGCCCACCATTCCATATTCCAACGCCTCGGAGACACGCCATACACGACCAATATCACGACTGTAAAAATAAGCCGCCAGACCAAATTCGGTATCGTTGGCCTGCTCAATAACTTCTTCATCGGAATGAAATCTGAAAACGGGTGCTAACGGCCCAAACGTTTCCTCATAAGCCACTTTCATTTCTGCCGTTGCATCCGCAATCACCGTTGGTTCGAAAAAAGACAATCCCAATGCATGCAGTTTGCCGCCGGCCAATATCCGTCCGCCTTTTGCAAGCGCATCAGCCACATGTTCCTCCACCTTGTTGACGGCCGCCTGATCAATTAAGGGCCCTTGGGTAACCCCATCGTCAAAGCCATTGCCCACTTTAAGCTTGCCGACGGCATTCACCAATTTCTGGCAAAATTCATCGTATACCCTGTCATGAACATAAAAACGATTGGTACAAACGCATGTTTGGCCCGTGTTCCTGTATTTGCTGGCCATGGCACCTTCTACCGCGGCATCCAGATCTGCATCTTCAAAAACAATAAAAGGTGCATTTCCGCCCAACTCCATCGACACTTTCTTGATGGTGCCGGCACTTTGCTGCATTAATAACCGGCCCACTTCAGTAGAACCGGTGAAAGAAACCTTTCGTACCAAATCATTGGATGTCATTTCACCACCAATTGCCGATGCAGAGCCGGTGATGACTGAAAACACCCCGGCAGGCACACCCGCCTCTTCAGATAACACCGCCAGCGCCAAGGCCGAGTAAGGTGTCTGGGAAGCGGGTTTAACCACAATCGGGCATCCGGCTGCCAATGCGGCCCCCACTTTACGGGTAATCATGGACGAAGGGAAATTCCAGGGCGTAATAGCAGCACAAACGCCTATCGGTTCTTTGGTTACCACAATACGTTTATCGCGAGAAGGCGCTGGAATAGTATCGCCATAAACCCGCTTTCCTTCTTCGGCATACCACTCCAGATAAGACGCGCCGTAAGCGATTTCACCTTTTGATTCGCTTAACGGTTTACCCTGCTCTGCCGTCATGATACGTGCCAGATCGTCTGCGTTTTCTATAATGAGTTCAAACCATCTTCTAAGAATAGTTGATCTTTCCTTGGCTGATTTATTACGCCACGCTTTCCAGGCGGCATCCGCCCCCTCAATGGCCTGTCGTGCTTCAGCACTGCCCATTTTGGGAACCAACCCCAACACTTCTTGCGTTGCGGGATTAATAACCTGAATGGTTTCACCCCCATCAGCGTCACTCCAGATACCGTTTATGTAACATTGCTGCCGAAACAAACTTGAATTTTTTAACGTCAACATTATTTTCTCCATTTACTCTATTTTTCTGACAGTCAATGCCAATCTCAACTGGCCCTGAACCAGGATTTTTAATTTTTCTCCAACGCCTGACACAAACCATGATTAATAATACATGCAGACATTTTTCAGGATGCTACCATGATACTTAATAATTAATCAAAAACCACAGGAGACAACATGAACACCCCCGCTACCCCTATTCTTGAAACCGCCACAATGAATGGCGTCGTGACCCTGCGCCTTAACCGCCCCAGTCAGTTCAACGCACTTTCCGAAGACATGCTGCAAGCCCTGCTTGAACAGCTTGATATTCTGCAACAGGATGACTCCCTGCGGTGCGTAGTGATAGAATCGGCCGGCAAAGCTTTTTGTGCCGGTCACGACTTAAAGGAAATGCGCAGCCAGCCAACCCTGGATTATTACCGTTACCTGTTTGCCAAATGCGGCAAGGTCATGCAGGGGCTTCAGGCCCTGTCGGTTCCGGTCATTGCCAAAGTTCATGGTATTGCCACGGCAGCAGGATGTCAGCTGGTCGCCGCCTGTGATCTGGCTATCTGCACCAGTTCGGCCAAATTTGCGGTATCAGGTATCAACGTTGGCCTTTTCTGCTCAACACCTGCTGTAGCCTTAAGCCGGAATATATCTTCCAAACGGGCTTTTGAAATGCTGGTAACGGCAAGGTTTATTGATGCCCAAACGGCGGCAGACTGGGGGCTGGTTAATGATGTTGTCGCTGAAACAGAGCTGAATGCCAGGGTTAACCGTTTGGTAGATGATATTCTGGCCAAAAGCCCCACTGCCATCCGCTACGGCAAACAAATGTTCTACAAACAAAAGCAAATGACGCTGGCTGATGCATATGATTTTGCAGGTGACACCATGGCACGCAATATGATGGAAGAAGATGCCCGGGAAGGCATTGATGCTTTTCTGGAAAAAAGACCAGCTGTTTGGAAAAGCTGACGTACATCATTTATCCGACTGCACACAGGCTTGTAACAGCCGGATAATGCCGCAAACATATATACCACACCCTATTTTTCAACAATCGTTAATACAGATCATGAATAACAAAATCCTGTATTGACTTCATCATAGTTAAGGTATCTAGATATGTGATATCTCCAATCTCAAAATTGATCTATCTCAAGCTTACCTCTAAGTGTTTTAATTTAATCCAAGAAAACACTCATAAAAAATTAATACAAAACATACATAGGATCTTGAGATTATGCCAACCGATCAAATCAATGACTTCCTGAGAGGAGACTTCAGTAGTTCCGAATATGTGCAAAAAGCACGTACATTGGTACCGACACTCAAAGAACGTTCAACAGCACAATGGAATTGTCCAAAAATATTTGATGAAACCATTACCGATCTTCAAAACGCCGGTTTTTTTCAAATGCTTCAGCCAAAACGATGGGGCGGTGCCGAAACAACACCAATAGAATCATTTGAAGTAGCTTCCATCCTGGCCGAAGCTGATCCATCGGTCGCCTGGGTCTTAGGCGTCATTGGCATTCACCACTATCATCTGGCATTTTTTGATCCCAAAGCCCAAGAAGAAGTCTGGGGAAACAATACCAAAACTCTGATCAGCTCCCCCTACGCACCAGGCACTGCCAAACGCGTTGAAGGTGGTTACCTGCTCAGTGGAAAATGGAGTTTTTCCAGTGGCAGTGACCATTGCGACTGGACATTTCTGGGAGGCAATATTGAAGGTGAAGAAAACACAGGCAAGACCAAACAATCTGGAATGGCACAATATTGCTTCTTACTGCCACGTAGTGATTATGAAGTTATGCCCAATTGGGATGTACATGGACTACGTGCCACAGGCAGTAACGATATCCTCGTCAAAGATGCTTTCATCCCCGAACATCGAGCCCTACGCTGGGAATCTGTCTTAAACAATGACGCCCCTGGCTTAAAACTAAATGACGGTTTTCTTTATAAAATCCCTTTTTTCCAAATTTTTTCCAGAGCAACACAAGCCCCCAGTGCACTGGGGGCTTTAAAAGGGCTGGTTCAAACCTTTATTGATTTCAACTACAAAAAAGTCAGCCGCCATGGCGTTGGCATTAGCGCAAACCAAGCCGCTGTTTTAGCCGTTTCCCAAGCTCTTTCTCATGCGGAAGAAATGAAATCACAAGTATACAAAAACTATGCACGCGTAATTACTGAGGTACTGGGAGGCACCACCGTCAGCATGGACGAGCGACGTCAGTTTCGCTTCCAAAGTTCACAGATCCCCCCTCGTTGCACGCAACTGGCTTCTGAACTTTTCAGATTAAGTGGCGGTCATGCCATTTATAAGCAATATGATTTTGGTCGCTTATATAACGACATTATTGCCATTCAAAGTCATCAACTAAACAACTATCAACATCATGCCAATGCTTGGGCCGGTACCTTACTGGGTGATGAAAAAATGGCACAAAACTATTTTGCCTGAGTACATAAAATAGTTACGACAAAATAAATATACGGAGATCTAATGAATAAATTCCTGTTAACCACTCTATCCCTATTAACCGTTTCTGCTGTTCAAGCAAGTGGAACAGATAACTTTCCCAATCAACCCCTAAAAATAGTGGTACCGTATGCGGCCGGTGGCGGTACCGATATCATGGCACGACAAGTAGGCCGTGCACTTAGTGAAGTCGTCAAGCAGCCCGTTATTATTGAAAACAGACCGGGTGCAGGTACTTCTATTGGCGCCACTGCCGTTACCAACTCAAACGCCAACGGTTACACCCTTTTGTGGGGTGATAACGCCACTTACGCCACTAATACAGCACTTTACAAAAACTTGTCTTATGACTCCGTCAAAAGTCTTAGGCCGGTTAGCACCGTCCTGACCGGATCACTCGTACTTTCAGTTAATAAAAACCTGCCTGCCAATAACATTAAAGAATTTATTGAATATGCAAAATTAAACCCTCAAACAATGAGTTATGGCACGGCAGGCAATGGAACCCCCCATCACCTAATGATGGAAGCCTTAAAGTTAGCCAGTGACAACATAAATATTGTCCATATCCCCTATCAGGGAGAGGGCCCAGCTATGCAAGACCTGGTTGGTGGCCAACTACAAACTATGTTTTCCGGCGCTCGTCTTGCATCAGCACAAAGCAAGGACGGGAAAATCAAAGTACTTGCGGCCTCCGGTAAAGAGCGTAATCAAATCTTGCCAGATATTCCCACCATTTCTGAATCTGGACTACCTGATTTTGCTTATGAATACTGGCACGGCATCTCTGTCCCCGCAGGCACGCCCGATGCAATTGTCAATAAGCTGAATGCAGCTTTAACAACCACACTGGCAAATAAAGAGCTGGTTGACTGGATCGCCACTACAAGCGGCGCATATCTCAGAAGCAGTACGCCTGAGGAAATGGCAGAAAAAATCAAGGAAGACATTGCCAAATCTAAAGATTTGGTCACAAAAATTGGTTTGTCATTAGATTAAAAATAATTTTTAACTTAAATTATTAACTGGAAATGAAATGAATACAACACGTCAGGCTTTCACTGGACATTTTTATCGTGATCCCCATACATGGATTGACTCAAACGGCACACAAAACTGGGTATGCCGTGCTGCCAATTTTGTAGTAGTGGCCAGCCAGGCAAAAAAAAATGCGGTTATAAGCAGAAGTGCCTCACAACAAAGCGATGAATATTTCATTGTGCTGCCAAAAAATTCAGCGGCTATTGTCAATGCCAATGACCAAGAAATAAGCAATGATGGAGATTCTCTATTTATCGCTCCTCCAGGAGACAGCCAAATCCGTATGCTCAATGATGGCTGGGTCTATCGTATTTTTAGTAAGCATGCCAAAGATTTACTTGAGCTTGCCCCCAATCACCAGGACTGGGCCAATGTTGCCGATGTAGCCGAACTAACAAACTGGCCCGCTCCAATTGATGGATACAAGCTACGACACTATCAACTGAACGACTATATCCGTACTGATACCACTATGCGACTTTTCCGTACGCGTAATTTAATGGTCAATATTTTCCTGCCAAGTACAGCCCCCCGAGATATACAAAAACTGTCACCACACTCCCATCCAGACTACGAACAAGGGTCGTTAGCTATACAGGGTGCCTATATTCATCATTTACGTTACCCATGGACACCAGATCTATCAACTTGGCATGAAGATGAACACATTGTTGCCTCAGCACCTTCCATGTGCGTCATCCCTCCCAATGTCATTCATACCTCACAAGCGGTTGGTGAAAAAGGCATGCAGCTGGTAGATATTTTTGCACCTCCCCGCCAGGACTTTTCATTAAAACTCGGCTTAGTCTGTAATCACAATGAATACCCCCTGCCTGCAGACATTCAACAATAAATTATTGAATTTTTAATACTTAAAAAACAGGATGCGAGATGACAAACCGTTTTATTGAAACCCTGAAGACAGCAGATGTCTGCCAATTTGGAACCTGGGTCAAACTGGACTCTCCGGAAACCCTTGAATGCCTAGCTTTGGCAGGCTTTGACTTTATTGCGATAGATATGGAGCATGCCCCATTAACTTTCCAAGCCGCCTATCGTAATACCGTCATCGCCCAAGGACTGGGTATGAAAGTACTGGTGCGCTTACCAGACAGTACCGGTGCTTATGCCCAAAGAATCCTGGATTGTGGCGTTGACGGTGTCTTGATACCCCGTGTCCGCTCAGTACAGGAAACAAACGATGTAATGGACGGTATGATTTTCAGCCCAACAGGGAGCCGCGGACTGGGTATTACCTCACGAGCCGGTCATTGGGGATTAAAGCCCACACCACAATACGTCGAAGAAGGCGATCATGCCATTTTACGTATCCCTCAACTAGAAGACCCGGAAGCACTTGCCCAAGCTGAAGATATCCTGAAAGTACAAGGCGTTAATGGTATTTTTGTTGGCCCGGGTGATCTGGCACTTTCAACTGGCAAACCAGCCTCACATCCTGATAACAGCATCTTAATAACAAACCTGATCAGCATTGCCAAACGTTTGAATATTCCTTGCGGTACTGCTGTTGGTGATGCAAATGCAGCACTTCAAGCCAAAGAGAAGGGATTCAACTTTGTCATGATCAGCAATGACCTGAGCCTCTTTGCCAAATCCTCGGCAAACTTGCTTAAACAACTCAAAGGCTAGGTTATGGATAATCCATATCAAACACGTCAAAAAAAACTCGGCCCCAAGGTTGATCTCAAGGGCTTATGCCCCTTAACCGTGGAAAGGGCTGAAAGGGGTTATCGGTTAAACAAATTTTTAACCAGCATGCGTTCTCCCGAACAACGATTGCTTTTTATCAATGATGAGAACCTCTGCATGGATCGTTTTGACTTGAATGATCAGGAAAAAGAAATGGTACGCAATCGTGCCTTTACACAAATGATGCAATATGGGGCTTCTACAGTCGCCCTCGGCAAAGCCAATGGTGCTTTCAAAATCTCTTTAATGGAAAGAGGCGCTAAAGCACTTGGCATGAGCGTGGAAGAATTTATAACAAAACGCAAAGCAGCAAACAAAGGATATTCATGGGACATTTAATTGGTGCGATCGGGTCTTCACACGCCCCTTCCATTTCATTTGCCTTTGATGCAAAACATCAGGACAGGGCTGAATGGAAACCTTTTTTCGACGCATACCAGCCTGTTCATGACTGGCTAAAAGCGCAGGCCGTCACGACCATGATCGTAATCTATAACGATCACTTGAACCAGTTCCAGTTTGATGCCTACCCTACTTTTGCCATGGGAATCTCCCAATACATGAATATCGCTGACGAAGGCATGGGCGCACGCGATTTTGCAAAGATACCGGGTGCAACAACATTGGGCTGGGATCTTGCCAAATCGCTGTTAGCCGATGAATTTGATATGACCATTTGCCAGGAAATGCAACTTGATCATGGCGTCATGTCAGTCCTTCCTTTGCTCATGCCCTCGACCTGGCCAATACGGATCATTCCCATACATGTCAATGTGTTGCGTGAACCCCTTCCCACCCCACACCGTTGCTGGGCACTAGGAAAAAGCATTGGTCGCTTTATCAAAAACACGTCTAGCAATGAACGGATTGTTGTAACTGCGACAGGAGGTCTGTCACACCAAATCCATGGCGACAACTTCGGTTTTGTCAATCCTGAATGGGACAACCGCTTTATGGATTTAATCACCCATGAACCCGAAGTTCTGGCACAGGCCAGTCATGAGGATTTTATTTATCGCGGTGGGATGGAGTCGGTCGAAATGATGCTCTGGCTCACCATGCGTGGTGCACTATCTGAAACTACCAGATCCCTTAAAGAAGTCCAACGATTTTATTGGGCACCAATGTTAACCGGTTACGGCCTGCTGGCTCTGGAAGCCGAAAACTAAATAACTTTTATTTCTTGAATTGGAGAACTAATCAATGCGACAAAGTATTTATATTGATGGATTTTCACATGGCAACAACCCTATACCGGCAGCTTGCCTGCACCGCAACCATTTAATTACTGGCGCCATCTTTGGCACCGATACCTCAATAGGAAAAATACCCGAATTGGCAGAGCAACAATGCCAATTCATGTTTGCCAACGCACGTAAAATTCTGGAAAAAGTAAACGCCACTTGGGATGATGTAGTAAAAATGACTTTTCTCATCAAACCTGATGTTGATCGTGCCCTGATTAACCAGTATTGGGTTGATATTTTCCCTGATGAGCTGACACGCCCCGCACGTCATGTCATTGTCTCTCACACCTTGCCTGCTACACAATACATGCAATGTGATTTTCTAGCAATTTTAGACAAGTCAAATTAAATACTTGTCCCCCTACTCCCGGTTATCAATTATGGATATTAAACTCAATACCCCACAGGCTATCGAAAGTGGTGATCCTGAAAATGACTTGCGTGCATTCAGACGGTGCTTATCCCAATTCGCCACAGGCGTCACTGTCATGACTGCATGCAATGGCCAGGAATTAGCGGGAATGTCTGTTAATTCATTTGCAGCACTTTCTCTTGAGCCGCCCTTAGTTCTTTGGTCCATTCGCAAAGAATCATCCAGCCTGGACATCTTTCAAAAAGCTAAACATTATGCTGTCAACATCCTTGCGGACACTCAAGTTGAGCTTTCAAATCTGTTTTCCAAAGGTGGTGAAGAAAAATTCAATCATGTTGCTTGGCATAAAGGAAAACTAGGAGCTCCTTTACTTGATAACGTTATTTGTACTCTGGAATGCAGTCTTGAAAATATAGTCGATGGCGGTGATCATCTTATTCTCATTGGCCGAGTCAGACATTACGCCCGTTATGATGGTACCCCGCTGCTGTTTTATCAAGGAAGATACGGTGTCGCAAATGATTGGACTGCCTTAATGAATAAATCAACGGCCTCCAATAATCAACAAGACTCTGCTTCACAATCCACGCCAGTTTCTTTACTGCGTCGTCTGCATTATGTCAGCCACCTTATTTCTTCTCGTTTTAACACACAAAGACAGCAACTGGGCATCAGCGTTGCCGAATTCAGGATCTATGGCTGGCTGAAATTACAGGCAATGTCAGAGCAAAAACTTCAAGCGTGCATTTATCTGAGCCAGCAAGAAATTAAAGACGCTTTACAGGAAATGAAAGGACGCAATCATATAGAAGGTCAACTTGGCTCAAGTAAAATCAGCCTTACCAATGAAGGCCTGGAGCATGCACGGTTTATTCATCAAAAAGTGAAAAATTTTGAAACCAACCTAACCAACAATATAGACAAAAATGATTTGGAGACTGCATTACGTGTCATTGATAGCCTGATAAGCCATACAAAAAATGCTTAAAAAAATTATTCCGTGTCAGATTCAAATCCTAGCACGGAAGTACATTTTCTTGACTATAAAGTCTACTTCAATCAAGCATTCATACTCCATTTTGACGCGTGAGACCACGCCCCTTTCTCCAGCAAATAATCTATTTCTTTCTGAAGAATGGTATACACCTTATTAATTGCTAACAAGTTAGGCGATTTTCTGGACTTCACCAAGTACAAATTCCAGCATACTAAAGGCGATTTGAAAGGAATCGCTTCTACCTGACCGGTTTCAACAGAATAACTCCATGAAGTACTCAGACTAAAAATGGTACCGCCGACTCCTTGCTCTACCATCCCTCTGGTAACAAATGAACCATCAGTTTCAAACACAATATTCGGACGAATATTATTCAAAACGCATAATCTGTCTATCATCACTCTTAAAATATGCGGTTTTGAAGGCAGAATCAACGGTATTTTAGGTAAATCCTTAATCAACAATTCAGCAGGTATATCCCCATTAAACTTATCTTTCAGAATTTTCTTATCACAGAAAAGATGTAAACGTTCTGTCATTACTGGCATGATATCGTAATCAGGCCCTATTTCACTGTTATATACCAACGCAATATCCACTTCCCCGCGACTGAGCCAGCCATGAACCTGAGAAGGTGAACCTTCAAGAAACTCCAAGTGCACCAATGGCAAAGACTCTAGTTTTCTTTTATAAACTCTGGGCGCCAACAAACTGCTACTTCTTGGCGGAAAAGCAATGCGTACCTTCCCCGCGGGCTCTTTAACAAAAGAAGAAAGATTTTTCTCCATGTCTGATATTTCATCAACAATTACCTCGACCCTGGACAAAAACATTTTTCCGGCTTCCGTCAAGATAACACCACGTGCGCTTCGCTCAAGTAATAACGTTCCCATTCTTGACTCTAGACGTTTAACTCGTCTGCTTAATGCTGATTGTGCTATGCACAAGTCAATGGCAGCCTTACTAAAACTGCCTGCACGTACTACTGCAACAAACGCACTGATATCTTCAAAAAACATTCCTTCCTCTTTTAGTTTTTATTTAATAATAATTTTTATTGAATGATTCTATAGTAATAAGCAAAACATCCACAATTTCCACTGATTTTTACAAATAGAATATGTAAGCAAACTAATCGTCAAAAAACGATTACTGCAAATAACACGATACTTTTAAACACTGGACGCTCATACACAAAGAAATAGCGGATGATCAATATAACTCATCCGCTATTTTTAAAACTAAATATCACCTACTTTAAGCTTCCATTACAAGTTCAGCGTAAGTCTACTCAATCTCAAAAAACCTTACAACCCCTGCAATTTCTCCAGATCAATCGCCTTGGCGTATTCTTTCTTGTCGTCCATGCTGGCAGAACC
>LFRM01291892.1_pt1 | contig 10682 bp, 7 predicted proteins | sample 618341 | NCBI WGS metagenome assembly LFRM01 (sample SAMN03654438, study PRJNA283298) | anaerobic digester metagenome | isolation source: pool of bioreactors CSTR01a, CSTR02a, and CSTR03a thermophilic anaerobic... | place: Denmark: Kgs. Lyngby | collected 2014-05-21 | reverse complement strand
GGTGCCCGCATCACCCACGAGCTGGCCAAAGAGCTGGGCTATGACGCCGGCTTTGGCCCCAAGAAGTATGCGGAGGATGTGGCGAGTTTTGCCGTGCAGGAGTTGGTGCGGAGGAAGGGCTTGGAAAAATAGTCGAGGTGAGGTAAGGCTGGGATACCCGGAGGATTCTATCCCCCGAACCCCGAGGCCGGGAGTTCCTCCCTTGACCCAAATTTTTAATTATTTTCTGTTTTTCATTCGCCAAAAGTTTTTAAGAACTGGTAAATAACAGAATATCTGGCTTTTTATTCCCGTAACCGATTTTTCTCTATAGTGTTTATATTTATTGATGTATGCTTGTCATATTTTGTACATATCATCTTGCTTTCGCCAACCTGAAAAAGAAGAATTATTTTTTCTGGGCTTTTGGTGCATTTTATCGAGACTTTCTTGATCTTAATTTATTTGAGACATTTTTTATTGATTAAATGATATACATTTCTTATTTGTTGTGGTATTGTGAGAACAATAAAAACAAATATTTGGAGGAATGCATATGAAAACTAACCGCAACCTATTAACCTTGATACTGTTGTCACTTCTTACATTTGGTATCTATGGACTATTTTTTTTGGTATAATTATTCAAAAGACATGAATGTAGTATGTGCACAGGATGGTAAGCATACACGCGGTATTCTTTCTAGAATAATATTCTCGATTCTTACCTTCGGTATCTATGAACTAGTTTGGATGTATGGTGTCGGCGAACGCATTTCATTAAATTCTAAGAAAAATTCTCTCCATTGCAATACGACAGGCGGAAATGTTCTTATGTGGCATATTTTAGGCTCTTTTATATTTATTGGGCCCTTCATTGCTATGCATATGATGATTGACGGTTTAAACAATTTGAGCGCTTCATATAATGGTTACAGCAATCGTTATGTTTCCGGAGCAACTGCTCACTACAATCCCAGTTTTTAATGAGGTCCAGCGTCAGGGGACGCAGCGTCCACCGTCCCCTGTGGCGTAAAAGTGGCGTTCGGGCTTATAAGTGGCTGATATTAATTCTCATCTGCTCTCGATGAAAATAAATCACATCCCATTTCCACCAATCTTTTTTGGACATCTTGATAATCAACTTTTGAAACTGGCACCTTTGTTTGAATTGATGACAATGCAATAGCCGCTGAAGCTTGTCCCAACGCCATCGCGATTTTCATCACACGATAGGAAGCATGTGCACGGTGCGTACCACTGATGCAGCGACCGGTTATGATCAATTGCTCTATCCCTTCTGGCTGCAAACAACGCATGGGGATATCGTAGTGATCTACTGAATGTGGACATCCATCAGTTTCTGACTGTCCTCCACCAACCGGATTGTGGATATCGATAACAAAGTTGGCATCATGCACAACTACATCGTCAAAGCGTTTACCTTGGAGAAGATCGTCATCATGGAGCAAGTATTTTCCAAGAATCCTTCGGCTTTCCCTAACGCCTAAAGTGCTGCCCGATATTCTGATGCGAATGTTTTGGAAACCAGGTATTTGCGTCTGTAGAAATTTGTTTACCATTTCAATTTGGCGGCGGAGTTCAAACTCTGCTTTTGCGACATCAGATGATAATGTCACATCGATTCCGTTATCCTGAGTTGCATTTACAAGATACTCTCCAGCAACATTTGTAGGATACAGTCTAACAATGGTTACATTAGGTGGGAGGAGACCAATTTTTGCGGCTTCCTGACATAGATTCAAATAGCTTTTGCCTTTTGACAGGATTGTATCATCTTCTTCATGACGGCAGACGAGCTTACAGGCAGGGTCGACGCCGTCAATATGATATAAGAGAGAAACCGGCTGAAGCAGTTGATCTATATCTCGCCCTTTCATGACTTGTGCTCCAGAAATAGCGGCGACATAACCATCTCCAGTTGCATCAATGATACAGCTTGCAGAAAATAATGCCGGACCTTCCTGTGTTGCGGCTATTATACCTTTTACTACTTTGTCTTCTAAAAAAGTATCAATTACTGGGCATTGAAGGAAGAGACTTAAGTTTTCCAAGTCCAACAAACCGGTTAATGCAAGCTTAGCATTCTCAGGATCAATCGCGGTTCCGCCATCAGGTGCTTGCAGCAAAGTCATGATTTCCTCAGCAATTGTTCCTTCACCTACTTCACCCATGATGGTGGTTACGTTTCCTACTGTCAGATTTCCACCTACTACGCCATAGCGCTCGAAAAGCGCGACTGAAAGACCGGCTCTGGCAGCAGTTAAAGCAGCAGAAATACCTGAGGGACCAGCACCGCAAACGATAACATCAAAATGTTTCTTGTTTTCAAGTGTTTTAATGTATTGCATGATATTGACCTCATTTAATTTGCACGCAGACGGAGAAGTCTCCGCCTGCGTGCAGTTTTTTATTTACTACTGTACCATTGATTGATTTCATTTGTGCTTTCAGCACCCCCGCTAGTATTCCATTGCTCAAGGAAATTATCGAAATTTCCTAACTCTTCCACACCCACCATCAGCTGAATTGTGTAGTCATTTAACATTTGATTGAGTGCTGTGGTATTCTTGGCAACTGCAGGTAAAGTAGGCATTGTTCCTACTGGGCTATATACACCATACTTTTCAAAGTTGGCATTGGCAGCATCAAACGCTTTTCCGAGTTCCGGATTGCGGCGGGTACGCGCAAGCCACATATCTGCGTAATCAGCTTCGCGAATTCCGTTTAAGTACCACCATGCATTGCTACGAAGCTCCGTAAAGATAGGCATGATGGGGTAATACTTGTCGCCTTCTTTTGTGAAATGTTCGCCTTCAATACCTAATGTAATGAAGGTGAAGACATCCTCTGAAAGCTTCTTATTCATGAATTTAATTGCGTCTTCAGGATTTTGAGCGTTCTTGGGGATATAGCTAACATTGTTTAAGTATTTGTTAGCGCGAATGGCTGCATTTCCCTGTTCATCCATAAGCGGATCAACGTAAGTGACCAGTGCTCCTTTAACAACTTCATATAATGCAGGAACCTGGGTTGAAGCATCAAACCAGCTGGAATTAACCGCAAAAGCTTTTCCTGAGGAAAACTTCTCATTGACTGTGACTGATGTATTGATTGCTAGATCCTGGTCAATTAACCCTTCATTATATAGCTTCAACATAAACTTCAGATATTCTTGGTATTCTGGCAACTCCATGTAATGAACGAGTTTTCCATCCCGCTCGTTCCAGTCAAAGTAGAAGCCAAATCCAGAGATTAAGGTTTCGCTATATATCCCTCCTGCCATTACAAAGGGAATCATATCAGGATAAGCTTCCTTTACTGCCTTAAGAACTTGATAAAATTCTTCAGGGGTCTGAGGAACAGATAAAGACAGCGCTTGAAGAATATCTTCACGCATTAAAATTGTGCTTTCAATATTAGGACGCTCGTTCATCATAGGAATTCCATAAATTTTTCCTTCTTGTCTCACGAGATCCCAGGATTCTTGACTGATTACATCCTTAAGGACATTGCCATATTCATCTAGCAATTCATCCAAAGCCAGCAAAGCACCTCTTTCAACTAAGGTGCGGAAGGCATTGGCACTGCTTCGAACTATGTCATATGATTCACCTGAAGCGATTTGCATGAACAAGTTTTGGTCTGCGTTGTCAGAGGGTAGCATTGAATATTCGACATCATAGCCAGTTTTTTCTGTAATTGCGAGGCCGGTAGGATCGTTGTTTGGATCAAAGTTGTTGTAAGTTCCAAGGACCTTTAATGTTGGCAGAGCGTCGGAAGCAGAGGAGACGATGGGGAAGGTCATCGCTAGCACAAGAAGCATAGCGATCAGGAGTCTGGATACCTTAGTTTTCATATGGGACCTCCTTAATATTTTACTTGCCACGGTCTCAACCCTTCACCGAACCAAGCGTCAACCCGTGGACAAAGTATTTCTGTGCAAATGGATAGGCTGCCAGAATTGGTAGGGAACCAATAATAATTGATGCGGCTTGAACCCCCACACTTGATAAATTCTGTGCCTGTTCCGGATCCATTTCATTAATCTTGCTTGCTGTACTGATGAGTTCATACAGATAGAGTTGCAGAGGTTTTACAGTTGGTTTGGTAATAAACAGCATAGCATGGTAATATCCGTTCCAGAAATTCACAGCATAAAACAAGCTGATCGTAGCGATTGAGGGAAGCGACAGAGGCAATACAATACTTACCAGAATGCGCATTGGCTTGGCACCATCTATCAGAGCTGATTCCTCAATTGATGCAGGTAATTCCTCGAAGAACGTTTTCATGAGAAATAAATTGAAGGGTACAATCATAAAAGGTATGATTATAGACCATAGATTGTTTAGCAGTCCTAGTGATTGCATAAAAATATAGATTGGCACCGTTCCGCCAAAGAACAACATACTAAAAACATATAAGAAAAGGATGATTTTACGTCCTCTGAAATCAGACTTAGAAAGAGGATAAGCTGATAAAATAGTAATACAGGCAGATATGCAAGTTCCCGCTATCGTTACAAAAACACTGTTTTCAAAGGCTTGCCAGAACATCGAATTTGTGAAAACGTACTTATACACTTCAAGTTGAAAACCAATAGGAAGAAAGGATACTTTTCCGGCTATTACCGAAGCATTGTTGGAAAAGGACTTAGCTATGAGATGCATAAAGGGTAAAATACAAATTAGGCAAAGGATAAGAAAAAGCAGATAGTTTAATGATTTCAGGAACAAAGAAGAAGATCGTTTAGTGCTTAGCGACAGGTCCGGTTTTTGAGAAGTGATTTGATGTGTCATGTTACCAAAGGCTCCTTCCAAACCGTCTCTTACTAAGGCTGTTGCAAGAGACTAACAGCACTAAGCCAACAACAGATTCAAACATACCTAAAGCAGTTCCGGTAGAAAAATCAAGCTTTCCTAAGCCTATTCTGTAAATGTATGTTTGCAGAACATCAGCTACATTGTAAACGGCAGGATTGTACATAATTAAAATTTGTTCAGTGCCTGCTTGAAGTATAGCTCCAACTCGCAGCAACAGCATTAAAGCGATGACAGAAGCAATAGATGGCAATGTAATGTAGTATGTTCTCTGCCAGCGGTTTGCACCATCCATGATTGCTGCTTCATAAAGCTGAGGATCAACGCTCGTCAGCGCAGCTAAATATACAATTGTTCCCCAGCCAGCTTCTCGCCAACCTTCAGTAAAGACCAGTAAAGGGCGAAACACTGTACTTTTTGTGAAGAATTGAATAGGTTGAGACACACCTAGGTTTATTAAAAAACGATTAACAATCCCATCCCGAGAGAGGAGAGTAAAAAACATGCCATAGACAATGACCCAGCTGAGAAAATGTGGTAGATAAAGCACTGTTTGAACAGTTTTCTTGAACCATCGAGAGCGCAGTTCATTAAGCAATAATGCTAAGATTATTGGTAAAGGAAAAAGAAAGAGGATTTTATATAAACTGATTAATAGTGTGTTCTTCAAAAGATGAGTGAATTGAGAGCTGCTAAAAATTCTGGTAAAATGCGAAAAACCAATCCATCGACTTTTTATCATGGAATCCAGCAAACCCTTTCCTGCGAACATGTCGAAATCTTTAAACGCTAGTGTCAAACCATACAAGGGTGCGAATTTGTATGCAAACAAGTAAATGAGACCAGGTATAGACATTACATATAACACCCAGTTTTGAATGAAGTATTTGCGAAACGTTTTCTTTTTTGTCCTATTTTGCATATATTGCACCTCTTCTCTACCAATATATACAAAGAAGAGCAAAAAGTATTGATGTATTCTTGGGGATTTTGACGGATATTCAGGTGTTTTCTGTTGATGAAAGAATTGAAACGCTAACCTGTGTCATATCGTCAACCCTTTCAAATGCCATTTTATATTTTCCTTTGGTGTAGTAATGTAAACGTTCTTTCACGTTCCTAAGTCCAAACCCCATATTCGGATTCGAGATTTTGAAATATTCATCTTCCTCATCAATACTCTCTTCATGAGCGAAACCCGGTCCATTGTCAAGGACTTTTATCTGAAGTCCATCTTCATACTTTTTTACGCAGATGATTAATTTTCCGTTTATTGAATCCCTGCGCTTTTGGATACCATGCAGCAAAGAATTTTCGACGATGGGCTGAATGGTAAATTTAGGTATCAATATTTGGCACGCATCCTTATCCACATGATACGCTACCGTGAATCCGTGATCATATCGCTCCAGCTGGATTTTTAGATATGAATCAACCATCTTTAATTCCTCTTCTAGTGTGATACGATCTCTGCCACTGCTTAGGCTTATGCGAAAATAGTCTGCTAAATTTTTGATGGTTGACGCTGCATCCAATGCATTCTGACGCATTGTTTGCCAATAGATCGTATCTAGAGTATTGTATAAAAAATGCGGATTGATCTGAGCTTGGAGCGCTCTCAAAGCAGCTTTTCTCTCATTCATCCTGGCCTCATAAGCCTCCTCAACTAAACCTGTTGCGGTATCTATAAGATTATTGACACCATCTCTCAGTCGGTAGATATCCTGTTGCTTTGTTTTCCGAAACTGTGGCGGAAGGATGCCTGACTGTGAGAGCTCTAAGTTCATTTGTTTTACTGTGCGATGCACGAAAGTTGTATTTGCTAGAAATATGATAAAAAATATTACAATGACCATAATTAAAAGCACCACAGCGATTGTAAGCGGAATAACTCTACTAATCATCACATTTTCTCTAAGCAAGCCTGAATTAGGCAATATGGCGATCAAAGACCAATCGCTTCTCTCTAGTGAGGTACGTAAAATCGAATGATTTTCAATGTAAGTGTGCGATGTATTAGCTTTGTTATTATTTGTCCTATCTTCCGCGTTTAGGTAGGCATCTTTTAGTTCATTCGCACCAACAATTAATACGGGTTTATGTTCATCATCCATCAGTATTAGCGCATTGTCCTGATTATTAATTCGGGTAAGTGACTGCATAATTTCTTGAAAGGGCTGGGCTATTGCATCGACGCAGATCAAAGCATCAATTTTCTCATACTTTTCTGTGCTTTTGATTGATCTAACAAATGAAATGACAGGAGCAGTTTTTTGTTTTTGAGTCATTTGATGTAAATCTACCCATGTCCCTGAACCACGAGCTGAGACAGCAGGAGGATATTCTGGAAGAAGTATGCCTTGATCCATGCTAAAAAAATTGACGCCTTCCTTTGATAGGATATGCGTGCTTGGTAGGTATATTCGAATATTCAAGATGTCCTTCCGTAATAAAGCAGGCTCCAGCATCTCTCGTAACCAACGGATATCTTTAAGCTGCTCAGCCAAAGAGAGTGATTGATCGCCTCTGTTAATCGCGTTCTGAAGACGCATATCATGCGTCAGCAGAGAAGACACTGTGGCAATGGCCTCCATTCGATCATTGAGGTTTAGACCTGCTTGATCTAAGGTCTGCTGTAGCGAAAACAGCACTTCGCGTCGGGCGATTCGAGTGAAAGACCGGCTGAAAAAAGAAACTATAATGCTCCCGATGATGAGTATGATTAGCAAAGCAGGAATAATCATTCTCTTAATCATACTTTTCATTGCTAGAAGTCCCTTCTTCTATACTCCAAAGGTGTCAGACCTGTATGTCTTTTAAATAATCGTGTGAAATGGGTCTGCTCTTGATAACCAACGTCCAGCGCAATATTCAGGACGCTTCGAGTGGAAGTGCGCAAAAACTCTTGCGCTTTATCCATTCGAATGTCAAGAAGATACTCGCCTATAGTTTTATTCACCTCACTCTTGAAAAGGTCACAAAGATATGCAGGTGAATAGTTAACGCGCTTTGCCAGTTCAACGATTGTCAGACGCTGTGCAAATTCTGATTCCAATATTGAGATAACTTTTGCAACTGGTTTGGTGAATTTATGGTCACGAGCTGCTTTGACATGATGAACCGTGGTAAAGATAAGCGATCGCAATGCGTTTTCAATTGACTCATAATCGACATAATCCATCATCGATCGCATATATTTCAATACATCAATGTCTTCAATCCTCATTGATTGTAATTCCTCTGCAATTAATGTCGCCATATTTAGACAGACTAAACGAGCAGCCGCAAACGACATCCTGTCAACTTCAACTTCGCGGCCAATATTAAGCAATTGGCTTATAACAGCATCATAATTCGCACTTCTTAATGCTTTAATAAACGATGTTATTTGGAATTTTTTTTCATTCGTATGAACGGTGCTGACTTCTTTTTGACTCTCGAAAACCTGGCCTTGCTGGGAAAAATAGCGGTTTTCTAAAGTGCCTACTGCTTGCTGATAGGAAGCAGGTAGGTCCAGCCAATCTTGTACCATATGTCCCAATGAAGCAGACAACCAAACTCTATAATGACCTTGCATATCCTGACAGATCTCATTTGCAATGGTATTAAGCACCATCTGCTCCTCAGTCTTTGTAAAGGGAACAATAGCTACAATGGATTTGGCTTGTGTGCAGCAAGCTGCATTTTTCAAGCGCTGTTTGATTATACATTGCATTTTAAGCAATAGATTCTCAAGCGGCAGTTGGGCAGATGCATACCTTTCAATATAAATTACTATTGGTTGAAGGTAAACTTCTGGCGCAAAGTCAAAATGCAAGGAATTAATCTTTTGAAGCAGCTCCGCTGGATCTTCATACACTCCGTCAAGCCACTGGCTTAGAAAAGACTGACGTAAGATGGGGATACTCTCTTCAATTTTTTGCCGCATTTGATTCAATTCAGTTTCTCGTTCACGTCGATTATCTAATTTTGACACAATTGATATCATAACTTGTGTAAATTCTTCCGGAGTAATCGGTTTGTAAAGATAATCAGCAGCCTCAAGGCGTACAGCATTTTGAAGATAATCAGGATCATTGTAACCACTAAGAAAAACAACTTCAAGAAAAGGCAAACCTATTCGAGCTTTTTTGGATAGCGTAATGCCATCCATATGGCGCATGCGCACATCGGTAATCAGGATATCCGGCTCATTTTTCTCAATTAAGGGGAGTGCGCTCAATCCATCATCTGCTTCACCGCAGATTTGAATCCCCAGTGTCTCCCAATCGATAAATTCGCGTAACCCTTTTCTTGTGTGCCCTTCATCGTCCACTAGAATTGCTTTATACAATATAATCATCCTCACAGAATTATTCGCTCTCAATCTTTCAACTTTTCATCATAGACTTCGTTTGTAAAACATTTGAACTTGCATTGATTCATGTTGTATAGCTGAGCTTATCTTCATTAGAAGTGAATGCTAAAAACAGTCCTAGTCCTAACTTGATAAATTTATTATAGCAGAAGAAATGTAACTTCACTATTATTCAACGGTAATTATAGAATACCCACCTGAAAATGCCCATGAGGCATGAGCCTGCACCTTGTAAGTTTCGATGATCAAAATTGACCCGATGCCCAAAATAATATTACAAAAGCAGTCAAGGTCATGATAATGCTGACTAAGGTGCTCAATAGGCTAAGAATACTCGCTGCTATTCAAGCAAAAAAGATAGTAGGAAATGTCGTCTTTAAGAAGCACTTCTCTACTTTGTTCCAAACTGTCGCTTTAATGGTTTGATCACAGACAATCATTAGCGTCTTACAGCCAAGTTAATTCACTGGATTTTTGATAGAATTCCAGTTACCCCGGCCAATTTTTAAAATTTCACACCGCTTTTGTGAATCCATCCACTGACGAAGACATCACCGCTTGGGTTCAGAAGTTCCTCTAGCGGCATGGTTGAAAAGCTTTTCCTGATAATTGTTTTTTTAAATATCTGCATTTGATACATTCAAATCTTTGTGACTATCGCAGACTGCAAGCCGCTTATCCACCGCCTCTCCCCGTTTTAAAAAATAAACTTCCAAAATGACCCATCTTGTCATCCTATGTCATCCTATGTCACTTGATGTCACAAGCCCGTCTCTGTTAGCCTTTGTTCAGACTGTAAGGGGAACGCACATTCCCCTCAGTCGGAATGGAGGTATTTTTTATGGAACACATCAGCCTGGACATCGAGACCTATTCGGGCGTCAGCCTATCAAAAGCGGGGGTGTACCGCTACGCGCAGAGCGAGGATTTTGAGATCCTGCTGCTCTCCTATGCCGTGGATGACGGGCCGGCGCGGGTGGTGGATCTGGCGGGGGGCGAAGGGCTGCCGGCGGAAATCATGGCGGCGCTGCTGGACCCGCACATCATCAAGTGGGCCTTCAACGCGAACTTTGAGCGCGTCTGCCTGTCACGCTGGCTGGGCCTGCCCCAAGGGGAGTATCTTGATCCCTCCGCCTGGCGCTGCTCCATGGTGTGGGCGGCGATGCTGGGGCTGCCGCTGTCGCTTGCGGCGGCGGGGGCTGTGCTGGGGATAGCGCAGCCAAAGCTGAAGGAGGGCCGGGAATTGATCCGCGCTTTCTGCCTGCCCGCAAAGCTTGCGGATGGCGCCGTGGGCAGGCGAACAGCCTGTGACGACCCCCAAAAGTGGGAGGCCTTCAAGGCCTATAACCGGCGGGATGTTTTGGCGGAAATAGACATCCGCAAGGCCCTTTGCGCCTACCCGGTGCCCGAGGGCGAATGGCGGCACTACCTCTTGGATCAGCGCATCAATGACCGCGGCATCGGCCTGGATCTGCCCTTTATCCGCCAGGCCATCCGCTGTGA
>LFRM01032036.1_pt1 | contig 10685 bp, 6 predicted proteins | sample 618341 | NCBI WGS metagenome assembly LFRM01 (sample SAMN03654438, study PRJNA283298) | anaerobic digester metagenome | isolation source: pool of bioreactors CSTR01a, CSTR02a, and CSTR03a thermophilic anaerobic... | place: Denmark: Kgs. Lyngby | collected 2014-05-21 | reverse complement strand
GTGGTTGCTATGATGCTGATTTGGCTGCTGTTATGCTTGTTTGGTGTTGTTACTGCGCTGGGCTTTGGGCAGATTGCTAACGCTGCGCATGTGAGTGGTTTGTTGCTAGGTTGTTTAAGTGGTGGTCTATTTGCGCTGATGGCGCGCCACCGTGCGGCGTAATGCCTTAAAATTATTCTATGTAGGAATCAATGATGAAAACGTTTAATGATTTAATTAAAAGTATCACTCCAGAAACATATGACACTTTAAAGCTGGCGATGGAAATTGGTAAGTGGGGTGATGGCACAAAAATGACGCCAGAACAGAAAGAGCTGACCATGCAAGCGATGATTCTGTGGGAGCAAAACAACCTTCCCGAAGAAGAACGCACGGGTTATATGGGCGGCCAAGAGTGTGCTAAACAAACTCAAAAGAAACTGTCTGCAGAACAAGCAGGGCTATTTGCACCGGCAGCAGGGACTCTGCACTGATGATGGAGTTAGGTCGTGGCGCGGTCAGTAAGATGCGCATTGCGCTGAATGCACCGGCACAATACAGCTTGCGCCTCGGCGATGAGCAACATGCTCTCAATCAGCTGATTGGTCAAACCCTGCGCTTAGAGTTTCTAGGCGCAATCAACTGCAGCCATTGTCAGCGTCCAACCAAAAAAAGCTTTGCCCAAGGCTACTGTTGGCCGTGTTTCTCTAAGTTGCCACAATGCGATACTTGCATGATGAGCCCCGAAAAGTGCCATTACGATGCTGGCACCTGCCGTGATCCTGAATGGGCGCAAGACTTTTGTATGACTGACCACTTTGTTTATTTGGCTAACTCCACGGGTGTTAAAGTGGGGATTACCCGGGGCACGCAACTCCCCACGCGTTGGCTTGACCAAGGGGCGATTCAAGCCGTGCCTATTTTTCGTGTCGCCACGCGCCAGCAGTCAGGTTTTGTTGAGGATGTGTTGCGCAGTCAAGTGGCGGATCGCACCAACTGGCGCACCTTGCTTAAAGGCGATGTCGAGCCGATTGATTTAATCGCCATCCGTGAGCAGTTGATGGACAGTTGCGAACAGCCTTTACTCGATCTGCAGCAGCGTTTTGGTCTACAAGCGATTCAGCCGATGAGCGACGTGGATGTTTTAGATATCAGTTATCCAGTCGAAGCTTATCCTGCGAAAATCAGTAGCTTTAATTTGGATAAGAATCCCATCGCTGAGGGGACCTTGATTGGTATTAAAGGTCAGTATCTGTTGTTTGATACAGGTGTGATTAATATTCGTAAATATACGTCTTATCAGTTGGCCGTTAGCGTGGGTCATGCAGACGTTTAAATTTTTACTTGTCAAAGTCAGTGTGTTTTCTAATCGAGGTTTTTTATGATGCGTACCGAACAACCAAAAATGATCGCTTTAAGTGATTACCGCCTACCGGATTACCTGATTGATGAAACACATCTGACCTTTGAGCTGTATGAAGATCATGCCTTGGTGCATACGCGTCTCTTGATGCAACGTAATCCAGGGCTGGATCATAGTTTGCCGCCTTTGGTATTACAGGGTCAGGAGTTAGAGTTAGTCAGCCTAGCTTTGGATGGTCAGCCATTGTCTGCAGTGCAATACCAAGTCACTGATAGGGATTTGCAGTTGCAGCCCATGCACAGCTCATTTGAGCTGACCAGTACCGTACGTATTGAGCCGCAAAATAATACTGCTCTTGAAGGCCTGTATAAGTCCTCGGGTATGTTCTGTACGCAGTGTGAGGCTGAAGGTTTCCGTAAGATTACGTACTATCTCGATCGCCCTGATGTGATGAGCCGTTTTACTACGACTATTCATGCAGACAAGCAGCTTTATCCAATCTTGCTGTCTAACGGTAACCCGATTGCGCAAGGTGAAGGTGAGCAGGGTCGTCATTGGGCCACATGGGAAGATCCGTTTAAAAAACCAGCCTATCTATTTGCCATTGTTGCCGGTGACTTGTGGTGTGTAGAAGATACCTTTACCACCATGAGCAGTCGTGAAGTGGCATTGCGTATTTACGTAGAGCCAGAGAACATCGATAAATGCCAACATGCAATGGACAGCTTAAAGAAAGCCATGCGTTGGGATGAAGAACAGTATGGCCGCGAATACGACTTAGATATCTTTATGGTTGTGGCGGTGAATGATTTCAATATGGGTGCAATGGAGAATAAAGGTCTGAATATCTTTAACTCCAGTTGTGTCTTAGCTAAAGCAGAAACCGCAACCGATGCCGCGCATCAGCGTATTGAAAGCATTGTTGCACATGAGTACTTCCATAACTGGTCAGGTAACCGCGTGACCTGTCGTGATTGGTTTCAGTTATCGCTCAAAGAAGGTTTTACTGTATTCCGTGATAGTGAGTTCTCTGCCGATATGAACTCACGTGTGGTTAAGCGTATTGAAGATGTGTCCTACCTGCGCACTCATCAATTTGCCGAAGATGCAGGCCCTATGGCGCATCCGGTACGTCCTGCGCAATATATGGAAATCTCGAATTTCTATACCCTGACCATTTATGAGAAGGGTGCTGAAGTGGTAGGTATGTTGCACACCTTGTTAGGTGCTGAGACATTCCGTAAAGGTTCGGATTTATACTTTGAGCGTCATGATGGTCAAGCGGTCACTTGTGATGACTTTATTGCCGCGATGGAAACTGTCAGTGGTATGGATCTCACCCAGTTTAAACGCTGGTACAGTCAAGCCGGTACGCCAGAGCTTGAGGTGAGTGATCACTATGATGCTGCGACCCAGACTTATCAGTTGACGGTTAAGCAAAGCTGCCCTGATACACCGGGTCAAAGCAATAAGCTGGCGTTTGTGATTCCGTTGAGTATGGCGCTATTGAACAAGCAGGGTCAGGCGCTGCCATTGCAGTTACAGGGTGAAAGCACAGCGGTCCTTGATGAACGTGTGCTGTCTGTGACCGAAGACGAGCAAACCTTTACCTTTATCAATGTCGCTGAGCAGCCTCTGCCGTCACTGCTACGTGGATTCTCGGCGCCGGTGCAACTGCGTTATGCCTACAGTCGTGATGACCTGTTGTTTTTACTGCAGCATGACACTGACGGCTTTAATCGTTGGGAAGCGGGCCAACAGTTGGCGCTGCAAGTGATTGAAGAAGTGGTAGGGCAGATCTACGAAACTGAAGAGCCGATGCTGGATACCCGTTTAGTTGAAGTGTTTACCGCCTTGCTTGAACAAGATGATTTAGATCCAGCCATGTTGGCTGAGTTTATCGCGCTGCCAAGCGTTGGTTATATTATTGAACAATACGAGCAAGCGGATCCGTTGGCGATTCATCAGGCACGTGAGCATGTGAGCAATCAACTGGCTCATGCGTTAAAAGAGCCGATGCTGGCGCGTTACCAAGCCTTACGTCAAGTCTCATTAAATACGCCCTATGTGGCGCAAGACACTGATTTTGCCCGCCGTCGTTTGCAGAATATGCTGTTGGCCTACTTAATGCGCACTGAAGATGCAGGCGTACTGCAGGCGTGTGTGGATCAGTTTGCTGTTTCAGACAATATGACTGAGCGCTTAGCCGCATTAGCATGTTTGGTGAACTCACCCTTTGCCGATGAGGCAGCACAAGCCCTAGAAAGCTTTGCAGAGCGTTTTGCTGATGATTCCATTGTAATGGATCAGTGGTTTAGCGTGCAGGCCGCTGCAACATTGCCAGGCGGTTTAGAGCGGGTTGAGCAACTGTTGAATCACCCAGCCTTTAGCATTAAAAACCCAAATAAAGTGCGCGCTGTAGTGGGCGCCTTTAGTGCGCAAAATACTCCCGGCTTCCATGCGCAAGATGGTTCCGGTTATGCATTCTTGGCCGATAAGGTGATTCAGCTCGACGCCTTAAACCCACAAATGGCTGCGCGTATGCTCTCGCCCTTAACCCGCTGGCAGCGCTTTGACTTACACCAGCAAGAAATGATGCTGGCGCAACTCAAGCGTATTAAAAACAGTGGCGATTTGTCAGCGGACCTGTTTGAAGTGCTGGAGAAAAGCGTGCCGGCCTAAGCGCAACACGCCTTTCTAACAATCTACGCTAGCCAATAAACACTAGCGCATCTCTTTCCTAAGGCACTGTGCAATACAGTGCCTTAGGTGTTTGTGGCCTATTGGTTTTATGTGTCGATGAGCTCTGTTACGCGGTGCTAGAGTGTTTTTAGATGGCACAGTTAAAGGCTTAGTTGGATAAAACCTGCCTTTTACGCAACACTCCCTTCGTTAAATATTCTTATATAAAGCAATGACTTAGCAGTCAAAATAAAACCTATTATTCAGTGCATGATTATGCTGATTTTGGTTGCTTTTTAAGCCTCATTAGCTGCATGGTTGGGTATATTCGCTCAATAACAGCGTAAAACCTAAGTTATACCTGTGACTGAGCTGCCTTAACTATAAAAATTGATTAAATAAAGCCGCACTGGCTCTGTTCGTTGAGTGTCACAAGATTAAAGCGTGTAACCGAGCCAGTGCTGGTCTGTCATTATAAAAATAATGGGGAATATATATGCGTGAACCCTTATCGCCAGCATCAGAGCGCGGTCCAGCAGTGATTCGACTCTGTTGTTCAGTACAGAACTGTATCGACCTATTTAAAGTAGTACCGCTCTGTGCCGCATTACTGATGCCCAGCCTGTACTCAGTGTCTGTGTCAGCCAATACAGAGGAGGCGACTGCGCCGGCGTACTCAATTGAGTCGCCCGCTGCACAAACAGGTTTGTTACTGGATGTAGTGCGTGCTGGTCAACGTGTGCTGACGGTCGGTGATCGAGGGCATATTCTGTATTCTGATAATGATGGCCGGAGTTGGACACAAGCGACAGTGCCCACGCAGCAATTACTGACGGCAGTGTATTTTGTTGATCAGCAGTATGGCTGGGCGGTTGGCCATGATGCGCTGATTTTAGCGACGACTGATGGCGGTGAAACGTGGACGCGTCAATATGATGACCTTGAGCAAGAAGCTCCTTTATTAGATATCTGGTTTAAAGACCGCAACCAAGGCTATGCAGTGGGTGCTTACGGCATGCTGCTCCAAACTGATAATGGCGGCCAAGACTGGCAGCGCATTGATGAGCAGTTGGATAATGAAGAAGGCTATCACCTGAATGCTATTAGTGCTGTGACTGACGCAGGCCTATTTATTGTTGGCGAGATGGGCATGATGTTTCGTTCAGCGGACTGGGGCGACTCATGGGAAGTGCTAGAAGGGCCTTACCAAGGTTCGCTATTTGGCATTGTCGCCGGTCAGCAGCCGCAACAATTAGTGGTCTACGGTTTACGCGGGCATATCTTTCGCTCAGATGATTTTGGTGAGAGCTGGTTAGAAACCCAAGTGCAAACCGATAGTGGTGATTTGCAGTTTGGTTTGGCTGGTGCAAGTTTTCTATCGAGTGGCGAGCTGGTCATTGTCGGCCATGGCGGCACGGTATTACGTAGTGAGAATGGCGCAGAGAGCTTTACGATGGCCAGCCGTGCTGATCGAGCATCATTGACCGGCGTAGTCGCCAGTGCGGATGGTGGGCTGATACTGGTCGGACAAAACGGTATCCATACAACTGATGCACAGGGCAACGATGTTGCTCGATAAATAATAAGACTGGAGACCGTCAATATGACATCTAAATCAAGAAACAATCCAGCCGCAGTGCTTGAACGTTTAATTTTCAATAATCGCCCCGCAGTGATTCTGCTGTGTGCCATTATCAGCGCTTTCTTATTTTGGAATGCCGCGCAAGTCCGCCCAGAAACCAGCTTCGAGAAAATGATTCCGCTGAAGCATCCTTATATTGAGACCATGCTTGAGCACCGCAACGACTTAGCCAACTTAGGCAATAGTGTGCGTATCTCTGTTGAAAACACCAAGGGTGATATTTTCGATAAAGACTATATGGAAACGCTGCGTCAAATCAGTGATGAAGCGTTTTATATTCCAGGCGTAGATCGCTCAGGTGTGCGCTCGCTGTGGAGTCCTAACGTACGCTGGACTGAAGTGACAGAACAAGGTTTTGCTGGTGGTAATGTCATTCCGCAAACCTACGATGGTTCAGCCGCCAGCTTAGAGGAGCTGCGCAGTAATATTCTGAAGTCAGGGCAGGTGGGGCGTTTAGTCGGTAATAACTTTAAATCCAGTATTGTTGAGATCCCACTACTCGAAGAGTTTCCTGATCCTGACGATCAGGGCAGGTTAATTAAACTGAATTATCAGGATTTCTCGCACAGTTTAGAAGAGAAAATTCGCGAGAAATATCAGCTGCAAAACCCCGATGTCAAAATCCATATTATTGGCTTTGCGAAAAAAGTCGGTGATTTGATTGATGGCCTCTTTGGTGTGGCACTGTTTTTTGCGGTAGCGATCGGCATCACTTTTGTACTGCTATTGTGGTTTACCAAGTGCATTAAAAGCACCATCGCCGTGCTATTTGCAACCTTGGTGGCGGTCGGTTGGCAGTTAGGTTTGCTGCACTTAATGGGTTTTGGGCTTGATCCTTACTCGATGCTGGTACCGTTTTTAGTGTTTGCCATTGGTATTTCTCATGGTGTGCAAAAAATTAACGGTATTGCCATGGCTTCAGGTACGGCACTGGATTCATTAACTGCTGCACGTATGGCTTTTAGGCAGTTGTTTGTACCTGGTTTAGTTGCACTATCATCGGATGCGGTGGGTTTTATTACCTTGTTGTTGATTGATATTGGTGTGATTCGCGAGCTGGCGTTGGGTGCATCAGTGGGGGTGGCAGTGATTATTCTGACCAACCTGATCTTTTTACCGGTGTTAATTTCTTATATAGGTATCAGTAAGAAAGCCGTTGCAGTCAGTCGGGATAATGCTACTCGCGAAAATCCAATGTGGCGTTTGATTGCCAACTTTGCCAGCCCAAAGGTTGCGCCAGTTTCGCTGGCAATTGCGCTCAGTGCTTTGGTGTTTGGGCTTTGGTATGGGCAAAATTTAAAAATCGGCGACTTAGATCAAGGTGCGCCAGAGTTACATGCGGACTCACGCTATAACTTGGATAATGATTTTGTGATTCGTAACTACTCTACTAGTTCAGATGTGCTGGTGGTGATGGTGAAAACGCCAACTGAGGGCTGTTCCAGCTATGGCACGCTAAAAGCCATGGATGATTTAAGCTGGCGTATGGAGAACACAGCAGGTGTGCAATCTGTAGTGTCGATGGTCACAGTGTCTAAGCAAGTGATTAAGGGTATGAACGAGGGCAGTCTGAAGTGGGAAACCTTATCGCGTAACCAGCATGTGCTGAATAACTCAATTGCGCGTGCGGATGCGCTGTATAACTCAGACTGCTCGCTGGCTCCGCTCTTAGTGTTCTTGGAGGATCACAAAGCAGAAACTTTGAGCACTGCCGTGGCTGCAGTTGAAGATTTTGCCGCGAAGAACAATACTGATGAGCACCAGTTTTTGTTAGCTGCGGGTAACGCGGGGATTGAGGCAGCGACCAATGATGTTATATCTGCTTCGGAAACCATGATGCTGATCGCGGTATACAGTGCGGTGATTATCATGTGTTTAATCACCTTTCGCTCGTTTGCGGCAACCGCTTGTGTGATTTTGCCCTTGGTGCTGACATCGGTACTGGGTAATGCCTTGATGGCATGGATGGGCATTGGTGTGAAAGTCGCTACCTTGCCGGTGATCGCCTTAGGTGTGGGTATCGGGGTTGACTACGGTATCTATATCTACAGCCGTTTAGAAACATTCTTGCGTATGGGCATGCCATTGCAAGAGGCGTATTACCAAACGCTGAAATCAACCGGTAAAGCTGTGCTCTTTACGGGGGTGTGCTTAGCGATTGGGGTGGCGACTTGGATGTTTTCAGCGATTAAGTTCCAAGCGGATATGGGCTTGATGCTAACTTTTATGTTCCTATGGAATATGTTTGGTGCAATTTGGCTGTTGCCAGCGCTGGCTCACTTCCTAATTAAACCAGAGCGCTTACGCGAGTAGGCTCATGGCTGCTGATTATTTTGATTAGCAGCCATTACACTTAATCAATCTAGCTTGTAAATAAAAAAGCCCCGTTTCTACAGCACCCAATCTAATGAGTTTACCGTAGGAACGGGGCTTTTTCTGGGCTAGTAATAGGTGCTGTTAAAGCACCTGTACTATAGCGTCAGTGACAGTATCAATATTATTCATATTGAGTGCCGCTACACAGATACGACCTGAGCTGACTGCATAGATGGCAAACTCATCGCGTAAGCGATCGACTTGCGCAGAGGTTAGACCTGAGTAGGAGAACATACCGCGTTGCTGCGCAACAAAGCTAAAGTCACGCTTAGCACCTTTCGCTGCCAGTTGCTCGACCATCAGTTTGCGCATCAGCAAAATACGCTCACGCATTTCACCTAATTCGGCCTGCCATAGAGCATTCAGTTCGGGTGTATTCAGTACTAAGCCAACAACCGTTGCACCATGAGTGGGTGGGTTGGAGTAGTTGGTACGAATCACACGCTTTAACTGCGACAGTACGCGGCCAGCTTCTTCTTTGGACTCAGTGACAATGGACAGCGCACCGACACGCTCGCCATACAGTGAGAATGACTTGGAGAATGAGCTGGAGACAAAGAAAGCCATACCTGAGTCGGCAAATAAACGCACAGCCGCCGCATCTTCATAAATGCCTTCAGCAAAGCCTTGATAAGCAATATCCAAGAATGGAATATGCTCACACTCACGTAGCACTTCTAAGACTGGTAGCCATTGCTCAGGGCTGAGGTCAACTCCAGTTGGGTTATGACAGCAAGCATGCAAGATAACGATAGATTGCGCAGGTAACTGACGTAAGTCTTCCAGCATGCCATCTAGGTTAATACCTTGCTTTTCGGCATCGTAATAACTGTAGTTTTGCACTGGAAAGCCAGCGGACTCAAAGAGTGCGCGGTGGTTTTCCCAGCTGGGATTGCTGATGGCAACAACGGCATCAGGACGTAAGCGTTTAAGGTAGTCAGCACCAATTTTTAATGCGCCAGTACCGCCAATCGCTTGGCTGGTAATAATACGCCCAGATTGAGTGATTTCAGCATCAGCACCAAATAACAGTTTTTGTACGGCACTGTCGTAACTACTGATACCTTCAATGGGCAAGTAGCCACGGGGTGCATGCGCTTCCGCACGGGCTTTCTCGGCTAAGGCTACGGCCTTAAGAAGGGGTATCCGTCCTTCTTCATTGTAATAAACACCAACACCGAGGTTGACCTTGTGGGCTCGCGGGTCGGTGTTAAAAGCTTCGTTCAAACCCAAGATTGGGTCGCGTGGCGCCATTTCGACGGCAGAGAACAGGCTCATGTTTAGCGAACTCGATTGTTATGGAATGGAGTCATTAGCTTAACAGACACTGGGCTGAGACGCAGCGCGATTCGATAGGTATTATAGGGAGTTGGATCAGATTATTACGTATCCCTTGCTTGTTATTACTTTTAGTGCAGTTTTGTGCGCTTGTTATTAGGGGTTTGCATGTCACGCTTTGAGCTCGTCACACAATTTAAACCTGCGGGTGATCAGCCCAATGCGATACGTCAGCTGGTTGCAGGGCTAGAGGCTGGTTTATCTCACCAAACATTGCATGGCGTAACAGGCTCAGGTAAGACCTTTAGTATGGCTAATGTCATTGCCACAGTGCAGCGACCGGCTATTATTATCGCACCCAATAAAAGCTTAGCGGCGCAGTTGTACGGTGAGTTTAAAGAGTTTTTTCCTAATAACGCCGTAGAGTATTTTGTTTCCTACTACGACTATTATCAGCCTGAAGCCTATGTGGCTGCTTCAGATACCTTTATCGAAAAAGACGCCTCAATTAACGACCACATCGAGCAGATGCGCTTATCGGCCACCAAGGCTCTGCTTGAACGTCCTGATGTGATTATCGTCGCAACTGTGTCATCGATTTACGGTTTAGGCAGCCCAGAAAGCTACTTAAAGATGGTCGTGCACTTAGACCGTGGTGACCGCATTAATCAGCGTGATTTATTAGCGCGTCTCGCTGCTTTGCAATACACCCGCAATGAAGTAGATTTCTCGCGTGCGACCTTTCGCGTGCGTGGTGATGTGATTGATGTGTATCCGGCCGAGTCAGACTTTGAAGCCATTCGTGTTGAGTTGTTTGATGATGAAGTGGAAAGTATCAGTGCCTTTGACCCATTGACTGGCAAAGTGATTGGCAAGCTGCCACGTTTTACCTTTTACCCTAAATCGCACTATGTGACGCCGCGCGAAACTTTATTGGAAGCCGTTGAGCAGATTAAAGTCGAGTTGGCATCGCGCCTTGAGTACTTTCGCAATAATGATCAGTTGGTGGAAGCGCAGCGTCTTGAGCAACGCACGCGCTTTGATTTGGAAATGATCTTAGAGTTGGGTTATTGCAACGGGATTGAAAACTACTCGCGCTATTTATCGGGCGGTAAGCCTGGAGCGCCACCACCGACCTTGTATGATTATTTGCCCGACAATGCTTTGCTGATTATTGATGAGTCTCACGTCTCTGTGCCACAAACTGGAGCCATGTATAAAGGTGATCGCTCGCGTAAAGAAAACTTAGTCAATTATGGTTTCCGCTTGCCTTCGGCGCTGGATAACCGTCCGATGCGTTTTGACGAGTGGGAGGCGGCCAGCCCACAAACCATTTTTGTCTCTGCAACGCCCGGTGCATATGAG
>LFRM01078788.1_pt1 | contig 10687 bp, 8 predicted proteins | sample 618341 | NCBI WGS metagenome assembly LFRM01 (sample SAMN03654438, study PRJNA283298) | anaerobic digester metagenome | isolation source: pool of bioreactors CSTR01a, CSTR02a, and CSTR03a thermophilic anaerobic... | place: Denmark: Kgs. Lyngby | collected 2014-05-21 | reverse complement strand
TGGAATATTGAAGATAATAACAAAGAAGTTATTTCATAATAGAGTCAACAATTAATTACATTAATCTGACCACCATTAAAATGATGCCAAGACAGAATAAAGAACTAGGTCTTAAAAGGTAAAAAAATATTCTATGACATAGTATCAGGTCATGTGCCAAGAAATGATGGTCATTTTTACGTTTAAGAAAAATCCTTAGTGTTCATTCATAGGACATCCTTTATAGAAAAAGTTTAAATAGTCAATTTAACTATTATGTACATTATCTCCTTGTTTTCTCGAAAAATATAGGTAAAGTAAAAACTTAACATTGGATAGTGGTTGATAATTAGTTAAATATTTTATATAATAATAAAGCTACTACAACATTATCTAATTAACCAGGTCAGGGTAGGAATACAGCAGCCTTACATTAGCTCTGATGTGTGTAGTAGCTTTTTTAATATCATGAAGCACGAAAAATATATGACAAGAGCCATAGAGTTGGCTAATAATGCGTATCAACAAGATGAAGTTCCGGTTGGATGTGTCATCGTTTTTAATGATGAAATAATTGGTGAAGGATTTAATACTAGAGAAAAGGATCAACACATATTTACTCATGCTGAGGTCATGGCAATTAAACAAGCCAACCAAAGATTAAAGTCATGGCGATTAGAAGAATGTGTGTTATATGTAACACTCGAGCCCTGTTTAATGTGTGCAGGAGCTATCTCACAAGCACGCATTAAGACGGTCTTTTTTGGAGCACAAGATCATAAGGCCGGAGCTTATGGATCAATCATTGATGTGAGCCAGATACAACAGCTAAACCATCATACAACCGTTTATGGGGGTCTTTTAAAAGAAGAGTGCGAAGAAATTATCAAGAACTATTTTAAAGCTAAAAGAGAGCTATAAAAATGGTATAATAGACTCAATTGGAAGGGGAACACCAAATGGCTTATAAATCATTGTATCGATCCTATAGACCACAAGCTTTTGAGGATGTTATAGGTCAAAAACATATTGTTCAGACACTAAAAAATGCGATTGCTAGAGACCAATTAGCACACGCATATTTATTTAATGGACCCCGAGGAACAGGAAAAACAACACTCGCCAAGTTATTGGCAAAAGGTTTAAACTGTCTAAACCCACAAGAAGCCCCTTGCAATCATTGTAGTATATGTGAATCCATAAGTCAGGATTCTCATCCAGATATTATAGAAATCGATGCTGCCAGTAATACAGGTGTTGATGATGTTAGAGATTTAATTGAAAGAGTTAAATATGCTCCCATCGAAGCCCGCAAGAAAGTTTATATAATCGATGAGGTTCATATGTTATCAACAGGTGCCTTTAATGCTTTATTAAAAACATTGGAGGAACCCCCTTCACATGTTGTCTTTATTTTGGCGACAACTGAAGTTCATAAAGTATTACCCACTATTATTTCTAGATGTCAGCGCTACGATTTTACTCGCGTATCTCCCCAAGATATTGTTGAAAATCTTCAAAAAGTAATTAAAGGAGAAAAACTTAAAGTAGAAGATGGAGTTGTCGAAATAATAGCTAATTTGGCAGATGGTGGACATCGGGATTCTTTAACTATTTTAGAACAATTAATTGCTTATAGTTCACATCCAATTAAAGTTCAAGAAATATTTGATCTATACAAATTAAGTACACCACAAGAAAAACAAAACTTATTAGAAGCCCTATATAATCAAGATTTAATGGGAGCTTTAAACAATATAAAAGAATTAGAAACTAAGAGTATCGATTATGTACGATACATTTTTGACTTTGTAACTTTATGCAAAGAAATTTTAGTTCACTCAATTTCTAGTAATGATGAATTAATTTCTGAAATCAATCTGCCTGTTGTTAAAGCATTATCTAAAACAATTAGCGAGGACTTACTAACCAAAATCGTAAATGAACTACTACACATTGCCCAAGAAGCACGCTTTAATGGTCAATATCAGTCGTATCTTGAAGTAATGGTAATGAATCTGATTGATCAGCCACAAGTAATTGAACAAACTAAGCCAGACTCTAAAAAAGTTAAAGAAGAAGTTAAAACTGAAACACCAGCACCAGAAGCAATTGAACAAGAAGAGAAGGTTGAACCACAACAAACAGAGCCAGATATACCTAAAGTAGAGAAGGAACCACTAGATTTAAACGAACAATTACTTATTGAACTAATGGTATTAGGCGATAAAACTCAAAGAACCAAAGATACCAAAGTCTGGAGAAATAAAGAAGGAAAGCTAAACACACTTAAGTATAGACGCATAAACCAACTTATAAACAACAGTTTAATTGGCGTGTCATCACCAGAATTTATTGTTTTAGTCACTCAGTCTGAAGCAGTCGTAAACTCGCTTAATGATGATACAAATATGTCACTCTTAAATGAGTTATTAAATGAATTAAAAATGTTACGAAAAGTCTTTGTTGTTGATGTTGATAATTTCAAAAACATTACGGAAACCTTCCTGTCAATGCATAAGAATAAACAATTGCCAAAGAAAAAGGAGATAAAAATTGATTTTTCTTTACCAGAAGATGAGCCACCTCAAGAAGAAGTCGACACTCAAAAACTTCTTGAAGAGACATTTGAAAATTTAAGGATTGAAGAATAAATGTACCCAAAAACATTAACCAAATTGATTGAAGAATTTAAGAAATTACCAGGGGTTGGTAATAAAACAGCTGAAAGATACGCTTTGTTTGTTTTAGACTTAAGCACTGAAAGTGTAGAATCATTTTCAAATCAGTTAAAATCAACAAAACAAAGTATTAAACATTGTAAATCATGTGGAAATTATACCGAGGAAGATTTATGTGATATTTGTCGTGACCCTAAGCGTGAACAATCAATTATATGTGTCGTATCTAATCCAAAAGACATCCTAGCAATTGAGAAAACAGGCCAATACACAGGACTTTATCATGTTTTAGGCGGATTAATTTCACCAATCAATGGCGTCATGCCAGAAGATTTAACAATTGAAGAATTAATCGAAAGAACGAAAAAAGATGTAACCGAAGTAGTCCTAGCCTTAAATCCAACAATGGAAGGCGAAACAACATCTTATTATATAGCCAAGAAGCTTCAAGATATTGTTGAAGTAAGTGTTTTAGCACAAGGCTTACCAATGGGTGGACATTTAGAATATGTCGATGAAATGACACTAACCAGATCTTTAAAAAATAGAAAGAAGTTTGATTATTAATGGCCTCAATTGCTCATGTTATTCATCCAAAAGCCGTTGAATTTCATCGTCTTCATTCACACCGTCAAATTGTTTTTTGGCGCTTTAGCACGAAAAATTTTAGTGACTTTGGGACAAATGATTTACTGTTCTTTTTAAGTTCAACAAATCGAAAAGAAAAAGGATTACTAGGCTTTGGGCAATTAAAAGAATCCAAGAATTTAAAAACTAAGAATGTTTTCTCGTATTATGGGAAACAATTAGGCGAAAATTCAAACGAAGAGTTCATTGAAATGATTACTCGACTTAAGAAAACTGAAGAGTTTCCAGATAAACTCAATTGTTTACTTTTAGAAAACGTCACTTATTTCAAATCACCAATTTATTTATCTGATTTTGGGTATGATTTATCCAAACAAGTAGAGTCTTTTATTTATTTTGACTCTGATCAGAATATTACCTCTCAAATATTATTTAAAGCATCAAAGAATGGTCTTGATTTATGGAGTGAGACACAAGACCCATTTAATCATCAACTTCAAGCCCTAGCCACTTGTTATCAAGCAGCACGCATTATTAAAGAGAGCGAATTATTCAGAGATAGAAACAATCATCGCTTTAAGATAACTCAAGGCGATCCATTAATGATGACAAGCATGGTCAAATATATTCTTAAAGACAATAAACTGACCTTAATCCTACCTGTTTATACACAAATGAAAAAAGAACACTACAGTGTTCTAGGATTAATAAAAATATTAGAAAATAAAATTAATCAAAGTACGGTAATTACAGTAGAATTCAACAATCCACCTAACTTTAATTCCCCATTACTCGATTATTCTAATGAACGAATATATTTAGGTGAAGCTTTATGATAAGTAATACTATTCGTTTCTAAAAATGCTAAGAAGCGATCAATACGAGTATTAGTAACCCCCGTAATTTCATATTCAAGCTCAAAATCAACATGATTTTTAAACTCATTGCGATCTAAACACCATTCCCCAAACTTGTCACTGATCAAAAGACGATGAGTCTGGGAGCTTGAAATGCAAATTAACTGAGTCGGCAGATGCAAATCAGCCAGTAATTTAACAATCCGAGGATCATCAACATCCAAATTATCATCCTCAACCTCATGCTCAACAACTTGATTATGAGCATCAATTTGTTTTAAAGTAAAGAGGGATTTATTATTAACACGACGAATTCTAAGGCTAATCCTACGATCATACAAATCTTTATTCAATGTGTCATAATAACGATTCTCTTGAACAAATAAAACTGCATCTTTAAAAAAGGAAGCTTTAAGTCGATTGAAATCGAAAGGCGAGAGTAATGATTTGTACTCAATCTCAATATTTTGTTTCATACCCATATATTACATTAGAAAGAGGAAAAAATGAACTACTATATTCATCACAGAGATGATGTGCTATCAACCAACAAGGCACAAGAACTCACAGAAAAGTTAGAATTACGTGGTCACACATACACTCAGGACAACCCTGAAATCATTATTACCATCGGCGGTGATGGGACTATGTTACACGCAATCCATAACTATGTAGACATACTAGACAAAGTTAAATTTGTAGGCATCCACACCGGAACCTTAGGTTTTTTCACTGATTATACCAGCGAAGAACTCGACATGTTTGTTGATGATTTTGACGGTGACTATCATATTTTCTCACATGCACTTATTGAATCAAGATGCTATGGAGCAGATAATCAATTAAGACACCAAGTGTATGCTCTAAATGAATCAAGGGTTGAAAACATAATTCAAACTCAAACCATGAAGGTCAGTATCAATGATGAGTATTTAGAAGAATTCAGAGGCAATGGGCTCTGTGTCAGTGGTCAAATCGGCTCAACCGCCTATAATCGCTCAATAGGAGGCGCAATTATTGACGATACATTACAAGCTCTACAATTAACAGAAATTTCAGGCATACATCATCGTCATTATCGCTCACTTAACTCACCATTAGTCTTAAATCCTAAAGCTCACATTACATTTGAAAGTGATTCCTTTGAAGGAGCCATGTTAATATACGATCATTTAAATATTAACTTGCACCAGACAAAGAAAATTGACATCTTCTTTTCAAGTAAACATGTCAATTTCATTCGCTTTAACGATAATTCTTATTATATGCGATTAAGAAGTCTTTTTTGAGATAATCGATGGCATTTTAGATTCTTCATACACAGGGTTTTTCTTTGTATGATCATGAACCATAAATGCATAAGCAAGGCCTATCATATACGAAATTAAAGATGAACCACCCGAAGAAATTAGAGGCAAAGTAATTCCTGTAATTGGCATTAAACCAACCAACATTCCCATGTTTTGAAGTTGTTGAAACATAAAGATACCAAGCAATCCACCAAGAATATATTTAGCTTTTGTGTTAACAGACATAACCGCTGTATAAATTAATTTAACATTCAACAATACACATAAAGCCACAACCGATAGTGTTCCCACTATACCAAATTGAGAGCCAATGACTGAGAAAATAAAATCGTTTTGAGCCTCAGCAATATGAACAACAAATGTTGAATCAACAATACCAGTAGATCCGCCCATCCCTAAACCAATCAGCGCATTATAAAGCTGGTAACCATAACTCTGGGCGTATTTTTCATATTCAAGCCAACCATAGAAACGTCCTAATTTATACTGTGTTTCCTGAGTTCCTCCAATAAAAGAACCAAGGATGTCAGGATGATTATAATACAAGTAAATAGTCCCAAAATAAAGCAGAACTAAAAGCACTAAAATCCCTAAAAACCAATAGTTCTTAGTAGCTCCGACATAAATCATAAAGATTAAACTAACAACAATAATAATCGGAATCCCTGTATCTGGCTGCAAAAAGTTAAGAAGAAGTGGTGGAACAGCCCATAGAGCGATCTTAAAAAATAGTTTCAAATCACTCACAAAAGTAGCCTGAGGGCGATTAGAGTTGTGATTATGAATAATATCAGCACTCACAAAAATCAAAACAATCTTCATAAACTCAGAAGGTTGGAAAGTCCCCAACCCTCCAGGTATGGTATACCATGCATAAGCACCATTACGATCCTCAATTAAAAATCTTAGCGGACTATGGAGTGCTGGAATATATTTAACCACTAATAAACCAAACAACATAATTAACAACACGAAATAAGCAATTCTCATAATTTTAGAAAGTATATCAGGGCTAAGCCTAATCATCACTAAAATAACAACAAACCCTATTACATACCAAATACCTTGACGTAATGCGAGCCCTCGAGTTGAATAGCCTAAATATATACCGGAACGATCAATTGCGATTAGAGACAATACCATAAACAGGAGAATAATTGCTACTAACGCATAATCGACATAGAACTTTTTTGTTTCTTTTGTACTCATCGTGATGATATTATACCACAGCTTAGCTATGGTATAATATACAAGAAAAAGAGGTCATCAATGGAAAACTTATCCCCAATGCTACAACAATATTTAAAAATGAAAGAAGAAGTAGGCTCAGACACGCTTCTATTTTTTAGATTGGGTGATTTTTATGAGCTATTCTTTGAAGATGCCGAAATAGCAGCCAATGAATTAGAATTAATCCTAACCTCAAGAGCGGCTGGTAATAATCAAAAAGCACCAATGTGCGGTGTTCCTCATCATGCGGCTCATTCCTATATCCAAAGACTTATTTCTAAAGGATATAAAGTAGCCATTGCGCAACAGATGGAAGACCCATCAGAAGCCAAAGGATTAGTTAAGCGTGCAGTAACAAAAATCATTACCCAAGGCACAAACTTTGATAATGATGAAAACGAAACATCCTACTTAGCCAGTATTAGTAGCGATTTGTTTAATATTTACATAGCCTTATACGATATCACCAGCAATGAATTAATCAAAACTCAAATTGAAAAAGATACATCTCAACTAATGACACTCTTGGTTCAACACCATGTCAAGGAAGTTTTAATAGACGATTCGATGGAAAAAGAATGGTTAAAAGAAAATACAGACCTAGTCATCAGTACTCATCCAATTAAGAAGAAAGTATCATCAGAAAAAGAAAAAGCAGAACTACAACTAAAAGAGTATTTAGCATATACTCAAAAACAAACCATTAAACCAAGACTAAGCCATTTAAATCAAGAAACGATGAAACTAGACTTTGTTTCATTATCAAATTTAGAATTATTAGAAGTTGAAAGAGTAAATTCAAGAAGTCACTCATTATTTGATTACTTAAATAAAACAAACACAAGCATGGGCACAAGAGAGCTTAAAGAATGGATTAAATTTCCATTATTAAAAGAAGAAGATATTAAATTAAGAGCAGACCGCATCACATATTTGATTGAAAACTATTTAATTCAACATAAACTCGTAGAATTTTTAAAACAAATATATGATATTTCTCGTATCGCTACAAAAATCGAATACAAAACAGCCAATGCCCAAGACTTAAACCGTTTAAGAATTAGTATTGAACAGTTTAACGGATTAAAAGAGCTGTTTAATGAAAGTGATTTTTTGTCAGTCTTTGAAAATGTTCAAGTAGATGATGTCAAAGATCTTATCGAAACACAATTAGAAGCAGATGCACCAGCCATTGTAGGATCTACACCAACCATAAAAATAGGAGTAAACACAAAATTAGATGACTATCGCTCAACATTAAGTGATAGTAATCAGTGGTTACTCAATTATGAATTAGAACAAAAAGAGAGAACTAGTATAAAAAATCTAAAAGTAGGTTATTCTCGTCAATTTGGCTATTACTTAGAAGTATCAAAAGGACAGCTAGGATTAGTCAAGGAAGAGTATGGCTTTATACGTCGCCAAACATTAACCAATGCTGAACGTTTTTATACAATTGAATTAAAAGCACAAGAAGAAAAGATTCTAGAAGCCACAACTCAACTTGATTCATTAGAATCAACCTTGCTCGATAAACTTATTAATACATTGCAAACAAGTGTTGACAGAGTTCGAAAACTTGCCGCAATAATCGCCCAAATTGACTGTTTAAGTGCATTAAGCATTATCAGCGGTCAACCTGGATTTACAAGGGTTCAGTTTACAAAAGATCGTAGCATTAAACTCATTGAAAGTAGTCATCCTATTTTAGAATACTCAATGAAAACACATCAGATTATTTCTAATGATTATAGCTTAGAACCAGATCAAGATGTCATGATATTAACAGGCCCTAATATGGGTGGAAAATCCACTTATATGAGACAAATAGCGATCAGCATCATCATGGCTCAAATGGGATGTTATGTAAAAGCTAAAGAAGCACATCTTCCTTTATTTGACGGGATTTATACTCGAATGGGAGCCAGTGACGACATTATGAGTGGGCATTCCACCTTTATGATAGAAATGATTGAAACCAATACAGCGATATCAAGAGCAACCTCAAATTCATTCATTCTTTTTGATGAAATTGGCCGAGGCACATCAACACATGATGGAATGGCAATTGCTTCTTCAATCTTAGAATATGTTGCGACAAAGATAAAAGCACGTTGTATTTTCTCAACCCATTATCATGAGTTAACGCAATTAGCACAAAATCATGACAATATGGTCAATGCGCAGGTATCGGTTGCTGAGAAGGACCAAGAAATTACCTTCTTATATGAAGTAAAACCAGGATCAGCGAATCGATCTTATGGTATTCATGTAGCAGCTCTTGCTGATTTACCAACAGAGATTATAAAGAAAGCGAATCAGCGACTACTGTCTGCTCAAGCGAGTAATAACCAAGACAATTCGATTGATTATAGTCAACAAGTCATACAAATTCCTTCGAAAGTCTCAAAAAGACTAAAAGAAGTGGATATCAACAAACTAACACCTTTAGATGCTTTAACATTATTAAATGAGTTAGTTGCTATAAATGAGAGTGAAGATAATGAGTAAAATTATTCAATTAAATGAACAATTAGCCAATATGATAGCTGCTGGCGAGGTTGTTGAAAGACCTTCCGGTATTATTAAAGAGCTAATTGAAAATAGTATCGATGCTAATGCCAGTCACATTCAAATTGAAACAAAGAATGGCGGACTAGATTTTATTGGTGTCATTGATAATGGTGAAGGTATGAGTCAAGAAGATTTAAAACTTGCCTTTTTGAGACATTCCACATCAAAAATTAAAAATGAAATTGATTTAAACCAAATCCAAACATTAGGATTTAGAGGAGAAGCATTACCAAGTATTGCCTCAGTTTCAAAAGTTGAAGCAATCAGTAATCAACATCAATTGATTGTTGATAATGGAAAGATGTCTGAAGTAATTCCATATCAAAGTAATCCAGGGACATCTATTTTTGTAAGTCAACTGTTTTATAAGACACCTGCTCGCTTAAAACATCTAAAAACACCTCAATATGAGGCAGTTAGAAACTTATCTTTAGTTCAGAATATTGCTTTAGGATATCCGCAGATTTCTTTTAGTTTAAAAAATGATGACCAACTTGTCTTTCAAACATCAGGAAAAAACAATCTAAGAGAAGTTTTTTATGCCATTTATGGTTATCAAATTAGTCAACAAGGAGTTAATTTTAAAAATGAATCGTTTGATTTTAAGATTGATGGTCTGTACATCTTACCTCATCAACACCGAGCCAATCGTTTTCATATCAATATCTTTTTAAATAATCGTCTAATTCGATATCCACAAATTACATCAACCATTCTAAGAGAGTTTAGACGATTTATGCCAATCGACCGTTTCCCAATGATTGTCTTAAATATAACAACAGATGCTCAACTAGTTGATGTCAATGTTCATCCATCAAAACTTGAAGTTCGTTTATCAAAAGAAAGCGATTTATTGTTATTAATTGAAAAAACACTCAAAGAATCTCTGATGAATGAAATGAAAACCAAAGAAATAACACGAAGAGTCTTTGATAAACCAATGAATGTGACGCTATTTGACCAAGAGACTCAGGAACCTGTAAAAAGTTACGAAACAAGTACCCAACAAATTCAAGAGTTTGAACCGATTGAACCCATTGAATATCCAAAGCAATCAAATATACAAGTCATTGGCCAACATCATGGGTCCTATATCTTGGCTCAAGATGAAGAATCATTGTATATTTTTGATCAACATGCCAGCATGGAGCGAATTGAGTTTGAAAAAGTGAGCCAGAAACTTCAAGCCGAAACCTTTGATCAACAAATGATTGTTCCATTAATCTTTGAAAACCTATTATTAACATTGGCTAATCCACAAGAAGTCATTAAACAATTAGAAATCTTTGGTATCTTTTTAGAACCTTTCTCAGAACGAGATTTAGTTCTAAGGTCAATTCCGCTGTGGATGGGTGATTTGGATCCTTTTAATTATATAAATATGTTACTAGATAACCCAAAACTAGATATTGTTGATTCGCATTTAAAGAAACTAGCAACCATCGCATGTCATCGGTCAATCCGTTTT